>Ga0209131_1001484_pt1 | contig 16331 bp, 13 predicted proteins | sample GraSoi_2013_40cm_FD_185826 | JGI IMG/M metagenome (GOLD analysis project Ga0209131, IMG submission 185826) | Grasslands soil microbial communities from the Angelo Coastal Reserve, California, USA - Sample 9_17_2013_40cm (SPAdes) (version 2) | ecosystem: Environmental > Terrestrial > Soil >...
CCCCGGCCCACGGCCACTTCAAGCTCATTGATGGCGGCAGATTGCCCCACGGCGGCTTGTGGCGCGACGGAGCTTCGCCGTGGTACCGATGCTGGTGCGCGTCAGGAACGCTTCAGGTGGCGTCCAGCCAGCATGCAGCTTGTGGCCTTACGATCCTGCCCATGGCGCAGCACGACGGTCTGATTAGCGCCGACTTCAGCAAAGGGGCCAGAACCGTGCCGGAGAACGTGATCGTCTCGCATCGCGGAGTCAGGTATGAGATAGGGCGAGGACCCGGCTTTTACGGGATCTGGCCGACGGGGGCGGCGGGGTTCCAGCCGATCGAGTGGTGGCCGGAGACGGCCGAAGGCTGGAACGGCGCCTGGTCCAGGTTCAGCGAGATCGAGTCACGGCGGGCGATCCAACCAGTTGGCCAAAGCGGCGGTCCTGGCGAGCCACCCAGCCCGGATCTGCCACCCGGTCAGGCCCGGCGGGCGATCGTCGCATCCGCGCTGCTCGCCATCGGCGTGGCAGTGGGGATCGCTGGCCTGTTCCCCGACTACTTCGGCGGAGCCAGCCTCGCTCAGCAGGCAGCCAACGTCGTGCCGCACGCGATCTATCTTGCCGTCTGGGCCGCCAGCGCCGTCCTTATCGCCCTTGGCGGAACCCGCCAGCAAGCCGGAGCGCTCCTGGCGGCCGGGACCAGCATTGTCACGCTCGGCCTATTCGTGGCCGATGCCGGCACGGCCATCTCCGGTGGCGTGCCCGTGGCCGCCGGGCTCGTGCTCAGCCTGATCGGCTGGGCCGCGTGCGCGGCCGGCTCGGTGCTGGCTGTCCGGCGCAGCGGTGCCGGTTCACCGGCCAGGCCGGCGAACGTGGAGACCGTCCTGACGATGGGCCTCGCGGCGGCTGCCGCGCTGGGCACGGCCATCGCGTTCGCACCCTCGTGGGACAGATTCACGCTGCGGACCGCGGCTGGCACATCCCAGACGCTGACCGCGGGCAACGCCTTCGCTAACCCCGGCCTGGTGATCGCGGGCGACGTCGCCGCAATGGTCGCGCTCGTCGCCGTCGTCATCGCGGCCGGCGCGTGGCGCCCGATGCGGCATGGCGCGGTCCTCCTGGCCGGCGGCATCGTGCCGATGGCGGCTCAGGCCATTTCGGCCGTGATCCAGATCAGCCAGGCCGCATCACCGGCGCAGTTCGGAATCCCGCCGGCCCAGGCCGCCGGGGTTGGGCTCACCATCAGTTCAGGCCTGACCCTTGCGTTCTGGATCTACTGCGGATTCGTCGGTGCCCTGATCCTGACCTGCGCGCTGATGTTCAGCACGCCGGCGGCACCGCCACCGCCTCCGGTCCAGGTTCCGGCGCACCAGGACCCGCTGGACGCCGCATCCCCTGGCGCGCCGGCTGCACCCGGCGCGTCTAGCGCGCAGACGGTCGGCTAGGTGTCAGTCAACGAGATCCGCCCGCCGACCTGCGCCTTGCCCACAGCGTAAATCCGGCGACCACGCCGATCATCGCGCCGACCGCGCCGCCGAACAGGAACACCTCGCCCGCGCTGCTCGCCGTGACGATCACGCTCCCGCCGCTGGTGCCGCTGGCGAGTACGAAAGTGGCGATGAACCAGCCAACCGCCGGGGTGAACCCGCCGAGCGCATGCTGGGTTCCCCACGCGCCGAGCAGGCAGGTGGCGAGGATGGCCACGTCGAGACCCACTGCGGCGAGCGGAGCTGGCCCTACGCCGTAGAGGAAGGCGCCGACCACTCCCTGCGCGATTCCGAACAGGAACAGCGCGAGGTAGGTGACGGTTGTCAGGGCCCGGCTCACGGTTGGAGGCTAGTCAATCCCTGCGAACAGGTCACTTTCGCGGGCATGACTTCCGGCTCCGTGGCCGCGCGGTCCGGCCAGCAGCGTGTAGTACTCGTAGCCGAACGCACGCTGGCCCACCCGGTTAGACAGGGCGAAAAACGGGCTGTCCACCGCGATCTGACTGGCATGCGCACGCATCGCCGCGAGCTTGGCCCCGAGGTAGTCCCGGGCGTCGATCTCCGTGGTGACCTGCTCGTCGGGCACCCCGAACGGTAGCTCATCAACGGACTCGACCGCCAGGAACCCCGATCCGGCCGGCTGTTCGGCCTGGCCGACTGGCGTTTCCCGCATCATCTTCATCCCCTCGGCCAGCACCGACTTGGGAACAGCCGTGGCGTAGAACTTGCGCACGAGCCCGTCCGCCATCTCAAAGGCCCGCCACGCGACCCGGTGCGCCTGGATGTGATCGGGGTGGCCGTAGAAGCCGTTCGAGTCATACGTCACGAGCACCTGGGGCGCTGCGTCCTTGATGACCTCGAGCAGGACCCCTGCGGCCTCGGATACGTCGGCGCGCCAGAACGCGCCATCCCAATCGTTCGACGGCGTGCCCATCATCCCTGAGTCGTGCCAGTGGCCTGGCCCCCCGAGGAACCGGTGGTCGCTGACACCCAGCGCCGCGCAGGCTGCGGCCAGCTCGCCGATCCTGTGCTCGCCTAGCCTGTTCTCCCTGTCCCAGGCCAGATTGGCCAGGTCCGGCGGGATGATCTCGCCGAACTCGCCCAGCGTGCAGGTGACTAGCGTGACGCCGGCACCCTGCGCCGCGTACTTGGCCATCGTGGCGCCCGTCCCGATCGACTCGTCGTCGGGGTGAGCGTGCACCAGCATCAGCCGCCTGCCGTCGGTCAGGTTCATGCGGTGAGGATAACCAGCCGACACTCGCACCGTCGGCGCCGGCGCGGGCTGGCAGGATCTACTGTCATGACCGACACCTTCCCCCGCCAGCAAGCTAGGACCCGCCACTTCAGCCTGGGTACCCCGCGCTCGTTTGAGATTTCCGCTGACGGCAACCGGATCGCCTTCCTTCGTAGCAAAGGCGGCAGCGATCCTGTCACCTGCCTGTGGGTGCTAGATCTGCAGGCCGGTCCGCACGGGACAGAGCGTCTGATCGTCGATCCGGTCGCGGTCGGTGCCGGGAACGACGAGCCGGAGGAAGAACGAGCCCGCCGGGAGAGATCTCGCGAGCAGGCAGGCGGGGTCGTGGCATTTGCCACCGACGCCGGCTTCACGATGGCCGCCTTCGCCATCGCTGGCGAGGTCTATACGACCCAGCTGACCGGCGATGGCGAGGGTCCCCGGCAGGCGGGTGCTCGCTCTCCGGCCATCGATCCGCGGCCGGACCCGGCTGGCCGGCGGGTCGCCTACGTCTGCGACCGCGCGCTGCGGATCACCGACCTCGACAGCGGCACCGACTCCGAGCTGATCGGGCCGCACGGCACTGAACACGTCAGCTACGGGTTGGCCGAGTTCGTCGCGGCCGAGGAGATGGGCCGGATGCGCGGCTACTGGTGGGCGCCCGACGGGACTGCCCTGCTGGTCGCCAGGGTGGACAACTCGGCCATCAACCGCTGGCATATCGCCGACCCGGCGAATCCTGACCGGCGGCCCGCCGAGGTCAGCTATCCGGCGGCGGGTACCCCGAACGCCCTTGTTGAGCTGCTAATCGTCGATATCGACGGCAGCAGCGTCCCGGTGCGATGGGACTCGGCGGCTTACCCCTACCTGACCACGGTCAGCTGGGAGTCAGGCCGGCCGCTGATCGTCGTGCAGTCCAGGGACCAGCGCCGGATGCGGCTGCTCAGCGTGGATCCGCAGACCGGCGCCGCCACGGTGCTCAGCGACGACTCGGACGCCCGCTGGCTGGACATCGTCCCCGGCGTTCCCGCCAGGCTCGCGGACGGCAGGATCGCCTGGACCGCCGACTCCGATGGCGCGCGGCGGCTGCTCGTGGCGCAGGAACGGGAGCTGGCCGACGGCGCTGCCAAGCCGGTCACGCCGCCGGACATGCAGGTGCGGCGCGTTCTGTCGGTGGACGGCGATACGGTGCTGCTGTCAGCCTCGGACGGCGAATCCACGGAGATCGGGGTCTGGGCTTACCGACCCGACGCGCTGAGGCTGGTTTCGGGGCGCGGCGGCGTGCACAGCGCAGTCCGAAGGGGCGGCACGACAGTGCTCACGAGCCGGTCGATGGCTGAGCCAGGGCTGACCGTCACCATCCTGCGCGATCTGCCGGTTGCCGGAGAACAGGGGGCGGGCGAGCAGGGCGCCAGTGATCCGGGTGTTGGCGAGCAGGGTGCCGGCACACACGGCCCAAGCGAGCCGGCGCGCGCCGGGACCATCGCGTCGCTGGCCGAGCGTCCCGTGCTGCCCGGGCTACGCGTGAAGCTGCTGCGGGCGGGGCGCCAGGAGCTCAGGACCGCGCTGCTGCTCCCGTCGTGGCACGAACCAGGCTCGGCGAAACTCCCAGTCCTGATGGACCCGTACGGCGGGCCGCACGCCCAGCGGGTCCTGGCCTCGGCCGACGCCTACCTGACCTCGCAGTGGTTCGCCGATCAGGGCTTCGCCGTCGTGGTGGCCGACGGCAGGGGCACACCAGGGCGAGGCCCCGAGTGGGACCGCGCAGTGGCCGGTGACCTGGCTAGCCCGGCCCTGGAGGATCAGGTCGACGCGCTGGCTGCCGTGGCAGACCGCGACGGCGACCTCGATCTGTCCAAGGTGGCGATCAGGGGCTGGTCCTTCGGCGGATACCTGGCCGCGCTGGCGGTCCTGCGCCGGCCGGACGTGTTTCACGCCGCGATCGCGGGCGCCCCGGTCACGGACTGGCGGCTCTACGACACGCACTACACGGAGCGCTATCTGGGCCACCCTGACCACGAGGGGGCCGCTTACGAGCGCTCCTCGCTGATCGCCGACGCGCATAAGCTGTCAAGACCGCTCATGATCATCCATGGCCTGGCCGATGACAACGTGGTCGTCGCGCACACGCTCCGGCTGTCATCGGCGCTGCTGGCCGCGGGCCGGTCGCATCAGGTTCTGCCGCTGTCGGGCGTGACGCATATGGCATCGGAGGAGACGGTGGCGGAGAATCTGCTGCTGCTCCAGGTCGACTTCCTGCGCAGAGCCCTCAGCCTGCCGACCGATGCTGGGCCGCGGCCGCGAGTGACGATTCCGAACAACTAGGCGCAGGTGTAGCGAGTGTCACACCGCCAGAAGTTACACCCAGGTCCGCATGACTATTACCGTTGGAATAAGGTTCTGTGCGCAACGCGGGCAGCGCTGCGCCACCCGCTGCGCGGGGAGGGCAGGCAGCGCGCCGGGGCGAAGACCCAGTGCGATGACACTGAACCATCAGCTTCAGCTGCAGTGCGGAGGCGTCGATGACGCAGGTAACGCAGGCGCCGGCCAAGGCGAGGGCGCAGATCCCCGACAAGACGCTGCGCCGGGATCCGTGGTGGCGCCAGCCGGCGGTGACCGCCATCTTTCTGGCGATCGTAGTGATCTACCTGACCTGGGCATCACTGGTCAATACGGATTATTTCTGGGCGCCGTACATTTCGCCGTTGTACTCTCCGTGCCTGGCGACCACCTGCCAGGCCGGCTCCGGCTTTCACTGGATCCCGTGGCTGAGCGCGCTCACGCCAGCGATCATCATCATCGGCGGCCCGATGGGCTTCCGGTTCACCTGCTACTACTACCGCAAGGCCTATTACCGGGCCTTCTGGCAGGCTCCGCCCGCATGCGCGGTCCGCGAACCGCACGCCAAGTACACCGGCGAGACCAGGCTGCCGCTGGTCCTGCAGAACGTGCACCGCTACTTCTTCTGGATCGCGCTGGTCTTCAACGTCGTCCTCACCATCGACGCGGTGCTGGCGTTCAAGAACCACTCTGGCCAGTGGGGGCACATGGGGCTGGGCACGCTCGTGTTGATCGTCAACGCGGCGCTGCTGTGGCTCTACTCGCTGTCCTGCCACGCGTGCCGGCATGTCACCGGCGGCAGGCTGAAGCATTTCTCCAAGCACCCGGTCAGATACAAGGCGTGGACCCTGGTGTCGAAGCTGAACGCCAGGCACATGCAGTACGCCTGGATCTCACTCGGCTTCGTGCTCTTCACCGACCTGTACATCCGGCTGGTGGCCAGCGGCGCCATTACGGACCCGCGATTCTTCTAGACTGAGGCAGAAGGTACCGAATCTGTCATGGCTGACATCGAAAGACTTCCCTACGACGTCGTAGTGATCGGCGCCGGCGGCTCAGGGCTGCGGGCGGCGATCGAGGCGCGCCTGGCAGGCAAGCGGACCGCCGTCATCTCCAAGTCGCTGTTCGGCAAGGCGCACACGGTCATGGCCGAGGGCGGCTGCGCTGCCGCGATGGGCAACGTGAACCCGAACGACAATTGGATGGTGCACTTCCGCGACACCATGCGCGGCGGCAAGTTCCTGAACACCTGGCGGATGGCAGAACTGCACGCCAAGGAGGCGCCCGACCGGGTCTGGGAGCTCGAGGCATGGGGCGCCCTCTTTGACCGCACCAAGGACGGCAAGATCAGCCAGCGCAACTTCGGCGGTCACGAGTACCCCAGGCTGGCTCACGTCGGCGACCGGACCGGCCTTGAGATGATCCGCACCCTGCAGCAGAAGGTCGTCGCGCTGCAGCAGGAGGACGGCCGTGAGTACGGCGACCCTGAGGCCATGATCAAGGTCTTCGCCGAGACGACGATCACCAGGCTGATCAAGGACGGCGACGCGATCGCCGGCGCGTTCGGCTACATCCGCGAGAGCGGCCAGTTCGTCCTGTTCGAAGCCCCGGCCGTGGTACTGGCCACAGGCGGGATCGGCAAGACCTTCAAGGTCACGTCGAACTCGTGGGAGTACACCGGGGACGGGCACGCGCTGGCGCTGCTCGCCGGCGCCAAGCTGATGAACATGGAGTTCGTGCAGTTCCACCCGACGCACATGGTGTGGCCGCTGTCGGTCCGGGGGCTGCTCGTCACCGAGTCCGTCCGCGGCGACGGCGGGGTACTGCGCAACTCAGAGGGCAAGCGGTTCATGTTCGGCTACGTGCCCGACGTGTTCCGCGCCCAGTACGCCGAGACCGAGGAAGAGGCCGACCGCTGGTACTCCGACCCCGACCACAATCGGCGCCCGCCCGAGTTGCTGCCCCGCGACGAGGTAGCGCGTGCGAACAACGCGGAGGTCAAGGCGGGCCGGGGCTCCCCGCACGGCGGGGTCTTCCTCGACATCGCGTCCAGGCTGCCCGCCGAAGAGATCCTGCGGCGGTTGCCCTCGATGTACCACCAGTTCAAGGAGCTGGCCGACGTCGACATCACCAAGGAGCCGATGGAGGTCGGGCCGGCCCAGCATTACGTCATGGGCGGCGTCGAGGTCGACCCCGACAGCGGCGAGTCCTGCGTTCCCGGCCTGTTCGCGGCCGGCGAGGTGTCGGGCGGCATGCACGGGTCGAACCGGCTTGGCGGCAACTCGCTGTCCGATCTGCTGGTGTTCGGCCGCCGGGCCGGGATGGGCGCAGCCGAGTATGTGGACGCGCTTGGCGACAAGCGTCCAGTGGCAGGCGACGGCGATGTCGCGGCCGCGCGGGCGGAGGCGCTGGCCCCGTTCGAGCGCGCCGTCGGCGAGAACCCGTACACGGTCCACTCCGAGTTGCAGCAGACGATGTCGGACCTGGTCGGAATCATCCGCAAAGAAGCGGAGATCAAGATGGCGCTGTCCGAGCTCGAGAAACTCCGCGAGCGCACCGTCGTGGTGCGTGCCGAGGGCGGCCCGGCGTATAACCCGGGCTGGCATCTGGCCCTCGACCTGCGCAACATCGTGCTAATCGCCGAGTGCGTCGCGCGGGCGGCGCTTGAGCGGCAGGAAAGCCGCGGCGGCCACACCCGCGACGACTACCCGGCCATGTCGCCCGAGTGGCGCAAGGTCAACCTCATGTGCTCGCTCGCGAGCGACGAGAACGGCCAGCGGATCGTGGTCAGCAAGCAGCCGATGCTGCCGATGCGCGAGGACCTCTTGGAGCTATTCGACCGCAGCGAGCTGAAGAAGTACCTGACCGAGGAGGAACTGCCGCCCGAGGCGGCAGCCGCCAGCCTGCCGGCAACCGGCCAGCCGGCTGCCCAGGCGGCAGCGCAGCAGCCCCCCGCCCGCGAGGAGACGCACTGATGGGCACGAAGGTCAAGCTGAAGGTCTGGCGGGGTGACGGCGGTGCCGGCGATCTCGTCGACTACGAGGTAGAGGCCAACGAGGGCGAGGTCGTGCTCGACGTCTTGCACCGGCTCCAGGCGACCCAGGCCGGCGACCTGGCGGTCCGCTGGAACTGCAAGGCCGGCAAGTGCGGCTCCTGCTCGGTGGAGATCAACGGTATGCCGCGGCTGGCCTGCATGACGCGGATGTCGTTGTTCGAACCGGAGGAGACGATCACCGTCACGCCGATGCGGACGTTCCCGGTGATCAGGGACCTCGTCAGCGACGTGACGTTCAACTACGAGAAGGCGCGGCAGGTTCCGTCGTTCACCCCTGACCCGGCGATCGGGCTCGGCGAGTTCCGGATGCAGCAGGCGGACGTAGAGCGGTCGCAGGAATTCCGCAAGTGCATCGAATGCTTCCTGTGCCAGAACGTCTGCCACGTGATCAGGGACCACGAGGAGAACATGCCGGCTTACGCCGGACCGCGCTTCCTGATGCGGATCGCCGAACTCGAGATGCACCCGGCCGACACCGCCGACCGGGCTGAGGCCGCACAGGACGAGTTCGGCCTTGGCCTCTGCAACATCACCAAGTGCTGCACCGAGGTCTGCCCCGAGAACATCCACATCACCGACAACGCGCTGATCCCGCTCAAGGAGCGGGTGGTCAGCCGCAAGTATGACCCGCTGGTCTGGCTGGGCAGCAAGATCCCCAGGCGCCGGTAACCAGGACACGCCTGACCAGGACACGCCCAAGGTTCGAGGTAAGCAGAACTGATCAGGCACCGGCGCGCTCGTCGCTGGCTGGCTGGGCGGCCTCAGCCCTCGGTGCTATTCCCGCCTCGTTCCGCGGCCGGAACCGGGCCCGGCAGGTCTTCATGGCCAGAGTCCTCGCGTCCTGCCTTCCTGCTGCGGAGGAGCTCGATGCCGATCGGCACGAACGACGCAATAACGATTACGGCGATGATCGGCAGCACGTATTTGTCGATGTTGGAGATCGTTGACCCGAGCCCGTATCCGGCGAGCGTCAGCCCGACGGCCCAGATCAGCCCGCCGATGACCTGCCAGAGCGTGAACGTCCGGGTCGAAACGTCCAGCGCTCCGACCATGGGGTTCAGCACTGTCCGCACGACAGGAATGAACCGGGCAAAGATAATGGCCTTCCCGTACCCGTAACGCGACAGAAGTTCTGAGGAGCGCTGGGCGCCCCTGCGCAGGAATCTGTTGTCGCTGCGCTCGAGCAGCCGCCGCCCGCCCTGGCGCCCGATCACAAATCCCGTCTGCGCACCGATCAGCGCGCCGCCGGCCGCCGCCAGGAGGACCAGGGGCAGCGACAGGTGCGCCTTGCTCGACGATGAGCCCGCGCAGAGCAGGCCAGCCGTGAACAGCAGCGAGTCGCCAGGAAGGAAGAACCCGATCAGCAGGCCCGTCTCGGCGAACAGGGCGAGGAACACGCCGAGCGCGCCGAGGCTCGCCAGCAGCGAGGCGGAACTCAGCGGATTGAGCGCGACGTGCGTTCCGGCCAGGTGCAACATTGCTGGCGTCTCCTCCAAGGGGCGCTGGTAGCGGCGGTTCCGCAGCAGACGACTACCCGTACTCCTAGGAAACGAACGAGTGTTCCTCTTAATCTCTGGTAAAGGCCGCCCGCTCAGTGCACCTTCCATCGGCGAGTTGGCGGCACGGTTGGTTTGGCGTGAATATCCTTGCTGGCGCGGGCGCACGCGGGCCCGTCGAGCGAAGGGCTGTCATGTCACACCTGACCTATGCCGAGGCGATCATCGTCGGCCTGATCCAGGGCACGACCGAGTTGTTCCCCGTTTCCAGCCTCGGCCACAACGTGTTGATCCCGGCGCTGGTCGGGGGGAGCTGGAAGGCGGACCTGAATGTGTCCGAGGCCGAGTCTCCCTACCTGGCCTTCGTGGTCGGTTTGCACGTGGCGACCGCGATCGGGATCACGACCTACTTCTGGCGCGACTGGGTCAGGATCATCGGCGGCTTCTTCAGCTCCATCGCCCGCAGGGAGGTCAGGACGGCGGACCAGAAGCTGGCCTGGATGATCATCCTGGCCACCATCCCGGTCGGCCTCGTCGGCCTGGTCTTCGAGCATAAGTTCCGCGTGATCTTCGCCGTGCCGAGCCGGGCGGCGATTTTCCTGGTGGCCAACGGCATCATCCTTTATGCCGGCGAGCGCTTCAGGACCCGCCGGTCCCGAGCGGCCGACGAACAGGTGGCCAGAGAGCGGGAGGCCGAGCCCGCCCTTATCAGCGCCGGCGGGGCCCCCGGTGCCGACCGGGTCGCGGGCGCGCACTCGTCGGGACAGCGCGCGGTGCGCCAGCAGGAGATGGTGAGCGCGATTCAGGCTGACCGCCGGCTCACGTCATTCAGCTTCTGGCAGGCGGTCATCATCGGCTCGGCCCAGATCCTTGCCCTCCTGGCTGGCATCAGCCGCGATGGCGTCACGATGGTGGCCGGCATGTTCCGCGGCCTGTCGCGGGAGGATGCGGCCAGGTTCGCGTTCCTGCTCGCGACGCCCGTCATCCTGGCTGCCGGCGTGCTCAAGATCCCCGACCTGTTCGGCCACCTGGGCGACGGCATCCGGCCGCAGATCCTGGCCGGAAGCATCGTCTCCGGAATCGCGGCGTACCTGTCGGTGCGGTTCCTGATGAAGTACTTCCAGACCAGGACGCTGACTCCGTTCGCGATCTACTGCTTCGTCTTCGGCCTCGCCAGCTTCGCGTACCTGACGCTGAAGTAGCGCAGGCGCATGACGGACGGGAAGTCGGCGCCGTGGACCTGATCCCGTACCTCGCGGGCAGCATCGGTCAGGCCAGCCTGGATCGGCTCGCTGGCTGCGCGCACCCCGAACTCGACCAGCACGTCGCGGCGGTGACTGCGGCCGCCACGGATGAGCTTGGCTCACAGCGTGACGATGCAGTGCAGCTACTAGGCTTCCTCGTGAACTACGCCAGCGGATTCGTCGCCGCGGCGGCCGGATGTGGCTGGCAGCCAGTGCCGGACGATCAGCCCCTTGACTGGGAGTCGATGCGGCTCGCGGCCGTGTGCCACCTGGTGACGCGACTCACCGAAGCGGCAGCCTCAGGTCCATCGTCCACCGTGGATGATTCTCAGCCATATGGCTGAGAATCATCCACAATCATTGTCCGGCCCGGCGAGTTAGCCGTCCGGGCGGCTTGCAGCCGCGGGTCAGCTGGTCTCCACCACCGCGCTGGTGATGTCGACCGGGGTGGACTCCGCGAAGCCGAACATCTCGGAGAGTTCAGCCGGATTCCCCGTGGGCGAGTGGTTGATGGTGGCGGTCAGCTTGTACAGCCCAACCTGGGGGGTGGGCGGGGCGACACGGAACCTGTGGCTGAACTGCAGCGGACTGACGCCGCCAGTGATGGAGACGATGTCTGGACCGGCGATGCGTCCCTTCATCGTGCCCACCCCGTCCATGTCGTTGCTGAACAGCGAGACGATCCATGAACCGCCGACAACCGGCGTGGCGGCGCCGGTGAGCTGCCAGGTGAGCACGACGTCGAACTCGTCATCCGCCTCCAGCAACCCGATTCGCTCGTCATTCTCGGTCGGGTCGAGCACGTCCATGGCAGTCACCTGGCCGTCCAGGATGCCGGGCACGTTGAAGTCAGTTACCGGTGTCTGGAGCGAACCTGATTGAAGTGACATGACCTACCTCCTGTGGGAACTGCTTCGCGCGGTTATCCGCGCAGGCCACGGCGCTGGTTCCGGCGCCGGGTGGCTACCAGTACGGACATCTGCGTAGAGCGACTGATACACGAGGTCAGCGTTTTTCTCAGCCAGCTGCTGCCCAAGAGCTACACCGCAGCCGCCTAAGCGGAGCCCACCGGCGCGTTTGGATGAGAGACTGAGGGCAAGCATGGGAACCTGTACCAGCCACAGGAGCTCCTCGCAGATCGGAATCCAGTTGCCGACCCAACATGAAATGTCGCTAACCAGGAGGCTGGATCCTGGCTTCGAGGAGTGGTCGTGCGTTCAGTGCGGCAGGCGGCTCCTGCTTCGCAGGCCGCCCGCGTTCGAGAAGATCGTGCTTGAGCGCGGCGACGAGTGGGCCGCCCACGTCGGCGGCGCGAATGGCCTGCAGATGCGCATAAGCACAGCGCGACGTGTTCAGCCCGCCGATCTTTCTGCGGCGGAGCGCGGCTGGCTCGCCGCCCATGGCATCGACTGGGAACCGGAACAAGGCCCGTGCACTGACGCTTAGAAGGTTGAGCTGATGCGCGGCACTGACCGTGGTCGTGGCAGTTTTCACCAGTGGCCAGCCTCAGGCTCGCCCCTGGTGTTGGTCCATGATCGAGATCATTTGGCGAACTGCTGTCAGCCCTCGCGGCTGATCCTGGCCCGTGTCCTGGCGCGCTCCCTGGCGTCGAGGACGGTCTTGCGCAGGCGGATCGTGGCCGGCGTCACCTCGGCGCACTCGCCGTCCGCGCAGAACTCAAGGGCCTGCTCCAGGCTGAGCGCGCGGGGCGGCACCAGCCGCTCCAGTTCCTCGCCGGTGGACTGGCGCATGTTGGTGAGCTTCTTCTCCCTGGCGATGTTGACGTCCATGTCGTCGGAGCGGGAGTTCTCGCCCACGATCATGCCCTCGTAGACCTCTGTGCCGGGCTCGACGAACAGGGTCCCTCGCTCCTGCAGCGAGAACATCGCGTACGCCGTGGCGATCCCGGCACGGTCAGCTACCAGCGAGCCGGACGCGCGCATGCGCAGCGGGCCCGCCCACAGCTCGTACCGCTCGAACACGTGATGCGCGATGCCCGTGCCGCGCGTGTCGGTGAGGAACTGGGTACGGAAGCCGATCAGTCCCCTCGCCGGCACCATGAAGTCGAGCCTGATCCAGCCGCTCCCGTGATTCGTCATCTGCTCAAGCCGCCCCTTGCGGATCGCGAGCAGGGACGTGACGGCGCCGAGGTACTCCTCAGGCACGTCGATGGTCAGCCGCTCCACGGGCTCGCAGATCTTGCCGTCAACCTCGCGGGTTACCACGGTCGGCCGGCCGACCGTCAGCTCGTAACCCTCCCGCCGCATAGTCTCGACCAGGATGGCCAGCGCCAGCTCGCCGCGGCCCTGCACCTCCCAGGTGTCGGGCCGTTCGGTCGGCAGCACGCGGATCGAGACGTTGCCGACAAGCTCGGCATCGAGCCGGTCGCGCACCATCCGCGCGGTGACCTTGGTGTGCCCCCGGCCCGACGGCTTCGCGGCAGCCCCGGCGGCACCAGACCCCACGAACCCGCCGCGCCCGACCAGCGGCGAGGTGTTCACGCCGACCGTCATCGCGATCGCGGGCTCGTCTACGGTGATCAGCGGCAGCGGCCGCGGGTCGTCAGGGTCGGCCAACGTCTCGCCGATCATGATGTCGCTGATGCCGGCGACCGCGATGATGTCCCCCGCCGATGCCGCGGCGGCCGGCACCCGATCGAGCGCCTGCGTCCGGTACAGCTCGGAGATCCTAACGCGCTCGATGGACCCGTCCCTGCGGCACCAGGCGGCCTGCTGGCCCTTGCTGATCTCGCCGGAGACGACCCTGCAGAGCGCGATCCGGCCCAGGTACGCCGAAGCGTCAAGGTTCGTAACATGGGCACGCAACGGCGCGCGCGGGTCGTACGACGGCGCTGGAACATGCTGCCTGATCACGTCGAACAGCGGCTCGAGGTCAGCGGAGTCCGGCAGCGTCCCGTCGTCCGGGGGGGTCAGCGAGGCCCGGCCGGCTCGGGCAGAGGCGTAGAGGATCGGGAACTCGATCTGGTCCTCGGTCGCGTCCAGGTCAAGGAAGAGTTCGTAGCAGGCGTCCACGACCTCGGCGATCCTGGCGTCGGGCCGGTCCACCTTGTTGATCACCAGGATCACCGGGAGCTTGGCCGCAAGCGCCTTGCGGAGGACGAACCTGGTCTGCGGCAGCGGCCCCTCGCTCGCATCCACGAGCAGCAGCACCCCGTCGACCATGGACAGCCCGCGCTCGACCTCGCCGCCGAAGTCGGCGTGACCGGGCGTGTCGATGATGTTGATGGTCAGGCCACCGTGGGTCACCGCCGTGTTCTTGGCCAGGATGGTAATGCCCTTCTCCCGCTCGAGGTCGCCAGAGTCGAGCACGCGCTCGGCGACCTGCGCGTTAGCCCGGAACGCCCCTGACTGCCACAGCATCGCGTCGACTAGCGTCGTCTTGCCGTGATCGACATGCGCAACGATTGCGACGTTGCGCAGGTCGTCGCGGGTGGCGACGTCGGCGGCGAGCTCAGCGGGGCTGGCGGGCATGCGGGAAGACTCCATGGTTACCTGGGAAAGCGCCGGAGTTACGGCTCTTACATTCTACTGCCAGCTTCATTCCCAACCGAACGCTCTGGATGGCCGCCCAGCGAAGGTGCCCGTCGTCCGGGGACTGGCAAGCCACGCGCGGCAGACACAGTCCCGCCTTGAACGGCTCTTGGTGGCCTCTTAACGAACATTCGGGTTTCGTTAGCGCCCATGAGACACCGAGATCGGCTCAGCGCGCACCGGGACGCCAGCCTGCGCAGGCTGTCCACCCTGACGTGGCGGGCTACCCTGCTGAGCGCTGTGGGCGTCGTCGGCTTCATGAACCTGTTCAATCACGCAGCTGCCACGACCACCGCCCAGGCAGCCAAGCCATCGCCCAGTCCGGGTCCAGGTTCGCAGGCCAGCGCCGCCGCTCGCGCCGGCGCGACGCCATCGGCGAGCAGTACGAGCGGGCCGGCGCGCAAGAAGGCGGCGCCCTCGACAAAGGCGAGGCCGACCGCGCACCCCGCCCCGACACCCTCGTCCAGCAAGCCGAAGCCCAAGCCGTCTCTCACGCCACCGCCGAAGCCTCCCGCGCCGAGCCCCACGCCGTCCCAGACGAAAACGAGCGGCTCGACAGCCGGAGGATGACGTCCTCTCCCGGCCGGCGACGCCGATCAACCCGGCACTCGATCCGACCTCTGTGACTACATGAACTCCCACGTCCCCGTTCATCGGCAAAAGGCAGCGTCTGCCGCGCCGGCGATCACGCTCGCGCGCCTCGCCGTGCCGTCCATCGCGGGCCGCACGACCAGCGCGTTCGGCACTTTCTGCTCGTTGCTCATCACCGCGCCCGCGGCGCTGGACGCCGCGCAGCAGATCCTGTCCGGCGTCCTCGCGACAATAGACCTGGCCTGCTCCAGGTTCCGGCCAGACTCTGAGCTGTCCGCGCTCAACAGGTCCGGCGGCGAGCTCGTCCTGGTCAGCCCAGTGTTCGCCGGTGCGCTCGCCGTCGCGCTCCGCGCCGCCGAGGTGACCGATGGCGATGTCGATCCGACGTGCGGCCGGTCCCTGGTCAGTCTCGGCTACGACAGGGATTTTGGCGAGCTGGCCGACGACACGACCGACCTGACCGAGCCGCCAGCGCCGGCGGCCGGCTGGCAGTGCGTCGATTTCGACCCCGGCGCGATGACCGTGCGGGTACCGGAGCCGGTACTGCTCGACTTCGGCGCCACGGCCAAGGCGCTCGCGGCCGACATGGCTGCCAAGGCGATCTGGGCACAGATCGGCTGCGGCGTCCTCGTCAACCTGGGCGGCGACATCTCCATCGCCGGGCGGGCCCCGCAGGGCGGCTGGCGGATCGGCGTCGACGATGGCGTGACGGGAGCCGACGAGCCGGTTTGCGTGGCCGTGGAGTCAGGCGGCGTGGCCACTTCGAGCCCGGCGGTCCGTGGCTGGCGCCGGGGCGACCGCGACTTGCATTACATCGTCGTGCCCAGCACTGGGCAGCCGGCCGAGATTTACTGGGCCGCCGTCTCGGTCGCCGCGGCGACCTGTGTGGACGCCAATACCGCGAGCACTGCTTCGATCATCAGAGGCCGTGCGGCGCAGCAGTGGCTGCAGGGCTTCAGCCTGCCGGCCAGGCTGGCCAGGCTGGACGGCACCGTGGTCACCGCGGGAGGTTGGCCGCAGTGAGCGCCTTCCTGCACGGACCCTTCCTGTGGTACGCGACGCGGGCAGCCGGGCTTGTCACGCTGGTCGCGCTCTCGGCGAGCCTGGTGCTCGGCATCTTGAACGCTGGCCGGTTCGCCAGCCACCGCTGGCCTCGCTTCCTAGTCCAGGGACTGCACAGGAACCTGTCCCTGCTCGCGCTGGCTTTCCTCGCTCTGCACGTGGGCACGACCGTGATCGACACCTACACCTCGATCGGGCCGCAGGCGGCGTTCGTGCCGTTCGCGTCCTCCTACAAGCGTTTCTGGCTCGGCCTTGGCGCGGTCGCCTGCGACCTGATGATCACGCTGCA
>Ga0209131_1001485_pt1 | contig 16328 bp, 18 predicted proteins | sample GraSoi_2013_40cm_FD_185826 | JGI IMG/M metagenome (GOLD analysis project Ga0209131, IMG submission 185826) | Grasslands soil microbial communities from the Angelo Coastal Reserve, California, USA - Sample 9_17_2013_40cm (SPAdes) (version 2) | ecosystem: Environmental > Terrestrial > Soil >...
CTTCTCGGCGATCAAACGCAAGCTTTCCTCCCGCGCTCCCGGGCGCAGCTTATCTATACAGATTCGCCAAGCCCTGCTGCTCGGTCTTGCCTACAACCTCTATCGCTTGAGGCATCCCCTCATCTGGGAGGATGTCAACAGAGCCAGTGTTGATTCTAAAGGGACTTAAAGTCATTTGTTTTGATACACTTTTGCAAGTGTTGATTCTAAAGGTAGATAGAGGGCACGGAGATCGGCGAGAGAATGGTTGAGTGAGCTCCCGAAGCAGCGCGGCGCAGCGGGGCGACAAAAACAGAGGCAAAGAATAACGCGCCCTTCGAGGCTCCCCTCGAAGATCGGGGCAAGCAGGGTGAAGAGGCGCAGAGTACGCTGAGCTGTCGCAGAGGCACCCCACACCCCCCGGTATTTTGCAAAAAGAGGCTGCAAGTTGTTGAAAACAACCGAAACGAGCGCGCAAAACAGCGCAAAGAGCGGCAAAGAGTCCGCAAGAGTATGAGACAGCGTGACATACGTTGCGTGACTGGCCGGAAAAATCGGAAGGCTGCGAATACACTCTGGGTTGGGGAAGAAGGAGGGTACCAAGCGGGGACACTATCAGCAGAACCTTGGTCTGCAGATTACCGCATCCGTTACTATTTGTCAAGTGAGAAATTAAGGGCTGTGGATTGAATGGTTTGCGTGAGAATCGGACGGCGCGAACCAAAACCAAAGCAGAATGTCTCACGCTTTCAAAGAAAAACGGGCAGGCATCCGCCCTGAAGACAAGGCAAATTTCGACACAGACGTTTTCACTTGATCGAGGTAGCACGACATAAGCGCACCAGATTGCTTGATAGGCTCAGTTGGATTAAGGTTGACATTGAGTAGAGATAAAGTAGAATTATAGTATAACAAATGTTGAGGGAACAAACTCGTGGAAACCGCCATTCTCGTTGAACCTGAAAAAGAACACCGCAGGAAGCTATCGAATCTTTTGGAAGATGAAGGCCTCCGTGTTGAGTCATTTGCCACCGCCAAAGAGGCCCTCAGGCATATTGAGAGGGCTGCTCCCACCCTGTTGATTGTGGAGATCAAAATGTCTTCTGTTTCGGGACTGGAGGTCTTGAAGCAGTTGAAGGACCGAGACCTGTCAGTCCTTTTTATTACGGCCCACCGAACAGCCGCAATCAAGCATGACTTATACTCCTTAGGAGAAGTGGTACAGCGCCCCGTTTCCGACCAAGACATCAAGGCCCGGGTGCGGGGAATTCTAATGCGGCGTGCTCGGGCGTCTCGAACGCCTGAGAGGGAACAAGTTGCGTCGCATCCAATTGCAGCGCATGTGCTGCCTGAACTGCATGACCCGGGGACGGGGCGACTTGACGCAGGACGTATTGCCGAATTCATCGGTATTCCCCTGACTGCGTTTTCAAAGTTCACCGGCATGAGCGTTGCTGGGTTGCATAAGAGTCCAGCGTCGGCTTCTTTGCAGCAACATCTCATTCCCATTGCGCGCAGCCTCACTATCCTTACGCAACTCCTCGGTTCAAAGGAGGCTGTGCGCACCTGGATGAACAGCCCGCATCCGGACTTGGGGGATCGCACTCCGATCGGCGTGATCGAAGAAAGGAGATCTCAGGCCGTTTTGGAAATGCTGGAGTCTGCTCTCGCTGGTCAGCCCGCCTAGTGCTTGATGAAATCAGCCTTGAGGCGGCGGTCAGGCAACTGACAGGCGTCGCAAGGTCTGGGACTTTCAGCAGGTGTGTTGGTTATCATCACCTTGCCGCCACGCAGCCATCTCAGCCTCTCTGGGGCATAGGTAGCAAGCGATTTGGAGGGAGGTTTACTCCGCGGAATTCCTTCGAGACAATTTATCTCACCGAAGATCCAGTGACGGCACTCGCGGAAGTATCCGCAGTGCTGCTGAATCCGGGAGGAGGAGTTATCACTCTGCCCAGCCTTCCCTGGGTGACAGTCACGGTCCAAGGGACATTGCTCGCGGTCCTCGATGTCTCCGACATGGGAATTCAGGCAAAGCTAGGAACCACTTCTCAGGAACTGACCGGGGAGTGGCGTTACACACAGGCGGGAGGCGGTGAGCCGCCTACACAGCTGCTCGGCCGGGTATGCCACAAGACAGCACTCTTTGACGCGATTCGTTACCCTTCTAGCAAGAATTTGCCAGGGGGACGGTGCCTTGCGGTCTTCACCGATCGACTGAAGGGACCTGCCTATCTAGAGGTGTACGATCCAAACGGACATTTGGCGCAACGGCTCCCGTAGGTTCCCCTATCCGGCCTTCTTCTGCGTTTCATTACTCACTTCTTCGGGTAAAACGAAAACGTGACATCCGATGGTTTCGGAACGTAGTCCACACTGCCGAGCCGTTCCCGCACATTGGCGGCCTCTGACAGCGGATATAGAAATGCCAGAAACCCAGCTTCCTTCGTCGGATCGGTCATTGTCTCGGGTGCGTCAAAACCGCCGTGAAATAGAAACATTTCCACGTCTGGTCCGAGCCTAGGAATCGCCACGCAGGCTATCGCAAGGACATGCCTGGCATCAGCGCGAGGACTCGCTACCAGAATTGCATGGCTCCTCACGCCATCGGGATCAACCATCGTGTGTCTAGGCCCTACCGTTGCATTAGGTTCACTAACGCGTATTTTGTTTACGTCCAGCCATCGTCCGACAAACTTAATAGCTTCCGCTGTTGGCTCAATCTGAAAATCGATTACGGACCGATTGAGAGAAATTCCTTCAGCGTCTTTTGCCGTTTTCGCACAATCGAGTGCGTTCAATCCCTGGATGTACAGAGTGAACATATGGCCATTCTGCGTGTCGAGCGGTATGGATTGTCGCTTAATCGCGGTGAATATCTTTCCGTCCTGTGAGAAGTGAGCTCTGCCGTCGGGGTGATGTGAATACTTGACCCGGTGCGATGTCACTTTGCCGCCGTGTTCCATATTCACATCGGCCCCGCGCTCTCCTGTGGCAGGAATCTCTGACGAGGACAGAAGACCGGTGCGGTGCTGGAAGTACGGAAAATGGATGAACAGGCTTCCGTCTTTCTCAAACCCTATCTGAAATGCTTTTGCGCGGAGTTCGTTGACCTTGACCACGCAAACCACGCGATGGGATCGAACTGCCGCAACACTCTTTGCTGGAAATCCCTGCATAGGAGTCCATCATAAAGCTCGCACCATCGCTTTGAGAATGGGCACGGCCGATCCGTGCCGCTACAGGGGAGACGCGAGAGCCAAACCGTCAGGGGGGGCCTGAAGCCTTGTCGATTGTCTTGCCTTTTGCCGCACGGCTGAAGCCGTGCCCTAACGAAAGTCAACCTTATACCGAATAAACGACGCGCCCCTACAGTTAGGGTGCTTCAGAAGGGCGGCGGGATTTTTCTTCGCAATCATCAGGAGGCGTAGCGCGGTGCTTTGCGGGCGTCGCGAGCCCTGTTCCCAGCTCTGTACCGCTTTTGGGCTGACACAGAGGAATTGGGCGAATACTGCCTGGCTGGCGTGCAGGCTTTCGCGGATGCGGCGAATTTCGGCGGGCTTGAGCGCGGCAGGCGGGGCTGGAATCTTCGTCACCCGCAAATCAACCTCTTGCCCGCGCTCATACGCCAGGGCGTCGGTCAGGGATTGCCGCATATCGTCGTAGATATTCACCTTGATCTTCTTTGGCATGTGGTCCTTGAATACCACAGTGTGGGATATACCACGCTGTGGGAGTGATTGTTAATGGTAAGGGGCTGCGCAAAAGGCGTCGGAGCCGCCACCCTTCGAGGCTCGGGGCAAGCAGTCGGCGGCCGCTACATAAATCCAATTCAGGGCGAGATGCGGCCTTCGGCCTGGGCGCGCTAAAGCGACGCCCCTACAACAGCGACAACAGCGACAACAGCGAACGAAGGGCGTCGGAGCCCGCTCGGAAAGCGGGCGCTACACACAGCGGGGGCAAAGGCGAAGAAGCCGGTGAGGCTCGGCGCTGGCACGGCAGTGCCGTGCCCCTACACGAAAACGTATGATGGCAGGGCGACGCTTGCGGGAGGGACGGATGAACATTGCTGAAAGCTACGATTACCTGGTACGCGCCCGGCGGGACTTGTGGGCCATGCTGGAGCGCGTGCCGGACGAGGTTTTATCCCGGCCGTTGCTGAACGGTGCGAAGCTACATTGCATCAAGGACCTGGTGTTTCACATAGCCTCGGTGGAGGACTTCTGGATGCACGAGGAAATCCTGCGCGAACAGCCAGTGTGGAAGACCACTCCCGGCTTCGAGAATACCCAGGGCGGCCCTGTTTTTGCGGGCTTCGCGCTCGAAACGCTGGTGGATTACTGGCGGATGGTAGAGCAGCGCACCATCGCGTACCTGGCCACGCTGACGGACGACGAGTTGAAACGGGTGGTGAGTGTGCACGACAGGCCAGGGAAGCGGTACACGGTGGATGGCCTGCTGTGGAACCTGATCATTCACGAGGCGCGGCACGTGGCACAGATTAGCGTGCTCCTGCGCACGCAGGGCATTGAGCCACCTTTTCTTGACCTGTTGAAGTACCTGCCAATGCCATCGGCGTAACGTTCGGGACGCAGAGGGCGCTTTGGTCGGATGGCGATTTCGGGAAAGCGTCGGAGCCCGCCACGGTCGACGGCCGCTAAAGCTGATGCAAAAGCGAAGAAGCCGACGAGGCTCGGCGCGGGCACGGCAGTGCCGTGCCCCTACAACGGCGGGACGGCTGTTGAAGATTTTCGCGGGGTTGCGGTTGGAACACGGTAGGATTTCTGACGATGGCAACGCTTCTGGAGGCTCGCGAACTTAGAAAGAGCTACTCACGTTCTACGGGTTTATTTTCCGGGAATGGCCGCGGCGCGCGGAGAAAAGCCTCGGGTCCAAACGGCGGACCGTCAGCACCCCTCGAGGCTCGGGGCGAGCAGGGTGATCACGGGCAGAGCCGGTTTATGGCTGTTGACGGCGTTCGTTTCTCCGTTGAAGCCGGGGAAACCTTTGCTGTTGTTGGGGAAAGCGGTTGCGGCAAGACTACTCTGGCGCGAATGCTTCTGCGGCTTATCGAGCCGGATGCGGGCGAAATCCGATTTGACGGTCGGAACTTGCTGGGGCTTGGCGGCGAAGATTTGCGGCGGCAGCGGCGGCAGATGCAGATGATTTTTCAGGATCCTTTTGCTTCGTTGAACCCGAGGATGCGCGTGGGCGAAATCGTGGGGGAGCCGCTGGCGATTCACGAGCCGGGGCTTTCGCGAACGGAGCGGCGGACACGTGTTGCTGCCACGCTTACGCGTGTGGGACTCAATGAAGACGCGCCGGTGCGCTATCCGCATGAGTTTTCCGGGGGACAGCGGCAACGCATCGGCATCGCGCGGGCGCTGACTTTGCGGCCCAAGCTGATCGTTGCGGACGAGCCGGTGTCTGCGCTGGACGTTTCGGTCGGGGCGCAGGTGCTGCTTTTGCTTCAGGAGCTGCAGCAGGAGTTTGGGCTGACTTATATTTTCATTTCGCATAGCTTGCCGGTGGTGGTGCAGGTGGCCACGCGTGTGGCGGTTATGCGCGCGGGGCAGTTTGTTGAAACCGGTCCGGTGGACCAAGTTCTGCACCAGCCGGCGCATCCTTACACGCGGGAGTTGCTTGCCGCGGTGCCTGAATTGCCTCAGGCATAATCCAATTCGCGTTGGATTTGAAATCGTGCCTAACTGGGGCGCAGCGTTGCCTCGGCGGTGCTCGGGATAAAGCTGCGCTCCTACGGGTGCTCGGTCCGCGGTTACGGCTGAGTGATGTTGCAGGCGTGAAAGCGGTAGCGAGACTGCCGCACTCCAAAGTGGTGGCGAGATGGCGCGGCTGAGGGCAAGTGTATGCGTCTTGCGGCGCGGAGAAAGAAAAAACAGAGCGTGACAAGACGCAGGGTGGATCTCGAGCCGGGGCGCAGCGTTCCCTCGGCTGTGCTCGGGATAAAGCTGCGCCCCTACGGTGATGAAATTTTTCTGGTGTTTGGGCGTAATGCGGGGTAGAACGGCGGTGATATGCGCCGGTAAAGGCGCCGCCTGTGGTGGAGGAACCTCGATGGCTACAACTGCATCCTTGCCCGCGCCGGAGGCGCAATCCCAGCCGGCAATCAGTTCGATTGGTCGGATCATTGGTGTGTTTTTCTCGCCGAAGGCTACATTTGAAGACATTGCGAGCAAGCCGTCCTGGGCGGTGCCAATCATTTTGTTAACGCTCATCGGCCTGAGTTTGAACATTTTTCTGGTGAACAAAGTGGATTGGCGATCGTTTTCCGAAGAACAGCTGATGAGTAGCCCGCGCGGTCAGCAGATTCCCGCGGACCAAAAGGATCTGGCAATTCAGAGAGGCGCAAAGGGAAACCAGTACTTCTGCTATGTACGCGGCCTTACGGGAACCATCTGTTTGGGGTTGTTGCTGGCCCTGGTCTATTGGGGAGCATATTCCCTCATTGGAGGCGCGAGGCTTACCTTCGGGAAATCATTTGCAGTAGTCGCCTATGCCATGCTCCCGGGCGGACTCCGAGAACTCCTGGGAATTCCTATATTGATGCTGAAGGATCCCAGTACTCTTGGAAATCCTTACAACTTCGTCGGCTCAAATCCGGGCGCGTATATGAGCATGAGCGATCCGAAATGGTTGAGTGCCCTGGGTAGTTCGTTCGATATTTTTGTTTTGTGGTCCGTGTTTTTGACTGCGATCGGTTTTCACTGCATGGATCCGAAAAAGTTGACCATGTCCAAGTCCGTCGGCATAGTTGTTTCGGTCTATCTATTTTTCACTCTGCTCGGCACAACTGTCGCGTGGGTTTTCTCCTGATACACTCGTTGGGTGAATTTTTCGTTTGAAGTAGAGAAAACGGATGCGACGACGTCCGGGCGGCGGGGCAAACTGGGCACGCCGCACGGAGTCATTGAGACGCCGGCGTTCCTGCCGGTGGGCACAGCGGCTACTGTCAAAGGGTTGACACAGGAAGCGCTGGAAGAGCTTGGCGCTTCGATCCTTCTCGCCAATACGTATCATTTATATCTGCGGCCGGGGCATGAACTGATTCGCAAGCTTGGCGGCTTGCATCAATTCATGTCTTGGCCGCGCGCGATTCTTACCGATTCGGGCGGTTACCAGGTTTTCAGCCTGTCCGAGCTGCGCAAAGTCACGGATGATGGCGTGCGATTTCGCTCGCACCTGGACGGGTCGGAGCATTTGCTCACGCCGGAGAAAGCGGCGGAGATCCAGCTCGCGCTCGGGTCGGACATTGCGATGGTGCTGGATGAATGCATTGAGACTCCGGCGCCACGCGAGCTTGCGGAAGCAGCGGTGAAACGCACGACGGAGTGGGCTCGGCGGGCGCGGACGCATTTTTTGCAGTACGCCCAACGAAACGGCGAGCTGGGGCAGTGGCAGTTCGGGATCGTGCAGGGGGCGACGTTCGTGGATTTGCGGCGGGCGAGCGCTCGCCAGCTCCTCGAGCTGGATTTTCCGGGCTACGCGGTGGGCGGGCTGGCGGTCGGCGAGCCGCATGCGGTGACCTGCGAAATGGCCGGGGAAGTAACTTTTCTGCTTCCTGAGGACCGTCCGCGCTATCTAATGGGTGTGGGACGGCCTGAGCAGATATCCGATTACGTGGCGCTGGGGATCGACATGATGGATTGCGTGCTGCCGACACGCGCGGCGCGGCACGCGTGCCTCTATACCAGCGAGGGCCGGGTGCTGATCAAAAACGCGCGCTACGCGCAGGACCAGCGGCCGATCGATACGCAATGTTCGTGCTCGGTTTGCCGGCGGTATACGCGAGCGTATTTGCGGCATCTTTTCGCGGCGGGAGAGATCACCGCGGCGATTTTGGCCACCCACCATAACGTCCACTTTTACCTTGACATCATGCGGCAAATCCGCGAGGCTATCGGGTTTGGAAGCCTAGCGAAATTCTCATCTGCGATGCACGCGCGCTATGCGGAGGGTCCAGCCTGAAGCAGGCAGGCTTGAAGTAGGCAGCAGGCTGAATGCAGCTCGGTTAAGTGAGGTTGTTCCGAGTCCGCAAGCGCGCGGGCCGTCCGCACGGCACCACCAGAAGAGAAGGCGTAGGGTTTGTGGAAGCGGTGGAAACCCGCGGCAAGCTGTTGCTATCCCCGGCTGTGCGTTGACAACGCGGACAGCCAGAAATGGCTGTGCCACTGGGCGCAGAAAATGGAAGGAAGTCAGGCTAGAACATGTTCGCATTGATGACATTGCAGGCGCCGAGTGGTTTGGGCGCGGCGCTGGGCAGCCCGCTGGTGATGATGGTCATCGTAATGGGTATCTTCTACGTGATGCTCATTCTTCCGCAGCAGCGGCAGCGGAAGAAGCTGCAGGAGATGCTGTCGACGCTGAAGGCGGGCGACAAAGTGATCACCAATGGCGGCATCTATGGAGTTATCAATGGCATTGACGGCGATACGGTGATCCTGAAAATCGCCGACACAGGTTCGTCTCCGGTAAAAATCCGCATTGCGCGTTCGGCAATTACGCAGGTGGAGGCATCGGAAGATGCGAAATAAGCCCACCGGCCTTCCGATGACGCGCCGTAATTTCTGACTATGAATCCTAATTTGAAGTGGAAAGCTGTTTTTATCGCTGTTGTCATTCTCGGGTGCATCTATGGCCTGCTGGGCCTGCCGACGTTCCCAACCTCGACGGCGGACCTGAAGTCGAATTTCGCGCACCAGATCAAGCTCGGCCTGGACTTGCAGGGCGGCACGCACCTGATTCTGCAGGTGCAGGTGCAGGAAGCCATCTCGCAGGAGACGGACCAGACGGTCGATCGCCTGACGAACCAGCTGCGCGCGAAAAATATTCGCTACGATGAAGTTCGGCGCGTCGACGACACGCATATTGTCGTGCGCAATGTTCCTTCCGAGCAGTTGTCTGACTTTCGCGACTTGGTGAGTTCGCAGCTCCAGAACGTGTGGGACATGTCGCCCACCGCGGGCGAACCCTCCAGCTATACGCTCACATTGCGGGCCAGTGCGATTGCCGCGATTAAAGACCAGACGATGCAGCAGTCGCTGGAAACCATCGAGCGCCGCATCAACGCACTAGGATTGACCGAACCGACTATTCAGCAGCACGGTCGAAACGACAATGAAATCCTCGTGCAGCTTCCGGGGGAAGGCGATCCGTCGCGGGCTAAAGCGGTGATTCAGGCCGGCGGCCAACTCGAATTGCGATTGGTGGAAGATCCGAGTCCTTATCCTTCTCAGACCGCGGCGCTTGCAGCGCATGGGGGAGTTCTGCCACCGGGAACGGAGCTTGTTCCCGGGCGCTCAGAAAGCCGCACTCCGGGAGCAGACACCGGAGAAGTTTGGTATTTGCTGAGCCGTACAGTGGTAGTCAGCGGACGCGACCTGCGCAGCGCCACGGAAAATCGCAACAGCAACAATCCCGGCCAATGGCAGGTTAATTTTTCGCTGTCATCGGAAGGCGCGCAACGTTTCGGCCCCTTTACGGAGCAGAACGTCCACCGCCAAATGGCCATCGTTCTGGAGCACCGCGTCTACTCCGCGCCGGTGATCAACAGCCGCATCGACGATTCTGGCTTCATCGAGGGAAATTTTAGTCAGGAATCGGCGCACGACCTGGCACTGGTGCTCCGCGCTGGCGCGCTGCCAGCTTCGATCAAGTACTTGGAAGAGCGCACCGTCGGCCCTTCCCTGGGCGCCGACTCCATTCGCCACGGCGTGCAAGCTTCTGTTCTCAGCCTACTCGTCGTAATGATTTTTATGTTGTTTTACTACCGAATGTCCGGTGGGAACGCCGTGCTCGCGCTGGTCTTGAACCTGGTCATTCTTCTGGCGGTGCTTGCGGCCTTTGGCGCCGTTCTGACGCTGCCGGGTATCGCCGGGGTCATTCTGACGATCGGCATGGGCGTTGACTCCAACGTTCTGGTCTTCGAGCGCATCCGAGAAGAATTGCGCAATGGCAAATCAGCTGCGTCCGCCGTGCAAGCAGGCTTCGACAAGGCGTTTTTGACCATTATCGATACGCACGTCACCACAGTTGTGTCCGCCTTCTTCCTGTTTTTGTTCGGCACCGGACCCATCCGCGGCTTTGCGATCACCTTGACCATCGGTTTGATCGCCAACGTTTTCACGGCCATCTACGTTTCGAAGACGATTTTTGAATATCACCTGACGAAAATGGATCGCCAGGCGGAACTTAGCATTTGATCTCGTACTAGAACTATTGCGGCTTCGTCCAGGCGGGTACTTTGGGCCCTTCCGTTCATCTAAATTTGGACGGATTCGGTTGCGGGAACAAAGAGATGCCCACTGGAGTCTAAAGAAGGGAAGTAAGTGTGGCATGATCGAGTTCTTCAAAGAACCCAACATCGACTGGATGGGTAAAGCGAAGTATTTCTACGCCCTCAGCGGAATTTTGCTGCTCGCCGGTTGGATTTCCATCTTCCTCAATCACGGCTTACGCTATGGCATCGACTTCAAAGGCGGGACCAACGTTGACGTGCGATTCGCACAGCCTCCGAACATCGATCAAATCCGGAAAGGCTTGACCGCCCAAGGGTTAGGAAACAGTGAAATCCAGAGCAGTAGCAGCGGGGGCTTGGGGTCGAAATCCAATGAAGTTCTGATTTTCGTCGAGCAGAGAGGCAAAGGCGAGGAGGCGGAAGATGCCGCGCGCGCCCAAGTTATCACTGGGCTGAACTCTATCTACGGCGTAAAAGATTCCAGCAAGCCGGATTTTAACGCTGCCACACCTTCTTCTCTTGCAGACGTGCTTAATACCAACGACCCGCTGCATCTTTCCACCAATGCCGGCGACCGCTATCAACAATTGGCTAAGAAAATTCTCGCTTATCGCGACGACCAAAAGGGCGGCGTGCTCACCAACTTCGACGAGCTTTCCTCCGCCGATGGGGTCACTGCCGCCGTGCTTGCGACGCTGAAAAGCAACTATGCGCTCGGGAGCTTCGCTATTCGTACCGTGGAGATCGTCGGTCCAAAGGTTGGCGGCGAGCTTCGGCGGCAGGCCATCTGGGTTACCCTCTATGCTTTGGCGGGTATGCTGGTATATATTGCCTTTCGATTCGAGTGGGTTTACGGGGCCGCCGCTGTCCTTGCTGTTTTTCACGACGTATTAATTACCCTGGGCTTTTTTTCATTACTGAAATTTGAGATATCGCTGACCGTCATTGCGGCGCTTCTCACACTCGTCGGATATTCGATGAACGATACCATCGTCATTTTCGATCGCATCCGCGAGAACAATCGCCTGCTGCGCCGCGAATCGTTCGCCGCCGTGGTGAACAAGTCCATCAACCAAACGTTATCGCGAACGATCTTGACCAGCGGTCTGACTTTCCTTACCGTGCTCGTCCTGTTCCTGATGGGCGGCCAGGTGCTTCGTGCTTTCTCCTTTGCCCTGGTGGTGGGGATTGTGGTAGGAACGTACTCCAGTTTTGGCATTGCTGCTCCGCTGGTGGTCGCGTGGAATCGTTGGCGCGGCCAACAAGGAGCAGTGGCAACCCCCGGACCCGCAGCCGGCAACAAAACCCGCAGTGGCGAAAGCGCAGCAGCGCGTCTCGCTCCTGCCGGGAGGAGGTAGTCACCCATGTTTGAAGATATGGTGATTTCGAGTCCGAACCCGCAGAAAACCAATAAGCCATGGACGGTGGTGGTGTCCATGATTGCTCAGACGATCTTCCTGGGCATTCTGATCCTAATTCCTTTGATCTACACGGAAGCGCTGCCGAAAGCGATGATGTCGACCCTGCTCGTCGCCCCGCCTCCGCCTCCTCCGCCTCCGCCACCCCCGGTGCAGACGCAGGTGGTGCACATTAAGCCGCAAGTCCACTTGATGGACGCCGGAAAACTCATGCAGCCCAAGGTCATCCCCAAAGACATCAAGATCATCAAGGAAGACGCGCCAGACGTAAACGCCGGTATGCAAGGTGGCGTTCCAGGCGGCGTCGCCGGTGGTTCGATGGGCGGCGTAATTGGCGGCGTAATTGGCGGCATGGGTGGAGCACCGCCACCGCCGAAGCCGACGGCCTCGCGGATTCGCCAGGGAGGCAGCGTACAGGCTGCGTTGCTCGTAAACAAAGTGCAGCCGGTGTATCCGCCGCTCGCGCGCCAGACGCGCATCTCCGGCACCGTGCGTTTGCACGCCCTGATCTCCAAGTCCGGCTCGGTAGAATCGCTGGAAGTCATCTCCGGACATCCCTTGCTGGTGCGCGCCGCGATGGACGCCGTGCAGCAATGGAAGTACAAGCCGACGCTGCTCAACGGCGAACCGGTGGAGGTCGATACCACGATCGACGTCATTTTCTCGCTTAACCAGTAGTACGGCGCGCTGCTCCGGTCGTGGGGCCGTAGGAGCGTTCCGAGTGCCAAAAATTTTGCAAACACTTTAAGGAGCAAACGAATGGTAGCTACTCTTTATGTTCACGCGATCCTGTTCCTCTTCCAGACGGGGAATCCAGGCGCGTCCAGTTGGGACCTCCGCTCGATGTGGTCCCAGATGAGCGCCCTGCCCCGGACGGTAGTCGTTATTCTTTTCGTTCTCTCTATTTATTCGTTCGGCGTCATGATTGACCGCGCCTTGATGTACAGCGCAGCGCGCAAGCAATCGCGCGTCTTCGTGCAGCAAGTCGCCGGCGCCTTGAAGGATGGCAAGCTTGATGAAGCCATCGCAATCGCCGAGCGCAACAAGAAGAGCCACATCGCCAAAGTGGTGGCTACGGGGCTCTCGGAGTTTCAATCCGCTTCGCAACAGGTTTCCGATGCTGACGTGATAGAAGCAGCCAAGCGCGGCCTCGAACGCTCGGTGGCCATCGTGCACGCTGAAATGAAGCGCGGCCTCTCCGCTCTCGCTACGATCGGCTCGACCGCACCGTTCGTCGGACTGTTTGGCACCGTGGTCGGCATCTTGAACGCCTTCAAGGGCATCGAGCAGAGCAAGGCCACCGGTCTGTCGGCCGTCGCGGGCGGTATCGCGGAAGCGTTGGTAACCACGGCACTGGGCCTCCTGGTCGCCGTCCCCGCAGTGTGGGCATACAACTATTTCACCAATAAGGTCGAAGCTTTCGACGTCGAGATGGATAACTCCTCTATGGAGCTCATCAATTATTTCATCCTGCGTCGCGGCTCCAGGAAGTAGGTAATCATGGCGGCACCAGTAACCCACGTAAGGTACAAGCCGCAAGCCGGGAGTCAGATGGCGTCTCCCAACGTCATACCCATGGCGGATATCATGCTCGTGTTGCTGATCATCTTCATGGTGGTCACGCCCATGTTGCAGAAGGACCATCCGGTGGACTTGGCCAGAACGAATACGGCCAAGGATATGCAGGATGCCGATAAAGAGGACGCCATCGTTATCGCGGTGACCCGCGACGGTAACATCTTTCTTCGCACTACCCAGATCAAGAAGGAAGAGATCACCGCGGAGGTCAAGGACCGCATTGCCAACCGCCTGGACAAGACGGTGTATGTGAAAAGCGACGCGCGCGCCAAGTATGGCGACGTGGTCGCGGTTGTCGACGAAATCCGCTCGGCTGGGGTTGACCAGGTCGGCCTCTTGACCGAACGGAACGAGAGAAATACGCCCCCGCCTCCTCCGCCGCAAGCGGACTAATGGCAGGGGTCGGCATGAAGTAATCATTCGTTTGCTGGCGTTTTTGCTAGATTCAACGCCGCGCCTTCCCACAACGGCGCGGCGGCACGACGGCCCGCAATACTCGCTAGGGGCGGGCCGACAGGAGAAGCTCAATGGGAATGCAGGTAGGTGAGAATAAAGGCGGTGCGATGGCGGAAATGAACGTCGTTCCGCTAATCGACATTTTGCTGGTGCTCCTGATCATTTTCATGGTCATCACCCCGCTCACGCCCAAGGGTATGGACACCCTGGTGCCGCAGCCGAATCCCAACCAGAAGCAAGATGTGGAGCTCGAAAACAAGACCGTGGTGGTCCAGGTGCTCACTAACGGCAAGGTCAAAATCAATAACGAAGACTCGACCTGGGACAACCTCGGCCCTCGGATAGAACAAATTTTCAAGGACCGCGCCGAGAAAATCGCTTTTGTTAAGGGCGATAGCGATGTACTGTTTGGCGAAGTCGCCCGCGCCATCGACATTATGCGCGGCTCCGGTATCGATAAAGTCGGCTTGATCACCGCCAAGTTAGAGGCCGGCCAATAGAATTCTTCAGGGGTCCAAGTCCCTGAAGAGGTGTTCGCAAGCTTGCTCTCTCGGATGTGAGAGTCCTCCTCGCGGGAATTTCCCGGACGAGGTGGCTCATGGGTATCTCAGTTGGCGATTCGAATCGCGGAATCTTCGTTGAAATGAACGTGGTTCCGTTGATCGACGTTTTGCTGGTGCTGCTGGTCATTTTTATGATCATCCCGCACAAGCAAAGCGGTCTCACGGTGGAGTTGCCGCAACCCGCAACCGAGCTTCCGGCCGATCCGCAGCCAACGGCAATCGTCATTGAGGTGTTTGCCGATGGAGCGCTGCGCATCAACCAGGAGGCCGTGGAGTGGGACGGTTTACGCGGCAGGTTGGAACGGATTTTCGGGGCCAGGGCTAATCGTACGGCCTTCGTTCGCGGCGATGGCGCTCTGGAGTTTCAGGTAGTCGCGAAGGTAATAGACGTCATGCGTGCCGCGGGTGTATCGTCTGTTGGCCTTATGACTCCTGGGCTGGAAAAACTAGCAGAAACAGATTAGATTGCCTCTCGCAAGGCGCATTTGAATTCTAGCGCGGGTCCCGGCTAATTCCGGGCCGCGCACAGTGGGGATGAACGCTTCATGACTCATGCATCGCTTCAAAAAACTGCTCGCCAGGCTGCGGCGCTCGCCGCGCTCCTGGTTCTTGCGTTTGCAGCCTCCGGCTGCAACAAGCTGAAGGCTCGCGACCTCCTTAACAAGGGTGTCACCGCCTTCAAGAATGGCCAGTCTGACGCGGCCATCGAGTATTTCAAGCAGGCCAAGGAAGCGGATCCCGATCTCCTGAATGCCCGCCTGTACCTCGCCACCGCATACGCCAGCTTGTACATTCCGGGCGCGCCTTCTCAGGAAAACATGGCTCGCGGCAACCAGGCGATCGCCGAATTCAAGGAGGTCCTGGAGAAAGACCCGAATAATATTTCAGCGATCGACGGCATCGGCTCCATCTTGTTTCAGATGGGTGGGCAGCCTTTCGATCCCAAGAAATTTGAGGAATCGAAGATCTACCATCAGAAGCACATTCAGTTGAAGCCGGATGACCCCGAGCCCTACTACTGGATCGGCGTTATCGACTGGACGTTGGCGTTTCGAGGCAACGGCGAAATGCGCATGGACTACAACAAGAACAATATCAGGAAGCAGGTCAAGGATACCGACCCGCTCCCAGGGGCCATTCGAACGGAATATGCTTCAAAATACGGCCAGTTAATCGACGAAGGAATCACCGACCTGCAAAAGGCCATCTCCATTAAGCCCGATTACGACGACGCTATGGCTTACCTCAACCTTCTGTACCGCCGCAAGGCCGACATGGTAGAGAGCAAGGAAGAGCGCGAAGCGCTGCTGAAGCAAGCCGACGATCTCGTCGACAAGGTAAAAGAAATCAAGCAGAAGCGTTCCGAGCAGCCGCAACCGTCTTAATTTCGTTGCCGTCTTTTCCAAAAGGGCATCCGCGAGGATGCCCTTTTTTCTTTCTTGCAAGCGAGCTCCGGAGTCGCACCCAATCGTTCTTCTAGCGTAAAATAGGTTATGCCGTCGCCCAGCAATTTGCCTCTGCATTTCCATCGCGACCGCACCGAGCGCCAGCTTGATGCCCGCCTGGACGAGCTGCTGGAGAAGCTGCGTAAGAATCGCCCTTCGGAAGATCCTTGGATGGTGCGCCGCGCCTACGAAATCGCCGCGGAACGCCATCGCGACCAGCTTCGCAGTTCGGGTGACCCCTACCTCACGCATCTTTTGGAAGTCGCGCACATCCTCGCGGACATGCGCCTCGATGCCATCACGCTGACCGCCGCGCTACTCCACGATGCTATCGAGGACACGGAGTACCCGGTTTCACGCATCGAAGAACGCTTCGGTGTCGAAGTCGCGCGATTGGTGGAAGGCGTCACCAAAATTGGCCGGCTCAACATGATGGCTCCCGAGGCGCGCCAGGCGGAAAACGTTCGCAAAATGCTTTTGGCCATGGTCAATGATGTCCGTGTTGTGCTGGTCAAGCTCGCCGACCGCCTTCACAATATGCGCACGCTGGAATATCTGGAGCCTGGCAAGCAGCAGCGCATCTCTCGCGAAACTCTGGACATCTATGCGCCCATTGCTCACCGGTTGGGCATGG
>Ga0209131_1001486_pt1 | contig 16313 bp, 14 predicted proteins | sample GraSoi_2013_40cm_FD_185826 | JGI IMG/M metagenome (GOLD analysis project Ga0209131, IMG submission 185826) | Grasslands soil microbial communities from the Angelo Coastal Reserve, California, USA - Sample 9_17_2013_40cm (SPAdes) (version 2) | ecosystem: Environmental > Terrestrial > Soil >...
GCGGGCGGAATGCCGGCCACGCCGCCGAGCAGCACGCCGCGCCCGCCCTGCGCCTTCTGCAGGTAGTAGGCCCCGACCTGCACCGACATGCGGCCCGCGACCTCGCTCATCGGCACCAGCAGCGGCAGCGAGCCATCGGGCGCCGTGACCGTTTCATAGGCGATGGCGACCGCGCCGGATTTCATGAGCGCCTCGGCCTGCGCGCGATCCGCGGCCAGGTGCAGGTACGTGAACAGCACCTGTCCGGGCCGCAGCAGGGCGCATTCGGCGGCCTGCGGTTCCTTGACCTTGACGATCATTTCGCTCGCGTCAAACACCGCGCGGGCGTCGGGCAGGATCTGCGCGCCGGCGGCGCGGAAGTCCTCATCGCTGCAACCCACGCCGTTCCCGGCGCCGCTTTGCACGGCGAGCTGGTGGCCATCACTGACGAGCTCGCGCACCGCGGCCGGCATCAGTCCGACGCGGTATTCATGCACCTTGATTTCCGAAGGAACGCCGATGCGCATGGTCGTTGATCCTCGTGGCAGGGGCCCTCTTGGGGGCGTTATGGGCGCCATTGTGCCGCCATCGCCTTCGCAGTGGGTTGCAAAACGGGTCCAGAAACGGTAGATATGTGGTGGAAAATGCGAATATAGGGTAATTAGTTAGCAGATTATGCAGATCGATCGCACCGACCGGCGCATCCTCGGCGAGCTGCAGAGCGATGGGGCCATCGCCAACGCGGCGCTCGCCGCGCGCGTGGGCCTGTCCGAATCCGCCTGCCTGCGGCGCGTCAAGCTGCTGGAGCAATCCGGCGTCATCGAACGCTACACCGCGATCCTCAATCCGGTGCTGGTCGGCATCAGCGTGAGCTTCCTGGTGCGCATCACCCTCAAGGGGCAGACCGACCGGGATCTGGGCGCTTTCGAGCAGGCGGTGTGTCGCGTGCCCGAAGTGGCGGAGTGCTACCTCACGACCGGCGAGTCCGACTACATGCTGCGCGTGGTGGCGCGCAGTGCCGCCGACTTCGAGCGCCTGCACAGCAAGGTGCTCACCAAGCTACCGGGCGTCGCGCGCGTGGATTCGAGTTTCGTGCTGCGGCCGGTGGTCAAGCAGGCGGGTCTGCCTCTGGACTAGGATCCGCGGCCCGATCAGGGTCCGCGGCCGACTCATCGAGCGGTTCGCCGGGAATGGCGTGCGCTTCGCTCATCCAGGCGCCAAAGTCCACCAGCTTGCAGCGCTCGCTGCAGAAGGGGCGCCACGGATACTGCTCGTTCCACTCGATCTCACGCTTGCAGGTCGGGCAGAGGATGGGCTGGGCGCGGTTCACGGGCAGCAGGTGAGTGTGAAGGGCACATCGGCGCCGCTCGGCCGGGGACGGGTATCGATATCCGTCCACTCCAGGAAACGCATCGAGCAGCGGTAGTGGCTGCCGCTGATCTCCGGGTACAGCGGGACGCCCGCCGGTACCGTGATGCGCAGCAGCTGGTACGGGCTGTCGCGATCGAAGGCGATGTTGAACAGGCCGCCGCGGGCCACTTCTTCGCGCGAGCGGCCGTTCTGGCGCGTGAGCCACAGCAGTTCGGCGATCGCGTCACACAGCGGCCGCAACAGTCCCTGCCAGCGCACGAACGCGGCCATGCGCGTGGCGTCGGGCAGGCTGAGCCAGTAGTAGTAGTCCGGCAGGTCGAACTCGCAGGTTCCGCCCGGTATCGCGCTGCGGTGCTTGATCGCCGCCAGGAACTCCGACTCGCGCAGCGGCGCCAGCCAGGCGGCGCCCGCCGCGGCCAGATCCGTGCGTAGGCGGATCAGGTTGCTCATCAGGGCGCGCAGCCGCGCCGCATCGATGCCCGGGTGATTCTGGTATTCGGTGAGCTTGGCGGCATGGCGCTCGAGCTCCTTGAGCACCTCGCTCCGCACGTCCCCGCGCGTGGCGATGGCGAGCATGTCGAGCAGGCTCCCCATCGCCGCACGGCTCCCCCAGCTGCTCGCCTTGTCGTTCTGGTAGAGCGCCTGGCTGTAGAGGAAATCCAGTCGCAGAAAAGTCCGCAGCCTCTCGTTCAGGGGCTGCTCGTACACGATCGCTTCTGCGCCGCTGGTGGAGGTGCCGTCCTGCTGCCCTGAGCTCATCCGGGTATTGTGCTTGAGCGCGACTGTGCGCGTAAACCGCGCTCGCCCGCAGCGGGGGTGGCGGGCGCAAATCGGCCTGCCTGCAAGCGCCCGTCGATGAATCGCTGCAGATTCCTGGCGTACCGCCCGACGAGCAAGCGCCGCGTTGCTCTGCCCTCTCAAGCCGTCTGCATAAACGCCGGCACGGGTCGGGCGGCTGCCTGCAGCCAGGTTGCCATGGCTTTGACGACAGGGCGGACCGCGGGCCGACGCGTCATGCGATTGCGCCACTCGAGCAGCGTTGGTGTGTCCGCTGTGAGGGGCGCGCCCTGACGCTCACCAAATAGCGCCGCCATGTAGAAGGCGATATCGGCGAATGAATAGTCGCCCGCGAGCCACGGTCCGGCCCCCAACTGCTCCTCCATCGCGGCGTAGTACGCGGTGGCCGCCGCGATGCTCGTTCTCGCAACGGCGTCGCCCGAATTGTGCTGCAGGTTCATGAGGCGAATGATGTGCGGGAAATAAACTTCATCAGACTCGTGCTCCAACCGACGCGCGTGCGCCCGATCCTTGATGTCGCGCGGCCACAGCGCCGGCATCGGTTGCAGGTCCTCCAGGTACTCGAAAATCTGTGTTGAATCGAAAAGCTCGAGATCGCCGTGCACCAGCACCGGTACCTGCCCCTTGGGATTGACGCGCAACACCTCAGCGTGCTTCGGGCTATAGCCCAGCCGTGAGTCGTACGCCACCATGACCAGGTCGAAATCCAGGCCTTTCTCCAGCGCGGCGATTTGCACCTTGGCGCCGAACATGCTGAGAGGACCGGAGTAGAGCGTGATTCCTGTGGGCTGCGCGCGCATGTCTTCAAGCCTCAGGGTGCGGCGACGGCACCGGACTCGCCTGCGCGTGGCTGAGCGAGCTCCAGGTAGCGTCGATGGAGCGAGTGCACCTGCGGGCGCAGCTCATCGATGCCACCGGAGTTGTCGATGACCTCGGCAGCGAGCGCCCGCCGCGCAGCGCGCGTCACCTGCGAGGCCAGCGCGGCCTCGACGAGCGCGGGGCTCATGCCGTCGCGTTGCGCCAGCCGCGCTCGCTGCGTCGCCTCGTCGCAATCCACCAGCAGCACCCGCTCGTATTCGCTCGCCGCGCCGGTCTCGGCGAGCAGCGGGATGACGACGATCTGGTAGGGACCGCGCGCGCGCGCGGACTGTCCGGCGGCGCGGGCACTGATGGCCGGATGCAGCAGGGCCTCGAGGGCGCGGCGCGCGCCGCTGTCGCGAAACACGAGCTCACGCAGCGCGCGGCGGTCCAGCTCGCCGTCGGCACGGCGCAGGGCGCTGCCGAAGCGTGCGAAAACCTGCTCGAGCAGCGCCGTGCCGGGCGCGACGACCTCGCGGGCGATCAGGTCCAGATCGATCACTGGAACGCCCAGCTCGGCGAACAGCGCGGCAACGGTGCTCTTGCCGCTGGCGATGCCACCGGTGAGTGCCACGCGCCAGGGACGGTCGGAATCCATGGCCGGATTTAGACGTTATCGGGCGGCGATCGTCAAACGCGGCCGTACAGTTGGAGGTAGGCGCTCACCCATTCCGGTCCCCACATCATCGCCAGCCAGCCCGCCGCGGCCAGGAAGGGTCCGAAGGGAAGGGGCGTGCCGCGTCCGCGCCGGCCGCTCAGGATCAGGGCGATGCCGACGAGGGCTCCCACGCTGGCCGAGCCGAGCACGATCGGCAGCAGCATGCGTCCGCCGAGCCAGGCGCCGAGCGCGGCGAGCAGCTTGAAATCCCCATACCCCATGCCTTCCTTGCCGGTGCAGAGGCGAAACAGCTGGTACACCAGCCAGAGGCTGACGTAGCCGGCGGCGGCACCGACGATGGATTCCACCGGGCTCACCGGCAGGCTCGCCGTGCTCGCGGGCGTCCACAACAGGGAGGCGACCAGTCCGCCCCACAGCAGCGGCAGTGTCAGGCAATCGGGCAGCAATTGGTGGTCAAGATCGATCCCGGCCAATGCGATCAGAAACCAGCTCACGACGGCGGCTGCGACGGCCGGCCAGCCCACCCCGAATTTCCACGCCACGGCCGCGGTGAGCACTCCGCACAGCAGCTCCACTATCGGGTAGCGCAGGCTGATGCGGACCCCGCAGCGGGAGCACCGGCCGCGCAGGGCGAGGTAGCTGATGAGCGGGATGTTCTGCCAGGCGCGGATCGGTGCCTGACAGGCCGGGCAGGCCGAGCGCGGCGTTACCAGGTTGTAGGGGGCCGCGGCCGGGCCGGCATTCGCGGCCGGTGCCGGCGTGTCGGGGGCGAATTCAGCGTACTGCTCGCGCCAGTGGCGCTCGAGCATCTTCGGCAGGCGATGGATGACGACGTTGAGGAAGCTGCCAACGAGGAGCCCGAGCACGGTGGCCAGTGCGACCCAGGCCGCGAGCGAGAGCTCCGGCAGGACCAGCACAGCTAGACGACGGCGCCGAGCTTGAAGATCGGCAGGTACATCGCGATCACGAGGCCGCCGACGAGCACGCCGAGGATGGCCATGATCAGCGGTTCGAGCAGGCTCGACATGCTGTCGACCGCGTTATCCACGTCTTCCTCGTAGAAACTCGCCACTTTGCCCGACATGGTATCGAGCGATCCGGACTCTTCGCCGACCGCGATCATCTGCACCACCATGTTGGGGAACAGGCCGGTATTTTCCATCGCGCGCTGCAGCCGTTGTCCGGTCGCGACTTCATCGCGCATCTTCATCACCGCCGTCTCGTAGACGATATTGCCGGTGGCGCCCGCGACGGATTGCAGCGCCTCGACCAGCGGCACGCCCGCCGAGAACATCGTGGAGAGCGTGCGGGCGAAGCGCGCGATCGCCGCCTTGTTGAGAATCGGGCCGATGATCGGAAAATTGAGCAATGCGCGATCCAGGAACTCGCGCAATTTGCGCGACCGCTTGTGAAAGTAGATGAAGGTGTAGACTCCAATGCCAATCACGACGCCGATGTAAATGCCGTTGTTCTGCACGAAGCGCGACAGATCGATGACGGCCTGGGTGAAGGCCGGCAGATCGGCGCCAAAGCCCTTGAACAGGCTCTCGAATTGCGGGATGACGAAGATCAGCAGGATGAGCGTGACGATGAAGGCCACGGCCAGGACCGCGGCCGGATAAAACAGCGCCTTCTTGACCTTTTTCTTGATCGCTTCGGTCTTTTCCTTGTAGCTCGCGATCTTGTCGAGGAGCGATTCGAGCGCGCCCGCCTGTTCGCCCGCCTCGGTGAGGTTCACGTACAGATCATCGAAGTACAGCGGGTGCTTGCCGAGCGCCTCGTGCAGCGAAGTGCCGCCTTCGATGTCTGACTTGACTTCCATGAGCAGCCGCTGCATCGAGGGTTTGTCGTGCCCGGCGCCGATGATTTCGAAAGCCTGCACCAGTGGAATGCCGGCACCCAGCATGGTGGCCAGCTGGCGGCTGAAGATGGCGATATCGCCGGCGTTGACCTTGCCGCCGCGGCCGGCGCGCACGGACTGCTTGCGCACGCGCGTCGCGGCGATGCCCTGGCGGCGCAGCTCGCCGCGCACGGCCTGCTCGTTTTGCGCCACGGTGCGGCCCTTGACCTTCTGGCCCTTGCGATCGCGCCCTTCCCAATTGAAGGGTACGTCCCGGGCTATGCTGCGGATCGCCGTGCTCGCTTGGGCCATAGTGCTTACTCGATCGTTACGCTGTTGATTTCTTCGAGACTGGTCATGCCCTGCTTGACCTTCTCCAGGCCGGCGCGCCGCAGATCCCAGACGCCTTCCTTGGCGGCCTGATCGCCGATGTCGATGGCGTTGCCACCGGCCATGATGATGCGGCCGACCGCTTCCGAATTTTCCATCACCTGGTACAGGCCCACGCGGCCCTTGTAGCCATCGGTGCAACTCTGGCAACCCTTCGGTCCGTAGAGCTTTATCCCCACCGCAATGTCCGCCTCCTGGAAGCCTTCCTTGCGGAGCGCCTCGGCAGGGACGTCGATGAGCTGCTTGCAGTTTACGCACAGGCGCCGCGCCAGGCGTTGCGCGATGATCAGACTCACCGAAGTGGCGATGGCGTAAGGCTTGACGCCCATGTCGATCAGCCGCGTCAGGGTCTGCGGTGCATCGTTGGTATGCAGGGTGGAGAGCACCAGGTGGCCGGTTTGCGCCGCCTTGATGGCGATTTCCGCCGTCTCCAGATCGCGGATTTCACCGACCATCACCACGTCGGGATCCTGGCGCAGGAAGGAGCGCAGGGCGGCGGCGAAGGTCAGGCCCACCTTGTTGTTGACGTTGACCTGGTTGACTCCCGGCAGGTTGATTTCCGCCGGGTCTTCCGCGGTCGAGATGTTGGTGTCTTCCTTGTTGAGGATATGCAGGCCCGTGTACAGCGAGACGGTCTTGCCGCTTCCGGTCGGACCGGTCACGAGGATCATGCCCTGGGGCTTGGCGAGGTGCTTGAGGTACAGCAGCTTCTGGTGCGTCTCGTAGCCCAGCGCGTCGATGCCGAGCATCGCCTGCGAGGGATCGAGAATACGCAGCACGATCTTCTCGCCGAACAGGGTCGGGCAGGTGCTCATGCGAAAGTCGATCGCACGGGTCTTCGACAGGCGCATCTTGATACGCCCGTCCTGCGGCACACGCCGCTCGGCGATGTCCAGTCGCGACATGACCTTGAGGCGCGCGGCAATCTTGCCCGCCAGCTGTACCGGTGGCTGGGCCACTTCCTTGAGCACGCCGTCCATGCGCAGGCGCACGCGAAAGGTCTTTTCGTAGGGTTCGAAGTGGATGTCCGAAGCGCCCTTGCGGATCGCATCGAGCATGACCTTGTTGACGAAGCGCACGATCGGCGCGTCCTCGACCTCATCGCGAGAGACGTCGGCGCCGAGTTCTTCGTCGCCGCCACTGACTTCGAGCGCCTCGAGGTCAACGCCTTCCTCCTCGCCGAGGCTGGGCATCGAGGTGTCGGCCTGCTCGATGGCCTTGTCCAGGTATTTCTGCAGCTTGTCGTCTTCGACGACGATGGCCTCGACCGCGAGGCCGGTCTGGAACTTGATTTCATCGATGGCGTGCAGGTTCGTGGGGTCGGCGACACCGAGAAACAGCTTCTTGCCGCGCCGGAACAGCGGCAGCACCCGATGCTTGACGAGCAGCTTGTCGGACACCGCTTTGACGGTGTCCAGATCGATCGCCAGGGCGTTGAGGTCCAGGAGCGGCACGCCGTACTCGCTGGCCGCGGCGAGCGCGATATCGCGGGCGGTGGCGGCGCCGGCAGCAATCAGCTGGGTCACGAAGCTGGTGCGCTTCTCGGCCGCGGCATGCAGGGCCAGGTGCATGCCCGACTCGTCGACTACACCGTCCTGGACCAGCCGCTGCGGTAGGCCTCCCAGGCCGCTGCGGGGCGGAGTCATGAGCAAAGAAGCGTTTTCGTTCATGGACTTAGGAACGACCCCGGCGCGTGAATACACCCTAGTCTAACCGACAGGACGACTTGATCAATGTCAAATCCCCAGCCGATGTTTACACATCCCACCGCTGGGCTAAGTGACAGGTTTCCCAAAAGCAGAAGCCCCTCCCTTGAAGGGAGGGGCCTACCTGCCGGGGCGCGCCAAACGCGCGCCAAATCAGCCCTTCGGTCTACTTACAGGAAGCGGGCAGCCACTTGGCCGGCACCGTGGTGCCATTCGCTGCGCCCGCGGTGGCAATGTTCACCGTAGGTGCGGCAGCCACACCGCATTGCCACACGAGATCGCCGTTGGTCGTGACAAAGGCCGAGATGCCCAGCACGTTGGTGCCGGCGGCCGCCAGCTTGGCATTCACGATCGTGCCGGCAAAGGTCGCCTGAATCACGCCAGCAGCCAGGATGTCGACCGTGCCGTACTTGCCGGTCGATGCGGCTGAGAACCCGAGGCCCGCCGGGGCGGCCGTGACCAAGCCCGCGGCCGGGAAGGCGCCGTTCTGCGTGTAGTAGTCGGCGACCGCAACCTTCACCGCATCGGCGAGGTTGATGCCTTCCGTCACTTGCGCGCGGATCGTGTAGTCCTGGTAGGCCGGGATCGCGATCGCGGCCAGGATGCCGATAATCGCGACGACGATCATCAACTCAATGAGGGTAAAACCTCTCTGTAGCAACTTCATGGGAAACTCCTGCAGGTATGTGAAGGAAAGGAGACCCCCACCCACCGGGGGGAGGGGGTCTTTATCGCCGTGGTGCAGTACGCACCCCAAATCAACCCGGGGCTTACTTACAGGAAGCAGGCAGCCACTTGGCCGGCACGGTGGTACCGGTCGCTGCGCCCGCGGTGGCAATGTTCACCGTAGGTGCGGCAGCCAGACCGCAGCGCCACACCAGGTCGCCGTTGGTCGTGACATAGGCCGAGATGCCCAGCACGTTGGTGCCGGCGGCCGCCAGCTTGGCATTCACGATCGTGCCGGCAAAGGTCGCCTGAATCACGCCAGCAGCCAGGATGTCGACCGTGCCGTACTTGCCGGTCGATGCGGCTGAGAACCCGAGGCCCGCCGGGGCGGCCGTGACCAAGCCCGCGGCCGGGAAGGCGCCGTTCTGCGTGTAGTAGTCGGCGACCGCAACCTTCACCGCATCGGCGAGGTTGATGCCTTCCGTCACTTGCGCGCGGATCGTGTAGTCCTGGTAAGCCGGGATCGCGATCGCGGCCAAGATCCCGATAATCGCGACGACGATCATCAACTCAATAAGGGTAAAACCTTTCTGTAGCGACTTCATGAGAAACTCCTGCGGAGATGGATGGACAACAGCCCACGGCTCATGCCGGGTTGCCAAAGGAGAGAGCAATCGCCGTGCCAAGGGCGGGCGCGCCTTGCAACTGATTGTTTTTAATGAGTATATCGTCGGTCAGAAGGGGCTTCCGGGCCTGGGCGGTGAGCGGATTTGCCGACACATTCGGCCGGCGCGCGTCAGAAACTGACACGGCGCGTCACTCGATCCCGAGCTTCTTGACCTTGTAGCGCAGGGCCCGGAAAGTCATCCCCAGGAGCCGCGCCGCCGCGGTCTTGTTGTAGCGGGTGTGCTCGAGCGCCTTGATAATGGCATCGCGCTCCATGTTCTCGAGCTGGTCACCGAGCGCCGCGCCGGCGTTCGCGGGCGCACCGGCCGGAGCGCCTGGCTCCGCTGCCACGCCCCGCGTCGCCACCGCGCCGGCGGCGACACCCGCGGTGGCCCGCAGCTGCAGATCACCGACGCTGATCTGTTCCGAGGCGCACAGCGTGAGTGCGCGCTCGAGGATATTTTCCAGTTCGCGCACGTTGCCGGGGAACGCATAGGCCTGGAGCGCACCGAGCGCTTCGGGTCCCAGTGTGGGCGCCTCGTTCCCCAGGCGCCGGCCGAGGCGGCGCAGCATCGCGGCCGCCAGCTCGGGGATATCGTCCCGGTGCTCGCGCAAGGCGGGCACCCGCATTTCGATCACGTTGATGCGGTAGTACAGGTCTTCGCGAAAGCGCCCGCTGGCCACGAGGGCCGCCAGGCTCTTGTGCGTGGCCGAGAGGACCCGCACGTCGATGGGCTGTTCGCGCTGCTCGCCGATCGGGCGCACGGTCTTTTCCTGGATGACGCGCAGGAGTTTCACCTGCATGTGCAGCGGCAGGTCGGCGACTTCGTCGAGAAACAGCGTACCGCCTTCAGCGCTTTGCACCAGGCCGCGCTTGTCGCTCACCGCGCCGGTAAAACTGCCGCGCTTGTGGCCGAACAGCTCTCCTTCCATGAGCTCGGTGGGAATTGCCCCGCAGTTCACGGCCACGAACGGACCGTCGCGGCGCGCACCGCCGGCGTGAATCAGCCGCGCCACCAGCTCCTTGCCGGTGCCCGACTCGCCCGAGATGTGCACCGGAGCCTGGCTGCGCGCGACGCGGGAGATCATGGTGCGCAGCTCACCCATCGCCGCTGATCCGCCCAGCAGTTGGGGTCCGAGGGCCGTGGTGTCGCCCGCGCCGGCCTGTTCCGCGAGCCGGATCGCCACGGCCACCAGCCGGCGCAGCACCCCCAGGTCGAGCGGCTTGGTGACAAAATCAAAGGCGCCCAGTTTCAGGGCGCGCACCGCGGACTCCACGTTGCCGTGCGCCGTGATCACGGCCACCGGGAGGCGCGGCTGGTGCTGCTGGATCCAGGCGACCAGGTCCAGCCCGTCGCCGTCGGGCAGGCGCATGTCGGCCAGGCACAGATCGTAGCGCCGCTCCCCCAGCATGCGGCGCGCGCTCCCCAGATCACCGGCGGACGCCGTGTCCAGGTTCATGCGCGCCAGGGTGAGTGATACCAGCTCGACCAGGTCGGCCTCGTCGTCGACGATCAGGATGGAGGGCTTGGACATGGCGCTAGCTTAAGCCGTGCCTCGGGCAAAAATCACACTACCGGTTGCCCGGTCAGCATCACCGAGGCCCAGCGCGAGGGGTCGGCAAACACCAGGCGGAAGATGCTGCCGCCGCCCTTGCGCGCTTCGTAGAGCAGCGTGGCGCCGTTGATTTCAGCCAGCTCGCGCGCCAGGAACAGCCCCAGTCCGGTGCCGTCCTCACCGCGCGTATAAAAGGGCTCGAAGATCCGCTCCACGTCGGCGCTCTCGACGCCCGTGCCCCGGTCCGCCACCTCGATGCATACCCGGCCGTGGCGTGCGACGCGCGTCAGAATCAGCTCCAGGCCCGGCGCCCTGCCGGCCGCGCCGCCGTGTCGCAGCGCGTTTTCGCACAGGTTCCACAGGATCTGCTGCAGCTGGCTGGCATCGATCACCGCTTCGAGCCCGGCACTGGCGCCCTGCACGATGAAGCGCTCCGGTTCGCACTGGGTCGTCGCGCAGAACTCTTCGCGGAAGCGCTGGCACCAGGGGCTGAGCGCGATGCGTTCGGGCCGGGGTGCCTCGCGGCGCGAGAGGCGCAGCACGTTGTCGATGATGGCGCTCACCCGCTGGCCGTTGCTGCGCATGATCTCGGTCAGGCGCTGCTCGCCAGCGGCCATGCCGGGCGTCTCGCCGAGGAGCTGCGCCGCATGGGTCATGGCGCCGACCGGGTTCCTGATCTCGTGGGCGATGCTGGCCGTGAGGCGGCCGAGGGCGGCGAGTTTGGATTGCTGCACGCGCGCGGCGAGCGCGCCGGTGTCCTCGAGGAAGATCAGCACCGGTGCGGGTTCCGAGGCCCCCAGGGGCGCAAAGTGGGGCTCGACGATGCGTGCGCCATCGGCCGCTGTAAAGCTGGCGCGTAAGTCCTCGCCCATGCCCGGATCGGCGCGCGAGCGCCAGGTGGTCAGCAGGTACAGCAGTCGCGGGGAGACTTCGCCCAGCAGCGCGCCGGGCACCGCGGCCGTGTCGCCCAGCATCTCGGCGGCCGATTCGTTGATCAGGCGGATCCGATCGCCCGGATCGACGACCAGGATGCTCTCGCGCAGGCGCTGCACAATGTACTGCGAGAGCTGCGCCATGTTGGCCAGATCGACCTCCTGCTGGCGCACCTGCGCTTCGCTCTCCCGCAGCCGGCTGGCCACCGGCCAGGCCGAGGCGGCGACCAGGAATACGATCACGCCCATCACGCCGGCGAGCGGGTAGTCGCTCACGCCGCTGAAGCCGGCGAGCTGGCTGGCGAACTGCTGCACGAGTATCGCGAGCGCGGCGATCGCGGCGATGATCAGCGCCTCGCGACCCAGGGCGAGCAGGGCCATCGAGCCCACCGGTATGACGAGCAGAATCCCGAGGTTGCTGCTCACACCGCCACTGGCGTACATCAGCGTCGCGATCGCGCCGGCGTCGATGATCGCGTGCGCCAGCACCAGCGTGCGGCGGCTCGGCCAGTGGCGGCGCCCGGCGAGCGCCAGCAGGATCGCCAGCACGAAATACATGAGCAGGATGAGCCGGAACAGGGGCGGGGCGGCGCCGCCGAATGTGGGCGTGGGCTCCGTCAGCAGGTGCAGGACCAGCAGCACCAGGACGACCAGCAGCCGATAAATATTGGTCAGGCCAACGATGCGCCAGGCGAGATCGGTGTGCGCGCTCTCGCGCCCGGGCTTCTCCTGCGCTTCGCTCATTTCGTCAAGGTAGCATCCGCGACGGCTTTCCGCGACAATTCGCCGCCTTCAGAGCCAAGGTCAGACGATGAACCTGCACGAATACCAAGCGAAGAAAATTCTCGCCAGCTATGGCGTCGCGGTCCCGAAGGGACTCATGGCCGCCACGGCCGATGAAGCCGAAGCCGCCGCGCGCGGCATCGGTGGCACGAGCTGGGTGGTGAAGGCACAGGTGCACGCCGGTGGCCGCGGCAAGGCGGGCGGCGTGAAGCTGGTGCGCGATCCTGCAGCGGTGCGGGCCGCCGCCGCCGCCATGCTCGGTGAGCGCCTGGTGACGAAGCAGACGGGCGCCACGGGGCTGCCGATCGACAAGGTCTACGTCGAAGCCGGCTCCGCGATCAGCCGCGAGCTGTACCTGAGTTTCACGCTCGATCGCGGACGCAGTCGCATCGCGGTGGTCGCTTCACAGGCCGGCGGAATGGACATCGAACAGGTGGCGCACGACACGCCGGAAAAAATCCTGGCCGTGAGCGTACATCCGGCCGCCGGACTCCAGCCCTGGCAATGCCGGCAGCTTGCCTACGGCCTGGGGCTTACGCCTCCGCAGGTGGCGCAGTTTCAGACCATCCTGATGGCGCTTTATCGGCTGTATCTGGAGAAAGATGCCAACCTGATCGAGATCAATCCACTGATCGTCACCGCCGATGGCAAGCTCGTGGCACTGGACTGCAAGCTGGACATCGAGGCGAATGCGCTGTTCCGGCAACCGGAGATGGCGGCGTTGCGCGATCCGGGCCAGGAAGACCCGGCCGAGCGCATTGCCAGCGAGCACGACCTGAGCTATGTGTCGCTCGATGGCGATATCGCCTGCATGGTCAACGGCGCCGGACTGGCGATGGCCACGATGGACCTGATCAAGCTGCACGGCGGCGCGCCCGCCAATTTTCTCGACGTCGGCGGCGGCGCGACCGCCGAGCGCGTGACCGCCGCCTTCCGCCTGATTCTCTCGAACCCCAAGGTGCGCGCCATCCTGGTCAATATCTTCGGCGGCATCGTGCGCTGCGATCTGATCGCCGAGGGAATCATCAACGCGGTGCGCGACGTCGGCGTGAGCGTGCCGGTCGTGGTCCGCCTCGAAGGCACCAACGCGGCCGAGGCGCGCGCCAAGCTCGCCAGCGGCGCCCTCGCGATCGTCGCCGCCACGGATCTCGCCGACGCGGCGCGCCGCGCGGTGGAAGCGGCCGGCCGCGCACCGCAGGGTCCTCGGCGATGAGTGTGCTTGTCAACAAGCGCACCGCGGTCCTGTGCCAGGGATTCACCGGCAGGCAGGGCACCTTTCACTCCGAGCAAGCCATCGCCTACGGCACCCGCCTCGTCGGCGGCGTGACGCCGGGGCGCGGTGGCGAGCAGCACCTGGGCTTGCCGGTGTTCGACACGATGCGCGATGCCGTCGCGGCCACCGGCGCCACGGCCAGCATGATCTACGTGCCGGCGGCGCACGCGGCGGACAGCATCCTCGAAGCGGCCGGAGCGGGGATCGATCTCATCGTGTGCATCACCGAGGGCGTGCCCGTCAACGACATGATCCGCGTCAAGGCGGCCCTGATCGGGAGCGGTGCGCGGCTCGTGGGGCCCAACTGCCCGGGCGTCATCACGCCCGGGGAGTGCAAGATCGGCATCATGCCCGGCTTCATCCACAAGCGCGGCTGTGTCGGAGTCGTGTCGCGATCGGGAACGCTGACCTACGAGGCGGTGTTCCAGACCACCAACAATGGCCTGGGCCAGAGCACCTGCGTCGGTATTGGCGGCGATCCGGTGCGTGGCCTGAATTTCATCGACGTGATCGAGCTGTTCGAGCGCGACCCGCAGACCGAGGGCATCGTCATGGTGGGCGAGATCGGCGGCGGAGACGAAGAGGCCGCGGCCGAGCACATCCGCCATTTCGTCACCAAGCCGGTGGTGGCGTACATCGCCGGGGTCACCGCGCCGCCCGGCAAGCGCATGGGCCACGCCGGTGCCGTGATCGCGGGCGGCAAGGGGACCGCGGCGGACAAGTTTGCAGCGCTCGAGGCGGCGGGCGTGAACACAGTGCATTCGCCGGCCGAACTGGGCAGCGCCATGCTCAAGGCCTTGAAGCGCCGCCGCGCCAAGCCGGCCGCACGGCGCGCCACCCGTCGCCGGCGCCAGTGAAGGTTTGGAATTACGATCGAGCGGAGTCCAATTGAAAGCCAATGAGCGCCTCACACTGGCCCTCGCGCAGGTCGACCTGCTGGTCGGTGATGTGCAGGGCAATCTGGCGCTGACGCTGCGCGAAGCGGCGCGCGCGCGCGATGAACTGCGTGCCGACCTGGTGCTGTTCCCGGAGCTCACGCTCAGCGGCTATCCGCCCGAGGATCTGCTGTTTCACCGTGGCCTGCGCACCCAGATCGAGCGCGCGCTGCGGCAATTGCCGGACGCTGCGCCAGGCATTGACCTGGTCGTGGGCTTTCCCGAGTACCAGGGCACGCAGATCTACAACAGTGCCGCCGTTTACCGCGACGGCCAGCGCGTGGCGCTGAGGCGCAAGAGCTGCCTGCCGAACTACAAGGTGTTCGACGAGAAGCGCTATTTCACCGCCGGGGAGGGCGCGGCGGTGTTCGATTGCAAGGGGTTCCGGCTGGGCCTGCTGGTCTGCGAGGACGCGTGGGAGAGCGAGCCGGCGCGGCTCGCCTGCGCCGCCGGCGCGGAACTCCTCCTGGTCATCAACGCTTCCCCGTTCGATATGCACAAGCAGCGCGAGCGCGAGCGCGTGATCAGCGAACGCGTGGCCGAGTGCGCCGTGCCCATCGTCTATGTGAACCTGTGCGGTGGCCAGGACGAGCTGGTCTTCGAAGGCAGCTCCTTTGTGATGGATGCGAAGGGCGCGATCGTCATGCGCGCCCCCGCCTACACGGAGGGCCTGTATGGCGCGCAGTTCGAACGCCGAAATTCGCAGGTGGTGCCCGTCGCGGGCAGCGTCGCGCCGGAGCTCGGCGTCGATGAGAGCGTGTACCGGGCGCTGGTGCTGGGCGTGCGCGATTACGTCAACAAGCACGGCTTTGCCGGCGTGGTGATGGGACTGTCCGGCGGCGTCGATTCGGCCCTCACGCTCACGCTCGCGGTCGATGCACTGGGGCCGGAGCGGGTGCAGGTGGTGATGATGCCCTCCCGCTACACCTCGCAGATGAGCATCGAAGATGCGACCGCGCAGGCGCGCACGCTCGGCGTGCAGTTCAGCTCGATCTCCATCGAAGGCCTGTTCGAGGCGGCGCTGGCGGCCCTGAAATCAGAATTTGCGGGCCGGGCCGCTGACGCCACCGAGGAAAACATCCAGGCGCGCGCCCGCGGCCTGCTGCTGATGGCGATATCCAACAAGACCGGGCGGATGCTGCTCACCACCGGCAACAAAAGCGAGATGGCGGTCGGATACGCCACGCTCTACGGCGACATGAACGGCGGCTTCGCGCCCATCAAGGATTGCAGCAAGCAGCTGGTGTACCGGCTGGCGCACTACCGGAACGCTCTGGCACCGCCGGACGCACCTGTCATACCGGCGCGCGTCATCGAACGCGAGCCGAGCGCGGAACTGCGGCCGAACCAGAAGGACACCGACTCCCTTCCGCCCTACGCGGTGCTCGATCCCATCCTCGAGGCCTTCATCGAGGAAGACCTGTCCGTCGATGAGATCTGCGCGCGCGGCTTCGAGCGCTCGGTGGTCACACGCATCCTGAACCTGGTCCAGCGCAACGAATACAAGCGCCGCCAGGCCCCGCCGGGCGTGCGCGTGAGCCGGCGCGCGTTCGGGCGCGACTGGCGCTATCCGATCACCAGCGGCTACCGGCGGTAGGGGAGGCGCGTCGCGCGAGCTGCGCGCGCGGTGCCGCGGTGAGCCCGCGACATAACCTCACTATATTAAACAGCCCAACCCGTGGGTGGGGTCGCCAAGCCGCTCACCAGACGTGCCACCACTTGTGGCCCCTGGCGCCTTGCGCGCTGGGCTCGTGGTAGTTGGCCTGGTACACCTGCTCGACGTTGGCCTGCAGATCCTTCAGGCCCAGGCGCCGGTAGCAGTCGATCATGATCTCGAGCGCTTCCTGGACCGAGGGCGCGCCGTCGTATTGTTCGATCGCACGCTGTGCGCGCTGTGCGGCGGCCACGTAGGCGCCGCGGCGGACGTAGTAGCGGGCGAC
>Ga0209131_1001487_pt1 | contig 16307 bp, 14 predicted proteins | sample GraSoi_2013_40cm_FD_185826 | JGI IMG/M metagenome (GOLD analysis project Ga0209131, IMG submission 185826) | Grasslands soil microbial communities from the Angelo Coastal Reserve, California, USA - Sample 9_17_2013_40cm (SPAdes) (version 2) | ecosystem: Environmental > Terrestrial > Soil >...
GTCGCGGGCTGATCTTTCCCTGCGAATTAATCACACGCTGCCACGGCACATCGTCCGGACAGGCTGCCATTGCTCCTCCAACCCAGCGCGGGGCAAACGCCGCGTAAGCTTCGAGTTCCACACCCATGGGAGGCGGGAGCATCTTGGCGATCTGGCCATAGGTCGCCACGCGTCCAGATGGAATCTGACGGACCAGATCCCAGACTTGGGCGTAATAGGCTTGCGGATCAGGAGGAGAGGAAAAACCTGCCATGGTTAATGAGGGGCTATCAATCGATAATACAGCGATTGCCTGACATTAGCAATGAAATTTTTCGAGAGTTTATCATTCATAAAGGCAAGTGTTTGGATATCATCTGCAACAAGCATTTCAGGATGTTCATTTTCGGGCGCCACCCCCTGCTCAAGATGTGTAGCAGGCTCAGTCGCAGGAATGGCGCGTTGCTCTTTGTCCAGAATAAAATAATATTGAAAGCTCCGGTAAACAGACCGGTTTATTTCATAAAGCGGGGTCAGGGTTCCTACAGCAAGCAGAGCCACAAACGCGATCCGATAAAAGCGTGAGGAGTTGATTTGAAAAATAACTTCACCACTCCATGCCATAAGATAAAACAAAGGTGCAATCGAAGCACGCATGACAAAATCCTGTCCATTGCCAAATTGGATGAATGGCATAACGAAAAGGAGAGCGCCGGTTACTGCCCAGCGCGGATCACGCCACAAACGGGGTCCGAGCAGGAGCCAGAGAATCCCACCTTCCAGCAAGAAGAATACAAGAACATCTTTAAAGGCCAGGGATTGGAATCCGTGCTGTTGCGCAGCGCTATTGGAGGAGAAAAAAAGGTAGGAGACCAGAACAACGATGATGCCCGCAAATAATGGTTCGAACCGAATACCGTGTAGAAAAGATTTGATACTGAATCGTGTCTGTTCAAACCATTCGATAAGCAAATAAGGCAATAATCCAATGGATGCGAGCGGTGCCAAAAAGAAACATAATGCCCATGCAAGCACAGCAAGATCGCGGCGTGGTTTATTCGCCAATAATGCAATACATAACCACGCCGGAATAGATTGATTAAATACCCAGAATAATTGCGTGGTGAAAGAGGAATACTGTAAATTTCCAAACCAAATTTCAAGATGTTGAATCGGGGGCCAGAGGGTTGGGTAATCGCGCGGAAAGAGCAATGTGCCTAGTGCGTCCAACCCGCTGAACGTGATCAAGAGCAATGCTGTTTTGACTAACGATGTTTTAAGCCTGAGATTTAAGTGCGCGATTACCAGCACAACTCCAAACCAGGTCCACAGAAAAAGGATGAGATTTGCAAATTTCCATCCAAGTAATTTACCGGTCAGCGCAGCAGGGAGCCAATATCCCACATAATAGACCAACATTTTTAGCGGACCTTGTTGAGGGGACGAATAAACAACAGGCCAATCATATGTGATCAGATCTCGAAAAACTGCGTTACGCCAATGATGGTCCCAGTTTTGAAAGGCATATCCGCCCACACCGGAAAGGAAGACCCAGATACCGCTAATGATTATGACGGAAAGCGGTATATGGATTGGAGCTGAATCATCTTCGGCCTTCCACAATCGCGATAACATCCAGAGAATAATGACGACAATTGGAATAGCGATAATAAGTCGCAGCCAGCCCAGGCAAAAGAGAACAAAGGGCAACAATAAATAAATGTAGGTAAGCCGCGTGAGCCATTTCATAAATTTTTACAGGAGATGAGGCTTATTTTCTTTCATAAATCGCATAATCATCTTTCTGGATTGTAACGGAATAGTTTTCATCCAGGAATGCACGCAATTCAGGGAATTCACGTGTGGTATCCGGGCCAGTGATCCAGGGTTTGTCAATTGCAGTAACTTCAACAATAAAACGAGGTGATGATCTTTCCAGGTCATTCATAAAACCGACGCGCAGTCTTTGAATGTATGGCTGCGAAACATGATGATAAAAATAAAAATCAAAAATATACGGGGTGGCAATATGGGCGCGTGTTTCAAGCATGGCAAGCAGGGTTCCGCCAGTCCAATCCAGTGGCTGGACAGTGTCGCCTTCCTTGAGATTCTTTTCGAGGAAGCGAGCAATGTCTCCTGCACGATCTGTAGGCGTTGTAATTGGTTTGCCTTCAAGTTGCCGCACAAACGTTGACGAAAGGTGGATATTCACTACGATCATCATAAGCAGAATCACAAACGCAGCGGGCTGCCAATTAGATTCTAAAACACACAATGAAGACAACAGGAGAATAAAATATACAAATGGAATATAGTGATAGGGGAAGAACTGCCCCGAGAACGCTGGATAGACTGCATAACAAAATGCGAGGCCCAACAAAAGATATGCAACTCGCTTTTGATGTTGTGGAACCAGATATACGCCGATCAACGCAGGGATAAGCCAAAGGCCGCTTCCGCCCAGACGCCAAACCTGATCCAGAATGAACGACCAGCGCGCCGCTCCGGCATTGACCTCCATCTGCCCGTTGATTTGCGCATACAAAGGCCAGTAGCCACGTGCAATATCGATAAATGGAGCTAACGCACCCGCGAAAGCAAGCCAGGCAGTTACAATCAAAATAGGGATCAAGAATCCAACCAATAGTAGGAGAATACTCTTTGCAGTTGCGTTAAGCAGAGTCATCTCGCGGCGTTGACGCATGTTGCTGGTGTCAAAGAGCAGGACTGGCAGGAGTCCGATCGACGCGTGCGGTTTGATCACTGCCGCGAAACCAAATAAGAGTCCGATCAGTATTCGATGACCCGCAGTCAAGTCCTCCTGCGTCACGATCCAAACCGCTAGCGCTATGAACAGGAGCAGCAGATATTCACGTTGAAACGACATGGAGGGGCCGCCTTCAAGGTATTTCAATCCGAATAGCAATCCGGCTGCCAGCGCAGGTGTTTTGCCAAAGCCGCGCATGAACAAATAGGTAATGGTGAGAAGCGAGGAGAGAATCAGGATATCGAGAACGCGGATACGAAAGTCACCGAAATTACTTAGAATACCTATTGTGTAATAAGCTGCATAACTGCCCGGCATTTGAAAGTCAAAGATATCGCGATATGGGACGCGGCCTTCGTCGTGCATCAGAAAGGCCTCGTAAAAGAGAGGGGCTTCATCATGCGCGATCGGCCACCGCAGCGAATAGCCCGCTTGAACAATAAGGATGACAGCAAGCAGGATGAGCAGGGTGTTTGAGATACGGCGCATTATTGGTAATGGTGGGGATGCGAGGAATCTGTTCCGATATTCCAATACATGGAGATCTATTAGACGAATTCCCCACCGGCGATATGTTGTTCAATTAACGCGCGGGCAGTTGTAAATTTGAAATTTACATCCATGGCTTGAAAGCATTTATCGTTCCCCATCAGCACCTTGTGTGCGTAATACGCATCGCCACCCTGTTCGTATTCCACACTTAGATCGTTATCCAGGTCTACGCGGCCTTCGATGATTTCTCCACAACGCATACATTTAACCGAGAAAGTGTAATAACGTTTTTGCGGTGCTGTTGAATTACCCTTGAAGAGTTTTTGCAGAAAGTTCATCAAAACTCCCATTTCTTCAACACATCTATCGCTTTGTAGTAGGTTAGATCCAATTGCAACGGCGTAATGGATACATAGCCCGTTTGCAAGGCGCCATAGTCTGTGCCCGGCTCGTTCACACCGGTGGGCACCTGGCCGCCGATCCAATAATAAGGTTTGCCGCGCGGGTCCGCGCGCGCATCGAGCACATCATGATATAAGCGTAAACCCTGCCGTGTGATCATGAATCCCTTCAGTTCATTCTCCTTCAAATATGGGACATTCACATTCACTACTGTACCTTCAGGCAATCCATCGGCAATCACCTTTTCGGTCACGCGACGTGCGACAGAGGCCGAACATGAGTAATCCAGCGGGTCTTTATACCCTTCAGGAGAATCCAATGAGATGGCGATCCCTTTCACACCGGTAATTACAGCTTCCATTGCGGCAGTGACCGTCCCTGAATAGGTCACGTCATGTCCGATGTTCGCGTTGGGATTAATACCCGAAACAACAAGGTCAATTTGTTCCTTGAGCAGGCCAAGCAAACACAAAGCCACGCAATCGGAAGGTGCGCCGTCAGATGAATAGGCAGGCGTACCGTCTGCAAGCACAGTCTCGCGAACGCGCAACGGCCTCTCCAGGGTTTTCACATGTCCCGAGGCAGACCAATTTTTATCCGGTGCAAAGACAGTGACTTTTCCCAGTTTGCGCATTTCCTGCGCGAGAGCCAGAAGCCCGGGTGCAGTGACGCCATCGTCATTGGTTACAAGAATATGCATCATCGATTTCCAAAATCAGGTTTATGACTCAGATTATAACGCGCATGTGTCAACCTCATGCTTTATTTAACAGCATGGTCGAATACGCGAAAAATAATTGGTTTGATACATAACCAGTGACGAGATTGAATCATTGAACCGTATAGATAACAAGAATTATTTATGTACATTCGTGTATATGAGGAATTCAAGTTCAGACTCACATGGCTCATAAATGGGAAAATCCCACCTTACAGACCCCTTAATTAATAGAACATACGTGCGACACAATCTAATCAATTCTAGTTATAATTCAGCTAACGATTTTGTAATCTCATTGATATATTCAATCCTTTACCATAATCGAGGCCAATGAAGTGGGTGCAGCAAATAATACGGAACAGGACATAAAGGAAACAAGTCCCCTCACAGAATTTCGAGTCAGTGAGGTAGATACTGTTTTCGTAGAACTGGACGAGAACGTATTATTGGAGCCGGTCTCACCAGAGTCCTATGATCTAAGTTATACCTGCCTGCTGATCCCTCGATTTCCTTCCCATATTTTACGGGGCGACGTAGTTGAGTATTTACCTCAATGGCTGCAACAGATTTGCATTTCGTATGGCTGGCGACAAGGCTTTATAAATGTCGACCATGAATATTTTCAATGGGCTGTACGAGTTTCGCCCTCTGTCCCGCCGGGTTTTTTTATGCAAGTGATACGCCGTGAGACATCCAGATTTATTTTTGAGAATTTTCCTCGCTTCAAAGAACAAAATTTGATGGACGACTTTTGGGCACCAGGCTACCTGGTTATCCTTGGGATGCGTCCCCATCCTGCCCAGATGGTTGAACAATTTATTCGTCTTACCCGCCGCCAACAGGGAATAAGCAGATAGCAATTTCGGTTCAACATTCGAATACGGAAATTTGCAAATGTCTGACATCACATTACAACGGGTTGGAGAACTTTTACGCGGCGTATTCGAAATATTATGGAACAAGCCAGAGGGATTAACGGCGAAAGAAGTATTAAGACAAATTCCTGAGACCATCAAGTTAACTGAATATGAACTAAGTCTTTCACCTTCGACCAATGCGCCGCGTTACGAAAGGATCGTTCGCCTTGCAACGATCCCACTGGCGCGCGCAGGCTGGTTGATCAAGAATGATAAAGGCCGCTGGTTTATCACTGAAGAGGGAAGACAGTCCTCGAAGAGATACACCAACGTACAGGATTTTTACAAGGAAGTTTTGCGTCTCTATGATGAGCGCAGGCAGATCGTTCCTGAAAGTGTAATGACCCTTGAACTCGCACAGGAAATGGCATGGGAGCAGGTTAAAAGATATTTACTGCAAATGAAACATCCGGAATTGCAGACCTTGCTCACAAATCTTTTGCAAGCCATGGGATATCATATTGCATGGAGCGTACCTTCAGAGAGACAACGTGGTCTGGTGGATCTGGTTGTGCAGTTGGATCCGCTCGGAATGAAGAACAAACGCGTATTCGTACAAATTAAACATAAAGGCCAGGCGATTACCATGGAGGGCCTGAGATCATTCTCGTCCATTCTCGGGGCAGATGAATTGGGTCTTATTTTTTCCACAGGTGGTTTTACCAGCGAGGCGACGCACGAAATGAACGCTGGCGCTTCGCAAAAAGTAAACTCACTTGACCTGGCGGGGTTCTTTGATCTTTGGAGGAAGTATTACCCGGAACTCAACCAGGAGGCCCGCGCCTTGCTGCCTTTAAGAGCGATCCATTTCCTTTCAATCAGCGATACATAACGGAACAATAGAAATGCCAGAGCGTCGTACCGCGCCAACCAGCAAGACTTCCCCGGGGTTTTACAGTAAAGCCCTCAAGGAGGGCATTTCATCATTAATGGATGAGATCAAGCTGGCCTTTCAATGGTCAAGGCCAAGCATATTGGTAGCAGTCCATAGTGGAGGCGTTGGGCAGGAAAAAGCCCGGGCTCAGTTAAAGAAGGAAATCGAGGCGCTCAATCTAAAGGTCCAGGCTATCGAGGCCAATAAAGAAAACCTGGATGTGATCCAGTCCATATTGAAATCCCCGCAGCGCAACAAAACCGTATTCTTCGTTTCCGGGATTGGCAAAAATAGCGATTCTGAAAAACGTGATATTTACCGGGCGTTGAATTTTCATCGCGAGATCCTGGTGGAAAATCGTATTGTGCTCGTCCTGTGGCTGGCCGTGCGAGAGGCAGCAGAGATCCCCCACCTGGCACCGGATTTTTGGGCGTTCCGTCATCGTGTCGTTGAATTTTCTCCAGACCGCGGTACGGCAAAAAAATCCGCTGATTGATCATGCAAAACCAAACTGTACTACTTTCGTTCGCCATTATTGCCGCCCTTGCCATTGGATTGGCTCTGTTCTATAAAAAAAGGTCGACGCGTTATGGCAGTGTCACGCGCGATGCAGTCGTTGAAGGGATGGATGATGGTTGGATGGTGGTCAACAATCAGAATATGATCGTTGACCTGAATCGAGCAACAGAAGAGATGATCGGCCTGCCGCGTGAAAAGATCTATGGCCAGCCGATCAATACAATTCTGACTGACTGGTCCAACATCTTCAATACACCCGAAAGCATTAAAGAGCTGGACATGCGCCGAAGTGTGAAATCGCAAAACGACTGGCGCTATCTTAATATCCGCATCTCAAAATTGATCGACAACGAGAATGTCAATTTCGGGCATTTAATCGTGTGGCGCGATATTACCAAGCGCAAGATGGTGGACGATGCCCGTCAACAGGCGCGCGATGAGTTGTTCGTCTTGTTGAATGCCATTTCAAGCGCGGCCAGTCATTCGATGAATTTGGAGGAGTTCCTGTCCGAATCCATTTATCAGATCATTTATTCGTTCAGGAGCCAGGCAGTGGCAGTCTACCTGCTGGATGAAAACAAAACGGAGGATGGACAAAACAGGCTGGCGCTCAAAGCCCATTTCGGCATTCCACCGGAGGACATGAAGAGCATTACAGATCGTGCGATCACGTCGACTATTGCAAAGTGGCTGCAGGATAACCACGAAAATCAAAGCCTGGTGGTGGAAGACATGCACGGCGACGATCTGCAAATATATCCAATCATTCAAAAAATGGGCTTCCTGCGCATCGCCATGATCCCACTGGTGGTGGTGTCGCACAACAAAAGTGACGTCCTGGGTTGTTTATGTCTCGCAAGAAGTGAAGATATTCCATTTGCGCAGGATGAGATCATCCGACTTAAAACAATATCAAACCAGATCGCCGCGCTGATCGATAGTGACCGCCGCCGTCAGTTTGCGATCGCCATCTCAGAGCGTCAGCGATTAATGAGGGATCTGCACGACTCGGTCAGTCAAAAACTTTACGGCCTGCTCGCACTTACTGAGGCCGCGCAAGCCGCCTTGGAGGCCGGCTCCGAAATTATTCCCGCGCAGGTTCTGACACGCATCGGAGAGAATGCGCGTCAGGCAGTCCGAGAGATGCGTTTGTTTCTGTATGAAATGCAGCCGGTGGATCTGGAGGAGGGTCTCGTCTCAGTCCTACACCACCGGCTCGCCGCAGTCGAAGGACGCGCCGATATCAAAGCGCGTTTGCTGGTAGACGAGAACATTACGCTGCCAAAAGACAAGGAGATCGCCCTCTATTTTATTTCGCAGGAAGCACTTAACAACATCCTGCGGCATGCCCACGCAACCAATGTTTCGATCACGATGAAGCAAACCCGTCAAAATGTTATACTTGAAGTCAATGATGATGGACTCGGTTTTGATATGAAAAGCATAGATCAAGGTGGTTTGGGATTGCGCACCATGAGGGACCGCACCATAAAAATGGACGGCAAATTCAAGATCACCTCAAAGCCTGGCAACGGGACGCAAATCTCTGTTACGATTCCGAGGAAAAGCTAGGATACTCATGACGCCGAAACCAATCCGTATTATCGTTGTCGATGATGAAAGTGTAGTGCGCGACGGGGTAGTTGCCATTCTGTCATTCCAAACTGATATGAAAGTCGTTGGCGAGGGCGAAGATGGAGTTAAAGCCGTTGAATTGGCGCGCCAGACTAAGCCGGATGTGATTTTGCTGGATATGGTCATGCCAAAACAAACAGGGCTGGAGGCGATACCCAAGATCAAGGAAGTATCGCCGGACTCACGCATTTTGGTCTTAAGCAGTTTTGCCGAAAGCGATCAGGTCTATCAAAGCATAAAAGCTGGTGCGTTGGGGTACCTGCTTAAAGATGCAACCCGCGTGCAACTGCTGCAGGCTATTCGGGATGTATCCAACGGCCAGGCATCGATCCATCCATCCATCGCCATGAAAGTAATCCATGAGATCGATCACCCGTCCGAATTGATGTATACGGCTGATCCGTTGACCCCGCGGGAGCTGGAAACCCTGAAACTGATCGCACGTGGCATGAGCAATGCAGAGATCGCTGAAGAACTGGTCGTTCATGAGCGCACTGTGGCAAAATATGTCAGCAGCATATTGGACAAGCTTCATCTCGCCAACCGAACGCAGGTGGCCCTGTACGCGGTTCGCGAGGGATTAACCGATCAAAAAACCATACCGAGAAGATAATACCTGCAAGAACATCATTCGACCCGCGCCATTTATAGGCGCGGGTTTTTGTTTTAACTGTTCAGGCGGGGGGCATTTCTTGCCGAAAATGATATGGTCATTTTCCTCCATTTGCATACCGTCTTTGGTCATAAATATTTCAGCGAATAGCGAGTTTTCTTCATTTCGTAAATTCCTCATGATTCTTATAATCTGTACCAATGAACACGCAAGACCTGTAGACTTGTTAGGAGAATATACATTGTTTCTTGGACAGCACACCGGCAAAATAAAACAAAGTAATCGCCTACCCCTTCCGAAGGATTTCTACGAACTGATCCCGGACGGCGTTTACGTAACACAGGGGTTTGATCGCAACGTGCTGGTGCTTCCGAAACGCACTTTTGATCATCTATACCAGCATATTGCCTCGCTGAATATCGCCGATCCGCAGGCACGTTTGTTATTTCGAATGTTTTTTGGTACAGCAAACCATATGGAGATTGGCGTGGATGGTACTCTTTCGATACCAAAGAGACTAGTCCAGTTTGCAGACCTGACAACCAACGTGGTATGGGTTGGACAGGGTGACTATTTTGAATTGTGGTCTGCAGACCATTGGGAGCAACAGACAATACAGCTAAAAGATTTTCAGGCAAATGCGCAGAGGTTCTCTGCGTTCACAATCGCAACACGCTGATATTAAACCGCAAAACAGGAATGATAAACCATGAACAAAATCCGAGTGCTTGTTGTTGAAGACCAGAGTATTGTCCGTGAAGGGATGGTCGCGATCCTTTCGCATCAGGCCGACATCGAGGTGGTGGGCGAAGCGAAAGACGGGATCGAGGCCATGCAAATGGCGCGTAAAGCCAAGCCCGATGTCATTCTTCTTGATATGGTCATGCCCAGGCAGGATGGTCTGACCACTATTCCAAAGTTAAAGGAAATCATACCGAACGCGAAGATCCTTGTGCTATCCAGTTTTGCGGAAAGCAATCGTGTATATCAAGCCGTAAAGACCGGCGCATTGGGGTACATGTTGAAAGATACGCCGCGCGTCCAGTTGTTGCAGGCGATCCGCGATGTGGCGAAGGGACATGCTTCGATCCACCCTTCGATTGCCATGAAAGTGATCAGCGACTTTGATGACACCTCCGGCACATGCGAATCAGTGGAACACTTGACCAAGCGCGAAATGGAGACGCTGCGCCTGATCGCACGCGGGTTGAGCAATCAGGAAATCGCGGGCACTCTCGTCGTTCATGAGCGAACAATCGCTAAATACGTCAGCAGCATCCTGAATAAATTGCATCTGGCAAATCGAACTCAGGTCGCGCTGTATGCGATCCGTGAAGGTCTGGCTTCCGCAGTCAATTAGTGGATGGGAAAAATTGACCAGTGAATGCATTGTTGATGGTCAATAGTTCCTCCACAAACCAGCCAGCTTTCTGGATTTTGGAACAAGTATTATTTTTCTATAATATTCATATCTTTACAGAGGCATAATGAGCAGTTTTGATTATTTGATCGCTTCAGATTTTGACCGGGCATGGCTCAACTTCGAGTTGGACCTACCGCTCAAACCCGGGCCGAACGGAGAGACCAATCCCTTCTATATTGAACGCCCGGGCAACCCGATCAACGAATTGACCGATGCCCTGCTGGCCTCCTTTTACCGCCCGCCAAAATTTTTCTTTTCCGGTCATCGCGGTTGTGGGAAATCCACCGAGCTGCTGCATCTGCTGAGCAATCCTGAAATCGAGAAGAAATACTGGCCGATCAATTTCAGCATCCGTGAAGAGACAGACATCATCGATATTGATTTCCGGGACGTATTGCTTGCCATCGGCAGCCGCCTCTTCCGCGAATATCGAAAAAAGGGCGGTGAATTGCCATCACAGCTTCTTAAAGAACTCAATAGTTGGAAAGGCAAAGTGGAAAGGGAGATCACCACGATTTCAAAAGGCCGTTCCGATCTTGAGCTTGGCGCATCGATCAATGCTTTTTTTCTAACCGCCGGCATGAAAACAAAACTTGAACCGGCCACTCGCGTAGTATTACGCCAGATCGTCGAAAATGACATCACCGGACTCATCTCCATTATCAATCATATCGCCGCGGCCATTTACAGCCAGGAACGCCGCATCCCTCTTGTGTTGATCGACGACATGGATAAGCCGGAACTTGAAAAAGCGCGCGATATTTTTCATGACCACCGCGAGATCATGATGCAGCCAAACTGCGCAATTGTGTACACCGTTTCCAGCGCGCTTTTCTACAGCAAGGAATTCGATGCGATTCGCGATCAGGCACTCTTTCTGCCGAACATCAACCTCCATCCTTTCGACGATGTGCAAAAGAATAACAAGGAAGGATATGCAACTCTCGAGAACTTTTTGTCGGTTCGAATGCAGCCCAGGTTAATCGAAGCCTGTGCCATGGAACAGGCCATTACCTACAGCGGCGGCGTATTTCGTGAACTGGCCCGCATCATTCGGACTGCAATCGGCCGTGCACGACGACGCAGGGCATCACAAATAGAAATGGAAGATATCGAATGGTCAGCACAGGAGATTCGCAACGAATACAGGCGCATTCTTGACAAGGAAGATATAAAGCTGCTCAAGAAGATACATGAGAACAAGCAGCTTGAATATACAGACCGTATCAGACCGCTTTTGCAGTTGCTGGCCTTATTGGAATATCGCGATGAAGAAAATTGGTGCGATGTTCACCCTGTGTTGAGGAAAATGTTATGACCGCGCCGCAAGTCATCCGGCAATCCCTGGGTGAATCCTTTGACGAACGGGTCGAGATCCTGATGAAGGAGCTCGAACTCGCGGTTCAGTGGAATCGTCCCTCCATCCTCCTGGTTGTATACAACTCGGAGTATGTACGCGCGGATGTCGAGTCAGCGATCGAAAATTTTCTGATCGAACGACAACAAAAGGTCAGCTGCATTGACCTGAATGAAAAGGCTGGTTCACAGGTCGTCTGCTATTTGGAAAATTTCCAGAATGTGGAAAATGTTGTCTTCTTTGTAGTTGGCACAAAAAGACCGCCGATGCAACAAGCCAATCTTTTTATGGAGCTTGACCGTCACAAAGATATATTGAACCGAAAAAATATACGTCTCATATTCTGGCTCACACAAAACGAGATCGCACGCCTGGCCTATTGCGCACCCGAGTTATGGGCCTCACGCCAACGCCTGATCGAATTCGTGGATGCACCAAAGCCTGAACAGATCCTGCAAACCGCAATCGAAACCTCGTGGATCGGAACCGGTGAATTCACCGACCGATTCGACGATACCGAAGACAAGATCAATCTGCGCGAGTCCTATCTCAACGAACTGCCCGAGGCTGCGGAATCAACCTCTACGCGCGCAAACCTGTTATTGACTCTGGGAGTGCTGCACTGGCGGAAAGGTGATTTCGAAAAAGCGGAAACCTTCCTGGGTGATGCGCTCAGGTCTGCGATCCAAATGGAAGACAGCTGGTTCGAAGCGGAATGCTATAACGCCATTGCCCTTGTGAAATCCAGCCAGGGCAAGAACGATGAGGCCATTGACGATTACAAGCAGGCGATCCACCTGGCGCCCGAACAGATCTTTGTCTGGAATAACCTCGGTAACTTGTGCATGAAGATCATGCGCAACGACGAAGCCATGCTGGCCTTTCAAAAGGCGCTCGAACAAAACGCGAAGGATCCGGTGGCCTGGTGTGGGCTTGGAAACGTTTATTACCGTATTGGGTATATCGACGATTCGATCACCGCGTATCGAAAAGCAATCGAATTCTCGCCTACTCTCGCTCTTCCATGGAACGGACTCGGCGATGCTTACGCCAGCGTAGGCCGTGATGTGGACGCGATCGGTGCTTATCAAAAAGCCATCGAAGCAAACAAACAATTCACACTTCCGTGGCTGCGGCTTGCGGATATTTACTGCCGACAGGGACGTAATCGCGATGCGATCAAGGCCTTTCAGCGTGCCCTGCATGTGGACGCAAAGAACGGCCTGGTATGGAATGAACTTGGCTTGATGTATCTCAAGATCGAATCCTACCCGGAAGCCGTACAGGCATTCTTAAAGGCCAGCGAGTTGGACCGCGGTTTCGCCTGGGCATACAACAACCTCGCGCTCGCTTACGCAAAACTGGGTAATCATCAACAAGCTATTTCACTCTCGCATAAAAGCCTGGAGATATTCACGGAAGATGGCGATAAAGCCATGGCATGGAATCAACTGGCAAATTTCTATCGTGCGGTGAGCGATTATGAAAATGCGATCCACGCTTACAGAATGGCGGATAAGCTCAGTGGACATAAGGTGACCGATCTTCCGACAGCCGCATCAAACGAAGCTGAATCGTCTCTCGCGCAGCATCTCGTAGAGGCGCAGGAGGAGCTCGTCCCTGTCTCGAGAGCGGGGTCACAGCCTCAGGCAGTTTCCTCAAAAGAAACAGAAGCACCTTCACAAAGATCTGAATCTGTTCCTCCTGTATGGCTTTTTACAAATGCGACGGATCACAACCAGCCTTCGGAGGACTCGCTTCCCATAGGGAACGCCATCTCAGAATCGTCAACAGAGGAGTTACCCATGCCAACCAAATCATCATCTCATGCAAACCTGATGACCGAAGCCGGGATCGGCCCGCAGGTCGAGGAGAAAACGGGCTCACATGATTTCCCGATCGATGGAGATGAAATGACAGAATCAACCAACCCAACTGTCTGGAACGAAAAAGGAAACATCCACTTTCAAAACGGCACCTACGATGAAGCCATTCGCGCTTACAACAAAGCCATTGAACTGGACCGTTCGTTTGGCTGGCCCTACAGCAACCTCGCGTTGACGTATCTGACGTCGGGTAAATTCGCTGAAGCCATCCTGCTCTATCAAAAGAGCGCCAGTCTGCTCGAAACAAATATGGAAAAGGCGGCTGTCTGGAACAGCCTTGGGAATATTTACCGCCATCTGAACGATTATGAAAATGCCGTGAATGCCTATCAAAAGGCTGACGACCTGGATCCGGAAAACGCCGGCCGGCGCGGTGCCATGGATCTTTCCTACTCCGAACCAAACTCGCAGAACGCGCCGGTCTGGATCGAACTTGGTAATCTGTTCTTCAAAGCCGGTTCTTATAACGAGGCAGTTGGGTCTTATGAAAAAGCGATAAAGATCGACCCTTCTTCCGGCTGGGCCTATAGCAACCTGGCGATGGGGCTCGTCTTCCAGAGCAAATATAAAGAGGCTGTTCCGCTCTATCTGAAAAGCATCGAGCTGTTTTCGGATGAAAAGGATAAGGCCACTGCATGGAATCGCCTTGGCAATGTGTATCGCAAAATGAACGACTATGAAAACGCAAAGAAAGCATATGAAAACGCAGTCCTTTTATCCGACGAAAAAACATCGCTGCTCACGCGAACCCGCTTCACCCTGCTGGGCAATGTCGTTGCAAACTAATCCCTGTCAAACCATTTTCCAAAATGGAGGTAAAAATGTCTGACTTTGAGTTCTGGAAAGACCTGCCGAATATCTTTGACGCGATTGTCAATTATCAAAAGAAGAATGTTGAATTCAACAATCGTTTCATCAACCCCTGGATTCGGCTTGGGAACATCTTCGATCGCGATGATCAACACAAAGAGGCTGTGCAGGCGTATCGACACGCGATCGAGATCGACCCGCATAATTCACAAAATTGGGCAGATCTCGGCGATGCGCTGTTCAAGATGGCAGCTTACGACGATGCGGCTGCCGCATATAAAAAAGCAGTCGAACTGGATCCCAAAGCCGGGTGGCCCGTCAGCAATCTTGCCCTCACTTTGGTAACTCAGGGAAAATGCGAGGAGGGTATCCACCTTTACCTTGTAAGTATCGACTTGCTCGAAGAGGACAAGGATAAGGCCGTGACCTGGAATCGCCTGGGAAACGCTTATCGCAAGCTCAACGATTACGAAAATGCCTTCCTTGCTTTCCAAAGAGCAGACGAACTCGATGGTGAGAATACCGGCTTTAGCGATCAGTTGGATGAAACCACAGAATCCAACACGATGGTGGCTCCAGAAGAAGTGCTCGTTCAAATGGACGTCGATCAGGGTGAAGATCTGGAAGAAGTAGTTGCAGAAGATTCTGCTGAAAGTGCGCCTGCTTCTGATTTGCCGGTCGAACCCATCACCATTCCACAGAATATAGATTCAATCACTGCGCAGGTTTCCGAAGAATCACTCCCTGCCGCAGAACAAGCGACTCAATCCGTTGCACTTGCAGCCGGGTCGAACTGGCCGCCTGATGATATCGATTTGCACCAAGCTGTATCACTTGAAACCAAAAGCGAACCTTTACCTTCCTGGTTGGCAGACGAAAACCTGATCGAGCTCATCGATGAGGTGGTCGAGGAGTTTGTTAACGAAGAAGCTCGCGATGAAAGCATCGCAACGGAAGAGCCTGTTGCTGAAGTTCCATCCGAGTCAAAAAAAGAACAGGAAACACCAGCAGCAGAGGTCGTAAAAGAAGTTGTAGAAGTTCAACAGAACGTTTCGGTCAACACATCCTCCACTTCGATGGAAATGGTGGAGACATATACCGAATTCATCTCCATTCCTGTGATGCCCCCGCCCACACTCGAAGATACTCAACCCATCCGAGTCATTAAAAGAGTTGAACTCTCCATTAGTGAGGAGATCGTTGAAGAAAGCCCGGCCCAACCTGAGGTCTACGAAGAGACGAGCGAGATTGCGCAGGAAGATTCTGTAGAAGAATCCATCGAAGCAGAAGAATCATCGAGCGTTCGTACCAGCGAAGCCGCGTATGAAGAATATTTGAAGGATGCGGTCGAGCCCGTGAGCACGCTTTCAGATCATATCGAAGATGTTCAATCGGGCACGCCCATTACCAAGGTCAGCGAGTCCGGTGATGTACGCATCGCCATGGATACGCAGAACGCGCATGTTTGGAACGAGCTTGGCAATGTATATTTCAACTCCGGCGCCTGCGACGACGCGATCTCAGCCTATGGCAAGGCCATCGAACTGGATCGTCAGTTTGCGTGGCCATACAGTAATCTCGCATTGGCCTATGTGCAAAAGGAACGCTTTGCAGAAGCCACTCTGCTTTATCAGCGCAGCATCGAGTTGTTCGCTTCTGATAAAGACAAGGCCGTCACCTGGAATCGCCTCGGCAATGTATATCGCCGCTTGAACGATTATTCCCATGCCATCTCAGCGTATCAAACTGCTGATGATCTTGACCCCGATAATGCAACACTGTCCTTACGTTCGCATTACGGCCTGCTTGGCAATTTGTATATGGACCAAAAACCCAACTACGTTTTGTAACCGGAGGATGCCATGAGCGAACACGAATTTTGGAACGAGCTTGGTAACCTGTATTTCATTTC
>Ga0209131_1001489_pt1 | contig 16304 bp, 17 predicted proteins | sample GraSoi_2013_40cm_FD_185826 | JGI IMG/M metagenome (GOLD analysis project Ga0209131, IMG submission 185826) | Grasslands soil microbial communities from the Angelo Coastal Reserve, California, USA - Sample 9_17_2013_40cm (SPAdes) (version 2) | ecosystem: Environmental > Terrestrial > Soil >...
GAAGCCAACGGACCAAAAGTCATTGCGCAGCTTCGCCGGCGTTCTCGGGCAGGGAACTTATGTCTGGGACAATGGCAACCTGCAGCCGCAGCTCTTGGTCGGCTGGAGCCACGAATTCCTGAACACCCCCGCGACAATTGACGGCAGCTTCGAATCCACGCCGGGTTCCCCGTTCCACCTCGTGGGTCCGACGCTCGAGCCTAACAAGATCATCGGCGGAGCGAGCTTTGCCTATGTGCTCGGCAATTGGTCAGCCGGTTTCAATTATGATGCGGCGGCGAGCTCCGGCACCTTGGCGCAGTCGGCAACGATCAGCCTGAGCAGCCGCTTCTAGGTCCCTGCGGTCCTCGTCCCGTGACCAAGCATGATTGGGGGATTAATCGACGGCGTTGGGAATAGCAGGGGTTTGTGACACGTCATGTCTTTGCGGACTTGTTGCCTCGGTCGATACAACACTTCCCTTTAGGTCTTTTCGTCGCATAGTGGGCGCAGATCGTTTGAACGATTGATTGCGCTGGGATTTTCGGTTACCTCCCCGCGCTACGGATGCGGCACCGGAAGAAAAACAACACGCCGCGGGAGTGAGTATCCACCTGGAACCGGGACTTGAACGTCCGGACTCGTGGCGAAAAGTTTGGATCGCGCCCCCGGGTGGGACACGATCCGCGGATCGGGGTGCCGAGACCAACTCGACCGATCCTCCTGGGAAGGGTAGGGTTAAGACCCGCAAGGGTATGGACCATCTTGAAGAGGATGTTAAAATCCTTCTTGATGGTTTAAGAGGAAGAAACCTGCAGGCGTGACCTGTAGGGGAGCCAAAGTCTACTTTGGCCATCGTGGCGGATCAGCTTTTTTCGGGCACTTTGAGCGATGACAGCACTTCAAGAACTTCGTCCCGTCCATGGGAAGCCCATTAAGAAAAACCGGTGGCCCGGAATTATTTTCGTGCTGGTATTTCACGCCTTCGCGATTTATGCGCTGGCGACCGGCCTGGCCAATTCGACGGTCGCGCTTCTGCGTGAAAACATCAAAGCGGTGGTGACCACAGAAGAGGTCAAGAACGATCTTCCGCCGCCGCCGCCGCCGCCGGATTTCAAGCCGCCGCCGGTTGTCTCGATTGCACCAGAGGTGACGATCAACCTCGCGCAAGCTCCGCCGCCGCCCGTGACCACGGCGATCACCAACACGCCGCCGCCGCCGCCCGCACCGCCGGCCCCTGTCGCCGCCGCGCCGCCGCCGCCGCCGCCGCCGCCGACAGCACCGACGCCGACCACGAGTCATCAGGTCACCGCAGACGATTATCCGCCCGTATCCATTCGCTTGCAGGAGCAAGGCAAGGTTGCGATCAAATATACGATCGCGACTGACGGTTCCGTGACCGAATGCGCCGTGACAACGCCGAGCGGCAAGCCGCGTCTTGACGACGCCGCTTGCACGATGGTGAAGAAGCGCTGGAAGTTCAAACCTGCGACGCAGGACGGCAAGCCGGTGGCTGTTTCGCTACCCGCGGAAGTTATCTTCGCGCTGAAATGATCTATCGGAATGCCGTTTCCAACGGGCTTCTGTGACATCTGACAGCGTAAGAGTTTGTGCACTGGCGGACGCGAGAGGCGTCCTTATTAGAAAACGGAGCAGAGTATAATGAACGCGAAGACCTTGACGATCGCTTCCGCCTTCGTCGCTTTCATGCTGGCCGTTGCCCCGGTCAGCGCGCAGACCCCGCCGCCCGACGCGGCCCCCGCAGCGACGGCACCTGCCGACGCCGCAGCCGGACCCGCCGGCGTCACCCCGCCGACGACCACGGCCACCGTAGAAAATCCCTATGGCCTTGGCGCCCTATGGGCAGGCGGTGATTTCGTGTCGAAAGGCGTGCTTGGCCTTCTTGCGGTCATGTCGCTCGGCACCTGGTACATCTTCTTCACCAAATATTGGGAGCAGGCTCGGCTCATGAGCCAGGCCAAGACGACGGAAAAGAAATTCTGGACCGCCGGGAACCTGGAAGAAGGTATCGACAAGCTCGGTAAGAACAACGTGTTCCGCAACGTGGCGGAGCGCGGTCAGCAGGCAATGGCGCGCCAGGGCGGCATGCTCAGCCAGGCCGACTGGGTGCAGATGTCCCTGCAGCGCGCAGTCGAAGAGGAAAATGCGCGGCTTGGCGGCGGTATTTCCTTCCTCGCTTCGGTGGGTTCGACGGCCCCGTTCGTCGGATTGTTCGGAACGGTGTGGGGCATTCTGAACGCGTTGACCGCCATCGGTATTGCCGGCCAGGCCTCGATTGACAAGGTCGCCGGTCCGGTGGGTGAGGCGCTCATCATGACGGCGATGGGTCTCGCGGTCGCGGTGCCGGCGGTGCTCTGCTACAACTTCCTGGTTCGCCGCAACAAGGTGCTGGCCGAGAAGTTCCGCTCCTTTGCGAACGACCTCCAGACCTATCTGCTGTCGTCCAAGCGCTAAGCCGGAAAACTTGGCGTAATTCGAAAGGACGTTTGTCATGTCGATGAGTTTGCCCAGCGGCGGCGACGAGGAAGACGAGATCAACTCGACCATCAATACGACACCGTTGGTCGACATCATGCTCGTGCTCTTGATCATCTTCCTGATCACCATTCCGGTGGTGATCAAGTCGGTGCCGATCACTCTTCCGGTGGCCAGCAACATCGTCACCATCACCAAGCCCGAGAACATCACGATCGCCGTCGATAAGAACGGCAATTATTATTGGAACGACGCGCCGGTCGAAAACAATCAATTGCTCGACATGCTGAAAGAGGTTGCGGTGAAAGTGCCGCAACCCGAAGTCCATATTCGTGGCGATAAGGAAACGCGTTTCGAAGCCATTGGCCGCGTGCTAGCCGATTTGCAGCGCTCTTCCATGCTGAAGGTTGGGTTCATCACCAACCCCGAGCAGAAGATATTCTGAGTTAGAAAGACAAGAGAGGTAACGCGCCATGTCGATGAGCGTTGGATCAGCCGGCGGCGACAATGAAGTCATGGTGGAGATGAACACGACGCCGTTGATCGACGTCATGCTCGTGCTCCTGGTCATGCTGATCATCACCATTCCCATTCAGACGCACGCGGTGAAGTTGGATCTGCCCCAGCAACAGGCCAATCCCCCTCCGCCGACGACGCCGCCAGTCGTCGTGGATCTCGAAATCGACTTCGATGGCACGCCGATCTGGAACGGCACGCCGGTCGGTAGCCGCGCCCAGCTAGACAAATATTTCCAAGATATCTCGAACCAGATTCCGCAGCCTGAAGTTCATCTCCGGCCGAACCGCCTCGCGAAGTACGATGCGGTCGCCCGTACGCTTGCCGACGCCCAGCGTTTGGGCGTCTCCAAGATTGGTTTTGTGGGCACCGATCAATATATCCAGTAAAGTTTGCCAAGGGTTTTGGGGCGTTTAGAGACGGTACCGCTTAAGGCGGTGCCGCCCGAACGAGAGAGGAACCGATGAATTCGAAGATCATACGCGCGATACCCGCGGCGTTCCTGATGGGCGCTGCGGTTTTTGCGGCTTCCGGCCTGGTTTCGTCTACACAAGTTTACGCCGCTGCCGCCATCAATTTGCCGGCCGACAACAAGCCCCTCGCGGACGCAGTGATCGGCGCGCAGGCCGACTTCAAGGCCGGCCGTTTCGCCGAAGCGCTCGCCAAAGCCAAGACGGCGGATGGCATGAGTGGCAAGCCGGCGGAGCTGACCCGCATCATCCACGGCATGATCATATCCTACGCGATCTCGGCCAAGGATTACCCTGCGGCGCTGGCCCAGATCGACAAGAACATCGCGGCCAACGAAGGCAACAAGACTGAGAATTTGAAGCAGGCGCTCTCGGTTGCCAACCAGATGCAAAACAAGGCCAAGGTGGCCGAATACGCCAACCAGCTGGGCGGCAATCTCGACGCCGATACGCGCCTCTACATCGCCGGCCAGATGATGAATGCGGGCCAATATAAAGAGGCGCTGGCCCAGGCCGAGCCTCTGATCAAGGCTCCCAACCCGCCCGAAGCCGCACTGAAATTCCAGCAGGCGGTCTATTTCAAGATGAATGACCCGGTCGGTCGCCGCGCGGCGCTCGAACAGTTGGTGCTCAATTATCCGAAGCTGGAATATTGGCACGATCTGTTGCAGCTGGCCCGCAACGAAAAGGGCATGAACGACGAAATGACGCTCGACATCCTACGGCTGCGCCTTGCGCTCGGTGATCTGAAGGCAGATTCCGATTATTTGGACTTCGCCCAGGAGAGCTTGATCGCGGGCTACCCGGCAGAAGCGAAGGTGGCGCTCGATAAGGGGATCGCCGCCAAGGCGGTGCAGAACAACGAACGGGTGACACGGCTGTTTAAGAAGATCAGTGACGACACCGCCACGAATGTGGGCGTCCAGGCTGATTTGCAGAAAAAAGCCCCGGCCGACGCCAATGCCAGCGTGAAGCTCGGTCTTATCTATTGGTCGATGGGCAAGGCCAAGGAAGGCGAGGATGCCATAAGGGCCGGCATGACCAAGGGCAAGCTCGCCGATCCCGAAGCTGCCAAAGTCGCTCTCGGCCATGTCCTGCTGTCCCAAGGCAAAAAGCCGGAGGCGGTCGCTGCCTTCGATTCGGTTGCCCGGAACAGCAAGGAAGCCCCAATTGCAAGACTATGGTCGATCTACGCCCGCAAGGGGTAGAATCCGCCATTAGGTTGCCATAAAATTGCGGAATCTATATTGGCATCGCGGGTCCAAAATGGGCCCGCCATGCGTATGAGCTAGATGGAGCGGTTGGCCGGTCGCGGGTTAAGCCTCCCCCGACCTCCGCGTGGACTTAGGAAGAGGAAAACCATGAACAAAATTCTTCGGCGCGCCGCAATGGCCGCTCTCGTCTCCGCCGCGTCAGCCACCGCCGTGACCGCGCTGATGCCGGCCTATGCTGCAGTGCCGGCGCGCAATGGCCCCAATGCAAAGGCCGATGCCGCGAAGGTCACGGGGCCTCAAGTGCGCATTCCGGTTGGCAAACCGCTAAACGACGCGATGAAGCTGACCGACATGAAGGATTTTGCCGGCGCGCTCGCCAAGGTCAAAGAAGCCGATGCGGTGATGGATAAGACGCCGTTCGAAGAATACCAAGTCACGAAATATATGGGATTCATCGCCATCAATCAGCCCATGCCGGATTACGCCGCGGCCACCGTTGCCTATAACCGGCAAATCGCATCCGGCGGGGCGCCCGATGCCGAAAAGGCAGGCATGTACAGCATCGCTATGCGGCTGAATTATCAGGCGATGGACTATCCCAACGTGCTCAAAGACGCGTCCGAGCTGCAAAAGCTGCAGCCGCTGGACGACACGGGATACCTCGTCTTGATTCAATCCTATTACAACACCAACGATTTCGCGAATGCGGCAACCGCGGCGAAGGCGGAAATCGCCGCCAAGGTCGCCGCCAACATGAAGCCGACCGAAGACGTGCTCGGCCTGCTCTTGAATGCTCAGATCAAGAACAAGGACGAGGCAGGCGCGCGTCAGACGTTGGACCAGCTCGCCTCGGTCTCGACCAAGCCGGAAGTTTGGGGTCAAGTCATGGACTTCGCGCTTGGCACGACGGGCATCTCGGACCATCAGCTGCTCAATCTTTATCGCCTGAGCATTCTGACAGGGACTATGAAGGACACCGACTATCTGGCGATGGCCACGATCGATCTGCAGAACGGCCTGCCGGCGGAAGCCAAGGCGATCCTGACTAAAGCCAACAAGCCGGGCGATCTGCTCACTCAGGCCAATATGTTCCTCGCTCGCGACCAGCAGGCACTGCCCGCGCTTGCGGCGGAAGCAGCCAAGCAGACCAATGGGGAGATCGACGTAAAGCTCGGCGAGTCCTATTACACTTATGGACGGCATGACGAAGCCATCGCGGCCCTTCAGAAGGGCATCGAAAAGGGCGGGTTGAAGGACGCGGCCGACGCGCAAACGACTCTCGGCATCGCGCTTCTTGCTGCCGGCAAGAACCAGGAAGCCCTCGCGGCGCTCGACAAGGCGGCCGCGATTGGTGGCGCCGGTGGCCAGGTCGCGCATGTCTGGGCGCTTTACGGCAGGCGTGGCGCCGCCTGAACACCACCGTGCATGAATAGAGCGGGGCATGGTGATCGCCGTGCCCCGCTTTCGTTTGGGCGCGGGTCGCCCTCGCGCTTGGTGCGGAATTCGCGCTAAATGCGCGAATGGAGGGGTTTCTCACCGCAGCGGAGCTGGAGGCGCTGGACTTGAGCCTGCGCGTCGCTTTCGTCGCCGTGCTCGCCGATCTGCCCTTCGCCTTTTTCGCCGCGCTGCTGCTGGCGCGGTGCCGGTTTCGCGGCAAGCCTCTGGTCGATGGGTTGATCCATTTGCCCCTGGTGCTTCCTCCTGTGGCGCTGGGCTATCTGCTGCTGATCTCATTCGGGACGCGTGCGCCGTTGGGCGCGTTCCTGTTCGCAAATTTCGGCATCCGTTTTGTGTTCAGCTGGACGGGCGCGGCGCTGGCGGCAGCCATCCTGACATTTCCGTTTCAAGTGCGGGCCATTCGCCTCTCGCTCGAAGCGCAGGATCGTGGGCTCGCGGAAGCAGCCGAAACTTTGGGCGCTGGTGCGTTCGACCGTCTGCTCAGCCTCTATATTCCGCTCGCCGCTCCGGGAATTCTCGCCGGTCTGGTGACGGCGTTCGCGGCCTGCCTCGGCGAATTCGGTGCCATCATCACGTTTGTCTCCAACATTCCGGGAGAAACGCGCACGATTCCGCTCGCGATCTACACCGCCATTCAGGCTCCGGGCGGCGAAGCGGCGGCGGCCCGCCTTGCCGCGCTTTCCATCATGCTCGCGCTTGCCGGACTTGTCCTCGCCGATTGGGTGGCGGGGCGCACGCGGATGCTTATCGGGCAATGAAGGCCGGCGTGACGCTGCAGCATCGGCTCGGCGACTTCACGCTCGACGCGGCTTTCGAGTTTGGCGAGTCTCCTTGCGTGACTGCTCTGTTTGGCCCGTCGGGAGCGGGCAAATCCACCGTGCTCGCGGCGATTGCCGGACTTTTTCGGCCGCAGTCCGGACGCATCGCGCTGGGGGGCGAGGTTCTCTTCGATAGCGAGCGCAGAATCTTCGTGCCGGCGCGCGACCGACGCGTCGGCATCGTGTTTCAGGACGCGCGTCTCTTCCCGCATATGAACGTGCACGCCAATTTGCTTTATGGCTGGCGCCGCGCCGCGGCACGCGCGCAGGACCAAACCATCGACGCGGTGATTGCGCTTCTGGGATTGGAGGAGCTTCTCGCGCGCAAGCCGCGTACGCTTTCGGGCGGGGAGCGCGCCCGCGTGGCGCTTGGGCGGGCGCTTCTGATGGGCCCGCGCGCACTTCTCCTCGATGAGCCGCTGACCGCGCTCGATGCGCTGAGAAAGGCGGAAATCCTTCCCTATCTCGAGCGTCTCGTCCAGGAGACGAAGATCCCCATGCTTTATGTCAGCCACGCGCTCGACGAAGTCACGCGCCTCGCCGACCGCATGGTGGTGCTGAACGAGGGCCGCATCGTCGCGGAAGGATCGCTCTTCGACGTGACGGCGCGCCTTGATCTCTTCACCGGCAAGCATCGCCTTCCCGGCGCGGTTCTCGAAGCCCAGATCGCCCGCCACGACGAACCGCACGGGCTCACGGAACTGGCTTTCGACGGAGAAATTTTGGTGGTGCCGCATATCGGACGCACCATCGGCGACAAGGTCCGTATACGCATCGATGCGGATGACGTGATGTTGGCGCTGACCCGGCCTGAAGGGCTTAGCGCAAACAATATCCTCGCCGCTGAAATTTCCGCGATCCGCGAGGATGGGCCCAACGCCGATGTCCAGCTTCGCTTAAATGGCGCGCTGTTGATTGCGCGCATCACACGCCGTTCGCTGGAACGGCTCGATCTTAAGCCTGGCACACAGGTCTTCGCACTGATCAAATCGGTGACGGTGGGCGGCCGCGAATCAAGCTGAGTCGATACGTAAGCACTAAGCCGGTCTCATCCCTTGAGCCGCGGTACCAGACGCTCGGCGTTCTCATAAAGAATCGCGTTCATCTGCGCCTGACTGAGCCCGCAGCTTTTCAGGTCTGTCATATTGTCGGCGTCCGAAACATAGGGATGATCGCTCCCGAATAGTACCTGGCTGATGGGGGCGAATTTCAGCAGCGCCGCCATCGTCGGTGGCGAGCTCGCATTGGCGGTCTCGTAATAGAGCTTGCGGAATTCGGCATTAAGGCCGTTGGGCGCGACCTTCGAAAGATCGGTCGTCTGCAAGAGACGGTTGAATCGCCCCGCGAACATTGGAATCGCCCCGCCCGAATGCGAGAACACGAATTTGATGTCGGGATAGCGCAGAAACGCGCCGGTCAAGAGAAAGCCCATCACCGCGCGCGCGGTGTCGTAAGGGATCTCGACCAGATTGGCTTCTTGCGGGAGAGTGGGGAATAGACGGGTGCAGCAGGCTGCCGCCAGAGGATGGAAATAGGCGATCGCCTTGCGCCGGTTCAGCTCTTCGAACACCGGCGCAAAGACCGCATCGCTTGGATATTTGTCGCCATAGCTCGTGGCGAAGCCGGCGCCGATGACCTTGAGCGTGTCGAAGCCATAGGCGAGTTCCTTCAGCGTCGCATCCACATCCGGCAACGGCATGTAGACGAGTTGCACGTAGCGGGTGGGATGATCGCGCACCAGTTCGGCGCCATATTCATTTACGCGGTGCACCATGCCGACGCGCTGCGCGGGGTCGGTTCTTTCCGCGAATCCGGTCGAAGGTGAGATCACCGCCTTGGCGATACCGCTTTTGTCCATGTCTTCGAGCGAATAGCCGATGTCCCAGTTCAGGCCGGACGCATCTGCACCGACACGGTTCGCCTGGGCGGCGGCAACCAGGAAGGGCGGATTGAAATGATGGTGGAAATCGATCGCCCTAGCGGCAGGCGCGGCAAAGGACGGAATCGAAGGCAACAGCGCACCGGCCGCGCCACATGCTGCCAGTGAGGCGACGATCTCGCGCCGGGAAACCTGCGGGCCATTCTGCACGCGCTTGACCATTCTCCCCTCCGTCTCTCGCTGTCCGGCAGATTAGCACGGAAGCCGTATTTTGGCTTTTTCCCTGCTGCTGATAGCCTCATCGCTTCACGGCAAGGAGGGCGTTATGAGCAAGGCTGACGAGCAGGCGTCCGGCGGTGAGCCCGTCTCCCGGCGTGACATTCTCCAAGCGAGCACGGGAACGGCGGCCATCGCCGGCGCTGCGGCGTTGATGGCGGGCGCAGGTTCCGCCGCGGCTCAACAATTGGCGCAAAACGCCGGCCCTGGCGCGCGCGGAAATAACGCCATCCGCACCGGCGAGCCTCAGCCCTTCTACGATTACTCACCGATCACCAAGCGTCCCAAGTTGAAATGGCCGAATGGCGCGCGCGTCGCAATTTTCATCGTGCCCAATGTCGAGCATTGGGATGTCCATGACGACAAGGGCCATATGGATGTGCGCAACCTGCCGCGCAACGATTACGGATTGCGCGTCGCGGTCTGGCGGCTGATGGAGATTTTCGGCCAACGCAAGATTCCAACCACCATCGCGCTGAACGCTTCGGTCTGCCGCTTCTATCCCGAGCTCATCGAGGCGTTCCGCACCCGCGGCGACGAACTCATGGGCCATGGCGTGACGAATTCCGAGCATCTCGACACGGCGCCGCCCGCCAAAGCGGCCGCCATCGTGCGCCAGGCCGTAGACATGATCCGCAGCGCGACCGGCCAGAGGGTTCGCGGCTGGCTCGGCCCCGGCCTCGGCGAAGCCGACGACACGCTGGACGCGCTAAAGGCGGCCGGCATCGAATATGTCTGCGATTGGGGTCCCGCCGACGATCAGCCTTTCCGGTTGAAGAACGGCATGTACGCCGTGCCCTACACGCTGGACATCAACGATCTTGGGTTGATCGACCGCCAGGGCACACCTGCCTCGCAATTCGCCGCCTATATCGTCGATGCCTTCGACACGCTCTATCGCGAAGGCGCGGATCAGGCGCGTGTGCTGCCCATCGCGCTGCATCCGTTCCTGACCGGCGCGCCGCATCGTGCGCCGCACCTGGCCAAGGCGCTGGATTATATCCGCGGCCATGACCGGGTCTGGTTCGCGCGGGGCGGCGAAATCCTGGATGCCTATCGCGCGTCCGTGACCGGCCCGACCTAGCGGCCAATGGCCCACCCGAGCGGGATGGGGTAGGTTCACCTATCGCCATTTGAGGGTAAGCGAATGCGTGGACCGCACGATATCGGGGGTCTGCCGGCCGGTCCGGTCGATACGTCGCCCCACGATATGACGTTCTGGGAAAAACAGATCGACGCCATGAACCAGCTCTTGGCGCAAAAGGGTTACCGCCGAACGGACGAGAACCGCCGCTATGTCGAGATGCTGGGTCACGACGTCTACAACACGCTGACCTATTACGAGCGCTGGACAGCCGCACTCACCCGTGTGCTCATCGACAAGGGCGTGCTCACTCAGGACGAAGTCGACGCCAAGGTGCTCGAGGTGCGCGAACGCCTGGGCGCGGATGCCGCCTGACATGGGCAAGGAGCTCTCCCCCGGCGACCGCGTGCGGGTGCGCGAAGATTTCCCACCCGGCCATATCCGCACGCCGGTTTATGTGCGTGGCAAGGAAGGCGTGGTGACGCGCGCCTTTGGCGCCTTCCCCAATCCCGAAGTGTTGGCGTTGGGGCGCGATGGCCTGCCTAAGAAGGCGCTCTACGAAATCCGCTTCCGGCAAACCGATCTGTGGCCCGATTATGCCGGGTCCCCTTACGACACAGTCGACATCGACATCTACGAACATTGGCTTGCGAAAGTTTGACGGTGACCGCCATGCACGAACACACGCACCATCACCATGATCATGACCAAGATCACGATCATGTGCAGCCGCACGCGCCGCCCGCCAAGGACGAGAAGATTCATTCCTATTACCAGGTGCTGGGTCTCGCGCTCAAAGAGCTGCTGCTCGAGAAGAACATCCTCACCGCCGATGAAATCCGCCAGACCATCGAATTCCGCGATTCGATCACGCCGGCGGCGGGCGCCAGAATCGTGGCGCGGGCCTGGACCGATCCGGCGTTCAAGAAGCGTCTCCTCGCCAACGGCACCGAGGCGATTAAAGAATTCGGCCTCGACATGGGCGCGACGATTCTCGACGTGGTGGAAAATACGCCCAAGGTCCACAACATGATCGTGTGCACCCTCTGCTCCTGCTATCCGCGCGGTGTGCTCGGCCTGCCGCCATCCTGGTACAAGAGCCGCGAATATCGCGCCCGCGCCGTGCGCGAGCCGCGTGCGGTGCTGGCCGAATTCGGCACGCATCTCCCCGACACGGTCGAAGTGCGGGTGCACGATTCTTCCGCCGATCTGCGCTATCTCGTGCTGCCGATGCGCCCGGCCGGCACGGAGAAGATGAACGAGGAGCAATTGGCCGCGCTCGTCAGCCGCGATTGCATGATTGGCGTCAGCCTGCCACGGCCAATCTGATCCATGCTTTCGCCCGCCGAACGCCGCGCCAAAATCCGAGCCGTCATCCGCGTGGCGTCGTGCAATTTCATCGAAGCCTATGATTTCATCGTCTATGGCTATTATGCCAATTACATCGCGGCGACATTTTTCCCGGCAGGCAGCGAGTTCGCTTCGCTGATGCTGTCGTTCGGCGCCGGCTATCTGATGCGTCCTTTGGGCGCGATCGTCCTGGGCTCCTATATGGACCGCAAGGGCCGCAAGAAAGGGCTGATCCTGACGCTTGGCTTGATGGCGGCGGGCACGCTTTCCATTGCCGTGACGCCCGGCTACGCGCAGATCGGATTGCTTGCGCCGCTGCTGATCGTGGCAGGCCGCCTTCTGCAGGGTCTGTCGGCGGGCGCTGAGTTCGGCGGCGTTGCCATCTACCTCTCCGAGATCGCGACACCCGGCCGGCACGGCTTTTATTGTTCTTGGCAGGCGGTGAGCCAGCAGGTCGCCGTCGTGTTCTCCGCTCTGTTCGGCTTTGCGCTGACGGCCATCGTGCCGCAGCAAGAGATGACCCTCTGGGGTTGGCGACTTCCGCTACTGGCCGGCATCGTCGCCATCCCGCTCATTCTCTGGCTGAGGAGATCGCTCGAGGAGACAGAGATTTTCAAGCACAGCCGCCACGTGCGCACGATGGGCGAGGTGCTGCGCATTCTTGCCGCCCATTGGAAGCTTGTGCTCAATGGCGTCGCGCTCACGGTGATGACGACGACGAGTTTTTATCTCATCACCGCCTATACGCCGACCTACGCGCGCCAGGCGCTTCACATGGGGCCGAGCGACGTATTCCTGGTCACGCTGCTGGTTGGCCTCTCCAATCTCGCCTGGCTGCCGGTCGGAGGCGTGTTGACCGATCGCTTCGGCGCGCGGCCGCTAATGCTTCTCGTGACGATGGCGGCGCTCATCACCGCCTATCCGGCGATGGTTTGGCTGGTCGCCGATCCGAGCTTCTCCAAGCTTCTCGCCGTTCTGTTGCTCTATTCGGTCTATTTCGGGCTTTACAACGGCGCGCTGATCCCGCTGCTGGCGGAAATCATGCCCGCCGAGGTGCGCACGGCGGCCTTCTCGCTCGCTTTCGTCACTGCGACCGCGATCTTCGGCGGCTTCACGCCGGCGATCTGCACCTATCTGATAGAGTTGACCACAAATCGCGCCGCGCCAGCTTTATGGCTTTCGCTCGCCGCGGCCATCAGCCTGGCGGCCGCGTTCATCCTGCCGGCCGTGCAATCGGCGCGCGCCACAGACATGCGTGCGGTATATGTGAAATAGAGGCGGCTCTAGCTCGCCCTGGGAGGAATCATGCTGTCGCCTGCGGAACGCCGAGCCAAGATCAACGCCGTCATCCGAGTTTCGGCGGGCAACTTCCTCGAAATGTATGATTTCATCATCTACGGCTATTACGCGAGCTATATCGCCCACACCTTCTTCCCCTCGGGCAATGAGTTCGTCTCGCTGATGTCGGCTCTGATCGCCTATGGCGCGGGCTTCCTGGTGCGGCCCATCGGGGCCATCGTGCTGGGCGCCTATATGGATCGCAAAGGCCGACGCAAGGGCCTCATCGTGTCCCTGGGCCTGATGGCCGTCGGCACCGCATCCATTGCGATCACGCCGGGTTATGACGCGATCGGCGCGCTGGCTCCCATCATCATCGTGATCGGGCGCTTGGTGCAGGGCTTTTCGTCCGGCGTCGAGATCGGCGGCTGCTCGGTCTATCTTGCCGAGATCGCGACCCCGGGAAATCGCGGCTTCTATTGCGCCTGGCAGTCGGGAAGCCAGCAGGTCGCGGTGATGCTGTCCGCAGCTTTGGGCGTGGCTCTCACCTCCGTGCTCTTGCCGGAGCAGATGGCGTCGTGGGGCTGGCGCGTGCCGCTGCTGATCGGGTGTTTGATCATTCCCGTGGTGTTTTGGTTGCGCCGTTCGCTGCAGGAAACCGAAGCCTTCCTGTGCTCGCGTCCGGTCGAAACGACGAGCGAAGTGCTGCGGCTGCTCTCGGAGAATTGGCGCCTGGTGGGCGTCGGCGTGATGATGTCGATCCTGACGACGACGACGTTTTATCTCATCACCGTCTACACGCCGACCTTCGGCAGCCAAGCGCTGCATCTCGACCCGCTCTCCAGCATGATCGTCACGCTGTGCGTCGGTCTGTCCAATTTCATCTGGCTGCCCATCGGCGGCGCGATCTCCGACCGCATCGGACGGCGGCCGCTTCTCTTCATCATTCCGATGATCGCTCTGGTGACCGCATATCCTTTGATGTCGTGGCTGGTGGTCGCGCCGACATTCGGCAAGCTCCTCGCCGTCGAGCTGTGGTTCTCCTTCATCTTCGGTACCTATAACGGCTCGATGATCCCGCTGCTGGCGGAGATGATGCCGCAGCGCGTGCGCACCGCCGCCTTCTCTCTGGCCTTCGTCACGGCGACGGCGATCTTTGGCGGCTTCACGCCGGCGGTTTCCACGCTTCTCATCGAAGCGACGGGCAACAAAGCGGCTCCTGCGCTCTGGCTCTCGCTCGCGGCGGCCATCAGTCTTTCCGCCGCGATTTTGGCGCGACGCGTTTCGCCGCATGCCGGCCTGCAAACCGCGATGGCGTAAGCCTATGCAGTCAGCCGCCGACCGCAGGTCCAAGATGGGCGCCGTGATCCGCGCGGGAAGCGGCAATTTTCTCGAGCTCTATGATTTTCTCGTCTATGCCTATTTTGCGAATTACATAGCGCTCGCGTTCTTCCCATCGGGCGATGAGCTGACGCGATTGATGGTCGCGCTCGGCACCTATGGCGTCGCGTCACTGGCGCGCCCGTTCGGCGCCGTGATCCTGGGCTCCTACATGGACCGCAAGGGCCGCCGAAAGGGGCTGATCCTCACACTCTCCCTAATGGCGGTCGGGACGGTGTCGCTCGCCGTCACGCCTTCCTACGCCACCATCGGCCTGTTCGGGCCGCTGATCATAACTATCGGACGGCTCATCCAGGGCTTTTCACTCGGCGTGGAAGCCGGCGGTGTCAATGTCTATCTCGCGGAAATCGCCACGCCCAAGAATCGCGGCTTCTATTGTGCGTGGCAGGGATCGAGTCAGGCGCTGGGCGTCATGGCCGCCACCGGGTTGGGCGTGCTGCTGACGGCAACGCTGACTATGGACCAAATGCAAGCGTGGGGCTGGCGCATCCCGCTTCTGGTCGGATGCCTGATCATCCCCATTCTGTTCTGGCTCAGACGGTCGCTGCAGGAGACTGAGGTGTTCGCGAAGAGCTCGCACGCGCGCACGACCGGCGAAATCGTGCGCATTCTGCTTGAGCATTGGCAGATCGTACTCGTGGGGATATTCCTGACGATCCTCAACACGACGATGTTCTATTTCGTGAACACCTACACGGCACTATACGGAAACCTGTTGCACCTCGATCCGCTTGGCAATTTCATGGTCGCCCTCGGCGTGGGAACGGCCAGCTTCATCCTGTTGCCGGTGTTCGGCAATCTGTCAGACCGGATTGGGCGCTGGCCTCTGTTGATCGCGGCGCCGCTTCTCATCCTTGCGACCGCTTATCCCGCAATGTCCTGGCTTGTGGCCGCGCCCAGTTTTTCGCGCCTCCTCGTCGTCGAATTCTGGCTGGCCATCCTCTACGCGATGTATGCCGGAGCGCTGGTGCCGTTCGTTGTGGAGATCATGCCCGCCAAAGTCAGAAGCTCGGGTTATGCAATCATTTTGAGCTTTGCCAACGGGATATTCGGCACCTTCACCCCATTCATCGTCACCGCATTGATCCGCATGACCGACAATCGCGCCTCGCCCGCGCTATGGCTGTCCGCCGCGGCCGCGGTGAGTTTGATCGCGGCCCTCTCCGCGCGCCGCTTAGCGCCCAAATCCATGCTGCAGCCCTCTACGTAATTTCACCTCCCCCATGTTTGTGGGGGAGGTGTTGCCGAGCAACAGAGGGGGGCGACGCCTGGAGTCTCTAAGGTCCTTCAGCGCCGGTAATCGTAATCTCTGCGGTCGTATTCATCACGATTCCGATCGCGATCATAGCCGCGATAATTCCCGCGATAGCCGCGTCCGTAGGATTGTCCGTAACCGTAGCCACCATTGTAGCCATAGCTGCCATTGGAACCGTAGCCATAGCCATAACCGCCGCTGCCATTGTAGCCGTACCCGGCTCCATAATAGCCGCGGTCGGCCACGCAGCCCGACAAGGCCAAAAGCAGCACCGCTCCTCCGAGCGCCATCCCTAATCGTTTCATTTGGTCTCCGTGTTCATGCGCCACCCATCCTCGCCGACTTAAGCGCAATGCGCTTGAACGGGGGATGAACGAAACTTCATGGCCACGCCTGCGCTTAGCGGCCGGCGACCTTGATTGCGTCGGAGGCGATCTTCACCACGTCGGCCGGATAGGAATAGACCTCCTTCACCAGCTGCTCGACCTTGGCGCCCGATTGCGGCCGCACTTCGAGATCGAGCCGTTTCATTTCGGCGAGGAAATCGGGATCCTTCATCGTCGCGTCGAACGCATCGCGTAGCGCCTTTACCCGCTCGGGCGGTATACCCGGCGGTGCCGCGAACGGGCGCGCCATGACCTGGCGCGAGAAGATGAGCTTCAGCGCTGCCTTCTCCTTCGGATCATCGGTCTGGTCGATCACCAGCGGCACGTCGGGAATATCGGGATTCTTCTCGAGCCCCAATTGCAGGGGAACGGTGACGAGCTTCTGATCGATGAGATGCTTGTCGCGGCTTATGAGGCTCGACCAGGACCATCCGCAACGCCCGT
>Ga0209131_1001490_pt1 | contig 16301 bp, 18 predicted proteins | sample GraSoi_2013_40cm_FD_185826 | JGI IMG/M metagenome (GOLD analysis project Ga0209131, IMG submission 185826) | Grasslands soil microbial communities from the Angelo Coastal Reserve, California, USA - Sample 9_17_2013_40cm (SPAdes) (version 2) | ecosystem: Environmental > Terrestrial > Soil >...
AATCGCGCGGCACCACGAGAACAAGCGAAGGCGTCCCGCGACGCACGCCGTCGCGCGCCGCGGCTTCGTCCGCCGGCGCGGGCGCAGAGCGAAAACCGTCGCCCGCCAGGTTGCGCTCGAGGCTGTCGGCGAGCTTTGGATCCGCCGCGATGACCGCGAACTCGGCCTGGCGCGCGGCGCCCTCCTTGAACACGTCGCTCAGCGCGAGCGACATGACCACGATGAACGCAGCCGGCATCAGGAACAGAACCGCGAGCCCGAGAACGTCGCGCGAAAGCGCGAGGCATTCCTTTTCCCACAAGGCGAGGAGACGCCGCATCTTTAGTCGCGCAGCGACCGGTGGGTCAGCCGCATGAAGAGCTCCTGGAGGCCCGAGCCGTCCCGGGTCACGTCCGACAGCGCGCCTGAAACGAGCACGCGTCCGTGATCGATGATCGCGACCCGGTCGCAAATCGCTTCGATCTCTTCCATGTAGTGACTGGTGTAGACGATCGTCCTGCCCGCCCCGGCCAGCGAGCGGATCGACTCGAGCAGAAAAGCGCGCGACTGCGGGTCCACGCCCACGGTCGGCTCGTCGAGGAGCAGGATCTCCGGCTCTCCAAGCAGGCCGATCGCGAGATTCAGCCGGCGTTTCAGGCCCCCCGACAGACGGCCGGCGCGGCGTGCCAGCGCGCTTTCGATGCGCGCGAAGCCGGCCGCGGCTGCGATGCGTTCCTTGAGCCGTGCGCCGGCCAGGCCCTGCACTGCGCCGAAAAAACGCAGATTCTCCGCGCAGGTCAGCATGGGGTAGAACGCGTATTCCTGCGGTACGAGTCCCAGGCTGTGGGGCCGGCGGCGGCGCAAGGCCTCGAGCGGCTCCACTCCGGCGCGAATGCTTCCGGTCGCCCCGCGCAATTGCCCCGCGAAGATCGAGATCAGCGTGGTCTTGCCCGCGCCGTTGGGTCCGAGCAGGCCGAAAATTCCACCTGCGGGAATCTCGAGGGTGACTCTGTCCAACACGGTTTCACCCCGGCCGGGATAGCGAAACGACAAGGCCTCGACGTTCAGCGTGCCCATGCGCGCTGGGCGCGGTTCAGGTTCTGGAAAAAAAGTTTTTCGTCCACGGCCAGGGCGCGCAGGCGCTCTGCCAGTACGGGCGGGGAGAGCGCGTCGCGGCCGCGGATCATGCGCGCGCTAGCGAGCGCGAATTCGCGCCAGCGGTCGCCGATCTCGACCAGGCGCCCCGCGAGCCCTTCGAGCACGGCGTAGCCGGTCTTGGCTGAGAGCTCCTGCAGGAATGAGGCATACAGAAAACGGAAACCACCGCCGCCCGTTCCGATCTCCTCTTGCATGCGCACGATGTTGCCGATGTAGAGCCGCGCGGATTCGCCGCCGTCTGCGAGCGGCAGGCGCTCGATTTGCCGCGCGAGCATCCGCATTCCGACCACGCCGACGAGGGGCAGGGGCGCGAGCATGATGCGCGCCGTGCGTGCGAGGGCCCGCTGTCCGAGACCTGCCCAGTCGGGAGCAGGCGGGGTCGTCGTCATGAAGTAGAGCAATCCCTTGGGCGCAAGCACCCCCTTGGCGAAGCGCGCTCTTTCGAGATCCGCGCGCGCGCACCGGACCGTCGTTTCCCCCACCGGGTCGCTGACGAGATAGTCGTCGCGTTCCCGCCCATAGACCAGCACGTTATGCGCGTTGAAATGAAACCGCAGATCGGGCGGGAAATAGGGGAGCCAGAACACCGAGGTCTGCAGCCCGACCAATGTTCCCGAGGCCAGCAGCGCGTCGAGCCGCTCCATGCCGGCCGAGGGCGAGCGGAACGTCTCGAAACGAATGTCCAGGCGAAGGCTGCGCGCAAGGCCCTTGATGATGGCGCGCGGGGGCATTCGGTAGGACACGAGCGGCAGGCCGTTGATGCGGACGAACGGAAGATAGGCGAAGGACAAGGCCGACGCGAGCCCGAATACCATCGCCTCGGACATCGGCAAGCCGTGATGGCGCAGGAGCGACGACATCACGCCGGACTCGCAATGCGAGGCGTGCGCGTGCACGAAGGAATCGGGCATAGCTAGTCGACCCGGTCCAGGGCCTCGCTCGAGATGCCCAGCGCCTCGGCGTAACGCAGCTTGAGCGCCGCCGGCAGGCGCGCGTAACCCGCCGGCTTGAGATGGCGTCGCACGCGCCAGCGCCACAGGCCCGTGACCTGCGACAGCAGATCCACGTCCATGCGCGCGCGATACATGTGGTATTCGAGCGGAGAGGATTCGCCAGCGAGCGCTCGCGCGCGAGCCTGCATGGCGCGCCTCTCCAGATCCTCGACGGCCTGCCGCGTCACGATCTCCTCGACCTCCCAGCCGCGCGAGGGCACGAGCCGCAATTTGCCGTCGTCGGCGACCGCGTAGACGGCCTTGCGATGCCCCGCGAGGGTCCGGTTGCCCTCCTGGGGCACATCGCGCTCACGCATGCGCGGTGACGGTGAGGTAGATGAAACCGCTCGAGAAGCGTCCGCTCTCCGGCACCCAGCACAAGAGGTGTTGCCCGTTCCGCAACCGGCCGCTTTGGAGCAGGTCGTCGAGCATGATGTAGATCGAGGCCGATCCGACGTTACCCACCCGTTCGAGATTGGTGAACCAGCGTTCCTGGGGAATCGGCAACCCCGCGCGCGCGAGCCCGTCCGCGACCGGGGCGCGGAAGTATTCCGATGAATAGTGGGGCAGGAGCCAGTCGACGTCTCCGGGCGAAAGCCCGCGGTGCGCGATAACTCGCTCGAGCGGCTTGACCAGGGTGTGCGCTATGACCTCGTCGTTGAGGAGCCTCACGTCCTGCTTCAACGCGAATACCGAATTCGCCTCGCGCTCGCGCGCGGAATAGAGCATCCAGCCGCGCAGTGCGCCGTCCGCCTGCTTTTCCGCACCTACGTACATGCAGGCCGGCAGCACGTGCGCGTAGGAAAAAATGTCCACCCATTCGATGCGCAGATTCAACCCGGGGCGGGGGGCGGGCTCGAGAAGCAGGGCGCCGGCGCCGTCGGACAGCATCCAGCGCAGGAAATCCTTTTCGAAGGCGAGCTCGGAATGCGCCTCCAGGATTTCCGCGCCGTTGAGCGGCTCGGCATCGTAATTCTGCGCGAGCAAGCCGAGCGATGCGGTTTCCGATCCGGTTACGACTGCGTTGCGCGCGTCGCCCGACAGCACCGACATCCAGCCGTACTTCAGCGCAGTCGCGCCCGAGACGCACACCCCCGCGGTCGCTACGACCTCGCACACCGGCACGCCGAGCTCGCCATGGACCATGACCGCGTGGTTGGGCATCAGCTGATCGGGATTGGAGGTTCCGCACACCAGGCACGCCAGGTCGTCGAGCGCGAAGCCGTTTCCGGCCAATCCCCTGACTGCGGCAGCCGTGAGGCTTGCGTTGGTGTAATTCGGTTTTCCAGTGGCCGGATCGATCACGTAGTAGCGGCGCCGGATGCCGTTGCTGCGCTGGACCACGCGGCGTGCGCGCGACGGGCGCTCGCCGACCTGCCCCAGGATCGCTTCGACCTGGTCGTTCTCGACCGGAGCATTCGGCAGGCATACCGAGCTGCGCGTGATGTAGGCGGTATTGCGGTTCATGCCCGGATTCGGCTTTTCATCAGCGCCCCGACGGCAGCTCGTAATACGCCTGGAGCGATCGCAGGCGCCTCGCCAGCAGAGGCCGCGTGACCCGTTGCAGGAGCAGGCTCGTCGGCACGAGCGTGAGGATCATCGCGACGAGGTAGACGCAAAAGAGAGCAAGCATCGGCACGCGCGCGAGCGAACCGGGAGCCCCGCCGAGGCGGATCAGGCGCGACCATACCGAGAACGCCCGCTGCGCCGCGCGTTCGCTGAAAATCAGCTGCGGATCGACGCGCGCTGCTCCGAGACCCGCGAGCATGGGCGCATCCGCGCGCTCGCGATCCGCGCGCAGGGCGGCGAGCAGCGCGCGGCCGAATCGATCGGAGTCCGCAATCTCCTCTTCGGCCACGCCGGCGGCCGGAAATCCCCAGAAAGCATCGCGCCGCCCGGTCAGGACCCACCGCGGAGTCGTGATGAAAGTCGCGAGCGCACTGCCTCCGTCTATGAACGCCACGTTGTCGCGCAGCCGCCCGCCCGCCTCCTGGATCAGTCGCTTGACGGTCTCCTGCGCAACCAGCCACATGTTGCGGCACGCGATGACTGTCACCACCGGGCGGCCGCGCAGCAGCCGCCTTCCCGCTTCGCTCTTGAGAAACGCCGTGATCGGGCCCGAGGGCGCGAGGTACCACACCTGGTACGCCAGGATGACGAGATCGAAAGGTTCCTCCGCGCCCACCGACAGGGGTTCGAGCTCGGGCGGGTCGAGCAGAACCGTCTCGGGCATCACGTCCAGAAAACGCCAGGCCGGCCAGGGGAACGGGTAAGGCTTGCTCGGACGCAGGACTTCTTCGACGAGTTTCACATCGCCCGCTTGGGCCAGCGGCGACACCAGCCGGCGCGCGACGCGCGCGAGCTGGCCGGTTTGCGAAAAATGCACGACCAGAACCCGTTTCATGCCCCCCCGAGGTGCGTGGGTGGAATGCGGTGCATGTGCTTCCTGCCTCCCCCGAAAGAATAACCCGCGGGGCGCCGGGTGTCATCGGATTTTCCGCGAAGCCCGCGAACTTCGCCTGTTTCAAGCCTGCGCCGGGCCAGGCGGCGCAAGCGCGCTTTTGCGGCGGCGGCGGCGACGGCGGCGCCGGTGATCTCCCGGCTGCGGCGCGAGCAGCATCGCCTGGCGCTCGGCATCGCCTGCCTGCTGAAACTTTTCCCACCACTGCGAGAGTTCCTCGGGCGCCTCGCCGCTCGCGCTCCTCAGCACGAGAAAGTCGAATCCGGCCCGGAATCTCTCGTGCGCGAGGAGGCCGAAGGGGCGGCGCCCGCTCCTCTGCTCAAGGCGCGGCTGCAGCGCCCAGATCTCCTTCATCACGGCGGTGAAGCGGCGCGGAATGGCGAGCTTGTCGGATTGGATGTCGAGCACCGCGTCCATCGCCTCGAACAGGGCCGGTATCGGCTTCAGCCCCCGCTGCTCGGCCTTTTTCCACGCAGCGAGCACCTCGTGCCACAGGAGCGCCGCGAACAGGAACGCAGGCGAAACGGATTTGCCCGAGCGCACGCGGCTGTCGGTCTGGTCGAGCGCGAGAGTGACGAAGCGCTCGCCCATCGGCTGCTCGAAGATGACGTCGAGCAAAGGCAGCAGGTCGTGGTGCAAGCCTTCGCTGCGCAGCCGGCGCAGGCCCGTCGCCGCGTAGCCCGAGAGCAGCAGCTTCTGCATTTCCTCGTAGACCCGCGACGGAGGGACGTTCTCCAGGAGGTGAGCCAGCTCGCGTATTGGTTTTCGCGTGCGCTCGTCGATCGAGAATCCGGCCTTTGCGGCAAAGCGCACGGCACGCAGCATCCGCAACGGGTCTTCCCGGTAGCGGGCGCGCGCGTCGCCGATGATGCGCACCGATTTGCGCTGCAGGTCCCTCAGGCCGTTGTGGTAGTCGAGGAGGGTCTCGCTCGCCGGATCGTAGTACAGGGCGTTGATCGTGAAGTCGCGCCGGATGGCGTCGTCCTCGCGGGTGCCGTAGATGTTGTCCCTGAGCACCCGGCCATGCTCGTCGGTCTCCGTCGCGGTGCGCGCGCGGAAGGTCGAGACCTCCACGGTCTCCTCGCCGAACATCACGTGCACGAGCTTGAAGCGCTTCCCGATCAAGCGCGAGCGCCGGAAGATCTTGTGCACCTCATCGGGATAGGCGTCGGTGGCGACGTCGAAATCCTTGGGACGAAGGCCCAGCAGCAGGTCGCGCACCGCCCCGCCCACGACATACGCCTCACGGCCGTGGCTGTGCAGCATCTCGCAGACCTTGCGCGAGCCCTGCGAGATCGCCTCGCGGCCGATGCCGTGCTGCTCCTTCGGGACGGTTCTCGGCTCGGAACCTGAGCCGAACCGGAGGACGCGCCGGATGAATTTCTTGATCAAGAGGGAAGAAAACTCCCGGTGCCCGCCGCTTCCAGAGAGCACTGGTACAGCGCTTCGAGGTTGGCTTGGGTGAGCATGTCGCTTGAGCGTCCCAGGCTCGCGCGGCCCGCATCATACAGTAAAAGCGCAAAGCCGCAGTGCCGGGCGGCGTGTCCGGGCTCGTGCAGCGCCGCGAGCACCGTTTTCCCGCCGGACGCGCACCGGGCGAGGGCTCGCATCACCTGCGCCTGGTGGCGCAGGTCCAGATGCTGCAGCGGCTCCTCCAGCAGCAGGATGTCCGCGTCCTGCAGCAGGACCTGCGCAATGCGCGCCCGCTGGCGCTCCCCGCCGGAGAGCGTTCGATACGCCTGGGCTGCGCGATCGGCCAGGTCGAGCTCGGCGAGCCAGCGGCGCGCAAGCGCCGCGCCTTCCTCGTCCCGGCGCCAGTTGCTCCTCGAGTGCGGGTATCGGCCGAGCATGACGTAATCGAGCACGCTGCCCCAGAAATCGGTTTCCTCGTCCTGGAGCAGCACCGCGATGCGCCGGGCGATCTCCTTCCGCGGGTAGGCGGCAAGCGCAGTGCCGGCTAGCGCGATTGCGCCCGATTGCGGGGAACGCAATCCGGCGAGCGCGAGGATAAGGCTCGTCTTGCCCGATCCGTTGGGTCCGAGCAGGGCCCAGCACTCGCCCGGCGCGAGCGTGAGGTCGAACGCGCGCACGAGCTCGCGCCCGCCGATTGAAATTGCTAGTCCTTCCGCCTTCAGCATCAGCGCAATCTCGCGAGGAGAAAGAGCAGCACCGGCACCCCGATCATCGCGGTGAGAACGCCGACCGGGAGCTCGGCGGGCGCCGCCGCCGTGCGGGCGAGCGTATCGGCGAGAGCCAGCAGGCTCCCCCCCAGGCACGCGGAGAGCGGGAGCAAGACGCCATGCCGGTGCACGCCCGAGAGCCGCAGCAAATGCGGCACCACCAGCCCCACGAAACCGATCGAGCCGCCGAGCAGGACCGCGGCGACGGTGGCAAGCGTCGCGCAGGCGAAGGCGATCGTCTGGAGCCGTTTCACAGCAATGCCGAGCGAGCGCGCCTTGTCTTCGCCGAGAATCAGCGCGTCGAGCGCGGCCGACTGCGAAAAGGCGAGCGCCGCGCACGCCGCGAGCACGAGGAGCGCGGCGCTCGGGTCGCCCGCGGGCGAGAGATCGCCGAGAAGCCAGAAGAGCATTCCCTGTACCTGCGACGAGGGTGCGAGCGAGAGCATCAGCCCGACGAGCGCGCCGAATCCCGAGGCGAGCGCGACGCCGGTGAGCAGCACCCGGTACGGATTCCATCCCGAGCGTCCCAGGGAGAATGCGAAGACCGCGCCGGCCGCGATCGAGGCACCGGCGAGCGCGGCGAGATTGAGGCCCGCCGCTGCGACTCCGAGCAGCATCGCCGCGAGCGCGCCGGCCGCCGCCCCGCCCGACACCCCCAGAATGGTGGGATCGGCAAGCGGGTTTCTGAGGAGCACCTGAAGCAGCGCGCCGGCCAGCGCGAGGAGCCCGCCGCAGGCGAACGCGGCAAGGGCCCTGGGCGCGCGCACGCCCCAGACGATTTCGCGCGCGATCTCGTCGCCGCGGCCAAGCAGCGCGTCGGCGAGCTGCGCCGGGCCGAGATCGACGCTGCCAAACGCGACCGCGAGCGCAAGGCTTGTGGGAACGAGCGCGACGACGAGGACCGGGACGGTTTTCATTCCAAGCTCATGATCCGCCAGCCGCGTGCGCTCGCCTCCCGGCGCAGGGCCTCGTCGGGGTCCACCGCGACCGGATGGGTCACGCGCTCGAGCAGCGGCAGGTCGTTCTGCGAATCGCTGTAGAACCAGCTCGCGGAAAACGATGCGAGCGTCCGGCCTTGACCGCTCAACCATTCGGCCAGCCGCGTCACCTTGCCCTCGCGGAACGAGGGCGTTCCCGAAGGTTTGCCGGTGAACCTTCCGTCCTTCACTTCGAGCTCGGTCGCGAGCAGGTGATCGACGCCGAATTCGCGCGCGATCGGCGCGGTGATGAAGGCGTTGGTGGAGGTGACGATCGCGCAGAGATGGTCGTCGCGGAGGTGCCGCCGCACCAGCTCCATCCCCTTCGGACGGATGATCGGCCGCACCTTCCTCCGCATGAATTCGCCGTGCCATTGGTCGAGCTCCTCGCGCGGATGGCGCGCGAGCGGGGCGAGCTGGAATTCGAGAAACTCGTGGATGTCGAGCGTGCCTGCCTTGTACCGGCGAAGAAAATGGTCGTTCTTAGCCTCGTATTCGGCGCGCTCGAGCACGCCGCGCTCGATCAGGAACTGCGCCCACTCGTAGTCGCTGTCCCCCGAGAGCAGAGTGTTGTCCAGATCGAAAAGCGCCAGTTCCAAGTCGGTGTCCTCTCGCGTCAACGCTTGGCGGCGTCGAGCGAGCCCAGCGCTTCCTTCAGCAGGGGCAGCGTGATCGGGCGCTTGCGTTGCAGCGAATACCTGTCCAGGGCGTCGAGCACCGCGATCTGCGTGCCCATGTCGCGATCGAAGTGCGTGAGGAGATAGCGGATAAGCTCAGCCTCGAGCGCGATGCCGCGACCCACGGCGTGCCCGTGCAGGGCCGCGGCCTTGTCCGTGTCGCTCAAGGGGTGCAGCTGCAGCACGATTCCCGATGCGAGGCGCGAGCGCAGATCCGCCCGCAGGGCGAGCCGCGCGGGCGGGGCCGCGCCGCTCGCTGCGAGGGCGCCTTTCGAGGCGCGCAGCCGGTTGCACAGGTCGAACAGCGCGATCTGCTCCGCTTCGCCGAGGCGGGCGACGTCGTCCACCGCAGCGGCTTCGAGTCTCGCAGCCGCCGCCGCCTCGGAAAAAGCGCGCAGAAGGTGGGTCTTGCCGCTCCCGCCCGGCCCCCACAGGAAGACGAAGCGCTCGCCGTCGGCGAGCGCTTCGCGCAGGGCCTTCACAGCTGCGCTGTTTCGTCCCGGAGAGAAGTTCTCCAGCGTGGGCGGCGGGGGCGGGGCGAGCTCGAGCAGGAGTTGTTGCATCGATCCATGCCGCCTTAGGCGGGCGGCGGGCATTTCAATTAAAATTCAGGGACGAAAACACGTCACTTTATCTGCAACCCCCAGTCTTGACCAGCAAGAAGCCGATCACTTACCGCGACGCCGGGGTGGACATCGACGCGGGGGACGCGCTGGTCGAGGCGATCAAGCCGTTCGCGAAGAGGACGCTGCGCCCGGAAGTGCTCGCCGGAATCGGCGGATTCGGCGCGCTCGCCGAGATCCCGAAGAAATACCGCGAACCCGTGCTCGTCTCGGGGACCGACGGCGTCGGCACGAAGCTGAAGCTCGCGTTCCAGCTCCGAGTGCACGACACGATCGGCGTCGACCTCGTGGCGATGAGCGTCAACGACATCCTCACGCAGGGCGCGGAGCCGCTCTTCTTTCTCGACTATTTCGCCTGCGGGAAGCTCGACGTCGCGGTCGCCACCGAGGTCGTCAAGGGCATCGCGCGGGGCTGCGAGCTGGCAGGCTGCGCGCTCATCGGCGGGGAGACCGCCGAGATGCCGGGAATGTACGCGGAGGGCGAATACGATCTCGCCGGATTCGCCGTCGGCGTGGTCGAGAAAAGCGCGATCGTCGACGGCCGCGACATCGTGCCGGGCGACGCGGTGCTCGGGCTTGCTTCGAGCGGTGCGCATTCCAACGGCTACTCGCTGATCCGCAAAATTCTCGAGCGCGCCAGGCCACCGCGCGGGGTCGACCTTCTCGAGCCTACGCGCATCTACGTCAAGCCGGTTCTCAAGCTTCTGGAATCGGTGCCCGTCAAGGGCCTGGCTCACATCACCGGCGGCGGCCTGATCGGCAACGTGCCCCGCATTCTTCCGGAGGACACCCGGGCGGTCATCGAGAGGGCCTCCTGGCCGCGGCCCACGGTCTTCGAGTGGCTGCAGCGCGAAGGCAAGGTCGCCGAAGCCGAGATGCACCGCGTGTTCAATTGCGGCATCGGCATGGCGGTCGTGGTCGCGGCGGAGCACGCCGATGCGGCGCTCCGCGCCCTGTCCGGCGCCGGGGAAACGGTATTCCGCATCGGCCGCATCGAAGCGCGCAAAGGCGCCGAGCCGCAGGCGTCGATAGCCTGAAAATGGAAAAGCGCATCGAGCAGATCATCCAGATCGCCGCGGGCGCCGCGCTGGTGATCGGCTGCCTGATGGTGCTGCGGCCGTTCCTTGCGGCGCTGCTGTCGGCCGCGATCCTTTGCTTTTCGACCTGGCCGCTCTACCGGCTGATCGAGCGCAGGCTCGGAGGCCGGCGCACGCTCGCCGCGCTCGCCATGACGCTGCTCATGATCCTGGTGCTGGTGTTGCCGCTGGCGTTGATCGCGGGGTCCTACCTGGACGAAGTCCCTCCACTGATCGAAAGACTGCGTGAGACCCTCGCCGTGGGACTGCCCAGGCCCCCGGACTGGGTCGCGTCGATCCCGCTGGTGGGCGAGTGGCTGGAAGCCGGCTGGCGCGACATAGCCGGCAGCAAGGCTGCGCTCGCGGAAGTGCTGAAGCGGATCGCGCAGCCGGCGCGCGCGGGGCTGGTTCAGGCCGGCATCATCGTCGGCGAAGGAGTGCTGCAGTTCACCCTGATCGCCTTCATCGGATTCTTCTTCTACCGCGACGGCGCGGCGCTGGCGCGGGCTCTGCGCAACGGCCTTGACCGCGTCGCCGGCAATGTTGCCGGCCGCCTGCTGGAGATCGCCGGTAGCACCATCAACGGCGTGATGGTCGGCATCGTCGGCACCGGACTCGCGCAAGGGCTGGCGGCGGTCATCGGCTTTCTCATCGCCGGCGTCCCCGGGGCGCTGATGCTGGGCTTCATCACCGCCATTCTTTCGATCGTTCCGGCGGGACCGCCGCTGATATGGATCAGCGCCACGATCTGGCTGTTCTTCCAGGACCAGCCCGGCTGGGCAGTATTTATGGCGCTGTGGGGGTTCTTCGTCGTGAGCGGCATCGACAATATCGTGAAGCCCCTGCTGATCAGCCGCGGTGCTAGCCTGCCGTTCGTGCTGGTGCTGCTCGGCGTGCTCGGCGGGATACTCGCGTTCGGTTTCGTGGGCATCTTCCTGGGGCCCACCCTGCTCGCCGTCGGCTTCGCGTTCGTGCGCCGCTGGGCAGCGCCGCGACACGACGCCGAGGAGGCCGCTGCGGAAAAAAAATGACAAAAATGTAATCGAACGGTCAGATTGCCGTCCGGGGCGGGGTCTTAGAGTAGCGTCACATTCAGCGCGGTTCGAGCGCCGGATGCTCCTCAACTCAACCGAAATGGAGAAATATCATGAAACTGTTTGTCCCGACCCTAGCAGCACTGGCGCTCTCCGCCGCGAGCCTGTCGGCTGCGGCGCTGACCTACGGCGACCTCTACGGCGAGCCGGCCGACGCTTCCCTCGCCGACCGCACGATCGTCGTCACCTCCAACACCAAGTTTGTCAACGTCAAGCACGGCGAGGTCGTGAAGATCGTCGCGGGCGGCAAGGAATTCGCCTGGGATTTCGACGGCCTGCCCCAGCCGTTCGAACTTGCCAAGATCGCGCCCCAGGGCGCCATCGACCACAGCGTGCGCGTCTATATCGAACCCTCCGATATGGACGCCGGCCTCGGCGACTGATCGCCACGGCCCTCGTGGAGTAGAATGAAAAGGCGCCGAAGTCTCGGCGCCTTTTTCTTTCTTTCGACCATGCGCATCCTCATAGTCGAAGACGAGCCCAAGACGGCAGCCTACGCGAAAAAGGGGCTGACCGAGCACGGCTTCGTCGTCGACATCGCCGCGAACGGGGTCGACGGCCGGCACCTGGCCCTGACCTCGGACTACGACCTGGTCGTTCTCGACATCATGCTCCCCGGCGCCGACGGCTGGACGGTGCTGCGCGAGATCCGCGAAAAGAAGCAGACCCCGGTCCTGTTTCTGACGGCGCGCGACGACGTCGCCGACCGGGTCAGGGGCCTGGAGCTCGGCGCGGACGACTACTTGGTCAAGCCCTTCGCGTTCTCGGAGCTCCTCGCGCGCGTGCGCTCGGTGCTGCGGCGCGGACCGAAGCAAACCGGCGAGAGCCTGAAGGTCGGCGACCTGGAGATCGAGCCGCGCAGGCGCAGGGTTTCCCGGGGCGACAAGAAAATCGACCTCACGGCGAAGGAATTCGCGCTGCTCGACTATCTCGCGCGAAATGCGGGCGAGGTGCTCTCCCGGACGCTCATCGCCGAGCAGGTCTGGGACATGAACTTCGACAGCGACACCAACGTGGTCGATGTCGCGATGCGGCGCCTCCGCGCCAAGGTCGACGATCCGTTCGAGGTGAAGCTCATCCGCACCATCCGCGGCGTGGGATATGTGCTCGAGGAACCTGCGGTATGAGGGGCGGGCCGAAGGCGCTCTTTCACTGGCTGGCTCGGCGGCGCAAGTCGCTGACCTGGCAGATCAGCCTGCTGTTCGCGCTGATTTCGTTTCTCGTCATCGCCGCGATGGGATTCAGCATCGACCGCATGCTCGCGAGCGAGCTGCTCGAGGCGAACGACGTTCTGCTGCTCGGCAATATGACCCTGATCCGCAAGAGACTCACGCGTCTCGGTCCCTCCGAGGGGATCCTCACCAGCCCGCAATTCGTGGAGGAGGCGGGCATGGGCTACCGGAAGCTCGCATTGGCCGTGCTCGATGAGAACCGGCAGATTCTGCGTGCCTCCGACGAATTCAACATTCCCGTGTCGGCCTTGCCGCAGCAGGCGATACCGATCGAAGCGCTTCCGGATCGCATCGACAACGCCGCTCAGCGCGAGCTGCGGGGGCGTTTCGGCGATCTGAGCCGCCAATGGACCGCTCCGGACGGACGCTGGTACCAGGTGCTGCTGGCGCGCTTGCCTTCCGGAGCGGGCGGGCAGCCGCGACCGGCACTGATTGCGCTCTCCTATGACCGGTCGTTGCCGAGGGAGCTGCTCGCGCGCTATCGCAAGGGACTCCTCGAGACGTTGATCGCAAGCGTGCTGGCAGCCGCAGGGCTCGGTGTCTGGGCAACGCGCCTGGTGCTCAAGCGCGCCCGGCGCATCGCCGCCACCGCCGGCCGCATCAGCGCGCACGCCCTGAACGAGCGCCTCTCGCTCGAGGACACACCCGAGGAATTCCTCGAATCGACGCTCGCGTTCAATCACATGCTCGACCGTCTGGAGGATTCGTTCAGGCGCCTCTCGGAATTCTCCTCGGACCTCGCGCACGACCTGCGCACCCCGATCAACAACCTGCTGGGCGAGGCGCAGGTGGCGCTGTCGCGTCCGCGGGAGGCGGCCGAGTACCGCGCGGTGCTCGAGTCCGCCGTCGAGGAATACGAAAGGCTCTCGCGGATGATCGAGAACATGCTCTTTCTCGCCCGAGCCGACAACGCGCAGGCGCGCGCGGCGCCGCAGTGGATCGACCTGCGCGAGACGCTGGGAAAGATCCTTTCCTACTACGAGCTGCTCGCAGAGGAGCGCAACATCCGTCTCGCGCTCGAAGTGCGCGCCCAGAAGGGCGGCAAGCCGCGCGCCTGGGCGGACGAGCTGATGCTCAACCGGGCGGTGGGGAATCTCCTTTCCAACGCGCTGCGCCACGGCCGCCCGGACTGCACGGTCACCGTGAAGGCGGTGGCGCGCGGCGACGGCTCGGCCGAGATCGAGGTGGCCAATCCCGGCTCCGGGATCGCGGCGGAGCACCTGCCGCGCATCTTCGACCGGTTCTATCGACCCTGCAGCTCGCGCGAGGAATCCTCGGCCGGCTCGGGTCTGGGTCTCGCCATCGTCAAGTCGATCGCCGAGCTGCACGGCGGCAGGGTCGGGGTAAGAAGCGAGCCGGGCCTGCTGACGACTTTCACGCTCAGCTTTCCCGCCGGCGGCCGCGCCTAGCGATAGAAAGTCAGCCGGCACTCCGCTCCCGCGCTGGCGAACGTGTTGAAGCCGTCGAACGCACATAGGTCCTGAGCCGGTCGAGAAACAGCGCGACGACCGGGCTCAGGGTGCGGTGCTTCAGAGTTACGATGGCGACTGGCCATGGACGATAGGGCAACTGAACAGGCAATGCGCTCAGGCCGAAGCGCTGCTGACTGAGATCGAAGATCGAGCGCGGGATTGCGGTCACGTAATCTCCCATCGCCGGGAGGTGAAATCGGAGGTGCGCGGAAAAGGTTGTCACGGCGACTTTTGGCATGTCCAAGCCCTCGGCCCGGAACGCTTCCTGGACCAAATTCCAACCCCACGAACCTTCGTGGGAAAGAATCCAAGGTGCCTCGGTCAAATCGGCGATATCCAAATCGGGGTGCTGAGCCCAGCGGCTACGCTCCCCCGCCACTAGGATGAATTCGTCGTCGAATAGGATCTCGATTTCCAAATCGTCTGAAGACGATTCTCGACTGGGCGGCTGTGACAGCCTGGCGATGATGAAATCGAATTTCCGGGCGCGAAGCTCCGGAAATTCAAACGTCGGTGTCGTCACCTGCTCGACGTGCAGGGCGATGCCGGGATAATCCCGAGCGAAGTCTTCGATCACATGCGGGAGAAACGCCGCAGCGATGGATTCGGCGCATCCCATGCGCACTTCTCCCACGGTGGGGTCGGCGAGAAATTCGATGTCCCTCACGCCCTGCCTCAGTTCGTCGAACGCGGCATGTGCGCGCGTATGCAGGGCGCGACCATAGAGGGTCATCTGCACGCCCTTGGGGCTGCGCTCCAGCAGCGGCACACCGAGCGTGTGTTCGAGGCCGGCGATCACTTCCGACACCGAGGGTTGGGATATTCCCAGATGCCCGGCCGCCTTGGCCATGCTGCCCCATTGCACGACAGTGAAGAACACATGTAGGTCGCGCAGCCGCAATCGGCGCCCGATACGGTTCTCCCAGTCGATAGGCTTAGACATAGGCCAATTCCTATACCGATAGAACTAAATCAAGCCTACCGCATTTAGCCCCTACCGCGTAGCCTGAACCCTGAGATTGCTTGCTCGGGGTGCCGTGAAAGTCCAGCGGCAAATTATAGGGAGGAATAAATGACTACCCATATTCTTTCGCTTGCGCGAGTTCTTACGGTTGTCGCGGCGTTTGTGTCGGCGGTGTGCGACGCGCAGGAAACCTTTCCGACGCGGCCGGTGCGGTTTGTGGTCCCGTTCTCGGCTGGAACTCCACCCGATGTCCTTGCGAGGATCGCGTCGCAGAAGCTTACGGAGGCTTGGGGCACGCCGGTTATCGTGGAAGTTCGCGAAGGTTACACGCTGCTTTTCACCCCCGATTTGTCGATTGTAATAGCACCAGCCCTGTCCAAGACCCCTTACGATCCACGCAAGGATCTCGCACCAATCGGTGCCGTCGCCCAAGGTGTCTCCGTGCTGGTGGTGCATCCGTCCATTGGGATTAACTCCGTCAAGGAACTGATTGCTGTCGCCAAGGCAAGACCCGGCGCGCTCACTTTCGCGTCGGGAGGCGACGCATCGACCAGTCGTATGTGCATCGAGCTGATCAAGCAAGCGGCGGGAATCGACTTGGTACAAGTCCCGTACAAAGGCGCTGCGCCTGCAATTCAGGCCGTACTCAACGGGGAAGTTTCGATGTACTGTTCCCCCACCTTCCAGGCGTTACCTCACCTCAAATCGGGGAAGCTGATAGCACTCGGTGTGGCCGGCACAAGACCTTCCCCGATCGTTCCTGAAGTCCTGCCGCTCTCGGCGCACGGGCTGCCGGACGTGAAGGCTTCCACGTGGTACGCGGCGTTCGCCCCTTCCGCGACGCCGCCGGCGGTGCTCAATAAGATTCGCGATGCCCTGAAAAAAGTTTTTGACGACGCTGATGTCCGCCAGAAACTCGCCGGGGTTGGGCTGGAACCCATTTGGATGGACGCGGCAGAGGTTACCGCGACGATCCGCTCGGACCTCGAAAAATGGGCGCGCGTGGCAAAGGCCACGGGAATCACGACGGAATGAGCAGGATCTGCTCGCGCAACTCGTTACGCATGCGGTAGGCGCGGTCCAGACGGGCTCGCGCGTCGGCGACCTCGGCGGCAAGCAGCGACACCAGCGCAAGGGCGAGCGCGACTATGCCCTTGATCGTAGTCATGAAATATTCAAGCGAAGCCATTTGTCTATTTGATCCCCAGCGGCGCCAAGAGTTTTCTTATCCTGGCGCTTTAACAGTGCAGCGGATGGTAGAATTTTTGCACTTCGCAAGCTGACTTGATATGCCGAATCCCGCCTTCGTCCACCTTCGGCTCCACAGCGAGTTCTCCATCACCGACGGCATCGTGCGCATCGACGAAGCCGTCGCGCGTGCCGCCGCAGACGGGATGCCGGCCTTGGCGATCACCG
>Ga0209131_1001493_pt1 | contig 16287 bp, 11 predicted proteins | sample GraSoi_2013_40cm_FD_185826 | JGI IMG/M metagenome (GOLD analysis project Ga0209131, IMG submission 185826) | Grasslands soil microbial communities from the Angelo Coastal Reserve, California, USA - Sample 9_17_2013_40cm (SPAdes) (version 2) | ecosystem: Environmental > Terrestrial > Soil >...
TCAACCCGCCGACCTGAGTGCCGGTGAGGGCGGAGAGGTTGGTGGCGGAGAGCGCTCCGAGCTGGGTCGCATTGAGGCCGCTGACTTGTGTGGTGTCCAGCGCCGAGATGCTGGTGGTGGTGAGAGCGCCGAGCTGCGTGGTCGCGAGCTGACCGATCTGGGTCGAGTGCAGATCGGAAAGCGCCGTCGCGCTGATTCCTGCGAGTTGGGTGGTGGTGACGCCGGCGAGCTGGGTCGCGCTGAGCGCTCCGATGGCGGTGGCATCGAGCGTGGAGAAGTTGGTGGCGTTGAGCGCGCCGATCTGGGCCGCCGAGAAGACCGCGATCTGGGTGTCGGCGAACTCGCCGACATCGGTGGTGGAGAGGCCGCGCAACTCGGTGACGGAGAGCCCTTGAATCTGCGTGGTGTTGAGCGCGCCGATCTGGGTCGAGTTGAGCGACGAGAAACCGGTGGCGTTGACCGCGCCGATCTGGGTCGCACTGATTACGCCGATGTGGGTGACGTCGAAATTGTCGAGCTGCGTGCTCGTTAGCGCGGCGAATTGCTGATTGCTGAGAACGAGAAGCTGAGATGTACCAAACACCAAGGAACTCTGGAACTGCGGAATCTGCGTCGCGGTAAGCCCGCGAACTTGGGTCGGAGAGAGGGCCGAGAGTTGTGTCGCATCTATGACGGCGATGCCACTGGTGTTGATCGCCCCAACTTGCGTGGAGCTCAATGAAGCGATCTCGGTCGTCGTGAGACCCTGGATTACCGTGGCCGGCAGCGCGGCAATTTGAGCCGGCGAGAGCAAAGAGATTGACATAGTGTCGTCCACCTTTTGAATTCTTCAATATGCGAACAGGCCCTACGTCTACTGACGGGTCCGCATGCACCCTACGACTGCGTCTCCTTATGAATGGTTACGAAGACGCGTGTTTGTGGATCTCCGCCGACTGAGCTGACGGATTGCAGACGCGCCTTGGGCGGATTGCGTTGTCATTCCGTTAATCCGTCAGGATCTCGGTCCCGCCGGAAGAGGCAGGAGTGTCCTTGCGTCAGGAGCTATGCTGAAACCGCAAATAGACAGCGTGAGAAGAATCAGACGGATCCCCACGAGAACCCTGCGCCTGTGAGATTGCAGACTCGAGCGGTGGACCGCTTGCGATCAGTTCGGATAGCCGAGGCGGAGCATTCCCGATTTCGTCCCATTGACTGATCCGTTTTGCAGCCAATCGAGCGAAGCGTGGAAAAGCAGCATGTGGTTTTTTTCCCACATCGCATTGTGCGAAGAGCAGGCGAGATCGATGAACACCTTCTGCGGCGAACCCAGATCGGCATAGAGCTCGCGCACCCGCTCCGTCGCCACCTGCTTGTCGTGCGCGCCCGAAACCATCAGGGTCGGGATCATCGTCTTGGCGACCACATCATGGGTCCAGCCCCAGCTCGTGGTTTGCGGGGCGCGCCTCACACCGGGGCCCCAGGTCGCACCGACGGGATCGGATAGAATCATGTTGGACCAGACCGCTTGCGACGCTGCCGGGTCATATTGATCGGGGCAGCCCACCTGCCGGTCCCAGTTCGCATCGAACTCCGCGCGCGATTGCGTATTCATCGCCACGCCGTCGGCCGGAAGCGCCGGTGGCTTGGCACTGGCGCTGCGGTTGTAGGCTGGCGCCAACAGCACGAGTTTGGCGATTTTGTCGGGATACTGTGCGGCATAGCCGGCCGAGCGTGGACCGCCGAGCGACCACGCGACCAGGCTGACGCGATCCACGTGGCGCAGCGATCTCAGATAATCCACCACCGCTCCCACATCGTCCCAATCCGAGGCGATGGTGGTCAGCTGATGGGGATAGCTCGGCGTGCAGCGGGCGGCGATGAGGCTTGGCACAAACCCGGCTTGTTGTTCGGGCGCGAGGTTGCAGGGATCGTTCATCGCGGCGGGCCGCGTCGAGCGTCCATAGCCCGTGGTATCCATCGAAAACACATCGAACCCCGACCGGGCCAGATACGCCATCCAACTATAGTCTTGATACGGAACGTCGAACGCCACTTCCGCGGGCGTTCCTGCGCCATGCACGAAAAGGACTACGCGGTCGCCGTTGCCGGCTCCACGCGCGACCGTCGCCGCTTTCGCGCGCTCACGCACGTAGATTTGCGCGGGCTGCCCTGCGATGGCCGGCACCGTGGATTGCGTGCGGACATAATGATCGATCGTCAGAAGCCGCTCGCCGTCATCGGCGGCCGTGGGACCGCTTGCGAGAAGCAGCAACGGAAAGCTCACCAGAAGCAACCGGATAGGCGCCAGGAACCGCATGTTTCCCTCTTTCACGAGACGGATCGACTCGCCTGAAATCGTGCTGAAAAAGCCACGGCGATGATTGCAGAGGCGAGCGAAAAATACAAATTCCGGCGCACCGCAAAAAGGCTCTGCTACACGACCGCGGTCCCAAAGGCGTGTTCGATCATGCCGCGCGCAATCTCGCGCTCACCCATGATGACGGTGTCGGCGCTGAGCCGCAGCAGATAATCCACTTCATCGTTGGAATGGGCCCGCGCCACGATCTGCAGCCTGGCGTTCAACGCTCGCGAGCGCTCGACGATCTGCCCGGCCTCGAATCCATTGGGAATTGCGATGATCAGAAGACGCGCGTTCCTGATGTTGGCGGCCTCCATGACTTCGGGCCGCACGGCGTTGCCCGGCAGCACTTCAACCCCGCTCGCGCGCAGGCCCGCGACCAATTTGTCGGCATCCTCGATGACCAGGAATGCCTCGTTCCGCTCCTTCAAAGCTTTCCCCACCAGACTGCCCACCCGGCCATACCCGATGAGAACAATGTGGTTGGCGAGGGTGGTGGGATGCAGCTCCTCGGGCGCATCCGGCTCGACCGGTACGCCGGGGGGATGCGCCGGGTGGAAACGGCTGACGAAGGAAACCAGGAACGGATTGGCGAGGATCGAGAGGATCGAGGCGCCGAGGATGAGATCGCGGGCATGGGCGGTCAGGAGGCCAAGCTGGATTCCCAAATCCGCGAGGATGAAGGAGAACTCTCCGATCTGCGCCAATCCCACTGCGATGATCAGCGCAGTCTCAAGCGAATAGCCGAGCAATCGCGTCAGGGCGAAGGCGATTGCGGCATTGCCGACCGTGACGACCAAAACGGTTGCGGCGAGCGCAACGGGATCCTCGATCACCACCACCGGATTGAACAGCATGCCGATCGAGACGAAGAACAGGACTGCGAAAGCATCGCGCAAGGGGAGCGATTCTTCGGCCGCCCGCGCGCTGAGCTGGGATTCGCTGAGGATCATGCCGGCGAAGAACGCGCCCAGCGCGAATGAGACGCCGAACAGCTCGGCGGCGGCAAATGCCACGCCGAGCGCGACCGACAGCACGGCCAGGCGGAAGAGCTCACGCGATCCGGTGTGCGCGACGTAATGCAGGATCCAGGGAATGGCGCGGCGCCCGACCACCAGCATGAACACAATGAATGCGCCAAACTTACCGAAGGTCAGCGCCAGCGTTTCCGCCAATTGGGATCCGCTGAACCCTGCGCCCGAATCCGTCGGGTTCAACAGACCCGCGAACGCCGGAATCAGCACCAGCGCGATCACGGTAATGAAGTCCTGAACGATCAGCCAACCCATGGCGAGCCGGCCCCGTTCGGTGTCGAGGAGCCTGCGGTTCTGCAATGCGCGCAGCAGCACGACGGTGCTCGCGACCGATAAAGTAAGACCGAACACCAAACCGGCGCCGAAGGAGAAGCCGATGAACCAGGCAATGACCGCGCCAAGGGCCGTGGAAATCGCGATCTGCGCCATCACGGCCGGGATCACGGCCTTTCGCAGCGACAACAAATCCTTCAGCGAGAAATGCAGACCGACGCCGAACATCAATAGGATGACGCCGATGTCGGCGAGCTGCAGCGCCAGTCCCGGATCGGCGATGAAGCCGGGCGTGAACGGCCCCACCGCGACGCCGGCCATGAGATAACCGGCAATGGGCGAGATCTTCAGCCGGTTCGCAATCGTGCCGAACACGAATGCGAGCCCGATGCCGATCACGATCATCGCGATGAGCGGGGTCTGAGTCATGGACTAGGTTTCGCTTGTCCTGCGCGAAGCGGCAAGGGGCGGAACCGGAATAAAGATTGACCTAGTCGGATGGCTTCGTAGCCTCGGATCGAGGCGGTCACCTCACGCAGCGAACATCCGCTCCAATGCCGCCGCTATGCGGACCAGCTTCTTGTCCTGACCGTTGCGCGCCATCACCATCAACCCGACGGGAAGCCCGCCTTCGCGCGGCAAGGGCAGGGAAATCGCGCACAGGTCAAAGAAATTCGCAAATGCCGTATTGCGCAGGATCAGCAGATTCTTCGGCAAGAAGCTTTCGCTTTTCGAGACTTCCGCGATGGTTGGGGCGACGATCGGCGATGTCGGCAGGACCAACCCGTCCAGATCGGCAAGACGCGCATCCATCCCGCGAACAAGCGCCGCGCGGTCACGGATCATGTTCTTATAATCGTCCCGCGAAACCAGCCGCCCCAGTTCGATCCGCGCGCGCACGTTCGGATCGTAATCGGCGGCGCGCGTCGCCAGCCATTGGCGATGGATCGCGTAGGATTCGACAGAGGAGAAACTGGCTTTGGCGTTGACGCGCGCCATCTCGGCCAGGATGGGAAGCGCTTCCTCGGAAAGACGCACCCCGGCCCGTTTCATGCTGTCGACGGCGCTGGCGAACCGCGTTGCCACCGTCTGATCGAGGTCCTTCAGCGCAACGCCTTGGACGATCCCCAGCCGCAATCCGGAAAAGCTCTGCGGTTCGACCGCCCAGGGCTCATCGCCCGCCATGACCGCATCGGCGGCCGCACAGTCCGCGACGCTGCGCGAGAGCGGCCCGACCGAATCGAGCGTGGTGGATAGGGGGAACGCGCCTTCGGTGGGCACGCGGAATTTGCTCGGCTTGTATCCCACGATACCGCAGAGCGCGGCGGGAATGCGGGTTGAGCCCGCGGTATCGGTGCCGATAGCGATCTCGCACATCCCATCCGCGACGGCGACCGCGGCGCCCGAGGAAGAACCGCCCGGAACGCGCGCACGGTCCGCGGGATTGCCGGGCGTGCCGTAATGCGGGTTGAGACCGATGCCCGAGAAAGCAAACTCGACCATGTTGGTCTTGGCCAGGATCACGCCGCCCGCTTGATGAAGCCGGCGCAGAATCGGCGCGTCCGCGGTGGCCGGTGCCGCGTCGGCCAGCACTTTTGAGCCGGCCCGCGTCGGCTCGCCCGCAACGTCGAAGAGATCCTTGATGCTGATGATCGTGCCGTCGAGCGGACCAAGCCTGGTGCCGGCGCGTGCTCGCGCATCGGCCGCGTCCGCGGCGCTGCGCGCGGCTTTCGCGTAGACGGTTAGACAGGCGCGGGCGCCTTCGCCGTTGGGGTCGGCAATCCGGGCCAGCGCCTCTTCCAACCGGTCGCGGGAGGAACGCATCGGAACCTTTCTTGCCGGCGGCCCAGTCTGAGCACGCACCATCGATGGTGCGGCGAGAAGCGCGGCGGTCGCAGCGCTTCCGGCGAGCAATTTGCGCCGGTTGACCCCAATGCGCGCTCGGGCCATGTCGCCCTCCACCGAACGCCGCGCGAGAGATGCCTAACGCGCCGGTACGTTCGCCGCGGTGATCTGCTGGCTCAGAAGCGGAATCGATTTGAAATCCGGCGCCTTGGGGACGGATTGCAGATAGGCGTAGATGTCGATCAGTTCCGCATCCGAAAGCACCTTGGGCGTGTAGGGCGGCATGTCGCCGCTTGTCGTGCGCACCCAAGCCTGCAAAGCGGGCCACGCCAAGGGAACCGGATCGGCGATCCGGGGGCCTTCGCGCCCGCCCTGGCCCTGATGGCCGTGACATTGATAGCAGCCGACGCGTTCGAAATTCGCCTTGCCCTTCACGGCGTCGCCTTGCGGCGCGGCCTGCGCGGCGAAGGCCGCGGAACTGCCGAACATCAAACCCGCGATGATCAGTGCAGCCGCGGAAATTGGCATACGCATGGTCAGTATCGCTCCTCTGGATTAACGCGGCTGGGTGACGACGTCGATGAGCACAGGCTCGCCCATTTTCACCGCTTCGATGCCGCGCTTGAGGGCGGCGCCGAGCTCCTTGGGATCGGTGACCGGGCCGATGCCGACATGGCCCAAGGCTTCCGCGAGCTTGGCGTAATTGACGAACGGCTCGCGGATCGTGGTGCCGACATGAGCGGTCGTGACATCGCGCTGGCGCCAATTGGCCATGCGCTGAAGATGCATGATCTCCTGATGGTAGGCGCGATTGTTCCACATCACGGTCAGCATCGGGATCTTGTGATGCGCCGCCGTCCAGAGCGCGCCCGGGGCGTACATGGAGTCGCCGTCGTTCTGGATGTTGACGCAGAGCCGGCTCGAATCCGCCGCATGATGCGCGAAGGACGCGCCCACCGCTGCCGGCAAGCCGTAGCCGATGCCGGCGCCGCCAGGACCGCCGATGAATTGGTGATGCTGGTCGAAATTCCACAACCGATGCGGCCAGTTGGACGGGCTGGAATCACGCGACACCAGCACCCAATTCTGATTCTTGATCTGCTGCCACAGCTCAGCGGAAAACCGCGATGAGCTGATCGGGCTCGCATCCCAGGCATTGGCCGCCGCGGCTTGCAGCATGCGTTCGCGTGCTGCCGCCTGGCCCTTCCTCGCCTTCTCGCCGCGCGCGGCGACCATGGCGCGCCGCTCGGCGGGAATCGCCTGCTTCACATATTCGGTCAGCATGGGAAGCGTCGCTTCCGCGTCCGCGCCGATGGACACGTCGACCGATTGATAGCGCTCGAAATCCTGGTAATTGGCGCGGATGTAAAGGTCGCCGACGCCGATGCTGATCAGTTTCGTACCGGGCTTGATGCGAAGCTTCTGTTCGCCGGCCGCGCTGTCGTCCATCTCATTCACGGTGCCCCAGAAATCGGTGAGCTCCAGGCCGAGAATGACATCCGCCTGCGCGATCAACGCGCCGCCCAGCTGATAGAGATGATGGTTGTTGGGCATGTTCATGCGGCCGAGCTGATCGATCACCGGCGCGTTCAGCGCTTCGGCGAGATCGACAAGATGCTTCACGCCGGCCGGCGTGCGCGCCACGCGGTCCGCGACGATCACCGGATTGTCGGCCATCGCGAGCAGCCGGGCGGCCTCGCGCACCGCGTTGGGATCGCCGGCAGGCGGCGCCACCAAATTGAGCTTGGGAATGGTGAGCGGCTTTTCGCCCTTTGCCATGGCGCTTTCTTGAAGCTTCTCTTCGAGCACCATCAGGATGGGCTCATGGGGCGGCGTCATCGCGATCTTGTAGGCGCGCACCATGGATTCGCCGAAATGCTGCAGCGATTGCGGGTTGTCGTCCCATTTGGTGAAGTCGCGGATCAGCGAGCCCGGGTCCTGCACGGCGTGAATGGTGGGAACGCCCGGCTCGCGGGTGGCCGCATCGGCGCGATTGCCGACCATGACGATGGAAGCGGCGCGGTCGCACCACGCATTGTAGACCGCCATGGCGGCGTGCTGCAGACCGACGGTGCCGTGGCACAAAGCGGCCGCCGGCTTGCCTGCGACCTTGTAATAGCCGTGGGTCATGGCGACCGCGGATTCTTCGTGCATGCAGGTGATGAATTCCGGCTTCTTGTTGCCGCCGTAATTGACGATCGATTCGTGAATGCCGCGGCATGAGGATGCCGGGTTGCTGAATACGAAATCGACGTCGAGCGATCTCAGCACGTCGACCATGAAGTCCGATCCCGGCGGCCCGGAAAGGGTGCCCGGGCTGGCCGGGACGTTGCCGGACATCTCGGCCTGCGCCGCTGCGGTGGAGGGACGCTTGACGAAAGCGGCGGTATCGGCGTCGGCGGCTTTTGCGCGCTTGACGGCGGGGATCGCGGTTGCCGCACCGGCAACGGCCGCGCCGGCCAGGAATTTGCGCCGATCTACGCCGGTGCTCGCATTCTTACGTGCCATAATGATTCCCTCCCAGAGTTCAGACGGGCGCCCAGGCGAAGCGCGCTTATTCAAGATATATCACGCCGCCGCGGCCTGTCCCATCAGACTGTTGTGTATAGTGCTTATGCGAATGGCTCAGGCCGGCCTTTTTTCCCCTTGTTCTAGAAACGTTTAGCGCGGGTTCAACTTCAGCATCCGCTCGGCGTTGAGGTGATAGATCTGGCGCCGCTCGTCCTCGGTGACGTCGATCTCGTCCAGCACCTTGATGATGTCGCGGATGAAGAGCGGACCGCCTTGCGGATCGAACGGACAATCGGTGCCGAACAGCACATGCTCGCAGCCGAAAAAGTCGATGCCGCAGCGTGTGCCCGACCGCGAACCGTTGATCGCGGTGTCGGCGAAGAACATCCGGAAATAATCCACCGGACGGCGGCCCTTCTTTTTCATATTGGCGATGATCTCGGCGTAGGCCGGCTCCGCCCCCTCGCGCGTGCCGAGCTGATCCAGCCCCAGTCCCACCCGCGCTTCCAGGAACGGCACCATGGCGCCCAAATGGTGGGTGATGATCTTGAGATTCGGCCAGCGGTCGAAGAAGCCGGAGAACACCATGCGCGCCATGGCGGCGCTGGTCTCATAAGGCCAGCCGAAGCACCACCAGATGTCGTATTTGGAACTGCTCTCGGTCGGGTAATCGGCGAATTTCTGCGGCCGCGTCGGATGCATCCAGATCGGCAGATCATAGGAATGCATCAGCTCGAAGATCGGAGCCAAATCCGGATCGTCCAGCGGACGCCCGTTCACGTTGGTCATGATCTGAATGCCGCGCGCGCCCAGATTCTCTACCGAGCGCGTGATCTCGGCGAGCGCAGCTTTGACATTGTTCATCGGCACCGAGGCGGCGAAGGCGGGAAAGCGATTCTGATGCTTAGCGACGATCTCGGCCATGCCGTCATTGGCGAGCTTAGCCAGGGCCGGTGAGGTCTCCGGCGGCGCCACATATTCGATGGCCGGCATCGAAAGGGTGAGGATCTGCTGATAATCCGGTCCGAATTCTTCCATCATGCGAAGGCGCGCATTCAGATCGTACAGGACCGGGATTTCGAGCCAGCGCCGAACGGCCGCCTTGTTCGGGATCACGTCCACCATCTTGTCGAAATAGGTCTTGGGAAAAATGTGCGGAAAGATGTCGATCTTCTTCACGGGGGGTTGGCCTCTGACGATGTGGGATGGCTCGGCGCGCGGGACCTTAGACCACCGCCTTTGAGGGCGGCAAGCGCGCTGACGGCTAGGTCTTTCGCCTTCAGGCGACGAGCAGCTCGCCGCTTCTGATCGTGCTTTGGGCCGGGAAGATCACGGTCATGCGGGTGCCTTGACCGAGGGCGCTTTCGAGAATCACGCGTCCGCCATGGATCTCCACGAGACCCTTGACGATCGGCAGCCCCAGCCCGGTGCCGCGCTCGGCGCTGGTGATGTCGGGCCGGCCATGCCCGACGCGGTCGAATAGTTGCGCCTGATCTTCCGGAGCGATGCCAATGCCGGTGTCGGCAACGCAAAGCTCAATCTCGCCGAGGGCATTCAAAACGAGGGAAACCTCCACGCCGCCGCCGGGTGGGGTGTACTTGACCGCATTCGACAGCAGATTGCTCAGGATTTGTCGCACGGCATGGATGTCGGCATTCAGCAGCGGCATTTGTCTTGGCAGGACGGAAACAATGCCGACGCCCTTTTCCGCCGCCTTCTCCTCCGCGCGGCGCACTTCGTCGAGGACCGTCCCCGTAATGTCGATCGGTTCCAGCGACACCGCTTTGCGGCCAGCTTCGATCTTTGCAAGGTCGAGAATGTCCCCGATCAGCGAAAGCAAATGATGTCCGGACTGATGAATGAAACCACCATATTCCGGATATTTGTCGCTGTCGCCGAAGGCGCGGGTCTTGATGATATCGGAGAAGCCGATGATAGCGTTGAGCGGCGTGCGCAGCTCATGGCTCATATTGGCGAGGAACTCGGATTTCGCTTTGCTCGCGGCCAAAGCCTGCGCATGCGCACCGTCGGCCTCGTCCTTGGCCTGTCGCAGATTTTCGATGAGAAGTTCGCGGTCCTGCTCCAGGCGTCTGGATTTATAGAACCGCGCATGATGCATGCAGGCTTGCGCCATTATCATGGCGACATACAGAATAAGCAGTTGAAACAAGCGCAAATGCTTAGTGTAGCCGCTGGCGAATTCGATGCCGAGAATAAAGGCCGAGATCGTCACGAGCGAAACGACGCCCGCCGTAGCGTGCCATGCGAACATGCTGCTCATCGCGGCAAGGGTGCAGGCGAGAACGAGGATGGTCAGCAAATGTCCGTCATCGTTCGACGGTGTCCAAAGGGAAAAGCAGAACGTTCCCCAAGCCATCAACAGGCAGAACATCGCAAAGGGAATCGTCTTGGCGTTTTCTCTTGCCCGCGTCATGAGGTCGTCATCGGGAGAGAAGCGGTGGAGCAACACGACTTCATTCGCGGCGCACGCGACCGCCAGCACCGCCCATGCCGCCAGCGGACCGCTAACCGAGCTGCGAGCGGCCTGAAGCAACATCAGCATCACGCCTACCACGGGAAAGGCATAGTCGAGCACCCTGACATTCGTGCCCACGAGTTCAAGCTGTGCTTCGAGGATTCGTGCTTCGCGTTCATTGGCCGGGTTGAGCGATTGCCGGACGGCTTGGTTGAGCCGGGCTGGCCCGTTGATGAGCCCATTCCCGAATGCGGCCATTGCTACCGTCCATCGATGAAGCATCGAATGCTCTCTCCGCGCCCGGCTCCCATCTACCGGCGTCATTTCATTGACACGTCTGGGTTAACATGACTTTTCGAGCCAGGCTTAACGGCGGGTTAACGCGACCAAGCTTGACGTTGCGCTCGGTCCGAATCGGGACCTGCACATCCGATTGCATCCGCCGCCCACCGCTGCTAGGCACCCTCACCCGTTTAGGATTTGTCTATGAATGCCGATGCCCGCCCCGCCCACGGAACACCCGCCGCCGAAGCGGCGCGCAGACGCACATTCGCGATCATTTCGCATCCCGACGCCGGCAAGACGACGCTGACCGAGCAATTGCTGCTCCTGGGCGGCGCGATCCGCCTCGCGGGCCAGGTGAAGGCCCGAGGCGAGGCCCGCCGTGCCCGCTCGGACTGGATGAAGATCGAGCAGGAACGCGGTATTTCGGTCACTACGGCGGTCATGACCTTCGAATTCGAGAACGCCGTGTTCAATCTCCTCGATACGCCCGGCCACGAGGATTTCTCCGAAGACACCTACCGCACGCTGACGGCAGCGGATTCGGCGGTAATGGTCATCGACGCCGCCAAGGGGATCGAAAGCCAGACCCGCAAATTGTTCGAAGTCTGCCGGCTGCGCGACATTCCGATCATGACCTTCATCAACAAGATGGACCGCGAGGCGCGCGATCCTTTCGAATTGATCGACGAGATCGCAGATCAGCTTCAATTGGAATGCGCTCCGCTCAATTGGCCGGCGGGATCGGGTCTCAATTTCCGCGGCGTCTTCGACCTCGAACACGGGGAGTTCGTCAGATTTGCGCAAGGCGAGCCGCGCACCGCCGATCTCTCGGTTCTATCGGATGATGTGCGCGCCAAGCTTGAAGAAGATGTCGAGCTGGTGCGGCATGCCTCCACGCCATTCGATCTTTCGGTCTATCGCGGCGGGCACATGACGCCTGTCTTCTTCGGCGCGGCGCTGAAGAATTTCGGCGTGCGGGGATTGCTGCAAGCGCTGGGCCGTCTTGCTCCGCCGCCGCGGCCGCAAGCGGCGCAGCCGCGCGAGGTTCAGCCGTCGGAAGATCTGGTCACCGGCTTTGTCTTCAAGGTGCAGGCCAATATGGACCCGAACCATCGCGACCGCGTGGCGTTCTTGCGCCTCTGCTCAGGGCGCTTCCGGCGCGGCATGAAGCTGAAACAGTCAGGCACCGGCAAGATGATAGGCGTGCACAACCCGATCCTCTTCTTCGCCCAGGAACGCGAGGTCGTCGATGAGGCCTGGCCGGGCGACATCATCGGCATCCCCAATCATGGCGTGCTGCGCGTCGGCGACACCTTGACCGAAGGCGAGTCGCTCGTCTTCACCGGTATTCCCAATTTCGCTCCGGAGATCCTGCGCCGCGTGAGGTTGTTCGATGCGATGAAAGCCAAGCATCTGAAGCGCGCGCTGGAGAGCCTGGCAGAGGAGGGCGTGACCCAGGTGTTCAAGCCCCTGATCGGCGCGCAATGGACGGTGGGCGTCGTCGGGCAGCTCCAGCTCGACGTGCTCAAGAGCCGGCTCCAGGCGGAATATGGCCTGGATGCCGATCTCGAAGCCTCGCCCTATGAGACCGCGCGCTGGATCGACGGCACGCCCGACGAGGTGGTGAAATTCCGCGATGCCAATCGCGGTCAGATGGCCGAAGATCGCGACGGCGCGCCGGTGTTCCTGGCCAAGAGCGCGTGGGAGCTGGGCTATGTCGGAGGCAAGTTTCCCAACATCAAATTCCTCAAGACGCGTGAGCGCAGGAGCCACTCCGAAGCCGCCTAATTTCCCTCTCCCCTTGCGGGAGAGGGCGGCGCACCGCGCATGCAAATGCGCTACTGGCGCGCCGGGTGAGGGGCGGGTTCTTTTAAGGGGGCGCGTTTACTCCCCGTCTATGATCGCCCAATCGTTCGGGTAGAAGCCGTTGAAACCGGTGCGCAGCGCGATCGAATAGGCGCCCATGTTTTCGAACACGATGTAGTCGTCCTGCTGGATCGTTTTGGGCAGCAGGAGCGGACGCGGCAGCACGTCGAGCGTGTCGCAAGTGGGACCGAAGATCTTGAACGGTTTCAGTTCGCCGCGCCTCTCACGCACCCGTCCGCTGGGGCCGAAGCCGAGCACGCGACGTGGATAATCGGCAGTCCAGGCCGGAACCGCGAGCTCATCGAAGCTGCCATAGATACCGTCGTTCAGGAACAGCTGGTCGTCGCGTCGAAGGATCACCCGCGTAATCAGGGAGACTCCTTCGGCGCAGAGCGCGCGGCCGGGCTCGCAAAACACTTCGCCGCCTTCTTCGAGCGGGAAGGTCGAAACCGCTTCGCGAACCGTATCGAAATACCAATGGAAGGGCGGCACGTCGTTGCCCAGATAGGGCCCCGGAAAACCGCCGCCGACGTCGAGCGCGCCGATCGTCACGCCGCCGCCGACCGCGGCGCGGCGAGCCAGCTCGACGGCTTGCGCATAGGTGAAGGGGCTCAAGCATTGCGAGCCGACATGGAAGGTGATCGCCGGCTTGGCGCCCGCTCCGGCAATGCGTTTCAAGAGCCGTGCGGCATTGGCGGGCGTGGTGCCGAATTTGCTCGACAGCTCGAGCATCGCCCCGCCCAAAGGTGTCGCGACGCGCACGAAGATGCGCAGCTCTTTGCCGCCATCGGTCTCGGCGAGCAATTTGTCCAGCTCTGGGTCGCAGTCGACGACAAAATCGGTGAGGCCATGCTGGCGCCAGGCCGCGCCCGCTTCGCCCGGAATCCGCACCGGCGCCATGAAGTGGCAGGTCGTGTCGGGATAACGGCCGCGAATCAGCTCGATCTCAGCGAGGGATGCCGTGTCGAAATGGCGGATACCCGCCTCATAGATTTGATCCAGGACATGGGCGACGGGGTTCGCCTTGACGGCGTACATCGTCGTGCCCGGAAAGGACTGGAGAAACCGCCCCCCCGCGGCGCGAAAGCGCGCCGGATGCAACACATAGATGGGCAGCGTCGGACGCGTTGCTTCGATGACCGAGGCGAAGGAGGGGTAATGAGGAAGCGCTTGGCTCGCGCGGGGCGCCGATTGCACATTCATGACCGCGACCCCAAAGCGTGCGGCCGCTTCTTAGTCGCGCGGGTCTCGGGGGTCAAGGACGCGAGCGCGATCAACTGCTGCAGTCGCCCGTCATGGGGTCGCGCGGGACGCCCAACGTGCCCTGCACCATTTTTTCGTGATCGGGTGTCGTGATCTGGTCCATCGCCTGGGTGGCAAATTTGAAATCGTCGGACTTGCAGGATTTCAGTCCCGCCAAAGCGCGTTTGATGTTGTCGGTCTCGATGCCGGAAATGATCTTGTCGGGATCGTTCTTGGCGTGGGTCCGGATGAAATTCTCCAGATTGGCGCGCATGCGCTGATAGCGGTCCTCCCGATCCTTGGCCAGCGGAACGCGGCAGGCATCCAACTCCGCGTGGTAGACCCGCATCAGCATATACATGCAGGCGACGGAGGTTTCCGCGCGCGCAGCCGCCACCGGAGTCAGCACCACCGCCGCCGACAACAACCACGGGATCAAACCCTTGCGCATGCACGCCTCCTTGAGGCCTCGTTCTGAAAACGCGATCCACTATTAGAAGGGTTCTTAAGCGGAAGAATTCAAGAGGGGATGGCCGTGCCTTGACGCGTCCGGAGATCGCGGATGGTGACGCGCCCGTCGACCGAAGGCTGGTAGACATCACTGATTTCGTGAAGCGCGGTTTGGACATCCGCCACCGAGATATTCGGCGCGACGTCGAAGGCGTCTACGCCGACACGCGCATAAAAGGCGATCTGGTCCAGCAGGAAATGGCCGGTTAGGCGGATTTCGCCCTTATAGCCAAGGCGTGTCCGCAGCAAACGGGCGGCGGAAAAGGCGCGTCCATCACGGAAGGCGGGAATGTGCAGCACGACGACCGCAAGCTTCCCGAGGTCGGGCTGCAGTGCTTGCGGCGACTCGCCGGTTTCCAGGCGAACGCCAAACGCGCCATCGCGCGCCACAATGTGATCGCGCTCGGCGAGGAAGCGCTTGAGCGAAACGATCACCGGTGCGTCCGGCAAGGGTTCCGCGTCCGCCACCGCCGTGAAGGCGTCTTCGACGATGCGGCCCGCCTTAACCAGCATAGAGGCGTTCCTTGAATGGCTGCGCGCCGACACGGCGATAGGTGTCGAGGAAGCGCTCGCGCTCGTGACGGAGGTTCTTGTAGGTGTCGATGACGTTCTCGACCGCGTCAACGATTCCCTCGCGGTCGAAACCGGGTCCGAGAATCTCGCCGAGCGAGGCATCCTCCGCACCCGAGCCGCCGAGCAGGATCTGGTAATTCTCCACGCCTTTGCGGTCGACACCCAGAATGCCGATATGGCCGACGTGGTGATGGCCGCAGGCATTGATGCAGCCGGAGATCTTGATCTTGAGCTCGCCGAGATCGTGCTGTCGTTCGAGATCGGCAAAGCGCTTGGCGATCTCCGTCGCAATGGGAATCGAGCGGGCATTGGCCAGGTCGCAATAATCCAGGCCGGGGCAGGCGATGATGTCGGTGACGAGCCCATAATTCGGCGTCGCCAGATTGAGGGCGGCGAGCCTCTCCCACAATGCGAAGAGGTCGGCTTTGCGCATATGCGGCAGAACCAGATTCTGCTCATGCGTGACGCGGATTTCGTCCTGGCCGAAATCGTCCATGATGCCGGCGATGCCGTCCATCTCGTCCGATGAGCAATCGCCCGGCGTTTCGCCGATGGCCTTGAGTGAGATCGTGGCGATGGCATAGCCCGGCATCTTGTGCGGATGGGTGTTGGTCTTGGCCCAATTGGCGAAATCGCGATTACCGCGTCTGGCGGCTTCGAAAGCCGCGTCTTCGGGCGCCAGCGTCTCGAAATCCGGAGCTGCAAAATAGGCCGCGATGCGCGCGATCTCGCTTTGGGGAAGCTGCAGCACGCCGGTCTTCTTGATCTCGGCGAATTCGTTCTCGACGCGCCGGCGCATCTCCTCGATGCCGATCTGATGCACCAGGATTTTCACGCGCGCTTTGTGGATGTTGTCGCGCCGGCCGCTCTCATTGTAGACGCGCATCACCGCTTCCAGAAAGGCGAGGATGTCGGCCTTCGGAACGAAGCTGCCCACTTCATGGCCGATGAACGGCGTTCGTCCCAAGCCGCCGCCGACAAAGACGCGATAGCCGATTTCTCCGGCCTCGTTGCGCAGGATCTCGATCCCGATGTCATGCACCATGATGGCGGCGCGGTCGGCCGACGATCCGGAAACCGCGATCTTGAACTTGCGCGGCAGGAAGGAAAATTCCGGATGCAGCGTCGACCATTGCCGCAGGATTTCCGACAGGATCCGCGGGTCTTCGATCTCATCGGCTGCAGCGCCGGCGAACGGGTCGGCGGTGATGTTGCGCACGCAATTGCCGCTGGTCTGCAGGCAATGCATCTCGACCTCGGCGAGCTCGAGCAGCATATCCGGCACATCGGGCAACCGCGCCCAATGGAGCTGCAGATTCTGGCGCGTGGTG
>Ga0209131_1001494_pt1 | contig 16286 bp, 22 predicted proteins | sample GraSoi_2013_40cm_FD_185826 | JGI IMG/M metagenome (GOLD analysis project Ga0209131, IMG submission 185826) | Grasslands soil microbial communities from the Angelo Coastal Reserve, California, USA - Sample 9_17_2013_40cm (SPAdes) (version 2) | ecosystem: Environmental > Terrestrial > Soil >...
TGAAGCGCCGTCGCGTCCCGAACACAATCTCGAAGCGGTTGCGGCGGAAGCTCAGTCGGTCGAGCAACCCGTATCTGCTATGGCTGCGCCTGCGTCGGCCCCGGGTCTACGCGCGGCTACAACGGCGATGGGTGTGGCAATTGATCGGCGAGATCACGAACATGTGCGTGTATGACACGCCGTTCGTCTCGACGTGCCCCAAGGTCACAGCGGCAGACATCGCGGCCACCTGGAGGACAGATGATCTACGTTGACGCCGTCGTGCTCGGCGGCGGAATGTACGGCTGCAAGATCGCGATCGCCCTGCGCTCCCTCGGCTTGGACGTACTGCTGCTGGAGCCCAACCGCATCCTGTCCGGGGCGACGGCCGCCAACCAGGGGCGCGTTCACGGGGGCTACCACTACCCGCGGTCCTACCACACCGCGCTGTCCGCGCAGAAGTACTACCGGCGCTTCCTGGCCGACCACGCGCCCGCGATCGAGGCGAATTACAAGCACCTGTACGCCATCGCCGAGGGCTCGCTGACGACGCCAGATGAGTTCGAGGCGCTGTGCGCGAAGGTGGGCGCCCCGCTCGACCCGATCCGCACGCCGTCCATGTTCAACGCGAGTATGGTGCAGCAGGTGTACGAGGTCGAGGAAGTCACCTTCAACATGACGAAGATGCACGACTTCGTCGGCATGCAGCTACATGTCGCGGGCGTCACGAAGTGGGACGTGGCCGGCGTCATCCTGAGCGCCAGCGAGGACCGCGTTACCGTTCAGGCCGGAGACAGGTTGATCCGGGCCGGCTACGTGTTCAACTGTACGTACGGCCAGATCAACGCGACGTGGCCGATCCGCATCAGGCTGAAGAAGGAGCACACCGAGGTCGCGCTGCTGCGCGTATTCAACCGGGAACTGGCTGACACGGACATCACGATCATGGACGGACCGTTCTGGTCGCTCATGCGCTTCCCGTCGCACGGCTGCCACGCGCTCACGCACGTGAAGTACACGCCGCACGACGAGTGGTTTCCGGCCCGCGAGTCTGAGCCGGACACGTTGCAGCAGACGCACGTCCACGAGATGATCGAGGACGCTCAGCGCTACGTGCCCGCGATCAACCAGTCCATGTACGAGGGGTCACGATACACCACGCGCGTGGTGCTGGAGAGGAACGAGCCCGATGACGGAAGACCCATCCTGTGGGAGTACTCGGCGCAGTCGCCGAGGATCATCAGCGTCCTCGGCTCCAAGTTCAACTCCGTCTACGACGCGATTGCTAAGGTGGAGTCTGGTGAATGGGTGCGAGATCGTGGTGCTACCGGCGTGCTCGCAGTGGGCAGACGCGGCCTGGTGGGCCACACAGGTTTCGTCGGGTCGCACCTGGACGCTCCGGGCCGGTTCACGGACCGAGCCAACTCCAAGAACCCGCTGGCGCCTGGACACTATGACCTGATCGTCTGCGCAGCCCCGTACGCGGAGAAGTGGCGCGCGAACGAGCGCCCCGACGTGGACGCGGCGCAGATCGAGGCGCTCAAGGAGATGCTCTCGCACTGCACGACGGACGAGTTCGTTCTCGTCGGCACCGTGGATGCCCTCCGCATCGAGGCAGGGATGTACGGCAAACAGCGTCTCTGGTTCGAGAACTGGCTCAGAGATCGGTATGAAAATCTGCGGATCGTGCGCTTGCCCGCGCTGTTCGGTAAGGGCATGAAGAAGAATGTCTTGTACGACCTGCTTGACGCAAGCAATCCCGTTGTCTGCAACTTCGACAGTACATACCAATGGTATCCAATCGAGCGTTTGTGGGACGACATCACGGTCACGCGCAATGCTGATCTTCGATTCCGGAATTTGGTCACATCCCCGATCAAGATGGGTTGGATCATTGAAAACTACTTTCCGAACTCGACGCCTCTGATGTGTGATTGTACTGGCTGCGAGCGCATCACGAAGTACGACGTCAAGGACGAGCACGGCTACGTGCTCGACGAGCCCTGCGTCAAGGCCGCCCTGCACAAGTTCATCATGGAGGACCCCCGATGGGTGTCACAGTCGTCGTCCCCGCCTTCGAGCGGTCCCACCACCTGAGACTCACGCTACAGTCGATCCTCAACTACCCGGCCGAGGACTGGTTGCAGATCATCCTCATCGACGACGGTGGGACGCCGGAGATCAAGGCGGTAGCGGATGAGTTCCCAGAAGCCCAGTACGTTCGACTCGACCGAGAGGGCCGGTGGAAGAATCCGGGCCGCGCGTTGAACGTCGGACTACGGCTCGCCAAAGGTCTCGTAACGATCATCCAGCACTCGGGCATCGTCGCACGTCCGGGTGCTCTTGAACGAATCGTTGAACTGGTCGAAGCCGACAACTATAGCGCCGTGCTCGCGCGCATCGAGGAGAACGGGCATGAGGTGTGCGGCAGCTTCCGCCCGTACTTCCTGCTCGGCGGCATGATGACCGAGCACTTCAAGGCGATCCGCGGCTACGACGAGGACTTCACGGAGTACGGTTACGAGGACGACGACCTCGCGATCCGCCTAGGCGCGATGGGCATTCGCTTTGACCACCGGCAGGACATCGTCGGCGAGCACATGCCGCACGGCCGGCACGACCTGGCCGGCGAGATGGAGCGCATGCGCACGCTGCACTACCGGAAGATCGAGGAACTGCGCGCGGGGCAGATCGATCTAGTCAGGAACAAGGATCGAGAGTGGGGGGCACTTTGAGTTTCAATGATTACATGTTCGCACAAGAGGTCAGGAGAACAGCGTTTGAACGTTACAACTACGCGAGTAGTGCTCTGAAGTTGGCCCAGATTAAAGAACGGCTCGCTGAAATTCTTTCACAACACGAGCCTCTCGCGTCTTTGAATCCCGAAGGCAATCCCATCGCTCGGCAAAAACAATATGCAGCGGCCTTCTACGTCGTACACGGACGGATGCCATCATGAGCATCAGCGTCATCCTCCCGTCGTGCGGGCGGCCGAACCTTGAGTACACTGTCGCGACCGTGCTCCGGGAGTTGCGCCCCTCCGAGGGCGACCAACTCATCGTCGTGTCGCCGCGCCAGCCAGCCGTCGTCTGCCCGTGCTATGACGTGCGCGACGACTTCATCTGGATCAAGCACGAGAACGGCGGCTATGATCCGAAGACGCTGGTCTCGCGCAACAAGGAGAAGGGCTACCCGAGCGGTGGCCAGGAGCGCGACATCGGCCGCGCGTCGGCGACTGGCACGCACGTCATGGTCATCGACGACGACGACATCTTCATCGGTGGCGCCCTCGATGCCGCCCGCCGAGGGATCGCCAACGCGCCCGAGACGCCGCACATCTTCCGCATGCGCTACGGCGTGACCAAGCAGTGGCGCAGTCCCGACGCGCGGAACCTGCGCGAGGGCTGGAACCGCGGCATCGGTCCCGAGGAGGACTGGGTCCTGTGGGGCGACCCGCTGCTCAAGCTCGGGAACGTCGGCAGCGCCATGTGCCTGTTCCCGAACGATGCGCGCCTCAAGTGGTACGCGTCGGCGCCGGGCGGGAACGTCAACGAGAACGAGGACTTCTGGGTCATGATGAACTTCGTGAGGCTCACGCAGCGACGGCCGATCTTCGACCCGACCGTGATCGGGATCATCAAGCCGACGCCCGAGCAGATCGGGCAGGTGCTCAACATCGATCCGCCGCCGATCCACTACACGCCGCAGTCTGTGGTGGGATGGGATGGCTCAGTATGAGGGCGACCTTCAGCGTCATCATTCCGACGAAGGGCCGCGTCACGCTTCAGCGCACACTGGACTCGATCGTCTTCCAGCTGGACCGCAACAACGACGAGATCATCGTCGTGTCCGATGGCGTCATCGGGCCGGTCGAGGACATGGTGAACTACTATCGCGATCAATTCGGAATCGGGATCGAGTTCTTTGCCTCCTCGAAACTATCACAGGACAACGGTGGTACGCAACGCGACTTGGGCATCAAGGCCGCCTCGGGCACGCACCTGCTCTTCATGGACGATGACGACGTCTTCACAGGTCGTGCGCTACCGATGCTCCGGTGCGCTCTTGCTACGAGCGGCTTCTTCATGCTCCCGCACATGTTCCGCATGCGAGCAGGTCACGGAGAGCCGCGCGTTGTCGGATGGGGCGACATGCTCTGGAAGAAGCCGGCGATCGAGTTCGGGAACGTCGGCACGCCGATGTTCGTGATCCCTCGGCTGCCGCTGGAGATGATGCCCAAGTGGGCGTCCTTCAACAAGGACTCGCACGACTTCGAGTTCATCCAGGCCGTCGTACGACTGTTCGGTGGGCAGTGCATCTGGAGGCAAGAGGTGATTGCGGTCATCCGACCGACGGACGAGGAGGCGGCTAATGAACTCCGAACGGGTTTATGATGAGAGGACCACGACGAGAAAATGCGGTCGGCAATCCCCGCGTGCGTGCAGCAAAACGACGATTGCTACGGCTGCTACGCTGCCGTCCTTGTGAAGACTGCGAGAAACGATTTCCCTGGTTCATGATGGAGTTCGATCACAGGGGAAAGAAGAGATGGAACATCACTGAGTGTGCTCTACGATTTTCTTGGAGCACACTGATCGAAGAAATCAGCCGATGTAGTGTGGTCTGTGCGAACTGTCATAGGAGGCGTTCATGGCGACGCAAGCAACAATCGGGATCATGATCGCGACTCCGGGACGTAAGTCGCTGTACCGGACACTGCATTCGATCCTCTACCAGAACGCGCCCATCGAGGACGTTCTTGTCGTCGGGGATGGCTTTCACGAGCCCACGGCGGAGTTGGTCGAGTCCGTGGCGGCGATGGGACTCCCTTGCCGCTACGTCGCCACGGAGAAGACCCGGGACTGGGGGCACAGCCAACTCAACTACGCGCTCAAGCACGTGCGTGGCACGTACATCTCTTATCAAGATGATGATGATTGCTACCTGCCGAGGGCTCTCACCGAGATGGCGAAGCTCGTGTCGGAGTTCGAGACGCCGCGGGTGCTCATCGGGCGCGTGAAGACGCCCCGCTTCGGGTTGCTCTGGCAGGTACCGGGCGAGGACGGTTGCCTAGATGGTCACTGCGTCGTGGCGCCGAACGACAAGAAGCGCCTGGGTTGGTTCGACCCGAGTTACAACGGGGACCAGTGCTACATCCATACGTGCGTCCGCAACTACAAGGAACTCGCCTGGACCGACCGCGTATGGACGCTCACGCGTCCCCAGTGGAAGCTCTGGCCGATGGACGCGAGGCAGGGCGGTGTCGCGTGGGGATGCGACCTCTATCGAGACGACGGGTCCGGCATCGCCTCCACGCATCGCGTGGCCTCGCTCGTGCTCGAAGAAGACGACGACCGGATGCTGGTCACGACCTCCCTGCATCCTGACATCACGGTGTTCGAGTGTCAGGAGCTAGCTGAGTTCATGATGTGGGCGTGTCAGAGCAAGGACTGCTGGATCAAGGTCCGGTCGGATACGCCACCGCTGCTGGAGCAGGCGCTACTCGCCACGAACTTCAAGGAGCACCAGCGGACGAGCAAGTTCGTGGAGTACACGCACGACTGGCCGCCTGACTGGTGGGAAGCGGTGCCGCGCTTCACGCACCTGGAGGACGACCAAGGCAAACCGATGATGGACTGGCGCAGCCCGTGGCCAGGGAAGGCGATCACATGAAGAACTTCCGTACGCAACTTGAGGCGATCGGGTCAGCCCTGCTGCTGATCGAGCGCCTCCCGGCCCACACGGTCTGGGTTCTTGAGGTGACCAACCAGGACACCGCCGAGGAACCGACCGTACTGAACATATTCGCGGACCGCGACGAGTGGGCCATGCTGCAAGTGTCCCTGCGCCTCGGCAAACCGACGGACAACGACGTGATGTTCCGCTCGTTCCGACAAGGGACGCTCTACATCTCGTTCATCGAGGAGGAGAAAGATGTCCGAAGAGACTCAGAATGACGATGCCGCGCTGCCCCAGGGAGAGGCTCCTGCTGCTGATGCTCCTGCTGATGGTCCTGACGCGTCTCTGCCGACGGCACTGAGGGACGTGAACCCCGAGAGGCTCGCCGAGATTCGCGCCAAGCTGGCGCGCTTCGTCGAGAGCCGCGGCAAGACGGTGTCCGGTTCCGAGGCGCCCGACCAGGCGCCGGTTACTCCGCCTGCGACCGCTGGCGTCGAGGGTGACAAGCCCACGGGCAGCGTGATGACCGGCGAGGACGTGGACTGGAGCGAGTACGACCTGGACTACAACGTTCGGCACCTGTACCCTCGGGCGGCCTTCCGCCAGACGGGTCAGGGTCCGAAGTGGGTCGCCATGCTGGACGAGTTCTTCACCACGGAGAAGGACACGCGCAGCCACGGGAAGGAAGTCAACGCGCCTGGGACGGTGGATGGGACCGAGAAGGAACCGCAGAATCTCGGCGAGTACCTGACGCAGATGGTCAACGGCCGCGAGGGCTGGCGGATCGCCGCGCTTCTCCCGGGCGGCACGGGTCGCGTGTCGGTCGTCATGCAAAAGCAGAGCCCATACGTACTGCCGGACCCGATCCCGCTGAAGAAGGACGCGGAGGTTGCCGTGCCGACGGAGCCCGAGCTACAGCAGGTCGAGGACTCGGCCATCGAATTCATGCGCGAAGAGGGCCTGGCGCCCCTTGACAATAGCGTTGTCGTCAGCGAGACGGACAACGGACTTCGCCCGGCGACCGACGTAGAATTGGACGAGACTGTGCCTGGTGCTCACGCTACCGCGCGCTTCAGTGGCGTGGCCGTGACGCACGCGCTCGACCTCAACGCGCAGACCACGGAGCAGGCGCCGAACGTACCTCAGCCGCCTTCAGCGGACGGGATCGTGGCGCCCGGCGTCGAGCACATCCGGGACTGCTCGATGGACCTGACTTCGGCAGCGTCTAAGTACGACGAGTGGAGGCGGACCTACGCGGGCCGCTTCCACCCCTTCCTCGGACAAGGAGTCATTGATGTACCGTGTCAATGTGTCTTCCATTCAGGACTTCATGCAGTGCCGCTTCCGGTGGTGGTGCAAATGGATAATGAATCGGGTCCCCGTGAACGAGTCACCTGCGCTCGGTGCCGGAAAATTATTGCACCTCATCTTCGAGGATGCCGCGAATGGGGGCGCCATCGACGAGGCGGCGGCCTCCCGCCTGGCACAGTGGGCGACGGAAGCGGAGAACGCTGATCCGGTCACGAAGATCAACGCAGACAAGGCTATCCAGGTGGTGCGGGACCTGGAGGGCGCGCTACCGCTGTGGGAAGACAAGTTCCCCGTAGACGAGGTGCTCGAAGTAGAGGAGTCGTTCGAGGTCGAACTCCCCGAGTACCCGGGCATCTTGTGGCTCGGGCGGCCTGATCGTGTCGTGTCCGCCATGAAGCAGGTGTGGCACACGCAGCGTCGAGGGCTCGCCGCGAGCATGAACTTCGGCACGTACGTGGTCCTGGCGAAGCGCCACTACCATGAGCACCTGTACGCCGAGCACCTCGCCCGGAAATACTGCAAGCCATTCAAGAAGCGGTCGAAGCTGAAGTACAGGACGTACGTCGGCAAGAAGAACGAGGCGACGAAGACGGCGGCCGAGATGTTCTGGCAGGGGCCGATGTCCGTCAACCTGGACTCGGGATTGCACAAGGCCGTGATGCACTCGATGGCGCAGCATGTCAACGACATGAAGTTGACGGAGCACCTCTGGGAACTGGACCAGTACATCCCGCCGCCGAACGAGAAGATGAACGGGGGTTACGGGGGCAACGCTATGGACCCGTACTTCCGCGTGCTGGTCGGCGAGATCAGCCTGGACGACGACACGTGGTTCAAGGACCGCGTAGACATGTACGAGGTGCAGGATGCTGCTGATTAGGGACCTGGAACGCGCACACAAGCTGAGCAACAGAGTCCACCTCGGCGAGGAGGACCATATGGAACTCATCCACTTACTGGAGGCTGTTCATGACCAGGGCTCCCGGGAAGGCTACAACTGCGGCTTCACGGACGGCCAAGAAGACCCGGATGAAGTCTGGGCCGGGGAGTGCTGCGCACGATGTGGAGCGAGGGTCTGATCCGTTTGATCGGCTATGGAGCGTTCTTCCTCATCCTCCTGGGTCTGTGGTTCGCCTGTTCACCCGGAAGGGCGACGAGCGATCGGGCGACTTCGCGGAGAGTGCTGAAGAGGTCCGTGCGTTCGCGCTGGCGTACAAGGACAGGAACGTGTACGTGGCGCCCAATCCCACTAACTCCACGCTCGGGGCTCGTCACACGGCTGCTGAGGTCACTCATTGGTCGTACTTCCTGATTGACATGGACCCGGTAGAAGAACAGTTCAACGCCGAGAATGCACTCAGCGTGGCGCTGCTCTGGTTCGGCGAGTGGATGGGGTGGGACTTCGACGCGCACAAGGGCATGCGCCCAATCATCATCGACAGCGGGCGCGGGATGCAGGCGTGGATCAGGCTGGAGGACATAGCCCTAGATGATGTGACAGTGAACATCGGCATCAGCACACAGCGACGAGTGTTCTTGTCCCGAATGGTCGCTCGACGAGCCAACGGTTACTGGCTCAAGAAGCTCGACGAGAAGCTCGGGGTTTGCCACGGCTGCCGGATCGACACCAGCGTCTCGGACCTGCCGCGCGTCATGCGGTGCCCGGGCACGGTGAACGTCAAGACGGGGCGCACTGCCGAGTTCGTCCACGCGACGGACTACGTGTTCAAGGGGCTCGCGGAGTTGATCGTGTCGGGGACTCCCTCGGCTGCTCTGACGGACCCGGAACCGCCCACCGACCTGGAGGCCGGACTCCCGTGGCAGGAGGTGTTCCCGCACCTCACGCGGATGGCTCAGACCTACCTCTCGCAGGGGCAGGAGGAGCCAGGCAGGCATAAGGTGATGTGGCACACGGCCAAGAAGCTCCACGAGCTTGGGGTGACTAGGCAGGAGGCAAGAAAGGCACTCAGGTGGGCGAATGCCCTCAAGGGAGAGGACGCCGCGCTCCCGCCGGACCAGGTGAAGCACGCGCTCGACACCGCTTACGGAAATGTGGTATGATAGGACTGAGGAGATACCTCATCCAACGAAACAGGAGGATCAGATGGACCAGACCAACAGCACCACCACGATCGAGGACGTCTACGAGGTCGAGGCCCAGAACTTCGGCTTCGCCGTCCGCCGCAACGGCACGTTCCTGACCGACGCGAACGGCAGCGTCCGCATCTACGTGACGCGCAACGCGGCCCGCAAGCGGATCAGCCGCGAGCGCAGCGGCAACTTCCACAGCTAGGAGACCTCGTGGCGAAGAACGTGCTCGACTTCCTTCGCGGCGACGAGATCGACGCCTCTGTGAAGGAGCGCATCATGATCTACGGCCGCGCCGGGGTGGGCAAGACCCGCTTCGGTCTGTCCGTCCCCGAGTCGTGGGGCCGGATCGCGTACTACGCGGCCGACAAGAACTCGTGGCTGCTCCGCTCGATCAGTAAGGAGAAGCGAGCGCGCATCAACATCATCCGTCCGCGCGGTGACGATCCCACGGCCCTGTTCATGCAGTTCTGCATGCAGGACTGGGACGAGATCGACCCCGAGATCGGGACCATCGTTGTTGATACCTATACAAAGGTGGCGCTCGACTCGATCACCTACTGCGCGAACTCGCTCACGCTCGATCGCGAGAAGCACTACGTGGTCGGCGACATTGGGGCCGGCGGCATCGCGATCCCGAACCGCGGCGACTACCAGGGCGTGGACGGCCTCTCGAAGAACTACCTCGACATGCTGTTCGACAAGCAACTCGACAAGCACATCATCTTCCTGTGCCACGAGGAGAGCAAGCAGGTCGAGGGCATGCCGGCAGTCGGCGGCCCGCAGCACCCGGGGCGCCAGATGATCGACTACCTGCCGGCGCAGTTCAGCACGGTGATCCGCCTCGTCCGCGAGACGCTCATGATCCCTGGCGCAGACGACGTGTCGCCGGTGGTCGTGGCGATCACCGAGAACGATGGTCAGTACGTGGCGAAGCTGCGCACGGACGACGAAGAGGCCCCGAACCCGCTCGCCCGACGAGTGCTGGAGCGCAACCCGGCGTCGTGGTGGACGGAGTACGAGAGCTACACGAATGGACAGGTCGGCAAGCCGGCCAAGAAGAAGACCAAGAAGAAGGAGGCAGCGTAACATGGCCAAGCAGACGAAGAGCACGCCCGTGGTGCCAGACTTCAAAGATGTTGACAAGGGCGCCGTTGACGCCGCACAAGCCGCCCTCGCGGGCGGACGGCAGGACCCGCTGAAGCCCGGCAAGGGCGCGAAGGTCAGCGAGGACAAGAACGGCAACACGTACACGCGGTGGACCGAGCGCGCCGTCATCAGCCAGGCGTACCGCTCCGTCACGAAGAACGGCCTCCTGGACGTCACCGTCGTCGCCAAGATTCGTCAGGGCGACAACAACAACGGCAAGAAGGTCTTCTCGCACTTCTACATCAACAACCTCGCGGAGGTCCCCGAGAAGCACGAGTTGATGAACGCGCGCAGCATCGGCGCGATCGCGACCCTGCTCGTGGCCACGGGCTTCATGCCGGCCGGGGGCGCGCTGAAGGGCACCGTGCTGAACAAGATGTTCCCGCAGAAGGGACAGCCCGGCACGTCATCGCCGCTCGTCAGCAAGACGATCGTCGTGAACGTGGTCCAGCAGTACCAGCAGGCCAAGGACCTCAAGACGGGCAAGGCGCGCGTGGACGAGGACGGCGAGGCCATCATGGAGAAGCGCGACAGCGGAGAGTCCTTCCTCCCCGACGCCAAGTCCCTGGGCAAGGCCGCTGCGGCCGCCGATGAGGACGAGACCGAGGAGGAGTAGTTCATGTTCGACGTGAGCTTTCCCAACAACGATTTCACCCAGATGATCGAGATGACCGCGCGCGACAACGCCCGCGGCTACGTCCGCCCGATGACCGCGTCGGCGGACCCTCGACCGTCCGTGAGGTCGGCGGAGCTTGGCCGGGAAGTAGTGACGACCGAGCCCCTGACGATGGACGAGAAGAACGAGCTTGACCGGATGGCCAGGGAGGCCGGCATCCAGGACGAGCGCCTCGGTAACATCGAGGAGACCGGCGGAGCGTACGCGACGATGGAGGAGGCCCTCGCAGCGGGGGCTTCCATCCGCCCGCGCAGGCCGCATCGCTTGGGGCTCAGGTCGGGCGCCCCACGAGGGCATCTGTGCTGGCTCCGGCGAACACGGCCTCGACGTTACGAGTGCCGCGGCTGCCGAACTTCCAGAACGTCCAAGGGATCGACCTGATCCGCGGCGTCGTCTACGTGGACGACATGGAGTTTCCGATCTCATCCTCGCGCGTGGCCGAATACCGGCGCGACGTGATGGAGGTCGTGAAGACTGAGATCATGAGAAGTCTCGAAGAGGCCACCAGCCTCATCACCACGCCGGAAACGGCGGAGGCTGAGAGTGAGGGACCGACGCAAGGCGCAGGCGTACAATCAGAGCCTCAAGGGGATAGCGCGTAACCTGCGCTGTGAGCACGGCATCGACAAGGAGACTTCCGTCTACTGGGCGGGAGTCCTCCTCGATCCCGCCACGCGATGCGTGCTCTGTGGATTTCCGAACTACCTCATCCGCGTGTACCGAGAGCGCGGGTGGCCGTGGTTCCTCGGCCGGCGGTTCGGCGCGGGCAGTCACCCGCGGCTGACGCTGGACCACATAGTACCCGGCTGCAACGACGGTGGTTTTCGCGCCCTATGCTTCGCGTGCAACTCGCTGCGCGGAGCAGACCGGCTCACCTACGAAGTTTCAGGGAGAAGTGGACTTGGTTCTCAGGACTCCGTTTTCTGTGGTGGTTGAACACCGCTCCCGGAGTCGGAGGCCGTCTGCACAGGAGTGACAGATGCTCGAAGAGAGATGCACAGTTTGCGGACGGCGCCTCGACGAGGGAACTGGTCCAACCGACAACGACACTTATGCCATCACCTTCAAATCCGGCGTCTGCCGGCTCTGCGGGGTGACGCTCTTGCGAGCGTTCGACGGCATCGTAGACATGCTTCGCAACTCACACGGAGAGAAGCGCGAACGAGTGGTCGATCGCCTGATGCACCGCCTACAGGGCGCAGGCTTCGACGTCGGCGACTCGTTCGTGCAGCGCCGGAGGGCCGGATGAAGTACGAAGAACTTTTCACAGAGGAAGCCCGTGAACACTTCCAACGGATGAATGGTGGCATCACAGGTACATTGTGTCACGTCTGTCCGATCTGTGATGTCATCCGTGCGTGGCGTGACGTGATGTTTTGCCCGACATGTAAGAGGCCCTATGAAGGAAGCTAAGGCAGTAGGGCGCGCGAACGCCCCTTACCTGTTCGTGATGGTGAGTCGTCCCAGTGAGGGCATGGAAGCGTGGTTCTGGCGCGCGCTGCACGGCTGCGGCGTCCAGAAGACGGACGTGCGCATCGTGTACCTGATCGACGAGCCCCCGGCCGGAGCCGGCAACAAGCCGCTCAAGTCGCAGCTTCGCTCGGCGCGCGACAGGTTCGTGGCCGAGGTGAAGAAGTCACGACCCGACGTGGTGATCCCGATGGGCACGGAGCCGTTCTACACGCTCACGGGGATCAACGAGGGCATCTTCGACGCCCGCGGCTACGTCATCCGCAAGCAACTGTTCCACCCGATCCCGACCGAGGTCTGGAAGGAGGTCGGCAAGTACGTCAACGCCAGCAAGGCCACGGGCGCCAAGAAGGGCGACCCGAAGATGAAGTGGGTGAAGGTGGCGCTCCCTCCGCTCCTCGACGGCTTCGACGGCGTGGTAATCCCGGTGTTCAGCCTGGACCACATCCGCACCGAGGGCTTCGCGGTGAAGCCGGCGTTCAAGGAGGACGTGCTCCGGGCTCGACGCGCGGTTGAGGGCGACCTGCGCGAGATGGACCAAGACTTCACGTACGTCTCGACGCTGGAAGAGCTTCCCAATATGGCCGCCTGGGGACCGATCGTCGCGATCGACATCGAGACGCACGGCATCGACAACGAGGTGATCGACCTCGTGTCAATCAGTGACGGCCGGATCACGGCATGCCTAGAATGGACCGAGGGAGCACGGCTGTACGTCGAGAAGCTGTTCAAGACGAAGCGCCTGTTCGCCGTCCACAACTCGCCGTTCGATCTCCCTCGACTGGTGGCTAACGGAGTGCGGATCAGCCAGGAGACGCTCGACAGTCGCGTGTTCGACACCATGTTCGGCGCGGTCGTGTTACAGCCGGACCTGCACAAGGCCCTCGGGCGCGTGGCGAGCTTCTACCTCGACACCGGCCCGTGGAAGACCTCGTCGCGCAAGGAGGACTCGCACTGGCGCGCGATGGTGAAGGCAGACCCGAACATGTACGCGGCCAAGGACTCCTTCCACACTGCGTGGATCGCGGTGCAGGAGTCGGCCGTGATGAAGTCGATGGGCGTGTGGGACATGTTCATGGGCCAGGGCAAGTACCCGGGACCCGGCATCATGGCCACGATTCCCGTGCTGGCGGCGATGTCGCGCGGCGGACTGAAGACGAACAAGCCCTACGCGGTGACGTTGTGCGAGCGGTTGGAGAAGCGAATCTTCCGCTACCTCAAGCTGTGGACGCGCATGTTCCCGAACGTGAAGGCGTCGTCGAATCCGCAGGTGCAGCGGCTCTTCTACAAGCAGTGGGGCCTGCCGGTGCAGCGCAGCAAGGAAGACGGGGTCAGCGTGGACGAACTCGCTCTCGTGAAGCTCGGGGCGTTCGTGGACCTGAACAAGGACACGGAACTGCACCCCGGGCCGTGGCGCAAGGACAAGCGCGCGACGGGACGCACGTTCGAGCTACTGCTGAAGATTCGCGCGACCTCGAAGATGCTGTCCACGTACGCCGAGCCCGTCATGCTCGGGGAGACGACGTGGGTACACCCGAGCTACCTGCCGGCGTCCAAGGACGACGAGCGGGGCGGAAACGCGAACAAGAGCGGGGAGATGCGCTCGAAGGGGAACACGGCCACGGGCCGCTTGTCGAGCTACCACCCGAACATCCAGAACCAGCCGAAGAAGATGCGCGTGCTCTACGTGCCCGACAACGAGGAGATGTGCTTCGTGCAGGCCGACTACAAGAGCGCGGAACTGTACGTGCTAGCGGGGATGTCCGGCGACAAGCAGTTGGCGGCCGACCTGCGCGCCGACATGCACCAGAAGAACGCGGACCGCCTCGGCATCTCACGCAAGGTCGCGAAGAACGTGACCTACGCCTCGCAGTACCTCGCGAGCCCGGCGAAACAGTCGGAGATGATCCTGGAGCAGGAACACATCTACGTGTCACCCGCCGAGTGCCTGACGGTGTCGGAGGGCATCTGGGGCTACTACACGGACGCGACGGCGTACAAGCAGTTGCTCGTGGACCTGTGCGAGAAGAAGAAGTACATCACCAACCCGTTCGGACGCACCCGGTTCTTCCACGACGGGCGCTCCCCGGCGGCGGTGGACTTCATCCCGCAGTCATGCGTCGCTGACATGCTCTGGTGCGTGCTCAAGCCAGTGGCCGAGATGGCCCGGCGGTATGGCGGCCGACTCGTGACCACGGTACACGACTCGATACTCATCTGCGTTCCCTCGATCCACTCGCACGCGGCAGCATTGGAGATGAAGAGTATCATGGAGCAGCGGTTCGACTGCGTGCGTAAAGGCTTTTTCGTTCCTGTAGAGTTGGAGGCTGGCGGTCCCGGCGAATCCTGGGGCAGCTTGAGACCACTTGCCCTATAAATGGTGGGAGGACACATTGGGTGAAGAAAAGTTCGAGATCAAGAGCGGTGGGGTAAGGAAGACGTTCGACTCCGGGATGCAACGTGACGTAGACGACAACAAGATCATGTGGGACCTCGTGTATGATGGTCCTATGCTCGCTCGCTACGCTCGTCATCTGACCCTGGGTGCTCAGAAATATTCTCGTAGGAACTGGATGAGTGCCTCGACGATGGAAGAGATGGAACGGTTCCGTGAGTCGGCCGCCCGACACTTCGCCGCCTGGATGGCCGGAGAACGTGATGAAGATCACGCTAGTGCCTGTTTCTTCAACATCCAGGGATACGAGTATGTCCGTGACAAATTGTCGGGGGTCTAGGCGCTGCTACCGAGCCCCGCTGATGGGGAGCAGGTGCATCCTCCACCACGTGCGGCGGATCGCTAAGCGCTGTGGGGCGGCCGAGCACGCCTGGTACAAGAAGTCCGAGGCCGACATCGTCGGCTCGCTGGAGATTCGGTTCGACATGATCCTCTCGGGACTGCCGGTGCCCGCCCCCGAGATCGTAGCGCAGACCTACATGGCACCACGTTGGCTCCGGCTATACGGTGACTGGCTCACCGAGGTCGTCGGAGCCGTAGAGGAGAAAGCTCATGGAGTACACGCTGGCGCTGGTGAAGGTCGAGGAGAAGTGGGAGGCGGCCCTGATCGTCAACCAGAAGTTCACGCGCTCGGCCTCGGGCGACTCGGTGAACGCCCTGGTGACGAAGCTGCTCGGTCCGGTGATGTCGGCCGAACAGGCCGAGGGGACGGAGATGGCGATCCGGGTGGGAATCCTGACGCCTGAAGAGCGCGCGAAGCAGGAGGCCGCCAATGCCGGACCAGTCCAGACTGCAAGCTGACCTCATCCGCGACGAAGGCGTGAGGCTCGCCGCGTACCAGGACACGCGGGGCTTCTGGACGATCGGCTGCGGGCACCTGCTCGGGGCACACCCGCGCATGACGGTCATCACGATGGACGAGATGTACGCGCTCCTCGTGGCCGACACGCACACCGCGGAGATTCGCGCTCAGATGCTCCTGGGCGCCGACACGTACTCGTCCCTCGACGAGGTGCGGCAGCGCGCCCTCGTGAACATGGCCTTCAACCTCGGGGGCCACCTCGGAGAGTTCCACCACTTCCTGGCGGCGATCGTCGCGAGGGACTGGAAGGTCGCCGGCATGCAGATGACGGCCAGCGCGTGGTGGACACAGGTGGGCGAGCGCGCGAAGCGGCTGCGCACCATGATCGAGACAGGGGAGGACGCATGAGGATCGGCTTTGATCTTGACGGTACGCTCGACCGGCCGCAGATCGCCGAACTGGCGAAGTGGCTGATCGCCGGGGGCCACGAGGTCCATATCATCACGGGCGTGTTCCCGGAGGCGGTGAACTGGCAAGACGGAAACGCAAAACGTCGGAAACTTGGCCGACTGGACATTCCTTACACGACGGGCACGTTGACGGAGGGAGTTGCTACGCTGCACATCCTCGACGCGGTCCCGGCCACGTTCGCGCGCGACTACCGGCTCGCGGACCTC
>Ga0209131_1001495_pt1 | contig 16283 bp, 13 predicted proteins | sample GraSoi_2013_40cm_FD_185826 | JGI IMG/M metagenome (GOLD analysis project Ga0209131, IMG submission 185826) | Grasslands soil microbial communities from the Angelo Coastal Reserve, California, USA - Sample 9_17_2013_40cm (SPAdes) (version 2) | ecosystem: Environmental > Terrestrial > Soil >...
TATGATAAGACCATGTCACATAATCTTCTGAGCCGAGAGACGTTTTCTGCACGGCCTCTTCCTCAGGTGTAGGCGTGATACCGCATAAATATACATGCGCGAAACCGAATCCATCCGCGCTTCTCAATATCGAACCCACGTTCCACGCTGAACGGACATTATCCACGAGGACATTTAACTTGGAGCCAGTATTTGGGGTTTCCTTTTCGCGGGTTCCTATCTCTTTGTTTATCTTTTTTTCCAATACAATCCGGGTCTCTCCCAGGCAATGCGGACAACGAATACCAAACGAATGCCCATGTGTGAGTGGATAACGCAAACCACAGCTGTTACAAATGCGAACTTCAAAAGATTGATCACCCATAAGGTATGATTATACCCATCATGCGTTATATCCTATTTAATAAACCGTATGGCGTACTTTCGCAATTCACTGATGAAGGTATGGGTCATTCCACTTTGAAACAATATATCGAAGTGCCAAACGTTTATGCAGCGGGCCGTCTCGATCGGGATAGTGAAGGCCTGTTGTTGCTTACGGATGATGGCGCGCTGGTCAAACAACTCACTGACCCAGAGCATCATATTCAAAAAACCTATTATGTTTTAGTGGAGGGCGAGCCAACCGCAGAGAAATTGACTCAGCTCACGAACGGAGTCCAACTCAAGAATTATTTTACGCGCCCTGCAGTTACCCATATCATATCTACCCCGCACCTGCCATCACGGACAAAACCAGTAACTCCGCATGGACCAACTGCGTGGCTGGAAATAAAATTACGTGAGGGGAAGAAGCGCCAAATCAGGCATATGACTGCCGCAGTAGGTCTATTTACTTTGCGGATATTCCGAGTAGCGATAGGGGATCTAAAAATAGGAAACCTGCAAATGGGGAAATGGCGCGACCTAGAAGCCGCGGAGATTGCCCAAATTACAAAGGTATAATTTTTCGGATGAAACGATTTTGGATGATACTCTCGCTACCTGTCTTGACCTTGAGTCTGTTTCTGCTGAAACCAGCTGAGGCTTATTCCCGGCAGTCTTCTCTGAGACCTACTGCCGAAGAGGTCATAGCCGAAGTAAATGCTTTGCGCAGCGCGAATAATTTGCCTGTGTATCAAGTCAATTCGATCTTAATGGTCATTGCGCAGACCCAGGCAGACTATATAGCCGGCAAAGGTGTGATTACACATTTTGGCGCGGACGGTTCACGTCCTTATCAACGCGCCATCGCGGCAGGTTATGCCGTCGCAGGCGACCTCACATTTGGTGGATTCTTTTCTGAGAATATTCATGGCGGCGCGGACTTGTCGCCGGCTGAAGTAGTAAATATCTGGAAAAGTGACGCAGATCATTTGAAGACCATGCTTTCTCCGGATTTGAAGGATGTCGGGGCAGGCGTGGTGGTTCAAAGCGGATTAACCTATTATGTTTTGGATGTAGGTACCTCTGCAGAAAATACTATGAGTATCCCGGTAACCTCTGCAACACCAACTATTTTCGCATCCTCACCGAGTACGCCATTGGAAGATGGGACTGTGTATCATATTGTGCAACCTAACGAGGCCTTGTGGAGCATTGCCCTTGCTTACAACTTAACGATAGAAGAATTGAAAAAAATGAATGGTCTTTCTTCCAACAATATTTTTATCGGGCAGAAATTGTTGATTAGCAAGCCCGATCTGAGCACGGCAACATTGGAACCTACTATTACGGTTACATCGGGAATTCCAGCCTCTAATCCCACGCGCCCCATAACACCTCCTGCAACCCTTACTCCGACACCGCTTCCAACGCCTCCAGCATCCCGCCAAAGCGGAGGGATTATTGTAGGTGGAATTGTAGTGATTGCATTACTCGCGGCAAGTCTTGGCGCGTGGTTGGGCAGAAAGAAACATATTAATATCGATGGTGTAAATTAGCAGCTCTGTTTTTGATTCCTGTAAATTAATTCGCCGGCGAGCATGCCGGCTTAACTTTCTCAAGTAAAATAATCGAAATTTTCCTCTGAGGTTTGTATGAAGCGACTGGATCAACTAACGTTTACAAGATTTTTGGCATTATTACTAGTTATCATTTATCACGGAGGTGGGGGAGTCTATATTAGTTGGATTCATAACGCTTCAATTCTGGCGATTCTTCGCTCTGCGCCGAGCGGTGTGAGTTATCTGTATGTTCTCTCAGGCTTTGTGATGTCCTTGGTATATTTTCGCCCGAAGGAAAAATTCGACGTCCCCGGTTATTGGAGGGCGCGCTTTGTGCGAATTTATCCTTTATATATTATTTCATTCCTGCTGGTTTGTTATTTCTATTTGGATTACATGGCGCGCATAAAACCATTAAAAATACTGACGAATATTTTTGTGCTTCAAGCCTGGTGGGCGCCTTATGCTCAATCTTTCAATTACGCTTCATGGTCAATGACTGTCGAGTTTTTCTTTTATGCAGTTTTTCCGTTTTTCACGATGTGGGCATATCGTCAGCCTACAAAAAGATTGATTTGGACCTCATTGATGCTATGGACGATCACTCAGCTAATTCATTTTGCATTATGGATCGGCTATTTTCCTGCATGGGAATCATTTATTGTCTACAACCCGGTTTTTCATTTGAGCTCATTCATCATGGGTGCGGTTGGCGGAATATGGTTTCTGCGCGAAGGACAAGTCACACAAACCAAGCAAACCCTGAATCTCTTTTTGATCTTTGCGAGTCTTTTGTTGATTTCAGGGTATGTCATTTTGAGCAACATATACCAGCAACTACCTCATGATTTGCAGCCCATGTCTGGCTTGATCGCTCCATTTTTTATTTTATTTATCCTTACCCTGGCCCTCGACAAAACGAAACTTTCTGCCATATTAAGTCACCGCTGGCTGGTGGTTTTAGGCGAAACTGCATTCGCCTTGTATATCCTTCATGTACCTGTCATCTGGATCTACGAACGGGCCTTATTCTCCTCGGGCTTAAGTAACCCTGAATTTATCTTAAGCGTCACTAATTTGCCGTTGATGATCAGCGTGGGGCTGATTGCGTATTTCTTTATCGATCCTCCCATTCGCAAATGGATGAAGAATATTTTGGAGCATGTAAGCCTGCCACTTCTTCTGTTTGATTTGGCGATCTTTGCAGCCTCGGTTTATTTTTCTTTTGTGTTTCGCTTTGGTCAGGGGCGTGAGCTTGATTCCTATCGAAACACGCTTATGCTGACCTTTTGGTCCGCATTCTTATTTAGGACGGCGATCTCAATTATGTTGAATACACTGAACCCAGCCAATCTTATTCTGCCAACTCAGCAAATGATCCGCCGATTGTTGGTCTCAGTCACGTCTGGATCGATTGTCGTGGCTGTGGTGGTTTATGCGGCGTATATCGCAGGCTGGTTCGGAAATTTTCCGCGCAGTGTCTTTGTACTGGATTGGGGCTTTGTTTTCTGCTTGTCTTTAATTGCGCGGCTGATTTTCCGCGCTCTTCAATTACAGAGAATTGAGACTCAACCTGCTTGAGGACTGATTAACGAGGCGGCTTTTCAAACAGGTGCTTTTTGATGCATCTTGCTCTTGTGGTATCCTTGAATTCCCGCAATGAAAAATTTAATTCGTGCTTCTGTTTTTCTCAAACCCTATGTATGGCAGGTGACCGCCACTCTTTTTACACTGCTGGCCCTTACAGGGCTCAACCTGCTCGTCCCGCGGGTCATCCAGAATGTCATTGATGTAGGACTTCTGCGCGCTGACAACATCGATTTGATACGTTCAGCGCTTATTCTTTTTGGAATTGGAATTGCATCGGCCATTCTTGATCTGCTTAATCGCTACGGATCGGAGTGGGTGGCAGCCCGCGTTGGTTATGATCTGCGAAATCGGATGTATGACCATATCCAATATTTACCGTTCACTTATCACGATCACGCTCAATCGGGACAATTGATCTCTCGCTGTATCGAAGACGTACGCGCCATCGAACGATTTGCTGGATCATCCATTGGAGATCTTGTTCGTTTCGTCTTGCTCTCGGTTGGAATATTGTTTGTCATGGTTTCCATCAATCTAAATCTGGCTGTCGTTGCTCTGCTACCGATGATCCCGCTCATCTTGATGACTGCCAGCTTTGGAACCAAGATCGGCAAATTATTTTTCGATGTGGATATTGCAGTTGGTGAAGTCTCGAACCGATTACAGGAGAACGTCACCGGGGTGCAGGCGGTGCGCGCCTTTGCACGCGAGGCGTACGAGATCGAGCGCTTTGACCTGGCAAACAAGGATGTATTCACCAAATGGGTGAAAGTGATCGATGAATGGTCGAAGATCATGCCGACCAGCAACTGGCTGACTACGATTGGCACCATATTGATCTTGTGGTTTGGCGGGCGGATGGTGATGGCTGGTGAAATGACGATCGGCACAGTGGTTGCATTTAACGCATATATTTTGATGCTGGCTGAACCAGCACAGGCCTTGACTGGCCTCGTAAATGCCGGCGGCGAAGCTGCAGCGGGATCTCAAAGAGTGTTTGAGATCCTCGACACAGAACCAGGGATAAAGTCCAAAAACGATTCGATTTCTTTATCCACATTGGAAGGCAGAGTTGCTTTCAGAAATATTTCGCTGAAATATCAAGATGAAAGAGTAGCATCGCTATTGGATATTGATCTAAATATTGAGCCGAACCAAATTGTGGCGTTGATCGGCCCTACCGGTTCTGGAAAAACATCGTTGGTGAACCTGATCCCGCGATTTTACGATGTTACAAATGGTGCTGTATTGGTGGACGGCTACGATGTGCGTGACGTGGAATTGGTTTCATTAAGAAGGCAGATCGGCATTGTTTTGCAAACGTCTCTTTTGTTTTCGGATACGGTTCGCGCTAACATTGCGTACGGTCGGCCCGAGGCACGTGAAGAGGAGATCGTCAGCGCTGCAAAGGCAGCACAAGCACATGAATTCATTACCGGCTTTACGAACGGATATGAAACCGTGGTTGGCGAACGCGGCGTGACGTTATCCGGCGGGCAGCGTCAAAGAGTGGCAATTGCACGGGCATTGCTGATGAATCCACGCATATTGATCCTGGATGACTCGCTTTCCAGCGTGGATACGCAGACCGAAAAATTGATCCAGTCTGCGCTGGATGCGTTGATGGAGGGTCGTACGACCTTTGTCATTGCGCACCGCTTAAGTACTGTGCGTCGCGCAGATTTGATTCTCGTTATGGACAAAGGGCGTATCGTTCAGCAGGGGACACACGGAGGTCTGCTGAGACTGGGCGGTTTGTATAGGGAAATCCACGATTTGCAGTTGGTAGGCAGTGCAAGGTTTTCAGAGGAAATGGATTTGTTGAGGGACGCGACCAAGGCCGGACCGGAACGGGAGAAACACGAAAACACATTGATGAGGCGCAGTTCAAATTCGTAAAGTTTTCGTTATTGGATTTCAGAAAACCATGGCAGCAAAAATTATTCCCCCGGTATTTATTGTTCAATCAGAAGAGGCTCTCGACAAAGGATATGATCCCAAGGTGGCGCGTGGACTCTTGCGCTTTGTCAAACCTTATTACAGACGCATGGCCCTGGCGTTACTTTTTATGATCATCGTCACAAGTGCCGCGGTTTCGGGACCATATTTCGTAAAACTTGCAATTGATGATGGGATCGTCGCAAAGGACCCGATCGCCCTGCGCAATATTGTCCTTACTTATTTGGTAGTCTCGATTATTCAACTTGGATTCAACTTCTGGCGCATCCGTATCATGTCGCGAGTTGGGCAATTTGTTTTATATGATGTGCGTACAGCTATGTTCGCACATTTGCAGAAACTTTCATTAAGTTTTTACAATCGTTACAGTGTAGGACGCGTCATCACACGCGTGGTCAACGATGTGGGTACATTGCGTGAGTTCATCACCTGGGCTGTGCTGGCAATTGTTCGCAATCTGCTAGGCATCGTCGGGACGTTGATCGCCATGCTTGCCTTGAATTTGCATCTATCGCTTCTGACTTTCACTGTTTTACCAATCATGGTGCTTGCTACAATCTTGTTTCGCCGCGCTGCACGACGCACATATCGTAGAGTACGAGCAGCGGTTTCATGGGGTAATTCGGTACTGGCAGAGAATGTGAATGGCGTACGCGTGGTTCAGGCTTTTTCGCGCCAGGAAATCAATTACAAGCGCTTTAGGGATTATGTCAATCGCTATTTCTTTGAAACCAGTCTCGATGCTGCAAAGATAGCATCCTTATTTACGCCGGTTGTCGACGTACTCGGCGCGGTCGCAACCGCCCTCGTTGTATACATTGGTGGCACTGCTGTACTTGGTAAGTCGATCACAGCGGGTGTACTGATCGCATTCGTGCTTTATATCGACCGTTTCTTCGAGCCGATTCGCGACCTGTCACGTCGCTTCGATACGCTTCAATCCACGATGGCAGGTGGGGAACGAATTCTTATTCTACTGGATACGCCGATAGAGGTTCAGGATGCAGCCAATGCCCGGGAAATTGAAACAATTACGGGCGCAGTCCAATTCGATCACGTTTCCTTTCACTATTCCGATGATCCAACATTAGTACTCGACGAGATTGATCTTAATGTGGACACCGGCCAAACGGTGGCGCTCGTAGGCGAGACTGGCGCCGGGAAAACGACTATTGTCAAGCTGCTGGCTCGCTTTCATGACCCGACGGATGGCCGCCTGCTTGTCGATGGCATTGATTTGCGGACAGTGACTCAAGCTTCGCTTCGCAAGCAGATGGGCATGGTCCTACAAGATCCGTTTTTGTTCAACGGCACGGTGAAGGAAAACATTTTATTTGGACGGCTGGATGCGCGTGACGAGGAAGTGATTGCAGCAGCACGGGCGGTTGGCGCCCATGAATTTATTTCAAATTTAAAAAATGGATATGGCACTGCTGTAGAAGAAGGCGGCGTGTTGTTGAGTGTAGGACAACGCCAGTTGATCTCGTTTGCGCGCGCTCTGCTTGCTGACCCGCACATCTTAATCCTCGACGAGGCCACCTCGTCTGTGGATATGCAAACGGAGCAAATCATTCAGCAAGCATTAACGAAGTTGCTAAAGGGGCGCACCTCTTTTGTGATCGCGCATCGTTTATCTACGATCACGAATGCGGATATGATCGTTGTTATCGAAGGCGGGAGGATCGTCGAACAAGGAACACATACTGAATTGATCGCAAAACGCGGCTCATATTTCGAGCTATATAAGACGGGGTTTCAAGAATGATGCGCTATGAATAACCAGGAATTTTTCTTTCGCGTCCACGCTGTTCAACGCATGTTCGAGCGCCAGATTTCTGCGAAGAAAGTGAGGCAGGCAATAGAATCCGGTGAGGTCATCGAAGACTATTCCGCTGAAACGTCAGAGCCGAGTCGTTTAATCTTGGGCATTCAGGGAAAACGCCCATTTCATGTAGTGACTTCCGAAAACCAAGAGTCAGATCAAATTGCTATAATCACAGTCTATATTCCCGACCCGGATAAATGGAAAAAAGATCATAGGACACGTAGATAATGCTCTGCTTTATTTGCAGAGAGGCTGAACTTGCCGACGGTACAGTGTCTGTTACTCTTGAGCATGGCGAGACAAAGATAATAGTCAATAATGTACCGGCCCAGGTGTGTCCAAAGTGCAGAGATGCAGTAGTAGCGGAAGAGGTTGCTATCAGATTGTTGGACACTGCAAACGAAATGTTTTCTGCAGGGAGCATAGAAAGTACACAAGATTTTCAAGGCCTATAGTTCGAAAAGAGAATTTGATACAATCCTTGCATGAAACAGCGCCTTACTCTGTTGCTTTTTATTTTTCTTACATCGTGCTCCTCACCATTTTTGTCACCACCTGCAACTTTACCGTCTCCGATCGTTACGATAATTCCAGCTACTTCCACCCCAACAGTTACGCCACTTCCCACTGCCACACGCACAACAACGCAAGCGATCTATCCATATACAATTGAAGGTCTACGGAAACACAAATTTCAAAGTGGAAAGCTAACGACCCGCGAAACTTTGCTTGAAACCGATGTCTTCACGCGTTACGCGATTGAATATCCAAGCGATGGATTAAGCATTACTGGTATTTTACAAATACCCAAAACGGGCAAGCCACCATTCCCGGTGATCGTGATGAATCATGGATTCTTTTCGCGTACTGTATATTCTTCCGGCGATGGCACAGATCGGGCTGCTGAGTCCTTGAACCGTCGCGGCTATCTTACAGTATCGTCTGATTATCGTAGTTGGGGCAATTCGGGTACGGATGTAAGTTTGTTCTACTCCGGTCTCGCTATTGATGTCATCAATCTGATGAACGCCCTTCCGTCAATTCCAGAAGCGGATTCAAACCGAATCGGGATGTGGGGACATAGCATGGGTGGGGGAGTGACCCAGAAGGTGCTCGCGATTGATTCGCGCGTGAAAGCCGCGGTTCTGTATTCTTCTGTCAGTGCAGATTTTGCAGATATTATCGAGAGATGGGGACCGGGCTGCCTGGGCGATGTCTATGTAGGCGAAGTTACTTTCGGATGTAATTCTTCTGACATCCTTCCTGACGATTCACCGCCGGATTTGATCGCCGCTTATTTTGACGCGACAGCTGACCCTGCCATGCTGGAAGCAGTCTCTCCGATTCATTATTTTGACCTGGTCACTGCTCCTGTACAAATTGCTTATGGCACAAATGACGGGAAAACACTGGCCGGCACTCCGCCGGAATGGTCAAAGAAAATGTACGCGGCCTTTGTGGACGCAGGTAAAGAGGCGCAGCTCTTTGGCTATGAAGGTGAGGGACATTCCCTTCGCTACGATCAATGGTTCGCGTTCATGGAACGCTCCGGCCAATTCTTCGATAAATATGTAAAACCCTAAATCATTTTGGAGACGACGTGAATCATAGAGAGTCAAATTCGAGCCGCCGGGATTTTTTCAAAATCACCGGTGGAGCATTCGGCATTGCAGCGCTGTCCTATTATCTAGGCCTGTCGGGCCGCTTCCAATCTGTGGCATCTAATGATAAGCTGCCGGATTATATTGATAACGGCCTTGCGTTTCCTGTTTTTCGCGGGCCCTATCTTCAAAAGGATGTTAGTCTTGCCGCTTTCTTGTTTCAAGCGGATATAGCAAGTTTGACAACTCTTTGCGACCAAACTTTGAACGCCCCCGAACCTGCTATGTATAAATATGTTCCGCTCATGTCAAGTGTAATTCTGGTCTATGCAGATATGCTTATCTCTTCACTGGACGAGCGCGATTCAAAGGTTGGGTTGATCCCTGAGACGGAAGTCAGCTTCTGGATCTTGACCGTAGCCATGCAAAAGATGTCCACGGGATATATTCCTCATCATCTTGCCTGGTACCTCCCATATCTCTTGGTTGATGAAAGCAACGCCATTGCCACCGGCCGAGAGGTATACGGTTTCAACAAACAAGCCGCTGAATTTGTAAAACCTCAGGAAATTCAATCTCCTCAATTCACCATTGATGTTCTTGGCTTCAAAAAATTTGACCCCACTGCGATTGCGCAGAAGGAGCATTTATTGGAATTAAAGGCTTCTTCCAGTGAAGCTGGTGAGCGTAAATGGGGCGATTGGGGTACCGCAAAAAGTGCTTTTACCACCGAAATAATGAAACATGCTCGTACCGATCTAGGCTCGGATGTGTTGGGCTTTGCCGCAAAAGCTCTGGTGAATAATATTCCACTTGTCTTCCTCAAACAATTTCGTGATGCGGCAGATACTAAAAAGGCTGCGTTTAAAAAGATCGTAGAGGCGCCTCTGCACATAAAAGAATATCGCGACGGTGCGATGCTTTCGCAAGGACACAATTTAGGCATTAACCATCTGGACAGCCACCCATTGGCTGAAAAGCTGGGCCTGAAAGCTCAACAAAACTCCATGCTCAATGTGTGGATGAAAGTGGACTTTATTTTAGAGCACGGAGTTGAGATTTGAAACGTTTTTATATTGCCTTCTTCTTGCTTTTATTACTTGCGTCGTGCAGTCCGAATACAGTGACTCCGGCCCCTTTTAATACACCCGCGACAGCTTCCCCTCTGGATGGGCGTTGGGAAGGTACCGGTGCAACTGCGCAAGGGAGATCGTTCATTATCTCGTTCAATACTCAAGATGGTCAGCTTGCTGGTGTGCTTTATAGCTTTGTTGGCTCAGATGGCATTTCATGCTCGGGAATTACATATGCGGAAATTAAATTGCAGGATCGTCAACCCATTCTGAAAGACAAAATTTCGGCGACCCTCGGAAATGATGAGACGATCTCGGTTTCTTTCTTAACACCTGAAACTGCTTCAGGTAATCTGACCGTTCACTGGCATGAAAGGCAGCCTCGCTGTAATGGAGATTATGATGTTACATGGACGGCTACAAAACAATCTATACAAACCGTGCAGCAATCCGCCCCGGCAAATAAAAACGCCCCGAAACCACTTGAGGTCTTTGTTCAAATTCTGATCTTTGGCCTGTCAAATGGAGCGGTGTTGGCTCTGAACGCAATTGGTGTCACCTTGATCTATAGCGCGGTACGCACACTTAATCTCGCACATGGCGATGTATTTGCACTAACGACAGCCTTAGTAACCTCGATTATCAACGCAGTTGGGATCCAGAAAAACTGGCCGCCTTTGCAGCTTGTTGGATCGTTGACGCTTGTATTTCTTGCCGCGCTTCTTTTGGGTGCCATATTAAGTATGGGCGTCGAACGATTTGGTTTTGCTCCCTTTCGCGGGACTTCGCGTTTGGCTCCTATTATTGCTACCTTGGGCATATCCTTTATCCTGTTTCAGGGAGCATTAGTCTGGCGTACATTTCAGGGATCTTGGATTCCTGGCGAGCATCGCAGTGTCCCCGGGTTGCCAGAGGTCCCAACCGATGGAATACCGTCATTTTTGCCCGAGGTAAATCTTGTCAAGGCGCTCGGCTTGCCATTTAACATCATTATCCGCTTTAGCGACCTCCTGGTAATTCTGCTGGCCTTTTTATTGGTGCTTCTCGCTAATTGGGTGATGCAAAAGACCCGTACTGGCCGTGCTATTCGTGCGCTGTCACAGAATCAGGCGATGGCACAGATCCTTGGGATTAACGTTAACCAGATGATCCGGCGTGTATTTGCGCTGGGTGGCGCATTTGCCGGAGCGGCTGGGTTTATCTTTGCCTTATATTATGGACGTCCTTTCGGTTCACACGGCGCACAGAGCGGACTCTTTGCTTTCATGGCTGCACTGCTCGGGGGCATCGGCAGTCCATTCGGAGCATTTATCAGCGCCTTATTAGTGGGCATTTTTTCTTCACTTAGCGATTACTATCTGACTGCACAATGGACTCCGGTCCTTTTGCTTGCGCTTCTTGTGCTTCTGTTTGTTTGGAAGCCAACCGGATTTGGCTCCGACGATGCAGGGACAGAATCCACCTCGGTTCGAGATTCGATTATTCTGACTGCGCCGGCGCGCGGGTCACGCGTGATGCGTTGGCTCGTTATCCTTATAACCGGGCTCGCGATTGTTCCGCCCTTTCTCCATAGCGGCCAGATAATCCTTCGACTTGCAGGTATTTTTATTCTGCTTACTCTGGGGCTGAATCTGGCACTAGGTGTGGCCGGCGTTCTCGATTTGGGATTTGCCGCAAGTTTCGGATTCGCCGCGTATCTCACAGCATTATTTACCAGTAAACTTGACATCACACTTGTGCTCTTGTTTGGGGCAGGTGCCGGTGCGCTGTTAGGCTGGATCAAAGGGGGACTTGCTAAGCGGCTGAGGAGCGATTTCTTTGCGGTTGCAACTCTGGCATTCGGATTATTTATCCGTCAAGCCATCATCAATTTGGATTTTGCTGGTGGCATGGGAGGAATTGGGGCGATTCGGGCGCCTCATTTTCTCGGCTTCAGCTTGCTTAGCCAAACCGAGAAATATTATCTGGTTATTGCTCTTGTAGCTGTCCTAGCATGGGTTAGCCATCAATTGATTATTTCACGCTCGGGCCGGGCCTGGGTTGCACTTAGTGAGGATGAAGGTGCTGCTGCTGGCGCTGGTGTAGATGTGGCGCGTTCGCGCACACTTGCACTTATTTTAAGTTCTGCTTTTGCCGGGGTTGCTGGTGTGTTATATGCGACGACACTTTCGTACGTTGAGCCTGATCTCATGGCATTTCATATATCAAGTATGATTCTGACGATGGTGATCCTTGGTGGGGCGGGGAACGTGACTGGCGCCATTATCGGCGCGTTGACCATTGTTTTATACGATAAGGTGATCGTGCCTCAATTTGCCGATTGGCTCTCATTGATCTGGCCGGTGGCAATTGGCTCTGCCCCCGATATTCGCGGCGCGAGCTTCTTCAATTTCGGGGTTGCCTTGTATCTAACGGTTTTGTTACGCGCACGAAGAAAATAAGGCTTGACTCTTAAGTCCGGATGCAATAAAATCCAGGTATTACTTTTATCAACGAAAGGAGGCACAGATCATGAAAGCCATCTCAGTACAATTTCAACATGTTTTGAACGCGCCTCCCCAAGGTGTTGATAACGCATAACCATTGCTTGGTTTTGTGAATCCAACCGCAGGCGCGCCATGCCCTGCGGTTTTGATTTAAGTAGCTATATGGAAACATAAACACAATGAATACAAACGATTCCATCAATTTTTTTGATGAACTGGACAGCGATGGACAAGTCGACAATTTCATAAATAGCGATAAACGTCGCCAGCGCTTTCCCGAGAAACATTTCAAGGCGGTGCGTGCAGAAAACGCCGAATTTATTGGTGCTCAGGACGATTCCCGCCGAAGTTTTAAGTTTACTTACCAGGCAGCCAGGTTTGAAGAATGGTGGCTGTTGGATTCGCTTGGCGATTTCTATGAACACAAATGGATTGTCGATGTTTTGAGGAGAGTCAAGGGCGGAAAAGAAGCATCGGTCTACCAATGCAAGTCTGGCGTTGCGGTTGATTCGCCTTTGGTCGCCGCGAAAGTCTATCGCCCCCGCTCGCTCCGTAATCTCAAGAACGATCAGCAATATCGCACCGGCCGTGCCGACCTCGACGAAAGCGGTAATGCCATTGTTGATGATGGTACGCTGCATGCCATGGAGAAGCGCACAACCTATGGTGAAGAGGTGCGGCATCAATCGTGGATCGCGTATGAATTCAAGACCCTCGAACTCCTTCATGCCGCTGGTGCAGATGTGCCGAAGCCTTATGCGATGGAGAGAAATGCCATCCTGATGGGTTTTGTGGGAGATCTCGCAAACTCTGCCCCAGCACTCAGTTCTATCAGACTTAAAGAGGACGAAGTAGAGCCACTTTTTGCGCGAGTTATCCATAACATTGACTTAATGCTCGAGCATAACCGGATTCACGGCGATTTATCGGCTTATAATATTTTGTATTGGCAAGGCAATATTACATTAATTGACTTTCCACAGGTCGTGTTGCCAGAAGCAAACCCGGTTTCATGGAATATTTTCTTACGTGACGTCACCCGCATCTGTCAGTATTTTGCCACGCAAGGCGTGAAACGAGACGCTCATAAACTTGCGGTTGAGTTATGGGTTTCACATGGGCATAAGGTCGTCAAAGAGGTCGACCCAAAATATTTAGATCCCGAACGACCTGAAGATCGGCGCGCTTGGGAAAAGCAGAAATAAAAACAATTCCCTGATAATCAATATCAGGGAATTGTTTTTATTGGTAACTTTCTGACATGCGCTTGGATTTGTAAGTTAAAATAAGCAGCTAGGAGATCAGCTATGATGAATAATGTACGCCCGCGTTTAACAATGATGAATGACGAGCAGATACAAGAAGTCCACAGGAATGTGTTAAAAGCATTGAATGAGACTGGCGTCCGCGTCGATTCTCCATCGATCTTGCTGATGCTTGAGAACAAACTTGGATTGAAATCGAATGACCGGGTGATCAAATTCCCAGCTGAGGTGGTCGAAGAGGCGATCAGATCTGCTCCAAAGACTATTGATGTCTATGATCGTCGCGGTGAGTTCAAATTTAAGCTGGGCGAAGACCGTCTGCGTTTTGGCGTGGGGGTGACGGCGTTATTCTATCAAAACCCTGTTGACGACAAGCTTGAAATATTTACGCGCAAGAATTTTCAGGATCTCGTGCGTTTGGGATCTGGTCTTAAACATTTTGATGTTGTTTCTACTGTTGGTATTATCCGTGATGTGCGGGAAGAAATGACTGACCTGTACGGTTCGTTGGAGCATATTGCTAACTCCACTAAACCCATGGTTTTGCTGGTTTCGGATGAAAATAAATTCCCCGATGTCTTGCAAATGTTTGAAATGCTTCATGGCGATCTAGGCGAGAAGCCATTCATTATTCCCTATTTCAATCCAGTTTCACCTCTTGTAATGAACGCCGGTACTGTGGATAAAATGAGAGCAGCCATCGAGCGCGGGCTTCCGATCGTCTTTTCCAATTACAGCATGGCCGGTGCGTCTTCACCATTGACCCCGGCCGGTACACTGACTTTGCTCATGGCCGAATTGCTGGCTGGCTTGGTGATTAGTCAAACGATAAAAAAGGGGGCGCAAATTTTACTTGGCATGTTGCCAGTATATTTCGACATGCGCACCATGCTTAATTTCTACGACCCTCAGACAGTTTTGATCAGCGTAGCCTGTTCTGAAATGATGAAGTATTACGGCATCCCTCATTGCTCGACCTCAGGTAGTGGCTCAGGTTGGGGTATGGATTTGATCGCCGCAGACGTGTACTGGATGAATATCATGTCGCTCCTTCTCTCGCACGGACATTTGGCGCCGTTCGTCGGGGATTCTCATGGCTCAAAGTCCATCTCGCCAACAACCTTTGTCCACGTCCATGAGATTATTGACCAGGCGCTTCGATTCTATAACGGCTTTCAGTTGGATGACTTCAATTCTGCTCTGGACGAGATCAATAAAGTCGGCCCCGGTAAGAATTTCCTAAATCAACCATCGACACTGCGCAACTACAAAGCTGGATATTATGTTAGCAATGTATATCCACATTACAGCATGGAGAATTGGCAGAAAGCAGGGGAGCCGCCAGCGCATCAAGTTTTGCGCGAGAAGACTCAGGATTTGTTGGCTGCTGCTCCCATCCCTGAAGATCATGATGAACTTATAGCGATGGGTGAAGAATTTATCAAGAAGCGGGAAGTTTGACGCATGTTATACTTATTTTAATGCGAATGAATGAAGAAAGAGCAGCTGCCATGAGCTGGCAGCGTATTCACAAAATAAGGATTTGGCTGATTGTAGTTTTATTATTACTTGCCTGTGCCGCGCCCTCCTTGACCACGACTCAATCTATAGGGACTACGACTCTGGCGCCTGGGGTTCTGGATACTGTTGTAGCAGAAACTGTAGCAGCCGCACAGACACAGACCTTTGTTTTTTTGCCTACTTCAACGAATACTTTTACTCCAACGGCGACACTTTTTCCGACCCACACGCCAATCACTCTTACTTCAACGCCTACGTTTGTCATTATCTTTACTTTGCTGACGAAAGCAACATCGACACTGGAAACGCCCACATCGGCATTTCAAGTGATCCCCATTTCTTCTTCATCAAATTCGTCTTCTAACAGAGCCACCCTAAGTCCTGCTGATGAAAGAGCCACGCGTTTTCCGAAAACACCCGTTCCTTGGGATTGTGTGGTGACGGGGAAAGGTCCGCCGAGAGGCACGCTCATTAAGCCTAAGGCGAGCTTTGATATCACCTGGACAGTACTAAATAACGGCACAAGAGCCTGGACAAGCAATACTATTGATTTTATCTACACTGGCGGATTCCGAAGCAATGAACGGCCGATTCAGGATTTAGGCAGGACAGTTGCTCCCGGCGGGTCAATTACGCTTGTGGTACATCTTGTTGCCTCAAAATTCCCAGGTACGTACAACACATTTTGGTCCCTCAGAGTTGGGAATACAGATTTTTGCCACATGAAAAATACTTTTGAAGTTGGCACTAAATAGCTTTTCCCCACAGGCCATATCCTTCGTTTCGCCGTTTCTCGCGTCGTCTTTGCTGTTCATGGATTTGTTCCACATGATCAACTTTTTCATCTATTGCAGCTTCAAGCCATAAACGACCTTTTTCTGCTGTCGCATAACTTCCTGCTCCGTAGGCGCCGGTCTTTGTATCGTCATCCCAGGGCGGATTCGCAATGAGCGAGCCACTTTCGATCCAATCCATATAATAATCTTGCGTCGAGATGAAATCTGTTTCATCTACAACGCGCTCCATTTTGCATAGATC
>Ga0209131_1001496_pt1 | contig 16281 bp, 14 predicted proteins | sample GraSoi_2013_40cm_FD_185826 | JGI IMG/M metagenome (GOLD analysis project Ga0209131, IMG submission 185826) | Grasslands soil microbial communities from the Angelo Coastal Reserve, California, USA - Sample 9_17_2013_40cm (SPAdes) (version 2) | ecosystem: Environmental > Terrestrial > Soil >...
GGCATCGTGGCGCGAGATGGGCGTGGAGCTTCCCTGGGCGAACTGGTTGTCGAGCACCACCACGCGCGCGCCCGGCTCCAGGCGGCCCGCGAGGTTGGAGACGAACCGCTCGATGCCGCTCTTCTTCACGTGCGACCACCAGAATCCCGCGAACGCCGCGTCGCACCCCGAGGGCGCGCCCTCCAGCGAGATGGCGTCGGCCTTGAAGAAATGCACGCGGTCCTTCGGGATCGGCTTGTCCGCGGCGATCTCCAGCACGGACTGGTTGATGTCGCAGGCGTAGACGCGCCGCGCCTTGCGCGCGATGAACTGCGTCCAGTAGCCCGTGCCGCAAGCGACTTCGAGCACGGTGCGATTGGCGAGGAGATCCGGGATGCGCCCGCGCATCCACTCGAGCTCGTGCTGGCGCTCCGGCTTCTGGTAGATCTGCTCGTATTCCGCGGCCCGCTTCGAGTAGTAGTGCTCCATGTGCGGCGTCGTGCTGCGCGGGTCGGCGGCCATGTCAGCTCCGGTAGTCGGCGTTGATCTTCACGTAGTCGTAGGAGAAGTCGCAGGTCCACACGGTCGCCGTCTCGACGCCGCGGCCCAGCGTCACCGTCATCGCGATCTCCGCGGGCTTCATCACGCGCTTGCCCTGCTCTTCCGTGTAGCCGCTCGAGCGGCCGCCGCGCTCGACGACCGTCACGTCGCCGATCTGCAGCCCGACGCTCGAGGGATCCAGGTCCGCGATGCCGGCGTTGCCCACCGCGGCGAGGATCCGGCCCAGGTTCGGGTCGCAGGCGAAGAATGCGGTCTTCACCAGCGGCGAGTTGGCGATCGCCTTTCCCACGCGCAGGCATTCGTCGCGTGTCGCGCCTTCATCCACGGTGATCGTGATGAACTTGGTGGCGCCCTCGCCATCGCGCACGATCGCCTGCGCGAGGAGCTTCGCCACCTGCATCACGCACTCGAAGAGCTGGCCGAATTCCGCGGTGCCCTCGCCAACGATCTCCGGGTTCTGCGCCTGGCCCGTCGCGACGACGAGCAGCGTGTCGTTGGTGGATGTGTCGCCGTCCACGGTGACGGCGTTGAACGAATGGTCGGAAACGATCCGTGCGAGGTAGCGAAGCGCGTCCTTCCCCACGGCGGCGTCGGTCGCGATGAGTCCCAGCATGGTAGCCATGTTGGGCTCGATCATGCCGGCGCCCTTCGAGATGCCGGTCACGGTGACGGTGCGCCCGTCGATCACCGCCTGGCGCGACACGGCCTTCGGCACTGTGTCCGTGGTCATGATCGCCTCGGCCGCGGAAGCCCAGTTGCCGGCGGACAGATCCGCGTGCGCCTGTGGAAGGCCCGCCTTGATGCGATCGACGGGCAGCGGCTCCATGATGACGCCCGTGGAGAGCGGCAGGACCTGCGAGTTCTCGACATCGATCAGGCTCGCCACGGCCGCGCAGGTCTCCCTCGCGCGCGCGAGCCCATCCTGTCCGGTGCCGGCATTGGCCACGCCCGTGTTCACGACGATCGCGCGGATCGGGTCGCGATCGGCGAGGTGCTGCTTGCAGACGATGACCGGAGCCGCGGCGAAGCGGTTGCGGGTGAAAACGCCCGCCACGCGGCTTCCCTCGTCGAGCACGACGAGCAGCAGGTCCTTCCGGTTGGGCTTGCGAATGCCCGCCTTGGCGATGCCGAGGCGCACGCCCGCGATGGTCAGCAGGTGCTCGGGGCGCGGTGGCTCCAGGTTGACTGCCATGCTTTGTTCGACGCGGTCGGGAGAGCCGCAATTCTACACGGCGTCAAACGCCCTTCGCCCGCATCCGGGCCATGGCATGCGTGTCCACATACTTCCCGTCGCGCAGCGCGTAGGCGCGGTGAGTGCCCTCGATCTCGAAGCCGAATCGCTTGTAGAGCCCGATGGCGCGCTCGTTGTCCGTGAATACAGTGAGCTCGATGCGCGTCACCGGCAGCCACTTGTCGGCGAGGTCGACGAGCGCCTCCATGAGCGCGGTGCCCACGCCCTTCCCCTGGTAACGCTTCTGCACGGCCATCCCCAGCATGCGTGCATGCGCGCGGCGCGGCGACTTGCCCACGGGATGGATGCCGGCGTGCCCCGCCACTTCCCCGTCGACGAAAGCGAGCAACAGGTAGTCGCCGTCCAAAGATTCGGCCATGAACTTGCGCCAGCGCTCCTTCGAGGGGAACGGCGCCTGCAGGGTGCCGGAATACGCCGACTCGTCGGAGAAGACTTCGCAGACGAGCTCGTAATCCTCTGGTTCGGCGCGGCGGATGGTGATCGCCATCCGCGGATTCTAGCGTCCTACGCAAGCTTCCCGTGGCACTGCTTGAATTTCTTGCCCGATCCGCAGGGGCACGGATCGTTGCGTCCCACCTTCTGCGTGGAGCGCATGAAGGGCTGCGGCGCCGGCGATGCTGCCGCGGCGGTCGCGGCGGAAGCAGCGGCCGCGACTTCGGGAGGAATCTGCTCCGCGGCATCGTCGCCCACGCCGGGCGAGAAGTCCGCGTGCTGGTACTGCACGTTCTTCAGCGAGCGCGCTGCTTCCTCGGCGCGGCGCTCCGCTTCCTCGACCTCGGCCTGCGAGCGCACCTGCACCGCCATCAGATGGCGCGTCACCTCGCGCTTGATGGAATCGAGCATCGCACCGAAGAGCTCGAAGGCCTCGCGCTTGTACTCCTGCTTGGGCTGCTTCTGCGCGTAGCCGCGCAGGTGGATGCCCTGGCGCAGGTAATCGAGCGCGGCCAGGTGCTCGCGCCAGTGCGTGTCGATGGACTGCAGCATCACCGCGCGCTCGTAGTTGTGCAGCACCTCGGCATCGATGGGCGCGAACTTCGCCTGGTAGTCCTTCGCCGCGAGCTCGTTCACCTTGTGCGCGATCTTCTCGCCGTCGAGCGTGCTGTCGGCGTCGGCCCACTCCTTCACCGGCGCCTTCACGAAGAAATCCGCCTCGAGCTTCTTCTCGAGCGACGGCAGGTCCCATTGCTCCTCGACGCTGTCGTGGGGGACGAACTCCGCCACGGTGGTGCCGACCACGTCGGTGCGGATCGAGGCGATGGTCTCGGAGATTTCCTTCGACTCGAGCAGCTCGTTCCTCTGCGCGTAGATCACCTTGCGTTGGTCGTTGGCGACGTCGTCGAACTCGAGCAGGTTCTTGCGGATGTCGAAGTTGCGTGCCTCGACCTTGCGCTGCGCGTTCTCGATGGAGCGCGTCACCATTCGCGCCTCGATCGCCTCGCCCTCGGGGATCTTGAGCGAGCGCATGATCGACTGCAGCCGCTCGCCGGCGAAGATCTTGAGCAGCGGGTCCTCGAACGAGAGGAAGAAGCGCGAGCTGCCCGGATCGCCCTGCCGCCCGGATCGCCCGCGCAGCTGGTTGTCGATGCGCCGCGATTCGTGGCGCTCGGAACCGATGATGTGCAGGCCGCCGGATGCGACCACGTCGTTGTGCAGCTTCTGCCAGTTCTCCTTCACCTCGGCCGTACGCCGCTCCTTCGTGGAATCGTCCTGCGCCTCGTCGGCCTTGATGGCCTGGATCTCCGGATCCGGATTTCCGCCCAGCACGATGTCCGTGCCGCGGCCGGCCATGTTGGTGGCGATGGTGACCTGCGCCGGACGCCCCGCCTGCGCGACGATCTCGGCCTCGCGCGCGTGGTGCTTGGCGTTCAGGACGTTGTGCGGGATCTTCTCGCGCTGGAGCATGCCGGAGAGGACCTCGGAGGCCTCGACCGAAGTCGTGCCGACGAGGATCGGCTGGCCTTTCGCGGTGCGCTCCTTCACGTCGCCCAGGATCGCCTGCTGCTTTTCCTTCGCGGTGATGAAGACCTGGTCGTTCAGGTCCTTGCGGACCATCGGCCGGTGCGTGGGAATCAGCACCGTCTCGAGGTTGTAGATGGTCGAGAACTCGAACGCCTCGGTGTCCGCCGTTCCCGTCATGCCCGCGAGCTTCTTGTAGAGGCGGAAGTAGTTCTGGAACGTGATCGAGGCGAGCGTCTGGCTCTCGTTCTTGATCGTGACGTTCTCCTTCGCCTCCACCGCCTGGTGCAGGCCGTCCGACCAGCGCCGGCCCTGCATCATGCGCCCCGTGAACTCGTCCACGATCACGATTTCGTCGTTCATCACGACATAGTGCTGGTCGCGGTGGTACAGCGAATGCGCCCGGACGCCGGCGTACAGGTGGTGCATCAGGATGATGTTCGACGGGTCGTAGAGGCTGGCTCCCGCCGGCAGCAAGCCCGCCTGGGTCATCAGCTCCTCGGCGCGCTCGTGGCCCGCCTCCGAGAGCGTGACGTTGTGCATCTTGAGGTCGACCCAGTAGTCGCCCTCGCCCTTCTCGTCGGCCTGCGGCACGAGCGTCGGGATCAGGGCATTGATGCGGCGGTAGAGCTCCGTCGAGTCCTCCGCCTGCCCCGAGATGATGAGCGGCGTGCGCGCCTCGTCGATGAGGATCGAGTCCACCTCGTCCACGATCGCGAAGTTGAGCGGGCGCTGGAACCGCTCGGCGACGCTGGTCGCCATGTTGTCGCGCAGGTAGTCGAAGCCGAATTCGTTGTTGGTGCCGTACGTGATGTCGGACTGGTAGGAGGCCTGCTTGTCCGCGTGCTCCATCTGCGGCACGACCACGCCCACGCTCATGCCGAGGAAGCGATGGATGCGTCCCATCCACTCCGCGTCGCGGCGCGCGAGGTAGTCGTTGACCGTCACGACGTGCACCCCCTTGCCGCCGAGCGCATTGAGGTACGAGGGCAGCGTGGCCACCAGCGTCTTGCCCTCGCCGGTGCGCATCTCCGCGATCTTGCCCTGGTGCAACGCGATGCCGCCCACCAGCTGCACGTCGAAGTGGCGCATGCCCAGGATGCGCTGCGAGGCCTCGCGCACGACCGCGAACGCCTCGGGAAGCACCCCGTCGAGCGGCGCGCCGTTGGCGACCTTCTGCCTGAGCTGCGGCGTCTTCGCGGCGAGCTCGGCGTCCGTGAGCTTCTGCATCGCCGGCTCGAGGGCGTTCACGCTCTCCACGGTGCGGCGGTATTGCTTGAGGAGGCGGTCGTTACGACTGCCGAAGATGGCCTTGAGAGCGGTATTGAGCACGAGGGAAACCGGCGAATGCAAAAACGGCCCGTAAAAGGGCCGGAGAGACCGTAATTATATCGTTAAGTAGGGGTGACTTCGGCCGACTGCAAGGCCTCGTTGGAACGCAGGCGCGCCCGCTCCGTTCAACGAGGAATACGGCCTCTCACTTCGCCGCGGCGGGCTGCGCGGCCTGCGACGCCCTGATCAGGAAGTCGTTCTTGCCGAGCGACAGGAATTTGTTCGGGTTCAACGGGATGCCCTTCTCGCGGACCTCGAAGTGCAGGTGCGGGCCGGTTGTGCGTCCGGTGTTGCCGACGAGGGCCACCTTCTGGCCCTTCATCACCACGTCGCCAACGCGCACAAGGCTACGCGACAGGTGTGCGTAGCGCGAGGTGAGGCCGTTGTCATGGTCGATGTCGACGATGTTTCCGTATTCGGGAACGTAAGCGACCGTCGATACCACGCCGCCCGCGGCGGCGACCACCGGCGTGCCCGGCGGGGCGATCAAGTCCACGCCTGTGTGGAAGCTCGACTTGCCGGTGATGGGATCCACGCGATAGCCGTAGTTCGAGGAGTAGTAGCCCATTTCCACGGGCATCGTCGTGGGAATCGTCTTGTTCGCGAGGCGGCCTTCCATCAGCACGGAATCCAGCACGCCCAGCTTGTCGCTGCGGTCATCCATCACGCGCGATATCTCGGCGAGCATCTGGTTGAATTCGGTGACCGAAAGCTCGCGCCCGCCCAGCACCGGCGCGGGTCCGCCCTGGCCCGGCTTCTCGTCGAAGCGGAACTCCTCGCGCTTGATGCCGGCCGCCTTCGCGAGGCGCTCGCCGAACGCATCCAGGCGCAGGATGCGCGCCTGCAGCTCGCCCACCTTCACCGCGAGCGAGCTCACGTTCTCCTTCATCTCCGCCTCGTTGCGCTTCTGGTCGTCCGCGTGCAGCGAGGCGAGCAGCGTGCGCAGATAGGGATTGCGCAGGTCGACGGCGAATTTCATCGTGACCACGTACGTGGCCATCGCCAGCGCGAACCCGCAGAATAGGATGCCCAGCGCGACGAACGCCACCTGGGACTGCGACAGCGTGACCGACCGGCTCTTCGCGAGGCTGTCGGAAACGAGAATAATGTTCACTACTTGTCTCCCTTCGTTCCCATGGCCTCCGAATCCATCTCGAGACTCCTCGACGAAAACGCAGACCTCAGGCCGCTCACCACACGGCTTGCGCACATCAAGCGCCTGCAGCGGCGCTATCGCTCTCTCGTACCCGAGCGGCTCGCCGAAACAAGCCGTGTATGCGCCATTGACGGAACGACTGTTGTGATTTGCGCAGATAGCGGAGCGGTTGCGGCCGCCCTGCGTCACCTTGCGCCCCGGATCCTCGAGGACCTGCGCCGTGCAGCCAGCGCGAACTCTTCAAAACATCCAAGGGATCAGGAGCTTACTTCAATACGAATCGAAGTACAAGTGAAAGTGCCCACGCCAAAGGTGCGCGTCCATGCGCGGGCGGAGATTCCCGCCGAGAAGCTCTCCGGGGTGGCGGGGAAACTCTCCGATTCCCCTCTCAAGCGCGAGCTCGAACGCATGGCGCGCGATGCTCAGAGCAGGAGGACGCGCTCGAAGACGTAGAGGAGCCCGAAGGCGATCCCGAGCAGCAGGATCACCTGCACCGCGAGCCAGGCGATGGTGAGATAGCGGCGGTTCCTCGTGACGAGGAACGCCACCACGAGCCCGGCGAGCAGCAGCCCGCCGACGATCGCGACAATCCGCAGGATGAACAACTACTGGGGCTGCAATTGCAGCCGCGCGAACGCGCGCGGCAGCGACTCGACCTTGTCGAAGGTGACCTCTTCCCAGGCCGAGGTGTCGGCGATGAGCTTGCGCACCAGCAGGTTGTTCAGCGCGTGCCCCGACTTGCGGCCGTAGAAGGCGCCGATGATGGGACGCCCGAGGAGATAGAGGTCGCCCACGGCGTCGAGCGCCTTGTGCTTCACGAACTCGTCGTCCATGCGCAAGCCGTCGGCGTTGAGCACGCGGAAGTCGTCGATCACGATCGCATTGTCGAGCGAGCCGCCGCGCGCAAGGCCCTTCGTGCGCAGCATCTCCACTTCCTGCGTGAAGCCGAAGGTGCGCGCGCGCGATATCTCGCGCACGAACGACACCTCGCCGAAATCCACCTCGACATCGGAGCCTGTGGCGTCGAACACGGGATGGTTGAAGTCGATGGAGAAGCCGATCTTGAATCCGTCGAAAGGCTCGAGCCGGACATTCTTGTCGCCTTCTTCGATCTCGACGCGCTTCAACACGCGCACGTAGCGTTTCGCCGCCGCCTGCTCCTCGATGCCCGCGGACTGGATGAGGAACACGAACGTGCCGGCGCTGCCGTCCATGATCGGTACTTCTTCGCCGGACACGTCCACGAACGCGTTGTCGATGCCCATCCCGTAGAACGCGCTCATCAGGTGCTCGACGGTCGAGACGCGCGCGCCGTTCTTCTCGATCACGGTCGCCATCAACGTGTTGCTCACGTTGAGCGCGTGCGCCGGGACCGCCGGATTGCCGGGCAAGTCCGAGCGGCAGAAGACGATGCCGGTATCGATGGGCGCGGGACGCAGGACCATCGTCACCTTGTGGCCGGTATGCAGGCCGACTCCGGTGGCGCGAACCGACGTTTTCAGGGTGCGCTGCTTGATCATTTCCGCAATTATATCAGGCCTTTACGACGCAGGCCAGAGCGGAAAGCCTACGGCGTTCCCACGAAGAAGTAGAAACGGGTGCCCTTGCCGTTGGGTGACCTGGCGAAGCCCAGGTAGAACGGGCCGAAGGCCGTGTTGCTCGCGAGATAGGCGCCATACGACTGCTGCCATCCGGTGAGCGTCGGCTCGGTGACCGGCTTGCGCATCTTTCCCGCCTCCGCCTGCAAGCCGCCGATCAGCTGCAGCCCCAGCAACGGGATCGCGCGCGTGAGCTTGTACTGCACTTCGAGCGACCCGTAGCTGTAGTCGTCGCCGGCGATCTGCCCGGGTGCGAATCCGGCGAGGTGGCGCGGTCCGCCGAGGGTGTAGAGATCCGTGACCGGCAGCGTCCCGTGCGTGCTCTGGCCGTGCTCGGCAGCGCCCACGAGGATGAAGTCGCCCAACGTATACGCCGCGCCGAGGGTCGCCTGCGCCGTCCCGTACTTGGACATTCCGTCGGAAACGTGTGCCGCCTCGAAACCGGTCAGGTCGAGCCTCATGCCGCGCGTAGGGAAGAACGCGAAGTCCTGCGTATCGATGTTGACCGACGCGTACGGGCCGCCGATCAGCTGGCGCACGCTGGGAAGGAGCGGCGTGCCGGTCTCGACGGAAGCTCTCGTGTTCGACTCCTTCCAGCCCGCGAGCGCGAGGCCGTAGGCGCCGAAATTCATGCCTGCGTTGGCACCTCCCTCGGACACGTACGTCCGGTATTCGGCAACACGGTTGCCTTTGTCGAAGAGGCCGGAGTTTCGTGCTTGCGCGCCGGCGAACGGGCGCACGAACCAGCGCTGGCCGGGCTCCAGGGGCTGGTACAGCTCGGTGTAGATCACCTGATTGGTGCCGATCTGTGCCGCGGTGAGCCACTCGCCGCCCAGCGGGTTGAGCCATGTGCGGCGCGTGAGCGCGCGGATGTTGTAGCTCGAGTCGCCGCGATAGTCGGAATAGAGGTTGAGGCCGAAGCGCAGGTAGTCGGGGCCCAGCGTCTTCTCGACCGGAGTGACGCGAAGGATCGTCTTCTCGCGCTCGCGCACCACGGCATAGTCGATGGTCTGCAGGTCGCCGGCGCCCTTGATGACGACGAGATCGCGATCGAGCTGCTTCGTGTCGAGGGGCTTGCCCTCCTCCTGGGTGACCGCGCGGCGCACCGTCTCCCGATTCACGAACCGCGTCTCGCCGATCTCGACCGCATCGACCACGCGCTGCAGCGGCGCGGCGCCGCGCAGGCGCTTGCGCCAGGCCTCGTACTCGGCCGGCGGCAGCGAGAGCCGGCGCAGCTTCTCGGCCTGCGCGAGCGCCGCCTGGCGCCCGATGTCCGCCGCTTCCATCTGGCGGTCGAAGCTCGCCGCGGTGATGGTCCCAAGCTCCGGGCGCATGTAGATGTCGGTCGGCCTGAGCAGCGCGAGCGAGCGCGAGACGTTCTGCTCCGTGAGGAGGTTCACCATCTGCCCCACCACAGAAAGAATGCCGATCACATCCTCGGGCCTGGTGAGCGCAGAGCCCACGTTCACCGCGATCACGACCTCGGCGCCGCAAAGGTCGCGCACCTCCTGGATCGGGACGTTGTCCACCAGTCCGCCGTCCACGAGCTTGCGGCCCTCGCGCAGCACCGGCGCGACCGCCCCGGGCACCGACATGCTCGCGCGCATCGCCGTCGTGAGGTCTCCCGAGCGCATCGCGACGCGCTCGCCGCTGCCGATGTCGGTGGCCATCAACGTGAGCGGCAGCGGCAGGTCCTCGATGTTGCGCGCGCCCAGGTCCGCGCGCACCAGCTCGTTGAAGAAGAGCTTGATCTTGGTGCCGGACACCGCGCCCTCGCGGTATCGAAGCCCATCCCTCGACATGCCGAACTCGAGGGCGGAGAAGAAACGGTCGTCGATCTGCTTGGCGCGCACGCCGATCGATTCGCGCCCGGCGCTGTCGTCGAACATGCCGGCCCAGTCGGTGGCCTTCACCTTCGCCTTCATCTCCTCGGGCGAGACGCCCGCGAGATAGGCGCCGCTCACCAGCGCGCCCATGCTGGTGCCCGCGACGCAGTCGAACGGGATGCGCATCTCCTCGAGGGCCTCGAGGACGCCCATGTGCGCGCCGCCGCGCGCGCCGCCGCCGCCCAGCACGAGGCCGATTTTCGGGCGCGGCCCGGGAGCCTGCGCGAGCGCCGCGGCGGCGCAAGCGCCCGCGAGCGCTGCGACGAACGCGCGCTTGAGGAGATGCTTCACCGGTGGAAGGACGGGGGCGCGCGCCTCGCCCTAGAAAGCCCAGCCCACGTAGAGTGCCGGCCCGTCGAAGCGGAAGTCGAACTTGCCCTTCGCGTTTTCCTTCTCGGCGGTCAGCTTGTACTTGTAGTAGTTGTAGCCCAGGCCGGCATATGCCTGCCGCATGAACGCCCACTCCATGGCGATCGAGCCGTTGAGCAGCGACCCGTCGTAGTCGCCGATCTTTAGCTTGAGCGCCTGGCCGTAACCCGTGATTCGCCAGTTGTTCGCGAACGCCGCCGAGGCGCGGATGCCGATCGTCGGCAGCGGGAAATCGACCGAAGCGTCATCGGAGACCGTGCCGGTTGCCGAATGCATCTTGGCCTTGAGTGTCGTCACGTGCGCGCCCAGCAGCACGGCGAGCTCGTTGCCGTTCTCGTTGATCGGCGACCATCGATACGCGATCCGGTACACATCGGAGTCGAAGGTCGTGTCGACCTTCGTATTCACCGGGAACGTGACCTCACCCCAGTTGATCGAGCCGTTGATCGTCCGCTCACCCGAGCGATGCAGGGAAACGTATGAAAACTCCATCGCATGGTGCGGATTGAAGCGCCAGAAGAACTCGATGTCGGGCGAGACCTTCTTGTCCGAGACGTTGAGGTCGCTTTCCAGGTTCACTTCGGTGCCCAGGCGCCCGCCGTTCGAGTCCAGGCGCACCGAGGTCTTCGCCTGGGCCCAAAATGCGCCGCCCTGGATGGTGAACGGCGAGTCCCAGGGGTCGGCGGCCAGCGCCGTGGTGGACAGGCCGGCGCAAGCGACGAGGGAAGAGACGATCTTGATTTTCATTGGTTGGATCCTTTCGCGGGTTCTCGGGGGCAGCATAGGGTGCGAATATCGTGCGGCATATCGGCCCTTGGTGCCATATAAAAATGGAAAAGGGCCCGCGCGAGCGCGGGCCCTCAAGGACGAGCGATCCGGCCGCCGGGAGACGTTCGGCGGCCGGGTACTGCAGCGCCCGGCTAGTCTGCCTGCTTGCGCAGGAAGGCCGGGATGTCGAGCATGTCGACGCCCGAGTGACGCATTGCCTCGATCGTCGTGTCGCGCCGGCGGCGCAGCGCCGTCGGCTGGTCGAGCTCCTCATAGTTCACGCCGGGGGCCACCGCGTCGTCCGTTCCCGTGCGCGCCACCACCTGCATGACCGGCTGGCGCGCGGCCCCGGCGCCACCCAGGCCCGTGGCCACGATCGTCACGCGCAGCGCGTCGCCGATCGCCTCGTCGATCACGCTGCCGTAGATCACGGTCGCGTCCTCGGCGGTGAACGAGCGGATGGTGTTCATCACCTCGTGCACCTCCTTCAGCTTCATGGTGTGGCTCGCGGTGATGTTGATGAGCACGCCGCGCGCGCCCGACAGGCGGATGTCCTCGAGCAGCGGCGAGTGGACGGCTTGTTCGGCCGCCATCTGCGCGCGTTCCGGTCCCGACGCGGTGGCCGATCCCATCATCGCCACGCCGTTCTCGCTCATCACCGTGCGCACGTCGGCGAAGTCCACGTTCACCATGCCCGGGCAGTTGATCACTTCCGCGATCCCGGCCACGGCGCCGTTCAGCACGTCGTTGGAGGCGCGGAACGCATCCTCGTACGTGACGTCCTCGCCCAGGACCGCCATCAGGCGGTCGTTGGGAATGATGATCAGCGAATCGACGTGCTGCTTGAGCGCGTCGATGCCGACCGCCGCCACTTTCTGGCGCTTGCCCTCGAAGGCGAATGGCTTGGTCACCACCGCCACCGTGAGCATTCCCATGGAGCGCGCGATCTCCGCGACCACCCGCCCATGCCCGCCGTGATGAAGAGCATGTCCGCGCCCGTGATGAGTTCCGTGATCCGCTCGCGGTCCTCTTCGGCGGCGAGCCTGCCCACCTCGGGATTCGCCCCCGCGCCGAGTCCCTTGGTCACGCCCGTACCCAGCTGCAACGTGACCTTGGCGAGGTTGCGCTTGAGGGCCTGGGCGTCGGTGTTCATCGTGATGAACTCCACGCCCTGCACCCCGTTGTTGATCATGTGATCGACCGCGTTGCCGCCGCAGCCTCCCACGCCCACCACCTTTATCACCGCTTCCGGTGTCGTCGATTCAAGCAGCTCAATCATTTCCCGTCTCCTTTTCTTAGAAGTTCCCTCTGAACCACGACTTCATTTTCTCCATCACCTCCTTGAAACCGGCGCCCTGCAGCTTCGCCTGGCGCTCGCGCTTCACCTGCTCCATGCCCGCCATCAGCAGGCCCATGCCGGTCGAATAGCGCGCGTTGCGCACCACCTCCGCGAGCGCCCCGTGGTAGTTCGGGATGCCCACGCGCACCGGCATGTGGAAGACTTCCTCGCCCAGCTCGACCATTCCCTTCATCAGCGCCGAGCCTCCCGTGATCACGATCCCCGAGGAGAGCAACTCCTCGAGGCCGGCCGAGCGCAGCTCGCGCTGGATGAGCGAATAGAGCTCCTCCACGCGCGGCTCGATGACTTCCGCCAGGGTCTGGCGCGACAGCTCGCGAGGTCCCCGCTCACCCACGCCGGGCACTTCGATCATGTCGTTGGGGCTCGCGAGCTGCCGCAGCGCCACCCCGTGGGCGATCTTCAATTCCTCGGCATCGCGCGTCGGGGTACGAAGCGCCATCGCGATGTCGTTGGTGATCTGGTCGCCGGCGATCGGGATCACCGACGTGTGCTTGATGGCGCCGTCCGTGAACACCGCCATGTCGGTCGTGCCCCCGCCGATGTCCACGAGGCACACGCCCAGGTCGCGCTCGTCGTCGAGGAGCACCGCGTCGGCCGAGGCGAGCGGCTGGAGCATGAGGTCGCTCACCTCCAGCCCGCAGCGGCGCACGCACTTCATGATGTTCTGCGCGGCCGACACGGCGCCCGTCACGATGTGCACCTTCACCTCGAGGCGCATGCCGCTCATGCCCAGCGGCTGGCGCACGCCGCCCTGCCCGTCGATGATGAATTCCTGCTCCAGGATGTGGAGCACCTGCTGCTCCATCGGGATGTTCACCGCGCGCGCGGTCTCGATCACGCGGTCGATGTCGTACTGCTGGACCTCCTTGTCCTTGATCGCCACCATGCCGTGCGAGTTGAAGCTCTTGATGTGGCTGCCGGCGATCCCGGTGATCACTTCCTTGATCTTCGCGTCGGCCATGAGCTCGGCTTCCTCGAGCGAGCGCTGGATCGCGTTCACCGTGGAGTCGATGTTCACCACGACGCCCTTCTTGAGGCCCCGTGAGGGATGGCTGCCCATGCCGATGAGCGAGAGCGTGTCCTCGGGCGTGATCTCGGCCACGAGCGTCACGATCTTCGAGGTGCCGATGTCGAGCGCCACGAGGAGGTTGCGCGTGTCGCGCGCGCGCGTGGCGATCATTTGCCCCTGCCCTTCTGCGGCGCGGCGACCGCGGTGCTCGTCTTCATGGCGAACCCGTTGTTGTAGCGAAGGTCGGCAAGCTTTCCGTCGAGCGCGCCCTCGGGAAGCCTCGGATAGGCGGCGACGAACCGTTCCACGCGCGGCACGATGTCCTCGCGCCCGAGCTCGAGCGTGAGCCCCGAGTCGAGGAGCACCTGCCAGGCGCCGCGCGGCGACAGGCGCAGCTCCACGACCACCGCCTTGAGTGGCGAGAGTGCTCCCGCGATGGTGGGATAGTCGTGCGCCATGCGCGGTGCGCCCATCGCCGGGCCGCGGAAGAGCGGCAGGAAACCGGCGTGCTCGGCGTTGAACACTTCGCCGCGCGTGCTCACGAGCCCGCCCTCGCTCCATCGCGCCAGCGGCGTATGGGTCTCGAAGCTCACCTCGACCGCATCGGGAAAGCGCCGGCGCACGGTGGCGTCGCGAACCCACGGGATGCGACGAGCGGCCTCGCGAACCGCCTCGAGCGATGCCTTGGCCGCGGAAGCGCCCTGGATGCTTTGTGCGAACGCCTCGAGATCCGCGCGCGCGATGCGTCCCGGATCCCCGACGAACACCACGCGGCGGATCGGCTGCGTCGTGAGGTAGTCGTAGCCGTACCACGCGCCGGCCGCGAGCACCGCGACCATCGCGGCGCCCGCTGCGGCAGGCAACAGTCGCGCACGCAACGTTGCTTGCGGCGCCGTCATTGCGGCCTCCCGCTGTCGAGGCGCGCGTCCTGCAGGATCTTCACGCACAGGTCCGCGTATGCGAGCCCCGCCGCCTTTGCCGCCATGGGCACGAGGCTGTGGCCCGTCATGCCGGGCGAGGTGTTCATCTCGAGGAAGTAGTACGCGCCGTTGGGCCGCAGCATCACGTCCGCACGCCCCCATCCGCGACAGCCGAGCACGCGGAAGCTCTTGAGCGCGACCTTGCGGATCTCGTCCTCGATTTCGGCCTGGATCCCCGAAGGACAGAAGTACTTCGTGTCGTCGGTGAAGTATTTGTTCTGGTAGTCGTAGTTGCCGTGCGGCGCCTCGATGCGCACCAGCGGCAATGCGAGCGGCCCCTGCCCGCGCTCGCTGATGATCGAGGCGGTGAGCTCCACGCCGGCGATGAATTCCTCGGCGACGACGAGGTCGTCGTACTTCGCGGCGAGCTGCCACGCGGCGTGGAAGTCGGCCGGCGTGGAGACCTTCGACAGGCCGAGCGTCGATCCCTCGCGCGCCGGCTTCACGATCACGGGCATGCCCAGGTGCTCGGTCACCTTCTCCCAGTCGGTGGTGTCCCTCACCATCGCGAAGCGCGGCGTGGGAATGCCCGCGGCGTTCCATACGAGCTTGGTGCGCCACTTGTCCATCGAGAGCGCCGAGCCCATCACGCCGCTGCCGGTGTACGGGATGCGCATCACCTCGAGCGCGCCCTGCACCGTGCCGTCCTCTCCGAAACGGCCGTGCAGCGCGATGAAGCAGCGGCTGAATCCCTCGCGCCTGAGGTCGAAGAGCTCGCGCTCGGCCGGGTCGAACGCGTGCGCGTCCACCCCCTTGGTGCGCAACGCAGCGAGCACGGCCTTGCCGGAGATGAGCGAGATCTCGCGTTCCGCGGAGGGACCGCCCATCAGCACGGCCACGCGCCCCAGGTCGCTCATGGGGCTTCCCCTCCCACGATTCGCACCTCGAGCACGAGGTCCACGCCCGTCTTCTCGCGCACCGTCGCGTGCACATGGCGCAGCACCGACTCGATGTCGTGCGCGCTTGCCTCGCCCTCGTTCACGATGAAGTTCGCATGCTTCCTCGAGACCTGCGCGCCGCCCACGGCGTATCCCTTCAGGCCGCACGATTCGATGAGCCGCGCCGCATGGTCGCCCGGCGGGTTGCGGAAAACGCTTCCGGCATTGGGCTGGTTGAGCGGCTGCGAGGCCACGCGCTTCTGGAGAAGCTCCTTGATGCGCTCCATCGCCGCGCGCTCTTCCCCGGCCTGGAAGCCGAACACCGCGGACACGAACCATTCCTCGGACTTCGCCTTCAGCGCAACGTGGCGGTAGCCGATGTCGTAGTCCGAAGGCACGCGATGGCGCAGCGTCCCGGCGCGATCGACCGTCTCGACGGCAACGACGTGGTTCCACGTCTCGCCGCCGTAGCAGCCCGCGTTCATCGCGAGCGCGCCGCCCACGGTGCCCGGCACGCCCGCCATCCATTCGGCGCCCGCGCCGCCGTGCTTGGCGACGAAGCGCGCGAGGTGCGGCGCCGGGACTCCCGCGCCGGCGCGAAACGAAAGCATCCCGTGCGTCGCCCCAACTTGCGCCTCGACCTCGATGCCGATGAGCGCGTGGTGCGTGAACACGATCGCGCCGGCGAAGCCGCCGTCGCGAACAAGGAGGTTGCTGCCCAGTCCCACGAAGAGCACGGGCTCCGATTTCGGCCGCGAGCTCAGGAACGCGGCGAGGTCGAGCACGTCGGCCGGCTGGTAGAAGACGCGCGCGCGCCCGCCGGCACGCCAGCTCACGTGACGCGACATCGGCTCGTCCTCGCGCAGGATGCCGCGCAGGCCTGGGTGGATGTGGGCTCGATCGCTCATGTCCATCGCGTCATGCCCCGCGCCTCACGCCGACGGTCGGGATGGCTAGCTCGGGGGCCAGGTTGGCGATGGAGCCCGCGCCCATGGTGACCACGACGTCGTCGTCGCGAACGCGGGAGAGCACCGCTTCGCGCATCTCGGAAGTCTTTTCGACGAAGAGCGGCTCCACCCTGCCGGCGAGGCGCACGGAGCGCGCGAGCGACCTCCCGTCGGCGCCGACGATGGGCGCTTCGCCCGCCGGATAGACGTCCGCGAGCACCAGCTCGTCCACCGTGGAGAGGACTCTCAC
>Ga0209131_1001497_pt1 | contig 16265 bp, 9 predicted proteins | sample GraSoi_2013_40cm_FD_185826 | JGI IMG/M metagenome (GOLD analysis project Ga0209131, IMG submission 185826) | Grasslands soil microbial communities from the Angelo Coastal Reserve, California, USA - Sample 9_17_2013_40cm (SPAdes) (version 2) | ecosystem: Environmental > Terrestrial > Soil >...
ACTGGATGGAAGTGTATGCGGGCGAGAAATCGTTCAGGATGTTCCAGAGTTGGCTTCCCGATGAAACGACGGATGCGTTCAAGGAATTTCTGGTCGGGATCAAAGGACCGCTCACGACTCCGATCGGTGGCGGCATTCGTTCATTGAATGTACAGCTCCGCAAGGTGCTTGATCTGTATGTTTGTTTGCGGCCGGTGCGTTATTACACGGGCGTGCCTTCTCCCGTGAAGCACCCTGAATTTGTGGACATGGTGATCTTCCGCGAAAACACCGAAGATATTTATGCGGGTATTGAGTTTGCAAATGGCACCGATGATAATAAAAAGTTCAAGGATTTATTCAAGGAAGCGTTCCCGAAGGAATTTGGAAAAATGCGCTTCCCTGACTCATCGGGAATTGGTTTCAAACCCATTTCTGTGGAAGGCACTGAGAGATTGGTCCGCGCCGCGATTGCCTGGGCATTGCTTAACAAACGCAAGAGCGTGAACTTTGTCCATAAGGGCAATATCATGAAGTTCACCGAAGGCGCCTTCAAGGATTGGGGCTATCAGGTTGGCAAGCGCGAATTCCGCAATGATGTGGTGACCGAACGTGAGAGCTGGATCCTTGGTAATAAAGAGAAGAACGCAAATCTTTCCGCGGAAGATAATGCCAAGATGATCGACCCAGGTTTTGATATGATGTCGCCTGCGCAACAGGGTGAGATCAAAGTTGAAATTGAAGATGCGTTGAAGTTGTGGGATACGCACGGCGACGGCAAGTGGAAATCGAAATTACTGTTGAAGGATTCGATTGCCGATGTAACATTGCAGTTCGTGTTGATTCGTCCGCGCGATTATGATGTCATCGCCACAATGAACTTGAATGGCGATTATCTCTCTGATGCATTGGCTGCACAAGTAGGTGGTATCGGTATTGCTCCAGGCGCGAATATCAATTATGTGACAGGTCACGCCATTTTCGAAGCGACTCACGGCACTGCGCCGAAGTACGCGGATTTGGATAAAGTGAATCCCGGTTCGGTCATCCTCTCGGGTGAGATGATGCTCCGCTATATAGGCTGGGGTGAAGCCGCCGATTTGATCGTCAAAGGCATGGAAGGCGCCATTGCCGCGAAGACCGTCACTTATGATTTTGCGCGTTTGATGGATGGTGCAACCGAGATCAAATGCTCCGAGTTCGGCGATGCGATCATCAATTGGATGGATAAGACGCCGTCTGTGGCAACAGGTGCAAAAGCGCCTGCAAAAAAGGTGGTAGCCAAGAAAGCGGTTAAAAAAGTAGCGAAAAAGGCTGTCAAGAAAGTAACCAAGAAGGCAGCGCCAAAGAAAGCGGCGAAAAAGAAATCGAAGCGTTAGATCAAGCTGTAATTAAAAAGTCAGGACTTGTACAAGTCCCGACTTTTTAATTCTAAAATTTCAACTACTTGGTTACTGTGATCGCCAACTTATTCTTTGATGAATTTCTTCCAAAATGAAATAAAAAACGCTCAAGTCAGCTGGCAACTTGTTTAATTTAACCTTTGTGTTTGTCTCTATATTTATGACAAACCTTCTGATGAGTTTGTGTTCGTCACACAAAACTCTATCAGAAAGTTTGCCTCTTCACTATTTGTCCTGTCAATTACATGCAGGGGTAATCATAAACAGATTTGATTAATCTGCCACGGCGGCATCTTCTGAAACTTCGGGCCACGCAACTTGTGGACCTCCGACTTCAGTGTTGCCGATATCATTGAAACGTCCCTGCACAAAGCCCGTGCCAGCGGGGATCAACTTACCGATGATCACATTCTCTTTCAAGCCGAAGAGCGGGTCGGTGGTGGAACCGATCGCCGCGCCCGCCAACACCTTGATCGTGTGTTGGAAGGATGAAGCCGAAAGGAAGGAATCGGTGCTGAGCGAAGCCTTGGTCACACCAAGCAAAACTTCTGAGAACTTGGCAGGCTGTTTGCCTTCTGCCAAAAGCGCCTCATTGATCTTGCGCATCTCAAGGCGGTCCACCGAATCACCCGGCAAATATTTGGTATCGCCTGGGCGGGTTACCTGCACCTTACTCAACATCTTGCGGGTAATGACTTCAAAGTGCTTATCGTGAATGTTCTGACCCTGTGAGCGATAGACCTTTTGTACTTCGGTCATCAGGTACATCTGGCAAGCTTCACGACCCTGGATCTTCAACACGCGATGCGGGTTGAGCGAACCTTCAGTAAGCGGTGTGCCGGCTTCCACTTTGTCGTTGTTCTTGACGAGCAAACGGTTAGTGTTGGGCACATCGTAAGTCGTGGTTTCTTTTTGATCGTAGGAGACGATCACCTTGCGATCCTTTTTCTCCACACGGACACGCCCACCATGCTGGGCGACGATCTTCGCATCGTCCAAAGTTGCCAGCACATCACCAACTTTGACTTCCGCCTCATCCTTGACTGCAAACTTCCAGTCTTCGGGCAGGCTGTATTCATCGCTGACGAGTTCACTGTGCTCAATGGTCACTTCGCGAATATCGGCATATTTTTCCGATTGGTTGATGTGCAAGGTACCACTGATCTCTGCGACAACAGCTTCACCCTTTGGCATCTTGCGCGCTTCGAAAATTTCCTCCACACGTGGGAGACCCGTTGTAATATCAGCACTGGTTGCAGCCACACCGCCAGTGTGGAAGGTACGCAGAGTCAACTGAGTACCAGGTTCACCAATGGATTGCGCGGCGACGATGCCAACAGCCGAACCAAGCTCAACCATGTTGCCGCGCGCCAGGTCGAGTCCGTAGCATTTGGAACAAATCCCATGCTGTAATTCACAGGTTAGCGGTGAACGGACTTTTATTTCTGATAAACCTGTAGCCGCAAGCTTGCGCGCCAAATCCTGTTTGATGATGTCGTTATATTCACCAATCACTTCGCCAGTTTTCGGGTCGATTACGGTTTCAGCCAGCAAGCGGCTGAAAAGACGGCTGCTCATCGCCTGACCAGCGACATCATCTTTTCTGCGGATATAGACACCATCGTGCGTGCCGCAATCGTGTTCGTTGATGATGATGTCCTGTGCAATATCCACGAGACGGCGGGTGAGATAACCAGCGTCCGCTGTACGCAGCGCGGTATCCGCCAGACCTTTGCGTGCGCCATGTGTTGAAATGAAATATTCCTGCGCCGTAAGACCTTCACGGAAGTTCGAACGGATTGGCATCGGGATAATACGACCGGATGGATCAGCCATTAACCCACGCATACCAGCCAACTGCGAAATGGTAGAGAACCCACCTTTGGTCGCGCCAGAGGATGCCATAGTGGAGAGGTTACCATCGGGATCCATATATTTCTTGACGGCGTCGCCCACACGTTCTGTGGTTGCCTGCCAGACTTCAATCTCGCGCTCATTCTTTTCCTGTTCGGTCAAAAGACCGCGACGGAAGTCGCGTTGTACCAATTCCACGGCCTTGAGCGCTTCTTCGATGATAGCCTTACGTTCCGGTGGGATGGTGATATCGGCAACGGCAAGTGTGATGCCAGAGCGGGTTGCATATTCAAAGCCAATGGCTTTGACCTTGTCTGCAACATCGGTAGTTTTTTCCTGTCCACAAATTTCGTAGACTTCGGCGATCAAATCCTTCACGCCGCCTTTATCGAGTTTTTCGTTGACGAACTGAACTTCGGGGGGTAGAACACGATTGAAGAGTACACGACCAACAGTAGTATCGATCACTCGTGTTTTAGGTTCAGAAAGGCGATCGCCTTTAACATCGTACCAGGTCTTGGCACTGATCTTGATCTCAGAGTGGACTTCCACCTGATCCAGCGCATAAGCCATCTCGACTTCATCAAAATTCGAGAAAGCACGTCCATCACCCTTATGGTTGGCTTTCTGCATCATAGTTAGGTAGTACACACCCAACACCATATCCTTGGATGGAGAAATGATGGGTTCGCCATCCGCCGGCTTGAGCAGATTCCTTGAAGCAAGCATGAGGGTACGCGCTTCATTGACTGCCTTTTGTGAAAGTGGAACATGCACAGCCATTTGGTCACCATCAAAGTCAGCGTTGAAAGCGGTGGTTACCAACGGATGTAATTGAATAGCCGAACCTTCAATGAGGATTGGTTCAAACGCCTGAATGCCCAAACGATGCAGGGTAGGGGCGCGATTTAACAAAACGGGACGTTCGCCGATCACACCTTCCAACGCTTCCCAAACCTCCGGGCGGTTGCGTTCAATCAAGCGACGGGCTCCCTTCACATTGGCAGCATAGTTGCCTTGCACGAGACGGGCGATCACAAACGGACGATATAACTCAAGCGCCATGCTCTTGGGCAAACCACACTGATTTAACTTCAATTGTGGACCCACCACAATCACGGAACGACCAGAGTAATCCACGCGCTTGCCGAGCAGGTTGCGGCGGAAACGACCCTTCTTGCCTTTGAGCATATCGCTCAAGGATTTCAGTTCACGGCGTCCACGGCGGGAAAGAGCCTTTCCACGTTGTGAATTGTCGATGAGACTGTCAACAGCTTCCTGCAACATGCGCTTCTCGTTGCGGATGATGACATCCGGAGCACCAAGCTCGAGCAATCTCTTTAAACGATTGTTGCGGTTGATCACACGGCGATACAAATCGTTAAGGTCGGAGGTTGCGAAACGTCCGCCGTCCAACTGTACCATCGGGCGCAGATCCGGAGGAATCACGGGAAGAATCGTGAGGATCATCCATTCAGGGCGATTGCCTGAACGACGGAAAGCTTCCACAACCTTTAAACGGGTGGTGGCTTTCTTGCGCTTCTGCTTGGATTTGGTAGTCTTAACTTCGTGCCAGAGTTCTTCAGAGAGCTTATCCAGATCAAGGCGTTCGAGAATATCATAGAACGCTTCAGCACCCATATCGGCGCGGAAGACTTGTCCCCAACGTTGCTTGAGTTCACGATAGCGAATTTCACTGATGAAAGTGAAGGGGCGCAGTTCCAATAACTCATCGCGTTGGCGTGACGTATTGTTGGATGAAACAGTCGCCTGACTCTCCAATTGAGAGCGAAGGGCTTCCATCTTCATATCCGCGTCGGCTTTGACGCGTCCGGCTTCCATCTTGAGGTCTTCAAGTTCCTTGGCGCGCTGATCTTTTAATTCGTTTTCAACGGTTTCAATATTCTTCTGAACGATCTTCTGAACCTGGGTTAAGTGCTTAGCAGCAACCTTATCACCAGCATCGAGGATCTTTTCACCAGTCAATTCAAAGACGACTGCCTTCTTGGCAGCTTCGCCCATTTGACCTTGAAGTAGCTTCTCAAGCTTCTGACCTTCTTTAATAACCGGGTCAAGCTTTTCAGCAATCACTTCATCATAACCTTGTTCAAGACTGGCACGTTTCTGATTGAGTTCAGAAATCGTATGATCGCGTTTGGTTTTGACTTCAGCGATCTTGGAATTGATCTCAGTCGCTTGTTCGCGCTCGGAAACAGAGATCTCATCTTCAATTCGTTTGAGAGCTTTGTTGCGGGCTTCTTCATCAACGTAGGTAACGATATATTGTGCAAAATAGAGCACGCGGTCAAGGTTGCGGCGCGAGATATCGAGCAGCATTCCCAAATAAGATGGGATGCGGCGCGTATACCAGATATGTGCAACCGGTGTCGCAAGGTTGATGTGGCCCATGCGTTCACGTCGCACTGCAGCGCGTGTTACTTCCACACCACATTTATCACAGATGATGCCTTTATAACGAGGGTTCTTGTATTTACCACAATAGCATTGCCAATCACGCTGAGGTCCAAAAATGGCTTCACAAAACAAGCCATCCTTTTCAGGTCGTAAGCGGCGGTAATTGATGGTTTCCGGTTTGAGCACTTCCCCATAGGACCAGGACATGATGGTCTGAGGTGATGCCAAACTGATACGGAGTGCGGTCAGTCCCTTAGTTTCCACTGGATCCTCTCCTTACAAAAGAAAAAATATTCATTACGAGTAGTCTCTAAAAAACAGGACATGGCTTACACTAGAGACAAACAAAAGCAAACGCTTTTAGAGTTTTCTCTAAAGCGCTTGCGATATAGAACTCGTTTGATTTCGTCCAACAGATGAATTATACGCAGAACAAAACGAAAGTCAAGGAATCTTTGTCTGAATTTCGTTGGAATCGGCGATTTTAGGTCAGTAACCCCTTCGCAAAAGCCAAAAATCCCTGCACATCCTTGAAATTCGTGACCATTCCTACAGAGATGCGCACCGCACCCATGGATTTGCCGTCGAAACAGGTACGGAAATCATCCTGGGAAAGGCGTTGTTCATGGCTTGGGCTCGTAAAGCAAACATCCAACTCTACACGCGAGACGCCCATTGCAACCTCCCCTGCGCCGGGGTTGCAAAAACAACCTGTTCGCAGCGAGATATTTGCTTCATTGGCTTGTTGTTCGATCAAACGGTGATTAAGCAATTGATTATCTTTATCATAAAAATTGACAGTGACCGCTCCGCCTCTTCCTTCGCTTGAGGTTGGTCCATAAACCCGAACTAATGGCACCCCGTTACTGTGTTTCAGCTGAGTCAAATTGCTCAACAACCAACCAGTCAACGCATAGATACGTTCATAGATCACATCATAGCCAATGGACTCAATATGTTTGAGTCCAATCTCAACTGCGGGAATGTTCAGGTAATCAATCGTGCCATCTTCAAATGCCGAAGCACCATCTGCCATGTAATATTTATCACCCATTACAGATGCAACAGTGATTGTTCCTCCGGCAAACCATGGACGATGTAATTTCGCCAACGCCTCTTTGTGTGCGATCAATGCACCCAGCCCGGTTGGATAACCAAACATTTTATAAAATGAAATCGGCACAAAATCTGGTTTGACTTCACTTAGATCCAGGTAACTGGTTGGAACAAATGCCGCCGCATCGAGCAAAACATCCCAACCATATTGATGTGCTTCCTCGATCCATTCAAGGGGATGTTTAACGGAGGAGAAGTTTGATTGAGCGGGATAAGCAAAAAGATTGTGTCCGCTTTTCGAAGGCTGGGACAACTCATGGCTGAGTTGCGAAGCGTTCACGCGCATGTCCGGCAACGCGACCGGGATGTAGGTCACATTTGCACCGCGCACGTGCGCAAATTCACGGATCCCATTAACCGAGTTGTGATTGTCAAATGTCAAAAGATAACGTCCATTTGAAAACGGATACGATTCGCCGATCAACTTCAATGCGCCGCTGGCATTCGACGTGAAGATAGCAAGATATTCATCGGGATCAGCGTTGAAGAATTTCAACACATATTCGCGCGCATGTTCAACCAAACGCGTCGCGGCTTGCGAAGTGGGATTGCTCGAATGTGGATTGCCAAAAACATGTTCAGCCAGCAGTTTATTATGACGGCGCAACTGCGACTCGGCATATAAGCCGCCGCCGGTGTAATCAAGATAAATATGCGCGCCCGCATCCAGGCGCGCATATTCAGTGGCACGCAGATCATCGATAATATGTGTGGTTGGGTACGTTGGGTATGATCTTAGAAATGCAACAAAATCGGGATCGGGTTTGGTCATGACGGACTCCTGTGCTAATTTAACCACAGATATGATTACGCATACAACCGCTTATAATTATCTCATGGCTCGTATTTGCATTGTACCGCGTGTCGAAGGACTTGCAGGGGTTGCGTCTTTTCGACTCAAATTCGAAAACGGACTGCGTGCCCGCGACGTGGAAGTCACTAACGACCTCTCACGACCAACGGACGCCGTTCTCGTTCTTGCCGGAACGAAGAACCTGCTCCCGTTATGGAGAGCTCATCGGCGTGGACAAAGAATCGTACAACGCCTCGACGGTATCAATTGGGTACACCGTGTGCGTTTGACGGGATTGCGATATACCGTGCGCGCCATCTATGGCAATGCCAATCTCTCTTTTATTCGCAGACGTTTGGCAGATAAAGTAATTTATCAAAGTAACTTCATAAAAAACTGGTGGGAGGATTGGTATAAGCCAGCACGCGTTTCCTCATCAGTAATTCTGAATGGCGTTGACTTGGATCAATATACCCCTCATGGTTTACATGAACGTCCTTTTGGTCATTATCGGATTCTCATTGTGGAAGGAAGTATGTCTGGTGCGTTGAATTCAGGATTGTATACTGCCATCAACCTATCCAATCTTCTTTCACATAAATTCAAGATCGAACTGATGATTGTTGGTCGGGTTGACAAACACACTCAGAACAAATTAAAGAATCAAACTGCTTTTCGCATCAAATTCATGAATACGATCCCGCGCGAACAAATCCCATGGATGATGCGTTCATCGCATGTTTTATTTTCCGCAGAAGTAAATCCGCCCTGCCCCAATTCGGTGATCGAATCATTGGCATGCGGACTTCCCGTGATCAGCTTCGATACCGGCTCGCTCTCCGAGATCGTGCAGGGAGATGCAGGCAGGCTGGCACCGTATGGTGCCAATCAATGGAAACTGGAAAAGCCGAATGTGCAAGCACTCGCAAACATAGCAGAAGAAGTTTTGCAAGACAACGACCATTTTCGAGCTTCCGCCCGCCAGCAGGCTGAGACTGCGTTGGGTTTGGATAAGATGGTGGATGAATATCTAAAAATTTTACTTGGCTAGGAGACAACTATGACAAATGAGGAAATCATTGAGTTCCTGAAAAAGCACTTGCAATCCATTCGCGAGAACGACTCAAAAACATATAACGAAACAACCAGCGAAGACCTCACTCTATATGAATGGTGGATCACGCCGCATCGCATTGACGGACTTCCTTTTCATGAATTCATGATGGGCGAAAACGAAAAACTAGGCACCGCATTTGGCGCGGAAGGCAGCGCAAAGTCTGCAACACGCTACGATCTCTCGAACCTGCACATTCAAAACTATGGTGATTCTGCAATTGCCAGCTATACCCTGCTAACCAGCACAGCATCAGCGAATGGCGTGAAGGTTGCTTCGCACAATGAAAGCCGCGTGATGGTGAAACAAAACGGCACATGGAAAGTTGTCCATGTACACAAATCGCCTGCGTGGCAGGCTCCACATAATCCTGCATGATGCGTTTCCATGGCAAACTCGCCCTACAACAACGCGTGCTCCCGAATTACCGCGCGCCATTCTTTGACCTACTCGCCTCTGCCTGCGATGATGGGATGAGTCTGTTCACGGGCTTGCCGCGTCCAGTGGAAGGAATTACAGTTGCCACGGAATTACAAGTTGCAAATTATAAATTAGAGGAAAATATTCATCTATTTCACGGCGCGTTTTATTTATGCTATCAACGCGGATTAATGGATTGGCTCAAAGCATGGAATCCCGATGCGTTGATCATGGAAGCCAATCCACGGTATCTTTCCACGTCATCCGCTGTAAAGTGGATGCATCAACTCAACAAACCCGTCATTGGCTGGGGACTTGGTTCGCCGCCCATTAGTGGATTCCGCAAGCAAAAAAGAATATCGTTCGTCAGTCAATTCGATGCGATGCTCACCTACAGTAAACGCGGCGCGGATGAATATGCCGCGCTTGGTTTTCCACGCGAGCAGATATTTGTCGCGCATAATTCAGTCGCTATGCCACCATCATCACCTCCACCTGTTCGACCTTCGACCTTTGACGTTAGACCAATAATTCTCTTCGTCGGAAGATTGCAAGCCCGTAAACGTCTTGATTCATTATTCCGCGCTTGTGCCGAAATACAAAATGTAAAACTGGTCATTATCGGTGATGGGCCTGAACGCGAAACACTTGAAACTTTGGCAAAAGAAATCTATCCGAGCACAGAATTTATTGGATCAAAGCATGGGGCTGAGCTAAAGCCTTATTTTGAAGAAGCAGACCTCTTTATCCTGCCTGGAACCGGCGGACTCGCTGTTCAGGAGGCGATGAGTTATGGGCTGCCGGTGATTGTCGCACAGGGCGATGGCACGCAGGATGATTTGGTCAGAAAAGAAAATGGCTGGCAAATTCCGCCTGATGATTTTGAGGCGCTTGTTTCCACAATGAAAGACGCGCTATCGGATGTAGCGCGTCTGCGAAAGATGGGGGCATATTCTTACCGTATCGTAAAAGAAGAGATCAATATCGAAAAGATGGCGGAGATATTTGTGGTCGCATTGAATACGCTAACTCGAAAATGATTTGATGGCTTCGTCCATATTATTATAAATGTATAGGTTTTGCATAAAACCGGTGATATTCAAAATATAATAGATTTGTGGATTGGGGCAAACCATTTTTAAGTAGGGCGATTTATATGGCTCTGTGCCATGTTGTTGCATGAGTTCCACATCGGCTGGCGGTGTGAGCAACTTGAAAATATTTTGGATCGCTCGCAAGCCAGCACTGGAAAGCACATCCAACTCGGATAGATCAAGCAAAAGATGAGTTGCCCCATCCTCACGTACCTGATGAGCATGGTCGAGTAGTTGCTGCTCAGTACTGCCGTGTAGATGACCGCCCAAATGCAAGATGGTCACCGCTATTTCTCCCTGAATCTGCGAGGTAGTAATAGATAGTTCGCTCATAAAAGAACTCCTTTGGTTGTAATACTATACAGTTTTTAGAGGCGGAATGCAAGTCTGCTACCGCTCCGCGTTCACCCACATTTGCTCACCATTGGTGGCGATATCAACCCAGCCGCTTTCATCGGTGCGCAACAGTGAATAACCTTTCACTTCATCCAACACTTCACCATCGGGCATGCCGTTTTGATCCGCGGCATCCACGCTCAACACCACCAATTCAGGATTTAAGTTCGTGATCCATTCAGATGGATTCGATGCAGCATAACCAGAATCAGCCAACGACAAGACGCTCACAGGCCCAACATCAGCGCCATTGTTCAACGCGCTCAACGCATCGAGGCTCATGCCCACCGGCAACAACGCGCGGAAGTTTTTATATTCTATCAGCAACACTGCGCCACGCGGACCCACCGTCAATACTTTCAAGATGCCGTCATCACCCAGATCCAAAATCTGCCCGACCTCTGCAGTCGTCACTGAAATTTGATTCGTGGTCAGATATTCTTTCAACACCAGCGAGGAGAACGACGCCTGCGTATTCCCGCTCCACAACACTTGATCGGGTGGATAACGATCCAGCACACGCGGTAACGCTGCTACTTGATTCTCATCCGTCGCAGCGACCACCAGCCAATCCAATTTGCGATTGAATACCGGCAGACGCCGTCCTAATTCGTCTGAGAGTTGTGTCACACTCGGTCCGCCATTGACCAGCACGTGTTTACCTGCTGGTGTTTGGATGAGCACCGCGTCCGCCGAACCCACACTCAGAAACGTGATATGCAAGCGACCATCTGGAAGTGAGACTGCCGCGCGCCACACCAATAAAAGACCGATCACGAGGATGATGATTCCGCTTCCGACTCCAACCGAGCCTGCTCGCTGCCCGAGCGACTGAATCCGCTCTTTGAAACTGGACCAACCTAAAGTCACAGTGAGAAGCGCTGCGTAAAACAGAATCACGAACCAGATGGAGAAATTTCCAAGAAAGAGAGTCCCATGCGGCACACGGTCAAATAATTCCACCATGCGAATCGTGTAAACGACGAAGGGCCACGCGATCCACGCCACAACTTGTCCAGCCAAAAACCAGACATGGCTCAACAACACTGCCAGCCCGCCCAGGATCATGACCGCTGGCTGCGGCGGCAAAATGAACGGGTTGGCGATGAATGAAACGAGCGAAATGCGCTGGAACTGATATGCCATAATGGGGATTGTAGTCAATTGCGCTGCGAACGTGAGGAGCACAAATTCAGAAAAGAGTTCGGCAAATTTTTCAGCCGCAGAAGCCGGGAAATATTTAACAATGATGCGATTCGCAAATTCAGAAAATGGTGTGGCATAAAGGATGAGACCCAGTGTGGCGAAGAACGAGAGTTGAAAACCCACATCCCAAACATACAGCGGATTCCAAATGCACATCAACGCCGCGACAACAAGTAAAGTGTTGAGCGCAACTTGTCTGCGCCCGACTTGTTTCGCCAGCAATGCCAAGATGCCCATAATGGCAGCACGCACTACAGCCGCGCTGGCGCCAACGATGAATGTATATAAAATAATTCCGATGATTGCAACCAGTGCGCCGCGCCGATCACCGAAGAAGCGACTGAAAAATGCAAAGAAGATTCCGGCTATGATGCTGATATTGAAACCAGAAATGGCAATGATATGTGCCGTGCCGGTATTTTTGAAGGCTTGTTGTAATTCATTGGTCAGACCCGAATCCACGCCGAGCAAAATCCCCGCGAGCAAAGACGATTCCGGATCGGGGAACATCCGATAAATATTCTCAAGCGATTTATCCTTGAAGGCGTATAACGCCGCAACGATAGAATTGCCGCCCTTTTCTGGCAAGACCGTTACTTCAGCATTGGTAACATAGGAATAAATATTTTGAGCGGCAAGATAATCTTGATAAGAGAAATCTTCGTTTGTTGGCGGAGTCTTCAATTTACCGCGAAAACGTAGTACATCACCATAGTGAAAAGTTTGATTGTTCGTAACGCGCACCAAGATCAAGCCATGTACAGGCAATTCGCTATCGCCAGTATCTACTTTCTGAACATTGACGCGGAGATTGGTATACGCGTCGCGATAATCAGGCGGTTCAACCAGCGTGCCCGTGATGAGCAGGTCATAATCACGATCGTTGTAAAAGGCGATATGGAATGCGTCAAATTTGGGGATCGTACTTTGATAGCGTGCTGCGCCGAAGGCGAGAGCCAATAAAAGGATGAAGGCAAAAGGCTGAAGGAGAAAATGGAAAGTGGAAAGATGGAAGATACGTGCGAGAATGGCAAGCACAATAAAGGCAAATGCCAATCCAATCCACACCCAGATCGAAAGTGAAACTAAACTCCCCAAAACAATCCCCGCGAGGAAGACAAGCGAAATCCACATCAGCGGAGGCTGTGTAGCAAGTCGTTCACGTAGAGATGTAGGAGGATTCGCCGCCTGCATAGATGTCTTTTATCATAGCATGGAATTGTCTGGGTAGGATACAATTTTATCAATGCCCTCAACCAAAATCATCTTTATGAAAAGAATCAAAGCTTCGGAAAACGCTGGCTGGAATGGCGAGCAGAATCTGGCTCGCTCACCGGCAGGTTCGTAAACCTGACCTCTCTTTCTCAGACAATCTTCTTTTCTCCCAACGGACTGTCTGGCTTCCTGTATTGGTATTTCATTCATCCATTCCATTTGTTCAGGTTTCGCGGTTTAATTGGGAAAACTTCACAGAGAAATGAAACTTCATGAAAAGAAATCTTGTCATTGGTTTTCTGGTTGTAATACTCGCCATCCTAATGGTCACAGTTGCGCTCTATGTTCGCACTGACATTCCATCCAATCAGGATTTCAGCGGGTTGTATTATGCCGACCTTGCCCTCGTCCATGGCATTCAAGTGTACGATATTCCAAAGATAGAAGCATTGGCGTTTCAAGTGTCTAATGTTCCGGCAGATAAATTCCAGATGCCGCGCTTTTTGTATCCGCCCTGGTATATATTGAGCACGTTTTATCTCGGCTGGTTCTCGATGGATGCCGCGGCGACTTTGTGGTTCGAAATTAATCTGATCCTATTGTTCTTGTCCATTTGGTTTCTGACAGATGGCTGGCCCGGACGTCTGCGGTTGATCGCTTTTCCGCTTGGGTTGATCTTCCTGCCAGTGATCGGGTCTTTGACCGTTGGACAATTTGTCTTTCCCGTGCTGCTTGGCGTATCGATACTCATGTATGCCTTGCCAAATGAACATGTCGCTTTGACTGTGCTGGGCACGGTGCTAACCACATTCAAGCCTCATCTTGGCGCGCTGTTGGTGCTGTCCGTGTTGGGATATTTGATCGTAAGCCGTAGCAACTTTGGACAACGCGCGCTGCGTTCCATCATCCTGGTTGGCGTCTTTTTAATTGCGATCAGTTTTCCAGCTGATTCACATTGGTTGATCAGATATCCAAGTTTGTTATTGGGCATCTCATCCAATTATGGGCAGAGTGAAAACGCCGCGTTGTGTGTAAAATGTGCGAACCTGCCAATCTCGCTTTCACGTTGGTTCCTCGATGGGTCGCTCTCAAAAGCCGCGCTCATTGCTCTAGCATTGCTCATTGCGCTGATCGGGTTATTCTTTCTGGTTCGTTTCGCGTTGTTGAAAGATTCTGATCTGCTCTTGAACGCAACATTGATCACGACCTTGATCATCAGTCCTTATTTGTTCAATTATGATTTTATTCTGTTGTTGATCCCAATTGCGATTCTGCTCCGCGATAGTAGCTTGACTCGAAAGATGATTCTGAGTATCTGCTATCTAGTGCCCACTCTCGCGCTTGGGTGGTATGGACGCGCCGGAAATATTGCGTTGTTGATCGTCACATTGATTCTTGCCGTGCTTATTTTTCTGCGCGCCAAATCCCAGGTTGACGTTCCTGCGCTCACCGCATACAATACAAACAATTAAATACGATCGGCAAGCGGCGAAGCTGGTGTAATTCCAGCACTGTCGCGCAACTGTGAGTTAGCTGTTAGCTAACAAGTCAGGTCGCCCGCTCTGGTCGGTTCGCCACACTCTCGCGAAAAGGAGGTGGATGACGGCCACTCGGATTGCCTCTCCAACCTCCCCAGCAACGGCTGGGGATTTTCATTTCATAATATTCAGGAGAAAACATGTTACGTAAGACTTTACTAATCGCCCTATTGATTGTGTTATTGACGGCCTGCGCGCCTCAAGCTACGCCGACAGTTGCTCCCGTTGCGACCGAAATTGTCACCACCCAAGCCCCCGCCACCGAAGTACCAACCGTCGCACCAACTGCTGTCTCAACAGGCATTACGCTCACCGACGGACTCGGACGCGAAGTTAAACTCGCTAGTCCCGCGCAAAAAATTATTTCGTTCGCGCCGTCCAACACGGAAATCTTATTTGCCATTGGAGCAGGCTCACAGGTAGTGGGACGCGATGAGCTTTCAGATTTCCCTGAAGCTGCAAAAAGCTTAACCAGCATCGGTTCCACTTTCAAAGACTTGAACACAGAGCAAATCGTTTCTTTGCATCCTGATCTTGTACTGGCGGCGGAGATCAATACGCCCGAACAAGTGAAGGCGCTCGAAGGACTTGGGATCACTGTATATTATTTGAAAAACCCAACCACCCTTGAAGAGTTGTATGGCAACATGGAAATCGTGGCGCAACTGACCGGACACGAATCCGATGCCGCCACCACAATTGCTGCGCTCAAAGCACGCGTTGCGGCAGTGGATGCAAAGATCGCAACTGTCACAACCAAGCCGACTGTCTTTTACGAACTGGATGCCACTGACCCAGCCAAGCCTTATACTGCAGGCAAAGGTACATTCATCACTGTTTTGATTGATCGCGCGGGTGGTAAAAATATCGCTTCAGATATTGACGGTTATCCACAGTTCAGTCTGGAACAGGTGGTGGCCGCCAATCCAGATTTCATCATTTTAGGTGATGCGGCATATGGGATTACCGCAGACAACGTAGCTGCTCGTCCCGGTTGGGGAAAACTAAGTGCGGTCACAAGCAAACAGGTTCTGCCTTTTGATGATAACCTCGCCAGCCGCCCCGGTCCGCGCTTGGTGGATGGACTGGAACAATTGGCAAAGTTATTACATCCGGAATTGTTTAAGTAAGAACATAGACAAGTATACAGGTAAATACGTATTTACCTGTATACCTAATTCCTTGTATACATCCAGCCATGCGTCGTGCTCCTTTTCTTTTTTCTTTCAGCTTCCTTTTGATTGCCCTACTTTTTAGCCTGGCAATTGGTTCTGTTCTAATTCCTCCAGTGGAAGTCTGGCGTGCCATCAACGGAGCCTCAACCAATGAGACGTTTCGCACGATTTTGTGGGATATCCGTATGCCGCGTACGATCTTGATCGCATTGGTGGGAGCGGCATTGGCTGGAAGCGGGGCAACCTATCAAGGTTTATTTCGCAACCCATTGGCGGATCCATATTTGATTGGTGTAGCTTCGGGAGCAGGACTGGGTGCGGTGTTGGCTATGTCTATTCGCTGGCCCTACACCGCGCTGGGATTGATGGCTGTGCCAATGGCGGCTTTCGCTGCCAGCCTGCTGACAGTTTTTCTGGTTTACACTTTTGCTCATGTAGGTGGAGGCGTTCCCACCACAAATTTAATTCTGGCAGGCGTGGCAATCTCCTCTTTTGCTGTCTCGTTGACTTCGTTTCTTATGTTGCGTTCCACGGGTGAACTACGCCG
>Ga0209131_1001501_pt1 | contig 16240 bp, 15 predicted proteins | sample GraSoi_2013_40cm_FD_185826 | JGI IMG/M metagenome (GOLD analysis project Ga0209131, IMG submission 185826) | Grasslands soil microbial communities from the Angelo Coastal Reserve, California, USA - Sample 9_17_2013_40cm (SPAdes) (version 2) | ecosystem: Environmental > Terrestrial > Soil >...
ATGGCCGAAGAAGTCGTGGAACACGTCGGGCTCGACGATGTAGTCGAACTCCTCCGGCCGGCGCAGCCACACCGTGACCGGGAAGCGCCGGTTGGCAAGGTGCGTGAAGAACGCATCGTCCGGAATCAAGCCGGGGACGGCGACGATTTGCCAGCCGGTTTTCGCTCTGAGTTTTTTTGAAACCTGGTCGAAGCGCGGGATCTCGCGCGCCGAATCCAAACCCGCGATGGCTTCGATCCATTCGGGGCAGGCGTAGCGCGGCACGAGCTTCGACTGGCGCTCGAACAGGCGCCGATACAGCGCGTGCTCCTCTGGCGTATAGCTCGCCCAATCCTGCTCGACGGCGTAATCGGGTGCCGCGCGCGAGTAATCGCCGCGCAGCTCTGCGGTCTTCATGCGGCGGGTTTCAGAACGCCGCGGCGCACCTGGTCGAGCTCCATCGACTCGAACAGCGCCCTGAAGTTGCCTTCGCCGAAGCCTTCGTCGCCCTTGCGCTGGATGATCTCGAAGAAGATCGGGCCGATCACCGTCTTGGTGAATATCTGCAGCAGGAACCCGCCCGCAGGATTGCCGTCGACCAGGATCTTGCGCCGGCGCAGCTCTTCGAGCGGCTCGCCATGCCCGGGCAGCCGCTTATCGACCATCTCGTAATAGGTGTCGGGCGTGTCGAGCAGCTCGACGCCCTTGGCCCTCAGCGCATCGACCGTGCGGTAGATGTCGGCGCTATGCAGCGCGATGTGCTGGATGCCTTCGCCGTGATAGGCGTCGAGGTATTCCTGGATCTGCGAGCGGTCGTCCGACGATTCGTTGATCGGAATCCGGATGCGGCCGCAGGGACTGGTCATCGCCTTCGACTTCAGTCCGGTGAGCTTGCCCTCGATGTCGAAATAGCGGATCTCGCGGAAGTTGAACAGGCGCTCGTAGAACTCCGCCCATTCCCCCATGCTGCCGCGGTGCACGTTGTGCGTGAGGTGGTCGACATACGTCAGCCCGGCGCCGCCGGGCGCGGGCGCGTCGCCGCGCCAGAATGCCTCGAATCCCGGGAGCGGTCGGAAGTCCACGTCGTAGATGGTGTTGCCGTACGCGTTCTCGGGATAGCGGTCGACCAGATAGATCAGCGAGTCGCCGATGCCCTTGATCGCCGGAATGTTGAGCTCGCCCGGGCCGACGGGGTTCTCGACGCCCCAGGCGCCGCGCTCCACCAGCTTTTCATATGCATTGGCAGCATCACGCACGCGAAACGCCATCGCGCACACGCTCGGTCCATGGCGGCGCGCGAAATTCTGCGCAAACGAGCGCGGCTCGGCGTTGAGGATGAAATTGACGTCGCCCTGCTTGTAGAGCGCGACGTCCTTGTGCCGATGGCGCGCAACGCGCTGGAAGCCGAGCTGCTCGAACAGCGCGCCGAGCGCCCTCGGGTCGGGCGCGGCGTATTCGACGAACTCGAAGCCGTCGGTCTGGATCGGGTTGTCCCACGCCTGCTGTTTCGCCTCGGCCATGCCGCCTCCGGGTCTCCTCCTAGTAGCGTTCAATTGTATGATGCCGCCCCTATGCAAAAGGTTGCAACGCGGGTTCCCCTGGCGGAGTTCGAGCCCGCCCTCAAGAAAAGACTCGAACCGCGCCCTCGCCAACCATCCGGCACTCATTGCCGCGTGGAACGAGTTCTCCAAGGTGTTGCGCCACGACACGCGCACGCCGCGCGCGCTGCGCGAGCTCGTCATCCTGCGTGGCGGGCAGCTGATGCGCTCGGAATACGAATGGGCGCAGCACCTGCCGATGGCCCGCAAGGCCGGTGTGCGCGAAGCGCAGATCAATGCGCTGGCGCAGTGGCGCACTTCGCGTGAGTTCGATGCCCGCGAAAAGGCGGCGCTCGCGCTCGGCGAAGCGGTCACCCAGGGACACGTGAGCGACGAGGTCTATGCCGAAGCGATGCGGCAGTTCGACCACCACGATTATGTCGAGCTCGCCGTGGTGGCGGCGTTCTACGCCATGGTCGGCCGCATGCTCGATGCGATGGGGGTGCCGCTCGACGCGGATGTCGCCAACTACCAGCCGAAGCTGAAGTGAACGGCCAGCGCAGTTACCGCTATTACGAATTCGTAATGGCGGCGTTCGTCACGGTGCTCATCTGCTCTAACCTGATCGGGCCCGCCAAGATCGTGCAGGTCGACGGCTTCCCGGCGTTTGGCGCGGGGCTGCTGTTCTTCCCCATTTCGTACGTTTTCGGCGATGTGCTCACCGAGGTCTACGGTTACGCACGGGCACGGCGCGTCATCTGGGCCGGGTTCGCCGGGCTCGCGTTCGCGGCGATCATGGCGGCCGTGGTGGTGGCCCTGCCGCCGGCGCCGTTCTGGAAGAACCAGGAGGCTTACCAGATCGCCTTCGGCACGACCTGGCGCATCGCGCTCGCCTCGATGTTCGCGTATTTCTGCGGCGAATTCGCCAACTCCTTCGTGCTCGCGAAGATGAAGATCCTCACCGCGGGCCGCTGGCTTTGGACGCGCACCATCGGCTCGACCATCGTCGGCGAAGCGGTCGATTCCACCCTGTTCTACCCGCTCGCGTTCTACAACTCCGGCATCGTGCCGAACGAGATCCTGCCGGCGATCATGCTGGCGCAGTTTGTCGGCAAGGTCGGCGTCGAGGTGGTGTTCACGCCGGTGACCTACAAGGTGGTCGGGTTTCTGAAGCGGGCCGAGAACGAGGACGTTTACGACCGCAACACCGACTTCAGCCCATTCCGGCTCAAGGTTTGATGCGTCCCTGCCGGTAGGCCGCGAGCAGCCGCTGCAGGCGCGAACGCTCCTCGCTCGGCGCATCGTCGAGCACAAAGCCGTCGGCGCCACGCACGTAGAACTGTCCGGCCAGCCGATGGTCCGCTTCGGCGAGGTCCCATACCAGCAGGTGGTGCTTTCCGACGGCGAGCTCGGCCACCAGGCGGTTCGGCGCTGAACCGTATTGCGCGAAGACGCGCCTGAATTCCGCTTCGCCCACGGCCTCGCGGTAATCGCTCAGCACCTGGCGGCGGCGTTGCGGCGCGTTGGAAAGCGCGGCTGCGTCGTCGATCTTGCCTTCGCCGAGCAGAGAAAGCAGCCGCCGAGCCGTATCGCTCGCGCTATCGGCCGACGCCGGGGCGATGAGCTCGTAACGGATGACGGAACCGTCATCCACCTGCAGCTCGGCGCCCAGCGCCGTGCAGGCGACGAGGGCGAGCAGCCCGGCCCAGCGCTCAAGCCGCCGCGCGATGCGCTTCCGGACTGTCAAAGCGGGCGAAAAGATCGTCCTGCTTCTGGCGCGCCAGGGCGAGGTGGCGCGTCTTCACATGGCCGAAGCCGCGGATCTCCTCGGGGATCGACGCGATCTGGACCGCTACCGCGTGATTGGCCGCCGAGAGCTTTGCGAGCAGGCGATCGACGTTCGCTTCGTATTCCGCGATCAGCGCGCGCTCGGTGCGCCGCTCCGCGGTGTAACCAAACACGTCGAATGGCGTACCGCGCAGACCGCGCAGGCCTTTCAGCACATGGAACACCGGCAGCATCCAGGCGCCGAAGCGCATCTTGCGAGGCTCGCCGGTGGTTGGATCCTTGCGCGCAACAAGCGGTGGCGCGAGATGGAACACGAGCTTGTAATTGCCCTCGAACATGCCGGCGATCTTCTGCTGGAGCGCGCCGTCGGCGTGCAGCCGCGCGACCTCGTATTCGTCCTTGTAGGCGAGCAGCTTGGCGTAGTAGCGCGCGACCGCTTCGCTCAGCTTGGTCGAGCCCGCCGCTTCGCGCTCGCGCTGGCGCACGCTTTCAACCAGCTTGCGATAGCGCTCGGCATAGGCCGCGTCCTGGTACGCGGTGAGGAACTTGACGCGACGCTCGATCAGCTCGTCCAGCGTGCGCGAGAAATGTTCGCCCAGAGCGATGACCTCGGCCGGCAGCGCGAGGCGCTCGACGCGCTCCAGGTCGACGGCGGCACGCCGGCCCCAGAGGAAGCTTTGCTTGTTGAACTCGACCGCGACGCCGTTCAGCTCGATGGCGCGCTCGAGCGAGGCGCCGGCAACCGGAATCCAGCCCTTCTGGTAGGCATAGCCGAGCATCAACATGTTGGTGGCAATGGCATCGCCCATCAGACCGGTCGCGAGCTGCGTTGCGGTGACGAAGCTCGCCAGCCCCTTGCCGCAAGCGTCCTCGATATCGTGCTGCAGGTCGCTTCCCGGCAGCTGCCAGTTGGGGTTGCGCACGAAGTCCGCCGTGGGCGTGACCGAAGCGTTGACCACCGCGTGCGTGCGGCCTTGCGCCATCTTGGCGATGGCGTCGGTGCTTGCCGTCACCACAAGGTCGCAACCGATCACCAGATGCGCGCCGCCGGTGTCGATGCGGGTCGCCGACAGTGCTTCGGGCTTGGCGGCGAGCTGGACGTGCGACATGACGGCGCCGTATTTCTGCGCGAGGCCCGACATGTCCAGTACCGAAACGCCCTTTGCTTCCAAGTGCGCGGCCATGGCGAGGATCTGGCCGATGGTGATAACGCCGGTACCGCCGATGCCGGTGACCAGCACGCCGTAGGGCGCGCCGAGCGCGGGCAGCGCAGGTTCCGCAAGCGTGGGGAAATCATCCGCCACCTTGGCCGCCGAGCGGCCTTTTCTGAGCTTGCCGCCTTCGACGGTGACGAAGCTCGGGCAGAAGCCCTTGAGGCAGGAGAAATCCTTGTTGCAGGACGACTGGTTGATCAGCCGCTTGCGGCCGAACTCGGTCTCCAGCGGCTCGACCGACAGGCAGTTCGATTTCACGCTGCAGTCGCCGCAGCCTTCGCACACCGCCTCGTTGATGACGACCCGCTTTGCGGGATCGGGATATTCATTTTTCTTGCGGCGGCGGCGCTTCTCGGAGGCGCAGGTCTGGTCGTAGATCAGCGCCGATACCCCGGGAGTCTCGCGCAGCTCCCGCTGCACGGCGTCCAGGTCGTCGCGGTGCCGGATGGTGACGCCGGGCGCCCATTGCGTGCCGTGCGGATATTTCTCGGGCTCGTCGGTCACGACGATGATCGGCTGCACGCCTTCGGCGGCGATCTGACGTGAAATGATCGCGGGATCGAGGGGGCCGTCATGGTGTTGGCCGCCGGTCATCGCCACCGCGTCGTTGTAGAGGATCTTGTAAGTCATGTTGACCTTGGCCGCCACGGCGGCGCGGATCGCGAGCAGGCCGGAGTGGTAATAGGTGCCGTCGCCGAGGTTGGCGAAGATGTGCTTCTCGTCGGTGAACGGCGCCTGCCCGATCCACGGCGCGCCCTCCGCGCCCATGTGGGTGAAGGTCGAGGTATTGCGGTCCATCCACACCGCCATGAAGTGGCAGCCGATGCCGGCGGTGGCGCGGCTGCCTTCCGGCACGCGCGTCGAGGTGTTATGCGGGCAGCCCGAGCAGAAATACGGTTGGCGCACCGTCGTTACCCGCGGCCGGGCGAGCGCCTTTTCCTTGAAGTCGAGGAACGCCAGCCGCTCGCGGAACTGGCTGCCGAGCGCTCCGGTCATGCCGAGCTTCTCCAGGCGCTGCGCGATCGCTCGCGCCACCATCGCGGGGGAATGCTCGTAGTGCGCCGGCAGCAGCCAGGTGCCGGCCGGCTGTCCGCCGCTGCGGCTCCATTCGCCGCTGTCGTCGAACTTGCCGACCACCCGCGGCGCGCGCACGCCTTCCTTCCAGTTATAGAGCTCTTCCTTGATCTGGTATTCGATGACCTGGCGCTTTTCCTCGACGACCAGGATCTCCTCGAGGCCTTCGGCGAAGCGCCGCGCGCCTTGCGGCTCGAGCGGCCAAGTGAGCGCTACCTTGTAGACGCGAAGGCCAATATCGCGCGCTACGCGCTCGTCGATGCCGAGGTCGGCCAGTGCGCGCATCACGTCGCCGAAAGACTTTCCCGTGGTGGCGATGCCCAGGCGCGCGTGCGGCGAATCCCAGATCAGCCGATCGAGGCCATTCGCCCTCGCATAAGCGAGCGCCGCGTAAACCTTGTAGTCGAGGATGCGCGCTTCCTGCTCGAGGATGCCGTCGGGCCAGCGGATATTGAGTCCGCCCGGCGGCATCGCGAAATCCGCCGGCATGTTGGACTGCACGCGCTCGGGATCGACGATCACCGAAGCGCCGGATTCCACGACGTCGGTGACGCACTTGAACGCGATCCAGCAGCCGGAATAGCGGCTCATGGCGAAGCCGTGCAGGCCCAGATCGAGATAGTCCTGGACACTCGCCGGGTTGAGCACCGGGATCAGGCAAGCCTTGAAGATGTGCTCGGACTGGTGCGGCAGCGTCGAGGACTTGGCGGCGTGATCGTCGCCGGCGAGCGCGAGCACGCCGCCGTAGCGCGAAGTCCCCGCGGCATTGGCGTGCTTGAAGACGTCGCCGCAACGGTCGACACCCGGGCCTTTGCCATACCACATCGAGAACACGCCGTCGTAGCGCGCCTTGGGGAAGAGATTCAGTTGCTGCGTCCCCCAGACCGAGGTGGCGGCCAGGTCTTCGTTGACGCCCGGCTGGAAGCGCACGTGATGGCTCTCGAGGTGCTGCTTCGCGCGCCACAGGCTCTGGTCGAGGCCGCCAAGCGGCGAGCCGCGATAGCCCGATACGAATCCGGCGGTGTTCACTCCGGCGCGCGCATCACGCTCGCGCTGCAGCATCATCAGCCGGATCAGCGCCTGCGTGCCGGTGAGGAACACGCGCCCGCGCTCGAGCGTGTACTTGTCGTCCAGGGAAGCCGAAGCGAGAGTTGCGTGATCGACGGGGGCGTTCATCTAACCTGTTCCACAAAAATTGTGTTCATGTGGGGCGCCGCAGGCTGAGCGCCGCGGCGGTGGCCATCCGGGATTGTGTCCCTCGCGGCGGTTGGAGCCTAGCACAGCCTCAAGCCGCCGCGCGCGCCCGGATCCGCGGCTTCGGGCGAGCCGCGGGCTGATCCCCGGGTTGATCCCAATACGGCTCCGGGCCGAAGGATTGCGCGAGAAATTCGATGAACACGCGCGTCTTCGCCGGGAGAAAGCGCCGATGCGGATAAACCGCGTAAATGGCGACATCGGAATGGAAGGTGTAGCCCGGGAGCAGCGCGATAAGCGAGCCGTCCTGCAGCTGGCGGTAGACGTCCCACGTCGATTTCAACGCGATGCCCAGCCCCGCAAGCGCCCATTCGCGCAACACTTCCCAGTTGTCGCAGGCATAGCGTCCCTGGACGCGCACCGATCCGGGCTTGCCGTCGGCGGCTTTGTACTCCCAGGTGGCGGCGAAATCGCGGGTGACGAGGCAGTTGTGCTTCGCCAATTCATCCGGAGTGCGCGGGCGGCCATGGGCGGCGAGGTACGCGGGACTTGCGCACACCACACGGCGATTGGGCGCGAGCTTGCGCGCGGCGAGCGACGAGTCCTGCAGGTCGGCGATGCAGACGCCGACGTCGAAGCCCTCGTCCATGATGTTGACGTTTCGGTCCGACAGGCTGAGCGCGAGCTCCACCTTGGGATAGCGTGCGGCGAACTGCGGCACCAGCGGTGCGACGTGCTGGTGACCGAAGGAGGCGGGCAGCGAGACCTTGAGCGCCCCTTGAGGCTCGACCCGGCCTACCGACACTTCGGCGTCTGCTTCCTCGATCTCGGTCAGCACCCGGGTGCAGACGTCGTAATAGCGGCTGCCTTCCACGGTCAGGTTCAGGCTGCGCGTGGTGCGGTTGATCAGCCGTACGCCGAGCCGGGATTCCAGCGCGGCGAGGCGGCGACTTACCAGCGCAGGTGACAATCCCAGCTCGCGGGCGGCCGCCGACAGGCTGCCAGCGGCCACAACCCTCGAGAAAACTGCCATCTCCTGCAACGAGTTAGCCATTTGTGCAAATTCTGCAAAGGTGTTTTACGAAACACGCCTATTCTATCCCGAAGCTAAAAGGCGGTATATTTGTTGCGTCGCAGCACTCGTCGGATCCTCCTCCTCCTCTTTCCGACGGGATGCGCTAAGGGGCAGCCCGCAAGGGTCTGCCCCTTATTTTTTCCCACACCCCAAATACGCACCGCAAAGCGCCCGACGCGATGCGCGTTGGTGCGCGCGGGATTTTTTCTGGTGCTCGAAATGCAGTGATCGCTTGACCTGCCGCGCTTCGCGCCGCGACGGGCCTTTCAAGGCCTTTGGGTGGCAAATGGGATAATCGCGCGGGGAGGGAAGGGAAGCCGATGGGACGGCCAGAAAAAATAAGGCTCGGCGATACGCTCGTCGCGCAGAACATCATCTCGCCCGACCAGCTCAAGGTCTCGCTCGAGCAGCAGAAGAAGACCGGCCGGCGGCTGGGGCGGGTGCTGATCGAGCAGGGCTTCGTCAACGAAGAGCAGATCTGCGAGGCGATCTCGCGTCAGCTCAACATCCCGTACATCAACCTGAAGTTCTATAACTTCAACAACGACCTCGTGCGCCGCCTGCCCGAAGCGCAGGCGCGGCGTTTCCGTGCGGTCGTGCTCGAAGAGCGCAAGACCACGTATCTCGTCGGCATGGCCGATCCGACCGATCTTTTCGCTTTCGACGAGATCGCCCGTTTGCTGCGGCGCGATGTCGAGGCCGCGGTGGTGAGCGAGGCGATTCTGCTGCAGACCATCGACCGGGTTTATCGCCGCACCGATCAGATCAGCGGGCTGGCGAAGGAGCTGGAGCGCGATGTCGGCGACGGCTACATCGACTTCGGCGCCCTCGGCGCCGGGCTGGGCGCGGAGGACGCGCCCGTGGTCAAGCTGCTGCAATCGATTTTCGACGACGCCACGCAGGTCAACGCTTCCGACGTGCATATCGAGCCGCAGGAGAAGCGCCTGCAGATCCGCTTCCGGATCGACGGCACGCTGATTCCGCAGACCGAGAGCGATCCGAAAATCGCGCCTTCGCTCGCGCTGCGCCTGAAGCTGATGGCCGGCCTCGACATCTCGGAAAAGCGCCTGCCGCAAGACGGCCGCCTGATGATCAGCGTGCGCGAGCAGAGGATCGACGTGCGCATGTCGACCATGCCTTCGCAGTACGGCGAAACGGTGGTGCTGCGCCTGCTCAATCGCCGTGCGACGCTGCAGACGCTGGATCGCCTGGGGATGCCGGAATACGTGCGCGAGCGCTTCGGCGAGATCATCCAGCGCACCGCCGGCATGGTGCTGGTCACGGGTCCGACCGGCAGCGGCAAGACCACGACGCTTTACGCGGCGCTGGCGGAATTGAACACGCCGGATCGCAAGATCATCACCGTAGAGGATCCGGTCGAATACCGCCTGGCGGGCATCACGCAGGTGCAGGTAAACGAGAAGATCGACCTGACCTTCGCCCGCGTACTGCGCTCAACCTTGCGCCAAGACCCGGACGTGATCCTGGTCGGCGAGATCCGGGACGAGGAGACCGCACAGATAGGGCTGCGTGCAGCGCTGACCGGGCACTTGGTGCTCTCTACGGTTCACACCAAGGACGCGGCGAGCACGCCGCTGCGCCTGATCGACATGGGTGCGCCGAGCTACATGGTCGCGAGCTCGGTACACGCCGTTCTGGCGCAGCGCCTGGTACGCACGATTTGCGAAACCTGTGTGGCCGATGCCCAGCCCAATGCGCAGGAAACGCGCTGGCTGGAGGCCATAGCCGGCTCAACCTGGAGCGGCAAGCGCTTCCGGCGCGGACAAGGCTGCTCGCATTGCAATGGCATCGGCTATGTCGGGCGCACCGGGGTTTACGAAATGCTCGAGATGACCCCTGACCTGGTGCACGCCGCGAACGTTGCCGATCCGAACACCTTCCTCGAGGCGGCCAGGCCGCAGCTCAAAGGCCACACGCTGACCGACCACGCCCTGGCCCTCGTCTACGAAGGACGCACTACGGTGGCTGAGGCGATGAAGGTCGCAGTTCAGCTGGAGGAATAAGTGCCGGCCTTCGCTTACCGCGGACGCAGCGCGCGCGGCGAGCTCGTCACCGGCACTGTGGAGGCCTCCGATCAGGGTGCGGTGGCCGATCAGCTGCTCAGCACCGGCGTCACGCCGGTCGAGATCCACCCGACGACGGCGGCGCCCGCGGCAGATTCCGGGCCTGGCGCTCTGCAACGGCTCTTCGCCCCGAGAGTCGGCCTCATCGACATCATGCTTTTTTCGCGGCAGATGTACACGCTGCTCAAGGCCGGCGTGCCGATCATGCGCGCGCTCGGCGGTCTGCAGGAATCCGCGATCAACCCGACGCTGCGCGATGTGATCGCCGATCTGCGCACGAGCCTGGACGCGGGTCGCGAGCTCTCGAGCGCGATGCAGCGCCACCCCGAGGTGTTCTCGCACTTCTATATGAGTATCGTTCGGGTCGGCGAGACCACGGGTCAGCTCGAGGAGTCATTCAATCTTCTTTTCGGCTACCTCGATTTTGAGCGCGAGGTCCGCGAGCGCATTAAGACTGCTTTGCGCTATCCGATGATCGTGATCGTCGTCATCAGCGCTGCCATCGCCATCATCAACTTCGCCGTGATACCCGCCTTCGCCAAGATCTTCGAGGCGGCCAAGGTGCCGCTGCCGCTGCTGACCCGCATCCTGGTGAAGAGCTCGGAACTCTTCCTGGCCTACTGGCCGATCCTCATCGGCGCGATCGTGCTGGGCGTGGTCGCCTTCGTCTCCTACACGCGCACCGAACAGGGGCGCTACAACTGGGATCGGGTCAAGCTGCGCATACCGGTGGCGGGAAGCATCATCCTGAAAGCGACGCTTTCCCGATTCGCGCGCGGCTTTTCCATCTCGAGCCGCGCCGGTGTTCCCATCGTGCAGGCGCTTTCAGTGGTCGCCGCCGTGGTCGACAACAGCTACCTCGCCCGACGCGTGGAGCAGATGCGCGAAGGGGTGGAACGTGGAGAAAGCATTCTGCGCACTGCGGTGGCGGCGAACGTGTTTACGCCAGTCGTGCTGCAGATGATTGCCGTAGGAGAGGAAACCGGCGAGCTCGATGAGCTCATGAGCGAGGTCGCGCAGATGTACGAGCGAGAAGTCGACTACGAGATCAAGAACCTTGCGGCCAACATCGAGCCGATTATCACGATTGCGCTCGGCATCCTGGTGCTGCTCCTGGCATTGGGTGTCTTCCTGCCGATGTGGGGCATCGGCAATGTCATGCTGAAGAAATGAAAATCGCCGCCTTCCCTACGGCGTTCAGGTATGGCAATCGGCGTCTTACGCGCCTCGAGATCGGCATCTATGCCACTGGGGGGGTGATCGTGTTTGCTCTCTTTGCAGACCGGGCGCTGGACTACATGGAGTGGGCGGAGCGCACCGCGATGTACACCACCCTCACGGTCCTGGCGTCTTCGGTCAATGCGCGAGTTGCTGCCGACATGTTGCGGGGGTCCGCCAAGCCTGCGGGTAGCTTTGCGGGCGGAAACCCGTTCGAACTTGCCGGGACAAGGCCCCCATCCTTTGTGGGGGAATTGGGTTCGCGCGGACTGAGCTCGCTCGACCGCCCGGCTTGGGTATTCGATGCGCCGCGCGGAGAGGTGGTTTACCTGCCCCGGATCCGGCGTGCGCTGCGGACCCAGGACCCGGCCGGCGCGCTGCGTTTCCGTCTGGTGCCGCACCCCAGCGGTCTCGGCTATTCATTAGTGTCCACTTCCCGGTACGACTGGGCGGTGCCGCAGTGAAAAATTTTCACAACTTCCCTGAAAAGATAGCCGCACATGCTTGCTTTTCTTGACAAAAAAGCCCTCTTGCCGCAACACTAGCACCCTCATAATCGTATGGTCATGCGGAACACCTTCATCGCTGTTGCCGCACAGGGGAGTCGCGAAAATGAAAATCCAGGCTGGTTTCACGCTCATCGAGCTGATCGTCGTCATCGTGATTCTCGGCATCCTTGCCGCGGTGGCGATTCCGCAATTCACAGACACCAGCGCCGCGGCGCGGGCCGCATCGGCCCAAGGCGCATGTGCGGCGGTTGCCTCACAGGCCGTGCTGCTTTACGCATCAGACAAGACGACCCACAGCGCTGCATCTATCGCAGCTGCCCTCAATGCCGGGGCATCGGGCTCGGCACAGGTAACGATAGTGGGAACAGCCTGCAACAACTTCACTGCTACGCCTCCCGGCGGTAGCGCTACAGCCTGCAACATCACGCTTCCTGCGGGACTTTGCCCGTAACGGTGAGTTGAGTTTTAGTAAATGAAGGGGGCTCTTGCAGCCCCCTTAGTTTTTCTGGGGGCTGCCATCGCCGCATGGGGCTCCTCGCAGCCCTCGCCTGCTATCTGGATCTTGGCGATCGCGTTTCTCGCCGCGGCGTGGATTCAGTCCGGCCGCACGGCGCCTGGCTTCACTCCGCTGGCGCTCGCAATCTGGGCCTATGTCGCCTGGACGGTTGCAAGCACGGGCTTCTTCAGTGCCGTCTACAACCCGGCGGGACTGTTCGACCCGGTTTTCCTGCTCGTCGGGTTTTCCCTTGGCCGCGCCTCCGAGGAAGCTGGCCGGCAGCGGACATTCGCTCTCTTTGCAACCGGGGCTGCGATGCTTGCGGTCTGGGCACTTGGTCAAGTATCGCTCGGCTTAGGTCGCGGTCAGGCGCTCTTTGAGACGCCCAACACTCTCGCGAGCGTCCTTAACTTGATGTTGGTGCCTGCTGTGGTTCTCGTTGCGAGCGGATTGCGCGGTCGCAAGCTCGGGCTGCTTGTAACGCTGCTATTCGCCGGTCTTTGCGCAACTTTTAGCCGTGGAGCGGCCATCGCGTTGGTGATCGGGCTCATCGTCAGCTTGGCTGTTTTCAACCCGCAAGGCGTCCGTTGGCGCCATATGGCAAGAGTCGGCGTGTTGTTTTTCGCTGGAGCCGCATTAACCGCGGTAGCCGTTGGCCTGCGCGCTTGGCTGCACACCCAAGACGGCGGGCAGCCGTTGTTTCCCCCCTTCGGCAGCGTCTCTGCGCGGCTCGAGCTCTACGCCCTAGCGTGGCAATCTGCCATGGAGCATCTTTGCTGCGGCGTGGGATATCTCGGGTTCCGGATGATCCTTGAGGCGGGACGTGCGCTCGTGCCGTCTTACGGCGAGACGCACATTACTTATTTCGTGCACAACGATTACCTCCAGGTGCTTCTCGAGCTCGGCGCGCCCGGCCTGCTGGCTTTGATCGCTGTGGTCTTGTTGCCTTTCATCATCGCCTTACGCGCAATGCCGGCGCGGCAAGAAGATCGCCGAATAATCGCCGCCGTTATCGGCGCGCTGGCCGCGACTGCCGTGCATGCAATGGGTGATTTTCCATTGCATGTGCCGATTTGCCTGCTGCTTTTTGGCATGTACCTCGGCGCTGCGGAACGTTTGCTCGCGCCAGCGCAGGCGCTGGCGGCGCGCTGGTGCAATCCCGCTGCCCGGATAGCGCAAATCCTGCTAAGTGCGAGCTTCATTACGCTGCTTGGCCGACCGGTCGTTGCTGAGGGCGCCGTGGCGTACGCCATGAAAAAATGGCAGCGGGGAGAGGGGAGAGCCGCCGCGTTCGGCTTTGAGCTCGCACGACGCCTCGAAAGCCGGGATTGGCGGTATCACTTGTACGCCGGGCAATTCTGGTTTTCAGAAGCGGCGGTCGGCGGCAAGCCGGATGCGGCGCGGCTCGCCGATGAGGCGTTCGCCGCGGGCATAAGATCGAATCGGTTCGACACCGCCAACCGTCTAGGACGCGTGTTCACTCAGATTCGGTTTGGAGCGCTGCTTGCCGCACCGGTTGGCGCAGACACTCTCCGGAAGTGGGCCGACGAGGCCCTCACTTTCGCACCGCTGAATCCGGCTGTGCGAAAGGAACATGCGGAAATCCTGCGACAACTGGAGGCGAAGCGGTGAATCGCGGATATACCCTGATCGAGCTCATCGTCTCCATCGCCATCATGGCGATATTGGCGGCGATCGCGGTGCCGCTTTTCAATCAGCCGCAGATCGATGACACCTGGTTCCGCGAGCAGGTCAAGGCCGCGGTCCGCTATGCGCAAAGACAGGCCGTGGCGCAACGGCGTTCCGTGTTCGTCGTCGTGGGAACGAGCACTGTCAAACTCTGCTACGACCCGGCTTGCCCCATCGGCACGGGCGTGCCTCAGCTTACGACCGGAACCGACTACATCCTTGCCAAGCCGGCTGGCACGACGCTCAATGTGGCGAGCTTTTCATTTAATGGGCTCGGACAGCCCAATCCCATCACCGGCGTCAGTTTCAACGTGGGTAGCCAAGCGGTGATCGTTACCGCGGAGACTGGCTATGTCCAGTGAAGCACGCACGCGCGGCCTTTCGCTCATCGAGCTCGTGGTTTTCATTGTCGTGCTCGGAATTGGTTTTGGCGCGACGCTTGTCCTCTATAACCAGGTGGTCACCGGCAGCGTGGACCCGATCATACGAAAGCAGGTGTTGGCAATCGCGACGTCGCTTCTCGAAGAAATCGAGCTGCGTGGCTTCACTTACTGCGACCCGGACGATGCGAACGTGTACACGGCGACATCGGCGACCGTAGGTGCCGGCGGCTGCGCCACGATCGCCGAGAGTGCTATGGGCCCCGACGTCGGCGAAACCACGCGCGCCCTGTACGACAACGTCAACGACTACCACGGCTTTCAGATGCTGACCGGCATCCAAGACATCATGGGAATCCCTATTTCGGGTCTGGCTGCTTATAAGGTCACCAGCGTCACAGTAGCAACTGCAGGAGGCACCTTCGGGCTCGCCGATGCGAATGATGCGCTGCTCATTACGGTGACGGTAAGCGGACCGGCAGGCATCAGCGTTAGCTTGCAGGGCTACAGATTCCGCTATGCGCCCAATTCGCCCTGAGATAGTCCCGTCGCGATCGAGCGGCTTCACGCTGCTCGAGATGATTTTGTCGATCGTCATCGTCGCCATCATTTTCGGCGCGACGCTGTTTTTCGCTTATCCGATCCAGCAGGCCGGCGATGTCACGACGCGCGCCGAGCTCACCGACATGTCGGACAACGCGCTGCAGCGCATTGGCCGCGACGTGCGCCTCGCGCTGCCGAACAGCGTGCGGGTAACGGCCAACAGCGGCGTTTATTACCTCGAGCTGATTCCACTGCGGACTGGCGCGCGCTATCGCATCGAATCGAGCGGCGCGTGCAGCGGCGGCGGGACCGACGAACTTGCTTTCAACGCGGCTGACGGCTGCTTCAAATCCATCGGTCCGATCCCGGACGATACGACCATAACGACCAACGATTTCCTGGTGCTAAATAATTACGGGAAAGACTTCACCAATCAGGACGCCTACGATCCGTCGAGCACCAATCGGCGACAGATTGTCACCGGCACGTCGGGCACTACGGTGAAGTACACCTCGACCAGCGCATTCGATCGCACGCTGCACGATTCGCCCGTGTCCTACGTTTGCGATCCGAACGCCCATACGCTTACGCGGTACTCAGGATACAACGACCTTTTTACGAATCCTGCGAGTCCCCAGCCGACCAGCTTCGGCGCCGGCGCGTCAGCGCTCGTTGCCACGAACGTCACCGACTGCGGCTTCACGTATTTGCTAAACGTTGCGCCCAAAATTGGCTTGCTCACGCTGCAGCTGACGTTAAGCAAGACCGTGTCTACGGGTAGCGAGAGCGTGTCCCTCTATCACGCCGTTCACGTGAACAACATTCCATGAACTCGGCGCGGCGGAACTTGAGCGGCTTCGCACTCATGGCTGCGATGTTCATCATCGTCACGCTCGCCGCTATCGGTCTTTATCTTCTGACGATTTCCACGGGTCAACTGGCTGCGGTAACGCAAGACGAACAGGGGGCCCGCGCATATCAGGCCGCGCGTGCCGGCATCGAGTGGGCGGCGTTCCAGATTCTCAAGCCGGCGGGGACTTTTGCTACAACCAACTGCGTCACTCCCTTCCCAAGCCAGACGTTGAATCTCGGCACGCTCGGCGCGCCTCCTGCGGCCGTATCCTTCCGCGTCACACTTACGTGCACTCGGACGACCGAACCCGAAGGTAGCGCCACGGTTCAGGTGTACGTCGTTACGGCAACCGGGTGCAATCGGCCCTCATGCCCGCTTGTCACCCCCGACAACGCGAATTACGTCGAGCGACAGTTGCAACTGGTGGTTGCGAACTGATGCGCGGGGGAACGCCGGCAACCCCATTCCATTTTCTATAAAAACCATTTGACAACAATTGGTTATTGCTTTAAGTTGAAGTCAAACCCGAGATAAATCGGGGGAGAAGAGTGCTCGAGTTCCTGAAGAAGCGCGGTAGGCGTGAGCCGGGCTGGCTGGCGATTTCGC
>Ga0209131_1001503_pt1 | contig 16238 bp, 15 predicted proteins | sample GraSoi_2013_40cm_FD_185826 | JGI IMG/M metagenome (GOLD analysis project Ga0209131, IMG submission 185826) | Grasslands soil microbial communities from the Angelo Coastal Reserve, California, USA - Sample 9_17_2013_40cm (SPAdes) (version 2) | ecosystem: Environmental > Terrestrial > Soil >...
ACCTATGACGGCACATTGGAACGGATCCACCACGCGCTTTATGAGCGGTGTCGCGAACAAGCGCAACGGGAAACCAGTCCGACTGCCGCCATCATCGATAGCCAGAGCGTGAAAAGCGCGGAAAAAGATACTATGGGGTGGCGGCGAGGAAATTGCATCCATTGTCGCTGATGTGAACCGATGGAGCCCCCATGCAAACGCCGAACGACCTGAGCCAATCCCGTATCGTCCTGAAACAGGACACCACACTGATCGCGGTGATCGAAATGAGCTTGTCAAGCTGGCTCGTTGCCGGCATCGTGCCTGGCGTCAAGCGCCAGCCATTGAAGAAGCTCCCGGTCGACGAGAGCGCATTGCTGAAGCTTCTCAATCGCTGGCGTGAGGAAGCGGAGAAAGCGGGACGCAAGATCGAACGCATTGCAGTTGCCTTCGAGGCCGGCCGGGATGGTTTCTGGCTGGCGCGCTGGCTCAGAGCACGCGGCATCGAAGCCCACGTTATCCACGCATCGAGTGTAGCAGTATCGCGTGAACACCGGCGCGCCAAGACCGACCGTCTCGACACCGAGCTGCTCAAACGCGCCTTTCTCGGTTGGCTGCGCGGCGAACGTGATCACAGCAAGATGGTCGCAATCCCGACAATCGGGGATGAAGATGCCAAGCGACCCAACCGCGAGCGCGAGAGTCTCGTCGGAGAGCAAACTCGGATTGTCAACCGGATGAAAGCAGCGTTGAGCCGGCTCGGCATCCGCGGCTTCAATCCCAAACTGAAGAAGGCCGCCGAGCGCCTCGAAGATTTGCGCACGCCCGAGGATGAGCCAATACCGCCCAACACGTTGGCTGAGCTGCGTCGCGATATGGAGCGCCGTCGGCTCGTTCGCAGTCAAATCCGAGACATCGAGGATGCTCGCCTGGGGCGTCTCGAGAAAGCCCCCGGCGATGGACCACACGCAATGGTGCGCCTGTTGGCGCGCGTGATCGGGGTTGGCATCGAGACAGCCGACATGTTGGTGCAGGAGGTGCTGTCGCGAAACTTGCGCGACCGTCGGGCGGTGGCGCGCTATGGGGGCCTCACCGGCTCGCCTGACGAGAGCGGCAAGAAGCGTCGCGAGAAAGGGCTGGCTCGATCCGGTAACGCGCGAGTCCGGCGCGGCATGATCCAACTGGCATGGCGGTTTCTGATGTTCCAGAAGGACAGCGCCTTGGCGCATTGGTTTTATGCACGCACGAAACAAGCACCTCAGACCCGCAAGACAATGATTGTGGCGCTGGCACGCAAGCTGCTGATCGCCCTGTGGCGGCTCGTGCGGGAGGGCGTGATCCCGGAGGGTATCGTCCTGCGTCCAGCTTTATGAGCGGAGTTGCATAGAAATCTTCCGACAGTTTCGGCCCGCCCCGCTTCAAACGCGAGACGATGCCGATGACGGTTCGAGGTGGCGGGGTCCCGATTGCCCCCCTTGGCTTTCATGCCGGGAAAAAGAATGGGTCCGCCGCCTCGGAGCTTCGCCGCCGATGCGCATGAGTGCATCATGGTTCGGGTCCTGGACCCACCGGATACAAGGTCGTGGCGCGATTGATCCGCGCCCGGAAAGCGGGCTCCCCTCTGATCGTCATCCCGACCGCACCAACGGTGCCGTCGTGCTCGAAGCTGTCAAGGTGTGGCCTGGCAAGGGCACAGTACGACGCAAGGTTGGAGCGACGGCCAACCTTGACAGCTCCTGCGCGCGCCGGCCTTGCAATACTGCGGGTCGGGGCGAAGAAACGGGATTCCAGGTCGAACAAAGAAACCGATCGATAAAGCGAGAAAGAAAGATCGCCGCTCTCAAACCGCTTGACAATAAAGACCCCATACAAGGGGGGCCTGCATTGATCCGCATGGTTACGATGCGGGCAAGAAGATCAAGGGCAAGAAACGGCACATTCTTGTCGACACATTAGGCCTCCTGCTCCATGCCATCGTTCATCCGGCCGACATACAAGATCGTGATGGAGGAGTTCTCGTCATGGCGACCTTGTTTGGGATGTTTCCATTCCTCAAGACGCTCTTCGCCGACGGCGGATATCAAGGACCGCAATTTGCGAAAGCGCTTGCAAAAGTTCTGCCGCATCTCGACGTTGAAATCGTCAAACGCTCCGATCGGGTCAGCGGGTTTGTGGTCCTGCCCAAACGCTGGATCGTCGAGCGCTCCATCGCATGGCTCAATCGCTGCCGACGGCTCGCCAAGGATTGGGAGAACCTCAACAGAAAGGCGCTCGCGTTCTTGCGCCTCGCATCAATCCGCCTCATGCTCAGAAAACTCTGCAATCCGGCCTGAACTCTCCGGACAGACTCTAAGATCGTCAATCCTCATGCCGCGCCGCTCAGGTCTCACGAGCGACGTCTTGAGGCCTCTTGTCATCCCGAAGCCCGAGGAAGCGGGGATGTCGCAATTTGTCGTCGCGCGTCCATTCCGTGAAGGCGATTTGGGCAACGAGCCTGGGCTTCACCCAGTGCACTCCGCTGCGCGGCAGCGGATCGTCCGCGAACGGACTGACTGGTGTTTCTAATTGAGCAAGCCTCTCGCCCAGCCGGCGCAGTGTGTCATGATCAAAGCCGGTCCCAACTTTACCGGCGAAAACGAGCACTCCGCCGCGATAGTAGCCCACCAGCAATGCTCCGAAGCCGAACCGGCTTCCTCGGGGTTCGGTGTAGCCCCCAATGACGAATTCCTGCTCGTTGATGCACTTGAACTTCAGCCAATCGCGCGTCCGCCTGGAGACATAGACGCTTTCCCCATTTTTTGCGATCACTCCCTCCCACCTGCTGCGGCACGCTTGGCGATAGTAACGTTCCCCTTCGGTCTCGCGGTGTTCCGTGAACCTTAATGACCCTCCGAAATCAAAGGTATTTCGCAGGAGCTCCTTGCGGTCGCGCAGCGGAACCTGCTGGGTATCGTAGCCGTTCAGATAAATCAGATCGAACAGATAGAGCCAAACCGGCACCTTACGGAGCAGATCCGCCGACGGATGCGTGACCTGCATCCGCTGTTGAAGCTGCGCAAAACTGGTGATGCCGTTCTTGAAGGTGACGATTTCGCCGTCCGCGACGAACAAATCGGCGTCCTGTCGCCGGAAAGCCGACGTGATCTCTGGATATCTGTCGTTCAGCAGCACCCGGTTCCGTGAAAACAGCGTCAGCTGACTATGGCGGCGAAAGACCAGGCAGCGCTCGCCATCCCATTTAGGCTCGAAAAGCCATCCCTCGCGAGAGAAGCGTTCGTTCGTGAGGGTTGCCAACATCGGCGCAACCCATTTCGGCTGCGACTTTTTGCGAAGCTGAGCCTTGGCCTCGGCCGGCAAGCTGTTCAGGGGATCGCGATCCGTCATTCTCTGCCACGTTCGCAGCACTGGCCTCGTCGTCGGGCCGTGACCGGGGGGTGACATCATCGACAGGCACGCGGCAGGCCGGCGCGGCCTCGTATCCGGACAGCGCCAGGCGGCAGCACGTCGCAACCGCCGGAGACAGTCTCAAGGTCGCGGCAGCCGGCGAGCCACGGAGCAATCATGGATCAGACACATTCTCGTTAACCCAGCCCTTTCTGAGAGACGATGCGGCCTCAATTCCGTTTAACCCGGGCTCACCAGCACAGAACGGGGCGTACGCGATAGGCACGCGATCGCGGTCCTGCATTTCAATGCAAGCGGCCCGGTGCGCCCTATGCATAGTGGTTGACAATATCGTGCTCCCCCTGGGCGCGGCGGCGCGACATTCGAATTGCCACAAGCCAGTCCTCCCAAATAGTTGGGTCAGCGAGCGAGCCGTCCACCCATCGAGAGCCGCCGAGGACAAACCCGATCTCGTGGCAAGTCCTATCTTGACGCTGCCAGATAACCTCAAGAAAAACTCGCATAGCGTCAAAACCCTCGAGCACCGTAATCGTGTCCGTTGCCCTCGGCACTGAGCTTTCCGCAGTCATTCGACGCCTCGCTCATGAATCCGGCCTCACGAAGGTGCGCATCGCGTGGCAATGCCCTTCTTGAACGGCAAAGCCACAATGCAACCGTTAAACATCACTTCGCTGGTACGCCGATCACGCTTCGCGATTTCCAATGGTAATTCATTCGGCTCCTCCTGCGTTCCGTCGGGCCTGGCTGATCGGCGGAGGCGCTGGAGCCGCGCCTGTCACCCTCCAAGCTGCGGAAACCAAATTTGACGGCCGTCATGGCGGCGGACGCGAGAGAGACCATGATGCAGATAACATCACCAAGTCAGCTCGCTGGGCGGACGGTACTGAAGCAAAACCTGTCGGCCTCCTAGGAAGACGAAGCATGAGCATCAAGCATGAGCATACAGCCAGAACTCGTTAGGCCAGGGCTGTTTCGCGATCGTCACGAAGCGGGCCGGCTACTTGCCGCGAAGCTCGCAAAATACGCTGATCGTCCGGACGTCTTTGTGCTGGCGCTGCCACGCGGTGGCGTGCCTGTCGCGTATGAAGTCGCTAGCGCCCTTGACGAACCAATGGACGTTTTTGTCGTCCGCAAGCTTGGAGTCCCCGGCTACGAGGAGCTGGCGATGGGCGCGGTCGCGACCGGCGGCGTGCTCGTGCTCAATGATATGCTCATCACGCGCCTAGGCATACCCGACCATGTAATCGACGTGGTCGCGACACGCGAGCAGCAAGAGCTGGCGCGGCGTGAGCGCCTGTACCGCGGCGGTCGCTCTCCTCCCGATGTTCGGGGTCGCACCGTCATTCTTGTGGATGATGGTCTGGCGACTGGGGCCACCATGCACGCCGCGATCCAAGCGCTGCGACAGCAGCAGTCCGCCCGCATTGTCGTCGCGGTTCCGACGGCAGCGCCTGAGACCTGTGAGGAGCTGAGGGCTGAAGTCGACGAGGTGATATGCGCGATCACACCAGAGCCGTTCCACGCCGTCGGCCTCTGGTACCGGGACTTCTCGCAGACAACGGATGAGGAGGTTCGCGATCTGCTCGCGCTGCGAAACACGCAAGAGCGAAGTGAGGAGGTGCAAGCCTCAGTCGAAAGTCCACTCATCGAAGCGTTACGCGCGACCGCCTACCCGTTGGCAAATAGCGCACGGGACTACGATCCACTTATGGACAGAATCGGCGAGGCACGTTTTGCCCTGCTTGGCGAGGCGTCTCACGGCACGCACGAGTTTTACCGGGAACGTGCCGAGATCACGAAGCGGCTCATCACAGAGAAGAACTTTACGGCTGTGGCCGTAGAAGCAGATTGGCCGGACGCCTATCGGGTCAACCGCTATGTTTGCGGGGCGAGCGACGACATCGACGCGACGGAAGCGCTCGCCGATTTTCGCCGGTTTCCGATGTGGATGTGGCGCAACCCGGTCGTTGTCGAATTCATCGAATGGCTACGGGCGCACAATGAGGCGCTCCCGCCACAGGCCCAAAAGGTTGGGTTCTACGGCCTTGACCTGTACAGCCTGCACACCTCGATAAAAGCGGTGCTGCGATATCTTGAGAAGGTCGACCCCGAGGCCGCCAAGGGGGCACGCGAGCGCTATTCCTGCTTCGACCATGTCGGTGAGGACACTCAGGCCTACGGTCTTATGACGCGTCTAAACCTCTCCAAGTCATGCGAAGAAGAGGTCGTCAGCCAACTGGTCGAGCTGCAGCGCAATGCAGCCGACTACGCACGGCGCGATCGCCGATTGGCGGAAGACGACCTGTTCTATGCCGAGCAGAACGCTCGCCTGGTTATGAATGCCGAGGCTTATTATCGTGCGATGTTTCTTGAGGAGGTGTCCTCATGGAACCTTCGCGACCAGCACATGGCTGAGACGCTTGATGCCTTGGTCGCGCATTTTGTTCGGAAAGGTGCCCGCGCAAAGCTTGCGGTCTGGGAGCACAATTCCCATCTCGGCGACGCCCGTGCGACAGACATGGGCCAGCGCGGCGAGCTGAATGTGGGTCAACTCACGCGCAAAAAATACGACAATGACGCCGTGCTGGTCGGCTTCACGACGCACCATGGGACCGTTACCGCCGCCTCCGATTGGGGAGGGCCTGCGGAGTGCAAACGCGTCCGCCCGGCACTTCCCGGCAGCTACGAAGCCCTGTTCCACTCCACACAGCCCAGACAATTCCTGCTGATTTGGAACGATAACGACAGGGTGTCTGAAAGCCTGCGCGCGCCGCGACTCGAGCGGGCGATCGGCGTGATCTATCGTCCCGAAACCGAGCGGCAAAGCCACTACTTCTGGGCGCGCTTACCGGACCAGTTCGACGCCGTTCTCCATTTCGATGAGACGCGGGCGGTCAGGCCGCTCGAATCCACAACCCACTGGGAAGCTGGCGAGGTGCCGGAGACATTCCCCTTCGCGATTTAAGCAACTGGCAACAGGAGGTCACGTCGATGGCTGAGACCGCAGAACCAATCATCGACTACCGGTCGGCCCACATCCCCATCGGTGACGTGACGCTCGAAGGCACCCTTAGTCTCCCACAAGAGGCCGCTGCCGTCGTGCTGTTTGCCCACGGTAGCGGCAGTGGCCGGCACAGTCCTCGCAACCGGCATGTCGCCAACGTGCTGAGCGAGGCGCGGCTCGCGACCCTGCTGATCGACCTCTTGACCGCCGAGGAGGAAGAGTTCGATTTGTTCACGGGCGAACTGCGCTTCAACATCGCCCTGCTCGCGCATCGGCTTGTCGCCACGACCGAGTGGCTCACCCAATATACCGACACCCGACGGCTCCCGGTGGGATATTTTGGCGCCAGCACCGGAGCCGCGGCCGGCGTGGTGGCGGCGGCGCAACGCCCGGACCATGTGGGCGCAGTGGTGTCGCGCGGCGGACGTCCCGATCTGGCCGGAACCGTATTGCCGCACGTGCGCGCGCCGACGCTGCTTATCGTCGGGGGGAACGACCTCCAGGTCATCGAGCTCAACGAGGAAGCGTTGCGACTACTTCGTTGCGAAAAGAAACTCGTCATTGTCCCGGGAGCGAGCCACTTATTCGAAGAGCCTGGAGCACTCGATGAAGTGGCGGGGCTGGCGCGTTGGTGGTTCCTGCGTCATTTGACCCGGCCGATGCAAAGCGACGTCAACATGGCCAGAGATGCTCCGGATGACCGTTAGCGGTTTTGCCGAATGAAAAACGAGTTGGACATGACCCGTCAGTTTGCCGTTCTGCCGAGCGCCGGGCGTCGATTTTGTTTCTCTGGAGCATTTTCTATATGACCAAATCGAATGAGCTGAATGTCCCGCCCAGACCCATTGTTCATCTTGGCAACGACCCGGCGGCTCACCCCGTGGCGAATCTTTCGGAAGTTGTGCGCCCGTCAGGGAGGCGAATGATGAGCTCGCCCCCGCGCTGTCGCGCGACAGGCCGGGCCACCAACTCGGCGGCTTCCCTAGTTGGATAATGACCAAGCTCATGCCCACTTTCGTCGCGGACGACCCAGTCGTCGAAGTTTTCGTCCGGGGCAATGTAGATCGCAGTGGTGTCCATCGCGCCTCAAAATAACAATGATCGGAGAGTAGGCTTTCGCGCTGCCGTTAAGCTGCGGCTGCGGGGCTCTCGCGACCTTGTCGATCAGCAGTGGGTTTTCGTGCGCGAGGCATTCTCGGCCTCAAGTCTTTCAATCAATTTAAGTAACGGCCCTGGATGCGACCACCGCTACTAGCGTCGGCCGCCGACTTCGTCGATGTGCCTCAGAAGGTCGGCTGGGTCTGCATAAACGCGATATGCACCGGCCCGCTCAAGTTCGTCCTGGCTGTAGCCGCCGGAAAGGAGACCAACCCCAAGCGCACGGGCTCGCTGCGCAGTCAGCATGTCCCAGACACTGTCGCCGACGACGGTGGTCGTCTCCATGCTGACACCTAACCGGGGGGCCGCGGCCAGGAAGACATCGGGATCAGGTTTTGCGTATCTCACCTGATCGCGCGTCACGATCGGGATCTGATCCAAATCGAGCTCAAGGCTTTCCAGGAACGGCCGCGCCGTCTCCATCCGTCCGCTCGTCCCGATTGCCCAGGGAATTTCGGAATAGGTGAGATAGGTAAGAAGCTGGCGAGCGCCCGGCAGCGGGCGAATGCAGGCGGAAAGCCGATTAAAGGCCGCTGCATGCAGGTGCCGCAGCCGGTCGCCTCCTTCGAGGTCAATGCGCAGCCCGGTTTCGCGCAGAAGCATGTCTGTCAACAAGCCGCCGCTCATGCCGATCTTGCGATGGATGCGCCAGATCGAGACGTCGATCCCCTCCGCCTCGAGCGCTTCGCGCCAAGCCAGCACATGTTGGTAGACGCTGTCGACCAGCGTGCCGTCAAGGTCGAACAGGAACGAGGATTTCGAAATTGCCGCGCCCATCGCTACATTCTCCGAGGCATATCCGGGATGTAATGGATGCACGGTCTTGAGTCTAATGAGCCATCAGCAGCGGAACGGGCGACTCGTGCATGAGATCGTTGGTCACGCCGCCAAGCAGCCATTCGCGTAGGCGGGAATGGCCATAGCCGCCCATGACGATGAGATTCGCCTTTCGCCGCTGCGCCTCGGCCATGAGTTCGGCGGCCACATCGCCCTTGCGGCTCCGGATCCGGTTCAGGGCTGCGCCTATTCCATGATGCTCGAGGTGATTCACTGCCTCTGTGCCTAGCATGGTCTGATCCTCGGCCGGGCGCTGATTAGTGATGACGACGACCGTCACCTCTTTTGCCTTGTGCAGAAATGGCATTCCTTCGGCAAGCGCGCGTGCGGATTCCCGGCTGCCATTCCACGCGACCACAACGCGATCGAAAGCGTTCTCGGGCCGTTCCGCTTCCGGGATTAGGTAAATGTGCCGGCCGGATCCGAAAAGAACGCCTTCGATCAACCGCTCGGGATCCATCGAACCATTTGGCCTCAGCGCGACGAATGTGTCTGCGGAGCGCGCCTCGCGGGCTGCAACGTTGGCGATCTCGTCGGTTAACACATCGAACCGCCGAATCTCAACAGGCCGCTGCAGGAGTTCGAGCCGCTTGGCCAGTATCGCCTCCACCCTGTCGCCTGTCTTGCGCGCCCGCTCGATCAACTCGGCCGTGGCAAACGCGCCGACATCCCCCGGGACTGGACCGGGCAAAGGCAACGGGTTGAGGAACAACCCAATGACCTGGCTCTCGAACCGCCAGGCGATCTCAGCGGCAGCTGTCAAGCGCACCTCGTCGGACAGGCTTCCGTCCAGCCAAACCATGACATCTTTGATCATCGGCGTTCTCAGCGACAGGTAGAGGTGGATACCACTTCAGCGGCGAGCGCCATCAGCCGTTCCGACCGACCCAAGCTTCAGCTCGGCAAGATGCGTGAACGAGGAACTTGTCGCCTACGTCATCAAAACCGGATGCCGCAGCTACCCCGACATGCGATCACTCATTTGAGCCGGCAGCATGAGTTTGTCCTTGAGCTTCACAATCTGTTTGACGCCATTGGCGTCAACGATTTCAATGCTAGTCAGTGCCTCGGCCCCGTTATCCAGGTAGATTTCGCGCGGCCCGCGGATCATGTGATCAACTCCATCGAGTGCAACTTCCAAGACATCGTCTTTCGGATCATAGGTGATGCCGAGCAGCGGCAGCCATTCCGCCTCGATCTGGTCGCCCAGTTCGAGGGAGGCAACCTCGATTTCAGCCTCCTTCGTTTCCAAGAGCTTGGATACGATATCGAGAAATGGGCGCCACTCTGACCTCTCAAGCTTCCGGATTGTCATAAAACCTCCTCTTCCAACCCGCGTTCGAGCGGGCATTTCTGAGCCTTCTCACAACGCTTACGCCTCCCGGCTGATGGCCTCCCTATGGCGCGGTATTGGGAGATATTCCACACCGCCACTGGCGCCTTGCGCGCGTACCGGCTGCGGATAGAGTTTCATCAGGTCGAGAATGTCGCTGGGTATATCGGTGCTCACCGGGAGTCCAAGCTCCTTTGCCATCGCCGCAAAGAGCGGATAATCGTGTGTCCAGGTTCCGCTAGAGAGCTTCTCTGCGAGCGCGTCAGCCTTGTCTGCTGGCAGTCGCTTTTTCAGGATATCGTTAGCCGATTGCTTGAGCTGTGCGATCGCCTTGCGACCGACATCCGCCGAGACCAGCGTCTGGTCATCGATCTCCGAGATCGGCTTCTGCTCGACGACCCTGATCAGTGATGCTGCCGGCGATTGTCCGATCTGCGGATCAATCGGACCCAGCACGGCATGTTTGGACATGACGATCTCGTCGGCAGCGAGCGCAATGAGCGTCCCGCCCGACATTGCATAATGCGGCACGAACACGCTGACCTTGGCTTTGTGTTCATGGATCGCCCGCGCGATCTGCAATGCGGCGAGTACGATGCCGCCTGGAGTGTGCAAGACGATGTCGAGTGGAACTTCATCGTCCGTCATCTGGATCGCGCGCAGGACCTCCTCGGAGTCGCTGATATCAATGTAGCGCATAATCGGGAAGCCAAGCAGCCGCATCGTTTCCTGCCGATGAACGAGGAGGATCACACGCGAGTTCCGCTGACTCTCCAATTGAGCGATCTTCCGCGTGCGCATCACCTCGAGCATGCGCTGGCGCAACCACGGCTGAAGCGCTGTGAATATAAAAAACAGCCAGAAGATGTCGCTTATGGACATGAAAGCCTCCTATGGCATGCGGCAGGTCATCGTCGCCCGCATGGATCGAATCCGAGGACGATTCGGGATCATGTGGGCCGATGCTCCTTTTGCTGCGCTTTGATCGTCGACAGAAGCTCGCGCAGCATGTGCCGTAATCCGTAAATCTGGTCGATAAGATCGAGGACGATCGGGATGCCTTCGTCGTTGACGCCGAGATCGAGCAGGTCGCGGATCAGATGAGCCCTGGCGAGATCGACCTCCGAATAACGTCGGCGGCGGTCGATCTGATTGGGAATCAGCCAGCCTGCTTCAACCCATTTGTCCAGGACATCGCCATTGATGCGTGCCTGCATTGTGAATTCGCGCGTCTCCATGATCACGCCTCCATGGCCTGCCGTGGGCTATATGCGCCGCGCCAATGGGCCACGAATTTCTCCAGCTCCGGATCAGGCTTTTCTGGAAGCATAACTCTGAGTGTGACAAATTCGTCGCCCTTGCTGCCGTCCACACGTGGGACACCCCTTCCTCTCAGGCGCAGCACCGTGCCGGTGTTCGCCCATTTCGGCACCGTCATGGTCACCGTGCCGGATGGCGTCGGCACCTTTACCTTGCCGCCAAGGACCGCCTCGCTCAGAGATATCGGCAGGTCGAGATGGATATCGTCGCCCTTGCGCGTGAAAATGCGGTGTGGGCGAACCTCGATCTCTACCAAGGCATCGCCCGGCGGGCCGCCGCCGAGGCCCGCCCTCCCCTTGCCGCGAAGCCGTAGAATCTGGCCGTCGCGCGTACCCGGAGGAATATTGACGTCGAGTACCGAGCCATCGGGGAGCGTGATTTGCCGCTTGCCCCCGTTGATGGCGTCGAGGAAATCGAGCTCCAGCCGATACTGCACATCGGAGCCGCGCATGCGGATGTCGGCCCGTCCTGCCCGCCCGAAGATCTCCGAAAGAATGTCCTCCGCACCAGCAAAATCGGCAAAGCCGGCGTCGCTGCCATAGGGAGATCTGCTGTCGGCGAAGTCGCGATAAAAGCGATGCTGCGGACGCTCCGCACCCGTGGCATCGATTTCGCCCCGATCGAAACGAATGCGTTTTTTCGGGTCACCCAGTAGGTCATAGGCCGCCGAGATTTCCTTGAACCGCTCCTCGGCCTGCTTGTTACCGGGATTGAGATCCGGGTGAAACTTTTTCGCCAGCCGCCGATAGGCTTTCTGGATCTCATCTTGAGAGGCGTCCTTTTTGACTCCCAAGACCGCGTAAGGATCGGCAGCCAAACTGATCTCCTGTCGTTATTTGGTTGTTGGCCGTTCAGTATCCGAATCCTCGTCACTCGGTGCAGAACTGGCACGAGCAGGCTGCATGGAAACAAAGACGCGTGAGGGTCGCAGCAGCCGATCGTGGATCATGTAACCCTCTTCCACGACGCGAGCGACTGTGCCGGGTGGCTGCGAGGGGTCCTCGACCTGCGCGACCGCTTCATGCAGGTTCGGATCGAACTTTTGACCGACGGCCTCGATCCGCCGGACACCGAAGCGCTGCAGCGTCTGCATCAAGATGCGTAGTGTTGCCCGGACGCCTTCAACAAGGGCGAGGCTCTCTGCCCTCGCGGGTGCCTGACCCTCACCAGCCACCACCGTGCGCTGCAGATTGTCGACAACGATCAGCAGTTCGCGCGCGAACTCGGCGATCGCAAACTTGCGTGCATCATTGATCGCCCGATCAGCTTGCCGCCGCGTGTTCTCCGCCTCGGCAAGAGCCCGGAGCAGTCGATCGCGCAGCGACGCGTTCTCGGCAAGAAGCGTCCCCGTGTCGACGGCTTCGTCCTCGATGCTGTGCGGGTTGCCCATGCTCTATGCGCCTACGCTGCCTGTGCAAAGTGGTGGCCGTTGATGCTAAGCTGGCCATCCTGCACCGTGACCTTAACCGTGTCGCCGTCCTTGAGAGCACCGGATAGCAGCATGGTGGCCAGTGGATTTTGCAACAGCCGCTGGATCACCCGCTTGAGTGGCCGCGCGCCATAGACCGGGTCGTATCCGGTATTGGCGAGCCACGTTTTCGCCTTGTCGTCGACCTCAAGCACGATCTTACGATCGGACAACAGCTTCTGCAGATGCTTGAGCTGGATGTCGACGATCCGCTTCATTTCGGCACGGCCGAGGCGATTGAAAAGGATGATCTCGTCGAGTCTGTTGAGGAATTCGGGTCGGAACGAACGCCGCACCTCCTCCATCACTTGCCCGCGTGCCGCCTCAGCGGGTTGTCCGTCCGGCAGGGCAGCTAGATATTCCGAGCCGAGATTTGACGTGAGCACGATCAGGGTATTGCGGAAGTCAACAGTATGACCCTGGCCGTCGGTCAAACGCCCATCGTCAAGCACTTGGAGCAGGATGTTGAAGACGTCGCTGTGCGCCTTCTCCACCTCGTCGAACAAGATGACTTGATAGGGCCGGCGCCGCACAGCCTCGGTGAGCGAGCCGCCCTCTTCATAACCGACATAACCCGGAGGCGCGCCGATCAGTCGCGCAACGGAGTGCTTCTCCATGTACTCTGACATATCGATACGAATCATTGCGTGCTCGTCGTCGAACAGAAATTCGGCGAGTGCTCTGCACAATTCGGTTTTGCCGACACCGGTCGGCCCCAGGAACAGGAACGAGCCGATCGGGCGGTTGGGATCCTGCAAGCCTGCACGGGCACGCCGGACCGCGTCCGAGACAGCGATGATAGCGGGATCCTGGCCCACCACACGCTGCCGGAGCTTGTCTTCCATATGGAGGAGCTTCTCGCGCTCACCTTCGAGCATCCTGTCGACCGGAATGCCGGTCCAGCGCGATACGACCTCGGCGACCTCCTGAGAGGTGACCTCCAGCCTGAGTAACTGACTTTCGGCAGCGGAGGCTTCCGCAAGCTTCTTCTCAAACGATGGGATTATGGAATACATTAGCTCACCGGCACGCTGGAGATCGCCACGGCGTTGCACCGTTTCCAGCTCACCACGGGCCTGGTCGAGTTGTTCTTGCAGGCGCTTTACGCCGGACAGCTTTTCCTTCTCGGCCTGCCATCGCGCCGTGAGCGTCGCCGAGCGCTGCTCCAGCTCCGCTACCTCTTTTTCGACGTTCTGCAGGCGCTCCTTCGAAGCAGGATCGCTCTCTTTCTTGAGCGCTTCGCGCTCGATCTTGAGCTGAATCACTCGGCGATCGAGCTCGTCGAGTTCCTCGGGCTTGGAATCGATCTCGATCCTCACCCGACTCGCCGCCTCGTCGATGAGGTCGATCGCCTTGTCGGGAAGGTGGCGATCCGTGATGTACCGGTGAGAAAGAGTCGCAGCCGCGATGATCGCGCCGTCAGCGATGCGCACCCCGTGGTGAAGCTCGTACTTCTCCTTGAGACCGCGCAGGATCGAAATCGTTTCCTCCACCGTCGGCTCGTCCACAAACACGGGCTGGAAGCGCCGCGCGAGCGCCGCATCTTTCTCAATATTCTTGCGATATTCGTCGAGCGTGGTGGCACCGATACAATGCAGCTCGCCGCGCGCTAGCGCAGGCTTGAGCATGTTCGAGGCGTCGATCGCGCCTTCAGCCTTGCCGGCGCCAACCAGCGTGTGCAGTTCATCGATGAACAAGATCACGTCTCCGGCGGCGGCGAGCTCCTGCACCACCGCCTTGAGCCGTTCCTCGAATTCACCGCGATATTTTGCCCCGGCAAGTAGCGCGCCGAGATCAAGCGCCAGCAGCCGCCTGTTCTTGAGCGTCTCGGGGACGTCGCCCTTGACGATCCGCTGCGCCAGTCCTTCAACGATGGCGGTCTTGCCGACACCGGCCTCGCCAATCAAAACCGGATTGTTCTTGGTGCGGCGTGAAAGCACCTGAATCGTGCGCCGGATCTCCTCATCGCGACCGATGACTGGATCAAGCTTGTTTTGGCGTGCCTCTTCGGTGAAATCGCGCGTGTATTTCTTGAGCGCGTCATAGCCCTGCTCGGCGGACGCGCTGTCCGCCGTGCGTCCCTTGCGGAGGTCACTGATCGCTTTGTTGAGCTTTTGCGCCGTAATGCCAACCTGCTTGAGGATATCCGCCGCCGTCGTGCCGCTCGCCAGCGCGAGCGCCAGCAGCATGTATTCGACGGTGACAAAATTGTCGCCCGCTTTTTGCGACAACTGCTCTGCCTGGTCGAACAGGCGGGCCGTTTCCGGAGCCAGGTATATCTGACCTGCGCCGGCGCCTTCGACCTTCGGAAGTTTTGCCAGCTCCCGATCGACCGCCTGCTGCACCTGGGCAGCGGGGCCGCCCGTAGCTTCGATCAGATTCGCGGCTAAGCGATCCTCATCTTCGAGCAGCGCTTTAAGGATATGGAGCGGCGTCAGCTGCTGATGCCCATTGCGCAATGCAAGACTCTGGGCTGATTGCACCAGCGCTTTCAAGCGATCGGTATACTTCTCGATCCGCATGACTCATCTCCAGGTGTTATCATGACCCGTGGACTGGGGCCGCAGATCCGGTCATCCAGCTTTGGGGTCGGGCTTGTCGACCTCCTCGAACTCGGCATCGACGACACCTTGGTCACCTTGTGGCCTCGCACCGGCGCCGGCCTCGGCACCTGACGCAGCGCGGCTCATTGCCTCGCCGATCCGCATGGCAACCTGCGACAAACGTCCGGTTGCTTGCTTGACGCGCTGGGCGTCCTCGCCCTTTATTGCGTCTCTGACTGCGGAGACAGCCTGCTCGACCTCGCCCTTCACGCCTGGCGGGACGCGACCCTCCGCCTCCTTAAGGCTCTTCTCGACCGTATAGATGGCTGCATCTGCCTGGTTGCGCGCTTCGACCAGCTCCCGGCGCCGCCTGTCTTCTTCGGCGTGGGCTTCCGCCTCCCTGACCATGCGCTGGATATCGGCCTCGGTAAGACCGCCAGATGCCTGGATGCGGATGGCCTGCTCCTTGCCGGTCCCTTTGTCCTTGGCGGACACATTCACAATGCCGTTCGCATCGATGTCGAACGTCACATCAATCTGCGGCAGACCCCGCGGCGCCGGCGGAATGCCCACGAGGTCGAATTGGCCGAGGAGCTTGTTGTCCGTCGCCATCTCGCGTTCGCCCTGGAACACGCGGATAGTGACGGCCGTCTGATTATCGTCGGCCGTGGAGAAGGTTTGAGCCTTCTTGGTGGGGATCGTCGTGTTGCGGTCAATCAGCTTGGTCATGACGCCGCCAAGCGTCTCGATACCGAGCGAGAGCGGCGTAACGTCAAGCAGCAGCACGTCCTTCACCTCGCCCTGCAGCACGCCGGCCTGAATGGCAGCGCCGATCGCGACCACCTCGTCGGGGTTCACGCCCCTGTGCGGTTCCCGCCCGAACAGATTTTGAACGATGTCCTGGACCTTCGGCATGCGTGTCTGGCCGCCCACGAGGACGACCTCGTTAATGTCGGAGGCCTCCAGTCCGGCGTCTTTCAAGGCCGCCTTGCAGGGGGCGACCGTTTTCTGGATGAGGTCATCAACTAACGCCTCGAGCTTGGCACGAGAGAGTTTAATCATCAGATGCTTTGGCCCGCTCTGGTCGGCGGTAATGAAGGGCAGATTCACATCGGTCTGTGTCGTGCTTGACAGCTCGATCTTCGCCTTCTCGGCCGCATCTTTGAGGCGCTGCAGCGCCAAGCGATCGTT
>Ga0209131_1001505_pt1 | contig 16223 bp, 16 predicted proteins | sample GraSoi_2013_40cm_FD_185826 | JGI IMG/M metagenome (GOLD analysis project Ga0209131, IMG submission 185826) | Grasslands soil microbial communities from the Angelo Coastal Reserve, California, USA - Sample 9_17_2013_40cm (SPAdes) (version 2) | ecosystem: Environmental > Terrestrial > Soil >...
CTCCGCCCCACCTGGCATTTTGTCACGCCTGAAGATATTCGCTGGCTGCTCCAACTGACAGCGCCACGTGTGCTCACCATGCTTGGATACATGGATGGTCAACTTGAAATAAACGAAGCACTCATTAAACAAAGCAACGCTATATTGATGAAATCTCTGCATGGCGGCAAACAGTTAACGCGGACCGAACTTGAGGTGACACTGAAAGAGCGTGGCATCAAAACAACGAACCTGCGCATGATACATTTTATGATGCACGCCGAACTGGATGGAATTATTTGCAGTGGCGGACGACGCGGCAAACAATTTACCTATGCCCTGTTAGATGAACGTGTGCTACAAACTAAATCGTTGACTCGTGATGAGTCCCTGGCTGAACTTACTAGCCGTTACTTCACCAGTCGTGGTCCCGCAACCTTGCAAGACTTTGTTTGGTGGTCAGGCTTAACAATGACTGACACCCGCAAGGGCATCGAACTGATCAAATCCCAGCTACCTCATGAAACGGTGAACGGTCAGACCTATTGGTTTGTTGAAACAGCGCCGCATAGAAAAGATAAAAAACTGACTGTCAATTTATTACCGGATTATGACGAATACCTTGTCGGATATGCCGAACGCGGCATGGCGTTTGACACATCCCATACCGACAAATTGGATTCGCGCGGAAGTGTTCTTGCTCAATATACGATTGTGCTAAATGGCCATGTGGCTGGCATATGGAAACGCACTTTGAAGAAGAATGCGGTTGTGATTGAACTATCCCCTTTTGCAAAATTGACGAAGACCGATTATCAAGCCGTCGCTATTGCTGCAGAACGCTTTGGAAAATTTCTGGGATTGCCGGTTTTATTAAACAAGTAGGGAGCATCCGCATGAACAAGGGAAGACTCGAAGCCTTTAGTGATGGCGTGCTTGCTGTTATCATCACCATCATGGTGCTTGACCTAAGAGCACCGCAAGATGGAACATTATCTGCGCTCCGTCCGCTCCTGCCAAAGTTTCTCAGCTATGTGCTGAGTTTTATCTTCATCGGCATTTATTGGAATAACCATCATCACTTGTGGCAGGCTGTAAAGGGCGTCAATGGTGGCATCTTATGGGCAAACATGCATTTGCTTTTCTGGCTTTCGCTGATTCCTTTTGCAACCAGTTGGATGGGCGAGCATTTTTCAACCATACCTGTTGCACTCTACGGCGGAGTGCTTTGGTTTTCGGGGCTGGCTTATTACATCATGGTTCTCACATTGCTCGCACACCACGATCAGGATTCTCTGCTCGCCTCTGCAATCGGGAACAAACAAAAGGAAATGCTTTCTCTTTACATCTATACCGCCGCCATCCCGCTGGCATTCGTCGCCGCGTGGATTTCCGCCCTGTTATATATAGTGATCGCCATCATGTGGCTTGTGCCAGATCGCAGAATTGAAACCAGACTAAGGAAATAACCATGACAAAATACATTGCCTTCCTGCGCGCCATCAATGTCGGCGGACATACCGTCAAGATGGATTATTTGAGCAAACTTTTTGAGGCTCTGAGTTTTTCCAATGTTGAAACATTCATCGCCAGCGGAAATGTGATCTTTGAAACGACTGTCAAAAATGCAACCGCCCTAGAGAAGAAAATCGCGGAGCATCTCAAAAAATCTCTGGGCTATGAAGTGGATACTTTTTTGCGGACAATTCAAGAAGTAGCCGAAATTGAGAAACGCAGCCCCTTTACCGCAAAGAATAAAGAAGATTCGGTGTATGTTGCATTTCTACATGAGACGCCTAATACCGTGTCAACGTCCGCGCTGATGGCTTTGAAGAATACGGCAAATAATTTCGCGATCCTTGAACGCGAGGTCTATTGGCTGCGGCTCGGCAAAGAGGATCCGCTTTTCTTGAAAAATCCACTAGAAAAGGTGATCAAGCTCTCCGCCACCATGCGCAATATGACAACCATCAAGAAGATCTTCGAGAAATACCGATAGGGCTTTTGAGGCCATTCCGGCAAAAACCGCCTATGAAAAGCAGGCATTTTATCCTTATAATAGGTTTATAAATTTTAGTCTCCTGTTTGGTTATGCAATGATCCAGTGATAAGGAGCAAGCCATGCCAGCAACCATCTTAACTTCAGGGAACACAGCTCAGGTCAATTTATCCGGGGAATTCGATTTCTCATCCCAGGATGAGTTGAATCTGGTTTTTGAAAAGGTGATCAGCTCACCCCAGCCTATCATTCAAATCGATATGCAGAATACAAGCTTCATTGATTCTTCGATCATCCGAATGTTTTTAAAATTACAAGAGACAGCGAAGCGCAATAAAAAATCCATGACGATCACCAATTGTAATGAACGGTTATATGAGATCTTTACCATTGGGGGCTTCGACCAGATCTTTGATATTCGATGAATACTCATAAGACTCATAAGGCTAGCCCGCAATAACTCGTATCATCCCAACATCGCACGCAAGGACTGTTCATGCCAACCAATCAAACTGTACTTGTCACTGGCGCCAGCGGTTTTATCGCCATCCATTGCATCATCCAATTACTCGAACAAGGGTATCAGGTGCGCGGCACATTGCGCTCGATGAACCGCGAAAACGAACTACGTAACACGCTCGCCAAATTTGTTCAAGCAGATGATCGGCTTAATTTTGTTCAAGCTGATTTACTCGAAGATGCTGGCTGGGCTGATGCGGTACGTGGTTGCGATTATATTTTACACGTTGCCTCGCCATTTCCATTTGAAGCGCCAAAAGATGAAGACGATCTGATCCGCCCTGCGAAAGAAGGGACATTGCGAGTCTTACGCGCGGCAGCAGATAACGACGTCAAACGCGTAGTCGTCACTTCCTCCATCGCGGCAATCTCAGTTGGACATCCACGCGAGAAAACGCATTTTGACGAAAAGGACTGGTCGCTTCCCGACTCCCTGACAATTGAATCGTATCCGAAAAGCAAGACCCTCGCTGAAAGCGCCGCATGGGAGTTCATGAAGAATCTCCCACAGGGACATCCGCTTGAGTTGGCGGTCATCAAACCCGGCTATGTTCTTGGTCCCCTGCCAGATGCACATCAACGTACCTCGGGCGAACTGATTCAACAACTGATGAGTGGGAAACTCCCCGGGCTGGCACGCATTCAATTTACCGGCGTCGATGTACGTGATGTAGCAACGGCGCACATCACAGCAATGACCATGCCGGAAGCTGCTGGTAAACGCTTCCCTTGTGTCAATCAACAGTTTTGGATCCTCTAAGCTGCAGAGATACTAAACAAGCATTTTGCAGCACGTGGCTATAAAATCAGAACGGTGGTCATGCCAAGCTGGCTGGTGCGGATTGTGGCTTTATTTCTGACACAAATACGTCCCACGCTCCCCTCACTGGATCGTGAAACACATATCGACACTACGCTCATTCGCAAAATATTGAATTGGAAACCGCGCAGCCTGGAAGAAACACTTGTAGACATGGCGGAAAGCATGATCGAATTAAAACTGGTATAAGATAGTGCGGAGCGTGAAAATTTTCCGCGTGGAAGCAGGTTGAAGGAAACAGTAGCAGGCGTCCCTGAGCAGGAGGCGCGGAAGGTCCATCAAAATAAATTAAAGAGGTTTTATTAATCATGAAACTTGAGTATAGCGAACTTGATAATGGAATCCGTTTGATCAAGCTAATTGGGCGGCTGGATATGGAAGGCACCAACCATGTTGATAAACAGTTCGTGCAGCATTGCGCGGGTGAAAATGTATTCGTACTGATCGATCTTACCCAAGTCAATTATCTTTCCTCGATTGGCATTCCCATGTTGATCACATCTGCCAAAGCGGTTGCCAATCGCGGCGGTAGAATGGCGTTCCTCAACCCACAGACCAACGTCAAATCGGTTCTGGATATTACCGGCGTTTCGAATATGATCCGAATCTATAAAGACCTTGAAACGGCAAAAGACAGGTTGATGTTAGCCTAGCCAAGGATATGCGCGAGTAGTTATAACGAAACAAGGTAAGGTCTGTTTCATTATTTTTTGCCCCAAAGTATTTTTCATTGCACTATTGAGTGTTACCATTAAAAGTACAAGGTGTATACTAGCTGAAATCACACTCGGATCCAGCCTTCATAAATATGGCTTTGAAAATATTCAAAAATAATGATCAAAATTCAGAAACAACAAATATTGCATAGGGAGAAAACCAATCATGACTGAAATCTTCATTTCTTATTCACGTCGCAACAAACCTTTTGTGGAAAAGTTCCTCAAGGCGTTGTACGAGAATGGATATTCTTCTGATACCGTCTGGGTAGATTGGGAGGATATTCCCGCTGTTTCGAAGTGGGAAGATGAGATCAGAAAAGGCATCGAGAAGGCGAACTCGGTTATCTTTATCCTCAGCCCTGATTGGGCGATATCCAGGGAGTGCGAAAAGGAATTAGAGGTCGCGGCTGAATATAATAAACGGCTCTTCCCCATTGTTTGGCAAAATGTGGATCCAAATACGATCCGACCTGAACTGGCTTCGTTGAATTGGATCTTCTTTCGCGAATCTGATAACTTCGATGAAGCGCTACAAAAATTGTTCGCTGCGCTCAAAACAGACCTGGGTTGGGTTGCCCAACATACCGAACTACTCAGCCGTGCCAATGAATGGAATGCCAAAGGACACGACAATGGCTATCTATTAAGAGGCAGCGAACTGCAAAACGCAGAAGCCTGGCTCTCACAAACCTCTGAGAACAAACAGCCTCGCCCCACTCCTTTACAAAATGAATATATCTTCGCCAGCCGCAAGGATGACCTGCGGCGTCAACGCAGAACCTTGATCGGCGTCAGCGCAGCAATGGTGGTTTCAATTGCATTGGCAATTGCAGCTGTAATCTCAGGTATAGAGGCACTACAACAAAGCCAGAAGGCACTCGCAAGTCAATTAGCGGCACAATCCTCGAGCCTTGTGAATACACAGCCCGATCTTGCCTTATTATTGAGCCTCGAATCAAATTATATTGGGGATCAGTTGAATCAATCAGATGCATCCTGGCTGGGAAGTTTGATCACCAGCTTGAACAGCAGCCCTAAATTAGGAACCTATCTGCGCGTGCCTAATGCAGACGCAGTCCGCGCCGTGTCATTCAGCCTAGATGGACATTGGCTGGCGTCTACAGGAAATGCGATAGATAAAGTTGGTACAGTTGTTTTGTGGGATATGAAGTCGAAAACAAACCCGGTTCCCCATCAACAATTCACAGGCGGCTCACAACGCTTTTTATCAGTGACATTCAGCCCAGATGGAAAAAATCTCGTTGCCGCTGGAGATGACAGCAAGATCTATGTTTGGGATCCACAGAAATGTTGTTCTCCGGTTGCTGCATGGCCTATCATTGGCTCAGTCCGCGCATTGGCATTTGTAACAATAAATGGTCATGAATATGTAGCGGTCACGACGGGCAGCAAAGTCACTTTTTGGGATATCACCACCGGAAAGATGGATGACTCGCTTACTTTGCAAATTCCCACCGAAGATAAAAATATACGATTATTGAGTTTGGCCGTCTCGCCTACTAACTCTGCGCTGGCAGTAGGTAGTGATGATGGCAATGTCACACTCTGGGATTTGAGCACTACTCCTCCTACAATGTTATTTCACAATTGCAGCTATGGCGATCCGCAAACCAACGATCGCTCAGTCTGCGTAGAATCTGGCAATGGCAATACAGATATCCGCGGGATAACATTTACAAAAGATGGAAAGATGTTGATCACCGGCAGTTCCGATGATCGTGCCTGGCTTTGGGATGCGGAAACTGGTGACCTACTGGCGCGTTCCGCTGACTCAAATGAAGGCGGGCATTTGAATACCGTCTCCAATGTGGCTGTCAGCCCAAGTAACGATCAGGTTGCCACAGTCAGTTGGGATAATACCGTCCGCATTTGGAATTTGGTCAACCAGAACGATACCTGGGCATTTGAACGAACAGATACATTGGCTGGTCATTCCAATTCCGTTTGGGCGGCAGCATACAGCCCGGATGGCACTTCGCTCGCCACTGGCAGTTCTGATACAACGGTCATCCTTTGGAAAGTGAATCAAGCCAACCAGATTGGTACGCCCATTGCCCAAATGGATGGCGAAGTTTGGGGATTGGCGGCTTCTTCAAATAATAAGTTTGCAGCTGGGGATGCAGCGGGCAATATCCGCATTTGGGATTTCAACGAACAGACTCAGACGTTGAAACCAGAATCGAAAGATTTGAAACATCAAGATGGCGTGCTAACACTCGCGTTTAGTCACGATAATAAATGGCTGGCTTCAGCAGGTTATGATCAAACCATCCGGGTCTGGGATGTGCAAACCGGCGAGGAAGCCTGGCACATCGATAATGCCCATACGGATCAGATCTGGTCACTCATGTTCAGCGCTGATGATAAATGGCTTGCTTCGGCAAGCTTCGATAAAACTGCCAAAATTTGGGATACGACCACACATCAACAAGTCGGCAAGACACTGCAACACAATCTGGGTGTGTACGCGCTCACGTTCAATGAGGATGGAACAAAACTCCTCGTAGCTGGATACGAACCTGACATCTACGTGTGGGACTTGACGAATCTCGCTTCAATCCCCAACCCAACCTTTCTCAAGGGCCATCAAGCTGCAGTGAACATCCTGGATTTTAATCCGGTTCATGCTTCGATCCTCGCCTCCACCAGTGACGATAAAACGCTCCTGCTCTGGAATGTGGATCAAGGCACCCACACACCTCCCGCTGCTGGTTTGAATGAAAGCATGGAGGCCGTCACCTTTAGCCCCGACGGCGAATGGCTTGCCAGTGCCACGAACAACAAAACTGTTCTGCTCTGGCAGTGGCCCGCAGAACAATGCGCAGCGGATTGGTCTGCAAAAGATTGCCAGCCTGAACGCTTGGGAATCCCCCTCACCGGTCATCAGTCAGCAGTAAACAATGTAGTCTTTCTATCAGATACCGCTTTGGTCTCGTCCGATGCGAACGGTCAATTGATTGAATGGAATTTGGACAAAGAATACTGGTACAAGCGAGCCTGTAACATCGTGAATCGGTCCTTCAACGATTCCGAATATGGACAGTATATTGCAGGGAAAATCAACACCACATTATTGGATACCGTCAATTGGTTCTCCGACCACTTCGGCAGCGGATCAACTCAGGCTCCGCCCACCTGCATTAGCGACGCCCTGCCATAAAATAGAGCAATCACAACCGCCTAGACAGCCTCGAAGAAACCAAACAAACCTGTAGTAAAGCATCTCCTTCGTCATCATGATAGAGGATGTTTTATGATTGATAGAATAATGCCAGTCAAGTCTTCTCAAACAGGACAATTTCTGGAAATTATGTGACACCCATCAAGGGGCTATAGTCTCGACCTATTTTGTCTACGGCTTTGCTTTTTTAGTATGGGTCTGTTGGTTGTGCATTGGAAGGCCGCCGCTCATCTGATCTATGGCTACGCAAAGCCTTTCATCCACTGACAGGCTTTGCCATCATTCATGCAATTTATGAATGGATCGAGATGTTCGATCAAGTTGGTGCATTTTTGCAGGTCTTAACAGATTGGTCTTATTAGGATAAATTTAGGATAATTTCATTACATTCATCGTGACACTTCTCAGTAATCCTTAATCTCCACATGTAAAATGAACTTGTGCTAAATAGAACTTATTTATTTGGGTAAGTGCCAAATCGGAGGCAGAATGAAAATCAATAAATTCGTCATCGGCGGTGTGCTGATCTTGGGTGCGGTGGTCTTTTTAATCTGGTCAGCTACGGCTTCGACTTCAGAATATTTTCTGACCATTGATGAGCTCAATGCAAAGGGTGCCAGTATTGTGAATAAGAACCTGCGCGTCTCTGGCGCAGTCATCGGTGATTCGATTCAGTACGATGCGAAGTCCCTCACCCTCACTTTTGAGGTGGCACAGGTTCCTGGCGATAATTCCCTGATCGAATCACAAGGCGGACTTGCTGCAGTTCTACATCAGGCAGTTTTAGATCCATCACGCGCGCGGATGAAGGTTGTATATGTTGGCCCCAAGCCCGATCTGCTCCGCAATGAAGCACAAGCGATCATAACGGGTCACATCGATAATGATGGGGTCTTCCATGCTGATGAACTTCTGCTAAAATGCCCAACTAAATATGAACAGGCAGTGCCTAATCAGGCTGGATAATTACAAAAACCCTAAAGATCAAAAAGACCTTTAGGGTTTTTACTCGAAGGAGTTGATATGATCGCCGACTTTGGATTTGGTGTTTTAGTCGTAACTTTTTTAGTGACCTTATATAGTGTTTTTGCCGCGATCTATGGCGAACACAAGAAATCAGGCGCATTGATAGAAAGCGCACGACGCGCCATGCTATTGACCTGGCCTCTGCTCACTCTTGCGGCAGGCATCCTCATTTATTTACTCATCACCAACCATTTTGAAGTGAAGTTCGTCTATGAAGTGACAAGCAAATCCATGCCCACTTATCTCAAAGTGACTGCATGGTGGGGCGGGCAAGCCGGCTCGCTGCTCTTTTGGTCCTGGCTAATGTCTGCCTTTGCATCGCTGGTCACCCTTCGCAAGTGGGACCGCGACCGCGAATTTTTACCGTGGGTGATCGTGGTGGCATGTATCACATTGGCGTTCTTCCTCAGCATGACCACCTTCTTCGAGAATCCGTTTGCAAAATTCTGGCTCGATTCGGCTGGAAATATTTTGGTTGATGCGCAGGGCAATGCGATCACGGGTACCTTCCCGCCCAACGCCAATGTCATTCCTGTTGCTCAAAACTTTCTAAGTGATGGACGTGGATTAAACCCGCTCCTACGCCATCCGGGCATGATCATCCATCCTCCAATGCTTTATCTTGGCTTCGTCTCTTTTGTCATCCCGTATGCATTCGCTATGGCAGCGCTGATCACAGGTCGCACAGATGACCGTTGGATTCGCATCACGCGCCGCTGGACATTATGGGCATGGTTATTCCTCTCTTGTGGACTCGTACTCGGTAGTCGCTGGGCTTATGATGTACTAGGCTGGGGCGGTTTCTGGGGCTGGGATGCAGTTGAAATCGCAGCATTCATGCCGTGGTTAACTGGAACTGCATTTTTACATTCCGTGATGATTCAGGAAAAGCGCGGCATGTTGAAACACTGGAACATGCTACTTATCATCCTGACTTATGATCTTGTAATCATTGGCACTTTCCTGACTCGTTCAGGTATCCTTTCATCTGTACATGCCTTTGCTCAAAGCCCCATCGGCCCCTATTTCTTTGTTTTCATCGTATTCACATTGATCGCCTCCTTGGGATTGATCCTGTATCGCTGGGATAAATTCAGATCAGAAACCCAGATGACTTCTCTGCTTTCCCGTGAGGCACTCTTTCTTTTGAATAATCTCTTATTCATCAGCATTTTGATCGTTTGCTTCTGGGGTGTATTCTACCCCCTGATTTCCGAGGTATTCACAGGTCAAAAAGTAACGGTGGGTCCTCCATTCTATCAACGTGCAACGGGACCGCTCTTCGCGGCTTTGATCTTTCTCATGGGTGTTGCGCCGCTCTCAGCGTGGGGACATTCCACTCTCAAGACTCTCGGAAAAGCGATCTGGAAACCCGCAATTGGCGCGGTCATCATTACCATTACGCTCTTCATTACTTACACTCATAATCCGTATGCGATCCTCGGCTTCTTCCTGATCTCAATGGTCATTTTGGTAACCCTCTATGAATATTGGCGCGGAGCTTTTGCGCGGCAAAAAGCCCAGGGCGAAAATGTATTTGTTGCTTTTTGGAATCTCACCAAGCGCAATCGCCGCCGCTATGGTGGCTATATCATTCACTTGAGCATCTCTTTGATGGCAATCGGCATCCTTGGCATCAACCTCTTTCAAGTGGAGACTCAGGGAACGATCGGCATTAACGATACACTGAAGCTTTCTGGTTATACATTGAAATACAAGGATGTAGCGTCATGGGATAATACGCCAGCGGGCGTCAATTACACGCGGGCGACGGTGTCCATCTACGGCAAGGACGGAACGTACCTCGGCGACCTGCATCCCCGCAAAGATTATTATTATGATGCGCAACAGCCCATGACCATCCCTGGCCAGCTCGCTTCACTGAAGGACGAGGTTTACGTTATCTTGATCGATTGGCAACCCATCAATCAAGCGAGCACAACCTTCAAGATCTTCGTCAACCCACTGATCAATTGGATGTGGATCGGAAGTTTCCTCTTCTTATTCGGCATTATCATTGCCGCCTGGCCCGACCAAGACCCTGAGCGTGTGGTAGTCCCAGCCCAGAATCAACTGAGACAAACCAGCGCCGCGGATTAAGATCCATGAAAAAAATCCTGGCGATTACCTTATTGATCATCATCCTTGCTGGCGCTTTCGCAAGTATTGTCTTCGCGCAAACAAAAATACCAACCGATGATGATGTGAACAGAATCGCCAAGCAGTTATATTGTCCCGTTTGCGAAAGCACCCCTTTGGATGTATGCCCCACCGAAGCATGCCGTCAGTGGCGTGAAATGATCCGCACCATGTTGACGAATGGCAAAAGCGAAGCTGAGATCAAACAATACTTTGTCACTCAATATGGTGTGCGCGTGTTGAATGTGCCGCCGAATCCGTGGGCTACCTATTTTGTACCAGGTGTTGTGATCCTGATCGGAGCCGCGCTGCTCTTCCGAGGCTTCCAGTTATGGAAAAAGCCGCTCGCAACAGTCTCAGCTTCAGATAAGCAAGAGGCGCAGCCAGTCCAGCAGGATGAATATCTCGCGAAGATGGAAGAAGAATTAAGAAAGAGAAAATAAGAACATAGTGCTGGTATGTTCTTGGAGAATGGTATGACAGAAGAATTAACCTCTCAACGCCGCGGCGTTCCAATTTGGGTGCAGGTCACCGTTTGGGTATTTTTGGTTGCCTTGCTGGTGATCGTAGCCATGGGACTGCAGCGCGCGCAACAAGGGACCGTGCAACCTGGGGAGAAGATCGAAAACTTCACCTTGAATTTATTCAGCGGTTATGAATATAGCAACAAGACTCAGGTTGCCATGCAGGAATTGCGCGGCAAAGTGGTTGTTATCAATTTCTGGGCTTCATGGTGCAAGCCCTGTGAACAGGAAGCCTCTGAAATGCAACAAGCCTGGAGCCTTTATCAGCCAACCGGCAAGGTTGTTTTCGTCGGCGCGGATTATGTGGATACCGAACCGGAAGCACGCGTCTATCTAAAAAAGTTCGGCATCACCTATTCAAACGGACCCGACCTGGCGACAAAAATCTCGCAATACTTCCGCATCAAAGGCGTGCCTGAAACTTATTTCATTGACCAGAATGGTGTCTTGAAATACGTGCAGGTTGGGCCTTTCGCCTCCGTTCAAGAAATTCAAAACATTCTTGACCCATTGATTAACCAATAAGAGCTTCGATGCAAATTGTTTCTATTTTTTTCACGCTCGGCATTTTGATTCTTGTTGGCGTTTTTCTGTATATGCCTTTTCGCGAACGCCGTGTCCGTCACGTAACTGAGGAAGAGCATGAAACTTCTGCACTCCTGGCAGAACGTGAGCGCGTTGTCAACTCATTACAAGAACTTGAATTTGATTACAGCCTCGGCAAAGTACCCGAGGAAGATTATCCAACTCAGCGCGCAAACCTTTTGAAAAAAGGCGCCGATGTTCTCAGAAAGATCGATGAACTTGCTCCAGCAAAAACGCAAAGTGATCATGACGCGCGCATCGAACGCGCCATCGCTGCCCGCCGTAAAAATGGTTCTGGTAAAGAAGTTGCACCAACCGATGATGATATCGAAGCGATGATCTCATTACGCCGCACGGGTCGTAAAGAAAAATCGGCTGGCTTTTGTCCGAACTGTGGGAAACCCGTAATGGCTTCGGATAAATTTTGTCCAGCCTGTGGAAAAACGCTTTCGTAATTCATACGAACTACACAAGATAGATTGGTATTTTATGAAATTCCGTTACGCTCTTTTATTCGCTCTGCTTGCACTCACACTCACGGCGTGCAACCTCACCTTGGCAGAGGATGTCACACCGCCGCCAGATTACGTACCCCCCACTGCCATGCCCACCATGGGACCTCTATATCCTGCACAAACACCGAATGTGGATGACGGCGCCGCGATCTATGCTGAAAAATGTTTGCCCTGTCACGGACAAACTGGCTTGGGCGATGGTCCTCAAGGTATTCAATTGGGTGTGACGGTCCGCGCATTTGGTCTGCCTGAAATCGCGCGCCCGGCATCACCGGCACAGTATTACACATCAGTAACGCGCGGCAACATCGAACGCTACATGCCACCGTTTGCGAGTCTCGATGATCAACAACGTTGGGATGTGGTTGCGTATGTGCTGACCCTCCACACCACGCCAGCACAGATCGCCAAGGGCAAACAGCTTTTTGAAGCTAATTGTGTAAGCTGTTCAACTGACTTTTTCAAAAATCAAGAGAACATGTCGGCATTGAGTGCAGTGGATCTGGCACGTCTGATTCGAGCAGGCAATGATTCCATCCCTGCATTCGGAGCGAAATTAAGCGACGATGACCTGTGGGCGATCACTGATTATTTGCGGAGTCTATCCTTCAGCACTGCGGCTCTTGCCCAGCCGGCAACTGCTCCTGCCAACCAAACGTCCGTCGCAGCTGATATAGGTACGGCCTCCGCTGAGGGAACGCCCGTTGGCACAGAGCAAGCCACAACTGGGAGCGAAGCGACTCCAATCGTCAAAGCTGGGTTCGGTACGATCACGGGATCTATTGTAAATAAAGTCAGCGCAGGTTTGCCATCAGATCTGACAATTTCGCTGCATGGTTTCGATCACAGCGCCACCGATCCGACGGCCGGTCCACAGGAAGTGCTTACTCAAGCTGGCACTGTCAACATGGATGGAACCTATACGTTCAATAATATTGAAATACATGAAGGACGCATCTTCCTGGTTGAAGTAGATTACAGTGGCATCAATTTGAAATCAGATTATGGTGTTGTAGAAGCAGGGAAAACCACCGTAACCATCCCGACACTGACTTTGTACGAATCGTCTCAGGACGCTTCAAAGCTGATCATCGATGAGCTACATATGTTCCTCCAGCCAAACGGTGATACTGCTATTGAAGCGCTTGCGCTGTATAACTTCCGTAATACCAGCGATAAAATGATCATGGTCAACATGGGCAGCAATCAGGAGATCCCATTCTTGAAATTCATGACCGGCGCAGAACCGCTTGGTTATCAAGCTATCCAAGATAGTGCGCCGATTATTAGCACGAGCACTGGGTTTGCCATGCCACCCAATGAGAAAGCATATAGCATCCTGGCATTCTCATCGGTCCCCAAACAAAAAGAGACCACGGTCACACAGGAGTTTGTTCTACCAGTCGCGGCCGTAAGTATATTCGTACCAGACGGCATGACATTAAAAGGCGATAACCTCAAAACAGATAGTACACAAGATGTTTCAGGCACGTTATATCAATCCTATATAACGAAGAACGTCAAGGCTGGCGATAAACTAATCTTTAAATTAACCGGTACGCCGAAAGTCACAGGCACAACCAGCACCACCACAAAGGTCTCCAACAATGCCCTTCTCATCGGAGCAGGCGGATTGGGTCTTGCCCTCATTTTATCGGGCGTGTGGTTATACTGGCGTGACCGCCAGCGTGGACTGGCAATTGACGAAGAAGATACGGAAGATGATGAAGAATTCGAATCCTCTGAAGAAGTAATGGATGCCATCATCGCGCTCGATGATCTGCACCGCGCCAAGAAGATCGCTGAGGAAGTTTATCAAAAACGGCGAGGTGAGTTGAAAGAGGTTTTGAAGGGAATGATGTAAAGCTCTGGAAACCGACAGCTTACTGTCAAATATAAAGTAGCATACCCTAACGGGCACACGAGCTGCTTGATTCCAGAATATAAACCTTATGATCACTGTTAAAAAACTTGTGAAACGCTTTGGTGTCAAAACCATCCTGCGCGGCCTGGACTTTGAAGTTCAGCCTGGTGAGTTCGTCGCGTTGCTTGGTCCGAACGGCGCCGGAAAGACCACCTTCCTGCGCATTCTAGCTTCATTATCTCGTCCGTCATTAGGCGAAGTGCACGTGGCTGGCTATCGTTTACCGAATGAAGCAGCACAGGTACGCGCGCGTCTGGGCGTCGTCTCACATTTGCCTTTGTTATATGGTGACTTAAGTGCTGATGAAAACTTGCGTTTCTACGCCCGCATGTACAATATTGAGAATCAAGTTGCACGCATCACCGAAGTATTTGAAATGGTGGGACTGGAATCTCGCCGCCGCGATCTGGTTCGCACTTTCTCACGCGGCATGCAGCAACGCCTTGCCATTGGGCGCGCAGTACTTCATGACCCCGAAGTGATTCTCTTCGATGAACCGTATACAGGTCTTGATCAGGATGCATCCTCCATGCTCGATGGTGTACTCAAAACTGTCGCGGCAGAGGGACGAACGGTCATCATGACATCTCACGATCTGGCTCGCGCCGAAGAATTAGCCACTCGCTTCGATATTCTTTCCCGCGGCGTGATCATAGCTTCCAGCACGCGCAAACAATTGAAGAAAAGTAATCTGCTTACATTTTATAAACAGGCACTGGCGAACTGATATGACTGTCAAATCTTCAGAACTCGCTCAAGTCAAAACAAATCAGCGCTCGAGATTGAGGCGCCAAACCTCTGGCAACTTTTTCAAGGCAGTTTCTGCAGTGGTCTGGAAAGATCTGCAAGCTGAGTTACGCACCCTCGAACTCTTCTCTGCGATGTTGGTCTTTTCCCTGCTGATCATTATCATCTTCAATTTCGCTCTTGAACTCGATCTAAAAATCCGACAATCCGTGACTTCCGGTGTACTTTGGGCAACCTTTGCTTTTGCCGGAACATTGGGACTTAACCGTTCGATGGCCATTGAAAAAGACCGCGGCTGTTTGGATGGTTTACTGCTTGCGCCCGTTGACCGCTCGGCGATCTATTTCGGCAAGTTGATCAGCAACCTGACTTTTATGTTGATCGTGGAAGCCATTGTTCTGGTCGTTTATAGCCTCCTGTATAACATTAACCTTTTTCAGCCGGGTTTGTTGCTGGTAATCCTGCTCGGCTCTCTTGGATATGCTGGCGTTGGTACGCTGCTTGCTGCCATGTCGGTACAAACTCGTACGCGCGACATCCTGCTCCCCATTCTGCTTTTCCCGATCATTATCCCGGTGCTGTTGGCAGCGGTCAAAGCCAGCAGTGGATTTTTGGATGGCGCGCAGTTTTCCGATGTTCTATTGCCGCTGGATATTCTGGTCGTATATGATCTTATTTTTATCTCTGTAGCGTTTATGTTTTTCGAGAATATTGTTGAAGAATAAATCAAATCCGTTAGGAGTAACTATGCAAGCCAAACCCGTTCTACTAAAAATTATTGACATTCTTTCAGTAATTATGCTCGCTATGGCAACCTACTTTGCACTCATCAAGGCTCCCACCGAACTTGTAATGGGCAATGTGCAACGTATATTTTATTTTCACATCGGCACTGCGTGGACAGCCTTGCTTGGCTTTTTATTCGCCTCCGTTTTAAGCATCGTATATCTTTTCAACAAAGACCTGAAATGGGATCGCTATCAAGTGGCAGCCATTGAAGTGAGTCTCGTGTTCTTCTTAATTACCATTATGCTTGGCTCCATTTGGGCACGCCCTGCCTGGAACACCTGGTGGACCTGGGATCCACGCCTGACCACTGCTGCAATTACTGAATTGGTTTATCTGGCTTACTTCATGCTGCGTCAGGGCATTGACGACCCTGACCGCCGCGCGCGTTTCGGCGCAGTTTATGCCTTGATCGGCGGTATTAGTGCACCCATTACCTTCTACGCGATTCGCTTGTTCCGCACCATTCATCCAGTGGTCATTGCGGGAGGTAACCCGAAAGCTCAAGGTGGTTTTGACATGACGCCGGATATGCTCACTGCCATGTTCGTTGCACTGGGAGCATTCACCGTCATCTTCATTGACCTGTATTGGAACCGCATTCGCCTGGGCGACCTGGAAGACCAGGTTGAACGATTGAAATTAAAAATAACAATGTAAAAGGACATAACCATGTTATTTCAAGAAGCCGCCGCAAACACTAATGGGTATATGATCGCCGGATACGCAGTCGCATTCA
>Ga0209131_1001507_pt1 | contig 16214 bp, 16 predicted proteins | sample GraSoi_2013_40cm_FD_185826 | JGI IMG/M metagenome (GOLD analysis project Ga0209131, IMG submission 185826) | Grasslands soil microbial communities from the Angelo Coastal Reserve, California, USA - Sample 9_17_2013_40cm (SPAdes) (version 2) | ecosystem: Environmental > Terrestrial > Soil >...
AGATCAGGGTAATGACGCGTGACGACTTCGTAGATATGGGAATACTTCCATGCGCCGGCTTCGGCAACACCGACAGGCAAAATCTTGAAATCTCTTTGTAATTGCTCAAGTGCTTTGTTGAATTCAGAATCTTTTGCGTTCGATAATTTCGCCTCGCGGCGCAGGTCCAAGGTATTCAAAGCGCCTTTATCGAGCAAAGTCTCATACACTTGCTTTGACGCCTGCGTTAATCGTCCCTCCTGATAGGCGATCAAATAATCCTCTTCGGGCGAGCCGTAATTTTCGGACAGCGCATAAAAATATGGAACGATCTCCAATGAGATCATCGTTGCTTTGCCCCGCAATATTTTTGCGTAATACCATCTCTTTTTATCCAGAGCATCGTCCTTCCAGCCCCAGGTGATATGACCGGGATCATCATGTTGATCTGCGACGGGACGATCTCCGGCAACTGCTGCCCACAGTGAAGGCAGGTCAATGCCTTTAATGGGCCAAAAGTAAACGAAGCCACGCTTGTTGATGAAGGTCAAAGCCTGGGATACGGATGAAACCCTTTTGGACGGAGGCAGGTTGAAGGTCCGCGTGCGATGCACTTGCAATTTCTTCAAGTTAATTTGCGACATGATGAATCTGCTCAATTTTAGTCCAAGTGAGTTACAATCGCAAAGAAAAATGCCAAACCCGGTCATCAAAGTCTTCAAAAGCATTCAAGAATTAAGCAATTCGGCAGCGCAATCCTTTATTGAGATCGCAGATCAAGCCATCAAAGAACGCGGACGTTTTTTGGTTTCACTTTCCGGGGGAAATACGCCCCAGCGACTTTACGAGCTACTTGGCTCTCAATTTCAGAATAAAACAGATTGGACTCATATTCATTTTTTTTGGGGCGATGAGCGTTGTGTGCCGGTGGACGATCCCGGCAATTGTTACGGACAGGCCAAAAAAGCTTTTCTAGATATAGTAAACGTGCCAGCAGAAAACATCCATCGCGTCGAATCGGAGCTCAAGCCTGCTGAGGCCGCCTATCGTTATGCACAAACACTAAAACAATTCACTGACGGATCACTGGCCTGGCCGCGTTTCGATCTTGTTTTATTAGGCATGGGCGATGATGGACATACAGCATCATTATTTCCGGGCTCCCCTGTTGAAGTGAATACGCCAACGCTCGCCGTCGTGGCGAATTATCAGGACCGCCCGGCCAATCGTGTGACGTTGACCCAAAATGTATTCAACAATGCCAGAAATATATTCTTTCTGGTTTCGGGAAAAAGCAAGGCAGCCACATTGCAGAATGTGCTCAATGGCGAACATAAGCTTGAGCTTTATCCCGCACAAAGAATCGCTCCACAGGATGGAGTAGTAACCTGGTTTGTAGATCAAGAAGCGGGCAGCCTTTTATAAAATCTTATTCCAAAAGGAGTTTTACGTTATGGAACTTGCACTGATCGGTTTGGGAAAAATGGGCTTGAACATGGCCACTCGTTTGGTACGTGGTGGGCACCGAGTAGTTGGATACGCACGTACCGCAGAGACTGTGGATATTGCCATTAAGAATGGCGCGGAAGGCGCGCATTCGTTGGAAGAGGCAGTTGGCAAACTCAAGGATAAGACGCGTGTGGTATGGGTGATGGTCCCTTCCGGACAAACAACGACTGAAACAATTGATAAAGTTGCTGTGTTGTTGAAAAAAGGCGATATTATCGTTGACGGTGGCAACTCCAACTATAAAGATACGATCCACCATGCAGAGATGCTTGAAGCAAAAGGTATTGACTTTGTCGATTGCGGTACAAGTGGCGGCGTTTGGGGATTGACCGAAGGCTATAGCCTGATGATCGGTGGAAAACCTGAAGTCACCGAAAAGCTGCGCCCCATTTTCGAAACACTCGCCCCGGGCAAGGAGCTCGGTTGGGGACGCGTCGGCCCGCACGGGTCAGGTCATTATGTAAAGATGGTGCATAACGGAATTGAATACGGCATGATGCAGGCCTTTGCCGAAGGGTTTGGTATTTTGAAGGGAAAAAAGGAGTTCGGCCTGGACCTCTCACAGATCTCGCACATTTGGCAGCACGGAAGTGTGGTCCGTTCGTGGCTGCTGGATCTGGCTGCTAACGCGCTGGACGAAGACACAGAACTAAAAGACATCAAACCATGGGTGGCTGACTCTGGCGAGGGCCGCTGGACAGTCTTTGAAGCCATCGACCTCGATGTACCAGCACCCATCATCACCCTTGCACTTCAAATGAGATTTGCCAGTCGAGATACAGAAAATTACCCTGCCCGCATGCTGGCAGCATTGAGAAATCAATTTGGCGGGCACGCCATCAAAAAATCAGAATAATATGGGATACGGGTTTATCTGTAGCCAATATTCTATGTAGAAAAGGTAGTCATGAGCAGTCTCCCAAAAAACAATTTGTTGACCACCATCATCATTTTCGGTGCTTCAGGAGATCTGACCCAGCGAAAGTTGATCCCTTCGCTCTTTAATTTATTCCGCAAGAGACGCACGCCTAAGAATTTCCATATCGTCGGGTTTGGCGGCACGGCCTTTACAGATGAACAATTCCGCGAACATCTGCACAGCGGTGTAACAGAAAATGCCAATTTCAAATTCACAGATGAAGAATGGAATGTTTTCGCGCCGAATTTGTTTTACATGTCTGGCAAATATGCCGAACTAAATGATTTCAAGAAACTTGCAGAATATCTTACCAGGATGGAGAACGGAGAGGCGAATCGTTTGTTCTATATGGCACTCCCGCCGACACTTTTCCCGGCCATCGTTGATAACCTGGATGCGTCCGGTCAGCTCCACGAAAATGAAGGCTGGCGACGTGTGGTACTAGAAAAGCCTTTCGGCACCGATCTTGCCTCTGCGATCAAGCTCAATCAACAAGTACATAAGGCATTGAACGAAAATCAGATCTATCGCATCGATCATTATCTCGGAAAAGAGACTGTCCAAAATATTCTCTTCACGCGTTTCGCGAACACCATTTACGAACCGATCTGGAATCGCACATACATCGATCATGTTCAGATCACTGTAGCCGAAAAGGTCGGCCTGGAACATCGCGCCGGGTTCTACGATGGGGTTGGCATATTACGCGACATGTTCCAAAATCATCTTTTGCAATTGCTAACTCTTGTTGCCATGGAACCGCCGGCCTCCTTCAGCGCAAGTCATCTGCGCAATGAAAAGGTGAAAGTCCTTAGCGCGGTTCAACCCATGACGCCCGAACAGGTGTCGGTAAATACGGTGCGTGCGCAATATAAAGGATATCGCGATGAACCGGAAGTCAAACCCGATTCCACAACTCCCACCTATGCCGCGCTCAGGCTTTACATCAATAATTGGAGATGGAAAGGCGTGCCCTTTTATTTGCGTTCTGGGAAAAACCTCGCAGAAAAACAATCGCAGATCATCATTCAGTTCAAAGAGCCACCTTTGGCGATGTTTCCAATGCAGACCATGAAGCCGAACATCATGGTGCTCTATTTACAACCGGATGAAGGAGTACACCTGCGATTTGAGGCCAAAGCGCCGGATACCGTCGCCGAAACACGTTCTGTGGATATGGAATTCCATTACGCTGAGGCTTTTGGTCAGACTGCAATTCCCGAATCATATGAACGCCTGCTACTGGACGCCCTGCAAGGCGACGCGTCCCTCTTCACACGCGCAGATGAAGTAGAAACGGCCTGGTCATTGATCGATCCAATTTTACAGGCATGGGAAACACATCACATCCCACCACTTGCCACTTATAAGCCCGGCAGCTGGGGACCATCAGAGGCCTATGACCTGCTCGCCCGCGATGGGCGTCGTTGGCTCAACGGGGAAACCGACTCGATGCTCAACAAATAAGATGAGCCATCTTGGAGATTTGATATGATCTTTGGAGCGCAATCTGCTGGGTTGTGCTCTTTTCATTTCAAAACTACAACCAAAATGAATATAATCCGTACATCAACCAATACAATTCATCCCAAGTGGGATAATCATAAAAAGGAAATCCCGATGAAACACCTCAAACTGCTCACGTTTATGATCCTGACTATATGTATTGGTGCCTGTGGAACGGCCCCCGCCACCGCACGGGCAACCGCGATCCCAACTGTTGTCGCGGATAAAACGATTGTTACAGAAGGCCGCCTTGAGCCGATCCATTACGCAGAGCTGGCATTGAATGCCAGTGGGCTAGTCAGTGAAGTTCTAGCCACAGAAGGTCAAACTGTTGCTACAGGAGATGTGATTGCGCGTCTACAAGCCAGTGAAGCGCAAACTTTGGAAAGCGCGCAAGCCAAAGCCGCCCAGAAATTGACCACAGCGTATCAGGAAGTTCGTGATACTCAATTCAAACTCGATAATTTCGATATCCCCTCCGAATTTTCAGAGATGACACCGGCTCAAGCAGTAGATGGAAGTTTGGTCAAGTTAAATCAAGCACGCGCAGATTTCGAGCCGTATAAAAACATCAATGACAAAAATCTGGAACAAACAGATGCAGAGAAAAATGGTGCAGTTATTACAGGCACGGCTAAGGTGTACAAAAAAACAACTTGACGACGCCTGGGCAAAATACCGTAAAGCCATTCAATGGTTTGAACTTGAATCAAATCTTGAGACTGCACAAGCCCGTCTGGAACAGGCGCAACGTGACTACACCAGCCTGACAGACCCATCTTTCAACGAGGACACTGCCGGCGCACGCGCTGCGTTGGCCAACGCGGAAGTCCGCGCGCCTTTTGCCGGGATCATAGCGTGGCTGATTTTCACTATTGTGCTAGGCACACTGGCAAGCGCACTTCCCGCCCGCAGGGCTTCGCGACTAACAGTACGCGATGCCCTTGCCTATGAATAAACGGGGTTGATTTCGGTCCCTATAGTATTCACACAATTTCTTCACCGTCGCGTAACCTAACTATGAGAAAATCTTGCTAATACTATCAAATTGGAGTAAATATGAAAAAATGGATCACTTACACAATAGGGATTTTGCTCACGCTGGTTGTACTAGCCGCAGTTGGAGGAGCAGGATATCGTATGGGACTAATGCAAGGCGCTTCAGGCGCGCACAGCCCGAAAGGCGGGGCGACTGAATTTGCAAAACCAGGCGACGCCGATCAGGACCCCAACCAAATGGGGCAAAATTCCCCGGACAATATCGGGCCCGGCCACGATGATGGTCATAGATTCGAGCATGGACGCGGCGAAATGCATTTCTTTTCCCCACTCTTCGGTCTCATGCATCTTGTAGTGATAGGATTGCTCATCTGGCTGGCTTACACCCTTTATAAAAAGAGTGGCTGGCAATTTGTACGCGTGAATGCTCCATCCGAGCCTGGAACGCCTGGTGATGAGAAAAAACTCAAGCGAAAATCGAAGTCATAGGCCAAGCCCCCGGACACCCGCCTCACATGAGACGGGTGTTTTTTAATTAACATAATTTCCACACAATTTCATGACAGTTCAATAACACAGGATCTTTATACTTGGACATCGTCTACGGTATCACAACAACCAAGAGGCATATTTACATGGACTTAATGAAAAAAATCTCTGACTTTTTCTCGAGTTTGTTTTTAAGAATTAAATTAGAAGCTCCCATCCTTCTAAGAGATCCGAGGAAAAGATGGCAGGTTATCTTGCCGAGCATTGTGATATTGGCAGCCATTGGATGGTTGGCCTATTACACAGCGGCTATTCGGCCAACACAACAAGCTGCAGCAGCTCAGCCTGTCATGCAAACTGCCACGGTTCGGCGCGGCAACATCACATTAAGCGCCAGTGGCACTGGGACTCTGGTGGCAGCCAATCAGGTGCAGCTTGGCTTTGGGAGTAGTGGAACACTGACCACGTTGAATGTAAAAGTAGGGGATCTGGTCAAACAGGGCCAGCTATTGGCGGCAATAAACAATACGTCGCAGCAGATCCAGCTTGTACAAGCCAAACGCGCCATGGCAAACCTGACATCTGAGGTGTCGATCGCGACCGCTCAACAAGCGTTTGCAACCGCGCAAACCAATGTATCTACTGCAAAGAATCAAATTATCTATTTGGAAAGTCCGCAGGTATTCAACGATGAGCAAAAGTTAGCGGACGCTCAACAAGCGTTGGATCAGGCCAAGACAGCTGGTGGCCCTACACTGACAACCGCCCAGCAAAAAACCATTGATGACTCAGCTTCAAAATTGAAAAATATTCAGAATGAACTTGCAGGTGACAGGATTTGGTACACCAAAATATATGTCCCCAACTTTTTCACCGTAGCCGCAACACGCAGTCGCTCCAAAAGCATAAACGCCCCAACGGACGCCGATATTGCCGCGGCAAAGGCTGCTTATAGTGCGGCTTTAGCATCTGTTCAGGAAGCACAATGGTACCTCACTGTATTGACAGGAGGCAGCGTTCCTGATGATGCTACTGGAACAAATCTGAGCACATTCGAACAGGCAAAGCTCACTTTACAATCTGCCCAGGAAACTTTGGATGGCACACAACTTTACGCGCCTTTCTCCGGAGTGGTCACTTCAGTTAGTGTGCAACTTGGAGATTCAGTCGGCACGACCGCCCTCATCACGGTTGCAGACATGAGTAAGCTTTATGTACAAACCTACATTGATGAAGCCGATTATGCCATGTTCTCGGTTGGAAACTATGCAAACATTGTATTCGACGCGCTTCCAAATATAACTTTGACCGGAAAGGTCGTGGAGGTCGATCCGGCCCTGGTTACTTCGTCAGGCACATCTGCTGTCAGCGGCATGGTTGAGCTTGATCCGACATCTGAGCACTTGCTGCTTGGAATGAGCGCTGCAGTAAATATCATCGCAGGCGATGCACAAAATGCTGTCCTTGTTCCAGTGGCGGCTCTCCATGAAGTATCGCCCGGTCAATACTCAGTCTTCGTGGTCAACAATGGAAAATTGACCCTGACCACCGTCACCATTGGCTTGCAGGATCTGGTAAATGCAGAGGTCAAATCCGGTCTCCAGCCTGGCGATGTTGTCAGCACCGGGATTGTGGGTACAAAATAAAATGGGCAAGCAAGCGATCATCGAAACAGTTGATCTGAAAAAAATCTACGGGATGGGCGACGCGACAGTCGCGGCTCTCAATGGCGTCAATATTCAGATTACGGCAGGAGAATTTGTTTCCATCATTGGTCCATCCGGTTCGGGAAAAAGCACCCTGATGCACATCCTCGGTTGTTTATCCAGACCTACAGCCGGCCAATATATTCTGGATGATCAAGACATCAGCAATCTCGATAATAAACAACTGGCCGCGATCCGCAATAAAAAAATCGGATTCGTTTTTCAAGCATACAACCTGCTGTCACGAACCACCGCCCTGCATAATGTGATGCTTCCATTGATGTATGACCATGTAGATTCTCAAACCCAAGCAGATAAGGAGAAACTAGCGCTTGAGATGCTAAAGAAAGTTGGGCTTGGCGACCGCATCGGACACATGCCGCAGGAATTATCCGGCGGGCAGCAACAACGAGTCGCGATTGCGCGAGCTTTGATCAACAACCCGGTCATGATCATTGGAGATGAACCCACCGGTAATTTGGACTCTCACTCGGGAGCGGATATCCTGAAACTGTTCAACGAAATACATGAACAAGGGGCCACTATTGTGCTCGTCACGCATGATCCACAGATTGCCGCCTATGCTCAGCGCACCATCATCCTACGAGACGGATTGATTGAGTCGATCACAAAAAATGGGCATGAGAGGAAGCAATGAAATTATCTGAGGTCGTCAAGATTTCATGGGAAGCGATTGCGAAAAATAAGATCCGCTCCATGCTTACCATGCTCGGCGTCATCATCGGCGTTGCTGCGGTGATCGGCGTAGTATCTATCAGCGCCGGCACCGAAGCGACGATTAACGATCAGATATCTGGCCTGGGATCGAACCTGATTTTCATCACAGCGAATTTCGGCCGAGGTGGGCGTGATAGCTTTGCGCCTAATAATCGCGGCGGCCTGGTATTCAACGATGCTTATGCCATTGCCCAACAGGTTCCGGGCGTCGTTGGCGTAACAGTCGAACAAGACGCCAGTGAAACGGTCAAAGCGAATGGCGTCACGTTGACCGATATCAGCATCCTCGGTACCACAATCGACTTTCCGACTGTCCGCTCGATGAATATCGCTAGTGGTTCGTATTTTACCCAACAGGCAGTAGACCAGAAACAAAAGGTGGTTGTGCTCGGCGCCAGTCTTGCTACACAACTTTTTGGAACAAGCGATCCCGTTGGTCAATATATTACTATTGGCAGCACACAACTGCCGGTCATCGGAGTCATGGCGCCAAAAGGAGCCGTGGGTGGCATAGACTATGACGCGCGTGCTTACATGCCCATCACAGTAGTATTTCAAAAATTTACACCCTCTGAGTTCGCACGCTTTCGTGGGGATCGAGTGCGCTTGATCTATGTAAAAGTGGATCCGAGCGTGAAGCTTGACGATGTGATTCTCCAAATCCAGCTCCTGCTTTATAAGCGGCATAACGTTACTTCAAGCGCGCCGGATTTCTCCATTACGACTCAGCAGGATATTATCGCTACTCAGGAAGCAACTACTGCTGCATTTCGAAATTTGCTCGCCTGGGTGGCCGGCATTTCATTAATCGTTGGCGGCATTGGCATTATGAATATCATGCTGGTCAGCGTTACAGAGCGCACGCGCGAAATCGGCATCCGCCAAGCAGTTGGAGCGACCGCCGAGGACATTCGCATTCAATTTCTGATGGAAGCGTTGCTGCTTAGCATCTTCGGCGGCCTCGTCGGATTGGTCGTTGGCATGGGGGGTTCCATATTATTTGGTGCTCTTAGCGGGATGAGGACAGTGATCGTACCCAGCTCCGTATTTCTAGCATTCGGTTCGGCCGCGCTCGTTGGGATCTTCTTCGGATACTATCCTGCAAATCGCGCCGCTCAACTCGATCCGATTGAAGCATTGAGATACGAGTAACAAATAAATTTGCAAAAAGGATTGAAGAATGAGAACAAAATATAGCTTAGCACTATTGCTGATTTTCGCTTTCGCAATAACTGCTTGCAGCAGTGCAAGTACCCAAAGTGGACAAAATTCGACCGATACAACAGGCCAAGGTCAGCGCTTCAATAACCGGCCGATCTCCCCTCAAATGCAGCTGGCAGTCGGCATATTCAAATTAGAAGGCACGCCCCAAGCTGTTGATGCAAAGGAAGCAGCCAAACTTATTCCTCTATGGCAACTCTTCGGTCAGCTGGAGGCGAGCAGTTCCAGCGCACAAGAAGAAGTCTCCGCGACAGTAGATCAAATCAAGAGCACAATGAGCACTGATCAAATCAATACTATCAACACTATGAATTTGACCAACCGCGACGCATTTACTTTCTTGCAGGAGCAAGGCATTATTCAGGCAGGTGGATTCGGTTTTCGTGGAACCCCTGATCCGAATCGCACACCTCGACCGGGTGGCGGGGGTGGTTTCCCCGGTGGAGGTTTTCCCGGAGGCGGGAATGGTAATGGGCAGAACTTGAACCCGAATCAGATTGCGACCATCCAGGCTCGTCGAGCGCAAGGAGGCGGATTCAGCAATCGCCTCCCCTCAGGCTTGCTGGATGCATTGATTAAGCTGTTACAGTCAAAGATCACACCGGAGTCGACTTCGACACCGGTTGTAACATCAACAAACGCCCCGGTCGTGATGTCAACAGGCACCCCGGCCGCGACATCAACGCCATAGAGTTCAACGCTCTTGATCGATTGTTTCAATTTACAAGCAGAGTTCTTGTTATACTTGCAGAACATTTATGAGGATGAACGGTGGCAAAAACAATAATGATTGTTGACGATGAAAAACGCCTTGTCTCTCTTGTGCAAAGTTATTTAACACAAGAAGGGTATCGCGTGGTAACTGCATTTAATGGCCGTGACGCCCTGGCTGTCGCAAAAAAGGAAAGCCCCGACCTGGTCATTCTCGATCAGATGATGCCTGAAATGAACGGTTACGACTTCATGCGCGCGCATCGCGCCGAGCATGACACACCGATTATCATGCTGACCGCGAAAGTGGATGATGACGATAAGGTGATCGGCCTTGAACTCGGCGCGGATGATTATGTCACCAAGCCATTCAAGCCGCGTGAGTTAATGGCGCGTGTACGCAATGTATTGCGCAGGGCAGGTAAGACGGAAGCGAAAGCGAAGACCATACGCGTCAGAGACATTACTCTTGATCGCGATAGCCGTGAAGTTTATGTTATGAATAAAGCCGTCGATCTTACGCCCTCAGAATTTGACCTGCTCGCCGCGTTGATGTCCACACCGGGGCGCGTATTCTCCCGCCTGGATCTCCTGGATGTGATTCAAGGTGTGCGCTATGAAGGATACGAACGCACGATCGATACGCACGTCAAAAACCTGCGATCAAAGATCGAGGCTGACTCGCGTAAACCGTATTATATTGAGACTGTTTACGGTGTCGGATACCGTCTCGCTAAAGGGTAGGTCATGCGTTCGCTTACATACAAACTGATCGTCGCTTTTCTTTCTATAAGCCTGATTAGCATTGGTGTTATTGTTGCCCTTACGCATTATGCCACAAATCGTGAGTTCAATAGATTCATTTCCGAACAATATAAAATAGAACTTTCAAATGGGTTTGCGAGCTACTACCAGGAGCACGGGACATGGGACGGCGTGGATAATGTCCCCATCAGATTCGCAAGCGAGCAACCTGGTCCAGGCGAAAACCATCCTTCTTTCTTTTACGTTGCGGACACGAAGAAACTTGTGGTATTTGAAAGTTTTCAGCACAAAAAAGGAGATGTCGTCGATAACAACGACATTCAAAACGGTACGCCAATACAAGTGAAGGGGAATACAGTCGGTTACCTAATTCTGGAAACACCTCCGGATAGAAGGGATCCGAGGCAAGACGCATTCCTTCAGAGGCTCGACATTTCACTATTCGTGAGTGCGATTGGCACCATTCTCTTCGCGTTAATTTTTGGCACGATCCTTTCCCGCAATATCACAAACCCAGTACGCGAATTAACCATCGCCACACGTGCCATGGCAGAAGGAAAGCTGAGTCAAAAAGTAGCCGTCCGTTCAAAGGATGAAATCGGCGAACTTGCAAAATCCTTCAATAAAATGAGCGATGATCTTTCCCGTTCCGCAGATCTGCGCAAACAAATGACGGCTGATATTGCACACGAACTTCGCACACCGTTGAGTCTAATCATGGGTCATGCCGAGGCGGTACATGATGGCGTCCTTCCCGCTACGCGTGAAAATTTCGAGATCATTCGCGAAGAAGCCAGCAGACTCGAACAACTTGTCAACGACTTGAGGACTTTATCTCTTGTAGATGCCGGCGAGCTTAACGTGGAATTTCAGCCCGCGGATATTAACAAACTATTGAGTGACATCCAAACCCACTACCTTCATCAGTTCAATCAAAGACGAATCACCCTGGACATACAGCCTGCTCCCGGCGTTCTCGAAGCGAATGTTGACCCGATACGATTCTCACAAGTAATTACAAATATCCTGGACAACGCACTTAACTACACGCCGGAAAATGGACGCGTTCTCATCGAAACAAAACAAATTGAGAACGAGATCGAGATCTCCATCCAGGATAGTGGCGATGGCGTAACTCCTGAAGAAGCGGCGCATTTATTCGATCGTTTCTATCGCGCCGATCCGTCACGCACGCGTGAGGAAGGCGGTTCAGGATTAGGTCTTGCAATTGCCAAATCAATTATTGAAACGCACAAGGGAAAAATATGGGCGGAAAGCAAAAAAGGTCTGGGCCTAAAAGTAATCATTCGATTACGGTCAGTAGACTAATTTACCTTTCTCTTGTAAAGAGAAGGCCGCTCCAGAATTCTGTTTGAAGCGGCCCCGCTTAGATTACTACGCTTTTTTATTTACAACTTCCCATAGGGCCATTATTTTCAAGATGCGATTTGAGGCCATTGCCAGCCCAACCGCAACCGCAAGCACTACAAACCCAATAATGAACTGGGTGGAACGATCAGCAGATAGATTCATCAGCCAAACAAAAAGCAGGACATATCCGAAAATCAGGCCCAGAAAATAGAGAAGAACGAGCACAAAGGCGGCTGGGCGCTTGAGCACCGTGAGAGTCATAACTATTGACGCGCCGATCAATGCGCCCGGACAAAAGGTATTCAAGATCGAATATTGTTGTGGAACAAATTGATGCACCATGGCGTACAAGCCTGCAAACGGTAGCCACATTAACGCGAAACCCACGAAAACCGATAGTCCGCGCCACCTGCGTCCTTCGTTCCACCAGTCCAATGCTTTTGCAGGGTCTAGAGTAATTGAATTTGGGTCAGCCTCCATCCCCAACTTGGCTAGATTCTTCAAATCTATATTGTTATTATTGTCTTCTGCCATAATGCCTCCAAGAGATCAAATATAGATGGCGAATATTCACTTCTCATCATACCTAGCCGTCGGGAGAAACTCCGGCGGTCTGCGTACTTTTGTCGCCTGTTCAAAGGCATAAGCAAATTTGATCAAGGCCGGCTCTTGCCATGCTTTTGCGAAAAATGAAATGCCAACAGGCAGGCCAAAAACATATCCAGCAGGAACCGTGATGTGCGGATACCCAGCCACAGCTGCAGGCGATGTGCTCTCCATATCCCAATTAATGGCATCGCCATTGACGAGGTCAATCATCCACGATGGACCGCCGGAAGGGACAATAATCGCGTCGAGTTTATATTTCTTGAGGGTCGCGTCGATCCCATTTTTGCGTGTGAGCAAACGATTCTTTGCCAGCGCATCGCGATATTTTTTATTGCGCAGGTCGGGTTTTTCCAGTGCGGTCAGCATATGCTCCTGACCAAAATACTGCAACACGCGTACCTTATTCTCTTCGTTGAACCTGATCACATCCTGCATGGTTTTCATCGGGGTGTTCGCACTGGCAAGATATTTATTTAAGTCTGTTTTGAATTCATAGTGCAAAACATCCAGCTCGGTTTTACCGAACTTGTTGAAATTCGGCACGTCAGCAGGGTCAACGATCACGGCGCCAAGTTTTTTCATTACATCGATACAGAATTCAAAGATCTTGATAATTCGCGGATCGGAGCCGGCCATATTTCTCGCCACACCAATACGCGCACCTTTCAAGCCATTCTTATCTAGAAATTTGGAATAATCTTTTAAGGCTCGTTTTGCACTTGACCTTGTAGCAATGTCACTTTGATCAATTCCAGTTAAGGCTCCCAATAAAATAGCAGCATCGGACACGGTACGCGCCATTGGGCCTGGAGTGTCCTGGCTGTGCGCGATGGGAATAATTCCACTTCTGCTTAATAACCCGAGTGTGGGCTTAATGCCAACGATCCCATTCGTCTGGCTCGGGCAAATGATCGAGCCGTCTGTCTCGGTGCCAATTGCGGCAATACAAAGATGCGCTGCGACAGCCGCGCCTGAACCTGATGAGGAACCGCAGGCAGACCGATCTAATGCATATGGATTACGTGTTAAACCACCACGGGATGACCATCCACTGATCGAATGTTTCCCGCGAAAGTTTGCCCATTCACTTAAATTCGTCTTTCCCAAAATAATAGCACCTGCTTTGCGCAACTGTGTGACAATGAACGCATCGCGCGCAGCCTTATGTCCCTCCATGGCAAGAGAGCCAGCGGTTGTTTGCATTTGATCATGAGTATCGATATTATCTTTTAGCAGGACGGGAATGCCATGAAGCGGACCACGCGTCTTGCCGTCGCGCCTCTCCTCATCCATGGAAGAAGCGATTGTCAATGCGTCCGGATTCGTCTCAATGACAGAGTTCAGCTTGGGACCATTTTTGTCAATCGTATCGATCCGCTCCATATACATTTCCGTGATCCGACGCGCAGTTAATTCGCCAGACTTCATCTTCTCTTGTAATTCATAAATTGAATATTCCTGCATATACCCTCACCTGAGAAATGGGCGCTTGTAAGCACTCATCCAAAATTAGCGTCCACCACCCGTAATATAATGCTCCAATTGAGAGATCAGGAATTGCTGCACATCCACCACTTCCTTGAGCACATCGCGCACAGAGATCAACCCAAGTAACTCCTTGCCGTCGAATACGGGCAAATGACGAATGTTCTTGTCGATCATCAAAGCCATGCATTCTTCCAGCGGCTGGCTGGCTTCCACATAAACCACCTTGCTGGTCATGATCTCGCCTACTTTTGTGTTTTTCGCATTCCTCCCAAGCAGTTCCACTTTACGCACACAATCGCGTTCAGATAAGATCCCGTCCACATTCTTTCCGCTCACCACCATCAACGCGCCGGTATTTTGCTTTGCCATCATGGCAAGCGCATCGTATACCGATGCATCAGGGTCAATAGAAAATACTTCGGTACCCTTTTTACGGATCATGTCCCGGACAGTGGCCATAGGAGTCTCCTGTTCTGATTTGCCCAGAGTATAGACAAAAAGCCTGAACCTTGCAAGCGACGTCGAATTTAGAAAGAAGCTCAATTTATAGTAGAATTACGGGCGCCGGGGCGATGGCGGAATCGGCAGACGCAACGGACTTAAAATCCGTCGGTAGAAATACCGTGAGGGTTCGACCCCCTCTCGCCCCACACAAAATGTCATTGCGTAAATCCTGAGAAAATCAAAGGGCGCAATGGCAGTTTCGTCTAAGGACAAATATGTTTTTTACACGCCAGCAACTCGAGGAGATCGAAGACAAAAGTCTTGCGCCTTATGGGATTCGCAGCAAGGACTCAAAGGGCCGCGCCTACCTAGACACTGAACCGGATTATCGTACTTCCTTTCAACGCGACCGTGACCGCATCCTGCACACAACTGCATTTCGCAGACTCGAATACAAGACGCAAGTCTTTATCAATTTCGAAGGTGATTACTTTCGCACCCGACTCACTCATACATTGGAAGTGGCCCAGATCGGCAGAACTTTGGCACGCACCCTCGGCGCAAACGAAGACCTTGTAGAAGCGATTTGCCTTGCACATGACCTCGGCCACTCGCCTTTCGGTCACTCTGGAGAACTGGCGCTATCAAGATTGATGAAAGATTCCGGCGGATTCGACCACAACAAACAATCCCTGCGCATCGTTACTGAACTCGAGCAACGGTATCCGGAATTCCCCGGCCTCAATCTCACCTGGGAAGTACGAGAGGGAATGGTCAAGCACGAATCGGAATACGACATTTCGGACGCACGCGATTATAGCCCTGACCTGCGCGGCAACCTGGAAACGCAGATCGCAAATGTAGCCGACGAACTTGCTTATACGACTCATGACCTCGACGATGGATTACGTTCCGGCACGATCGAACCACAAATGCTGGATGGCATCGCCTTATGGGAAATACTGCGCGAGACGTTTAATTGGCGGGGCCCGCACCTCGATGAGGTGGAACGCCATCGTATGATCCGCCAGTTGGTGGGACTTATGGTCACCGATATGCTTACCGCTACAGATATACGCCTTAAGGAGAGCAAGGTAAAATCCGCATTGGATATTCAGAAGTTAAAGCATAATGTTATCGGCTACAGCGAGGATATGCAAAGACGGAACCGCGAACTCAAGGATTTCCTTTATAAAAAATTGTATAGGCATTATCGCGTCGTCAGAATGTCCGTACGGGCAGAGCGATTAATTTCCGACCTGTTCAATGGCTATAAAGCCGAGCCCGCCATCCTGCCCGATCATGTTCAACGTATCATCGAAAAACACGGTCTCGAGCGCACGATCTGCGATCATATTGCCGGCATGACCGATCGATACGCGATCGAGGAACATCAAAAATTATTTAATCCCCTCGAAAAGCCGTAAAGGCTTTTACCAACCAAGGGGGAGCACAATTTCTCCCCTATCCATTTTGTCTAAATGTTTATCGAAGAGAGGAGAGGCATCCATGACCCAACCCAATTACCTGACCGCTGAAGGCGAGGCAAAGCTCAAAGCAGAACTGGAAGAACTGAAAGGTCCGAAGCGCGAGGACCTTTCGAAGAGACTGCGTTCTGCAATTCAGATGGGCGATCTTTCAGAGAATGCAGACTATCACAAAGCCAAGGAAGACCAGGGTTTCCTCGAAGGCCGCATAAAAGAGCTCGAGGCCATTCTACGAAATGCGGTGATCATTGAAAAAAGTGAGGATCACGGCGT
>Ga0209131_1001511_pt1 | contig 16176 bp, 19 predicted proteins | sample GraSoi_2013_40cm_FD_185826 | JGI IMG/M metagenome (GOLD analysis project Ga0209131, IMG submission 185826) | Grasslands soil microbial communities from the Angelo Coastal Reserve, California, USA - Sample 9_17_2013_40cm (SPAdes) (version 2) | ecosystem: Environmental > Terrestrial > Soil >...
ACCTATCGGCTCGACCCAATTTTGGAGGATCCCGCGGTGGCCAAACTGTTCTTCGTGCTGCGGGACACGACCAGCAGCTCGACAACTTATGGCGCTTGCCGGTTTCTGTATACGGGATTCCCGGACAATGGCCTGGACAAGCAGGGCGAACTGATGCTCGATTTCAATCGGCTGGAGAATCCGCCGTGCGCGTACACTCCTTATGCCACTTGTCCGCTGCCTCCGAGGCAAAACCGGTTGCCGATTCCGCTGCCGGTAGGCGAGCAGCGCTACCATGAATAAAGAAGTATCGCTCTACGCGCTGGAAATCGGCGGCATTGTATCGGACAATAAACTTGGCGCACCGAGCGGCGCGCCAGGTATGAGCGCACCCGACCTCTATTCCGCCGATAATGGCGGACCGCAAAACCCCGCGCGGCAGAAAATGGTGGCACTGCGCGTGACGCTGCTGCGGCTGCACAAGACGCTGCTGGAAATGGAACGCCGGGAATACGAGCGCGCCAATGGACATGTGTCGACGGGCGAGCTCTTCCGACTAGTTATCGATCACGAGCAGTTCGCGTGGCTGCACAATCTCTCGGAATTCGTGGTACGCCTGGATGAAACGCTGGCTGGCGAGGAACCGGTAAGCGATAAGGATACGCACGGAGCAATTATATTGGCGCGCAAGATGTTCGCGCCCTCGGAATCGGGCGATGCGTTTCAGAAGCGATACTTCGACGCTATTCAGCGCGATCCGGCGGTGGTGATGGAGCACGCAGAGTTGGCGCGTCTTTTTGCGAACGAGCCGTCTGATGCCAGTGCGACGTAGCTAAGCGAGCATACAAATGAATCCAGCGCCTTCCAGGCTCCGGCGAATTCCTCGCGCGCTGATTTTGTTGCTGCTGCTGCTTTCTTGCACGAGTAGCGCATCCCCTCAAGGAAAACCAGAAACTCCAGGCACGCCACAAGTTCCCGGTGCGGCGCCGGCGCCGGCAGTAAAGGAACGGCTAACTGCGAAAGACCGGAAGGAAGTGTTCGAGAAGGTCTGGAAGGAGATCCACGACCATTATTACGACCCTTCTTATAACGGTGTGAACTGGGATGAAGTGCATCAGCGCTACGCGCCACCGGTGGACGCGACCAAGAGGGACCAAGAGTTCTACGCGTTGATGAGCCAGATGACCAGCGAGCTGCATGATGCTCATACGCGATTCAGCTCGCCGGAACAATGGAAGAATTTTCGCCGGCAGCAAGGAGTCACGGTGGGCTTCACCGTGGATGAACTTGACGGCAAAACCGTGGTAACCAGCGTAATCCCGGGGACGGAGGCGGCGCACGCTGGAATCGAGCCGGGGATGGTCGTGCTTCGCGTCGACGATACGCCTATTGGCGAGCGTATTGCGGAAATTCAAAAAAGACGGCTGCCTTCTTCTTCCGAACGCGCAACGCGCTGGTTTATTTACAACCGAGTGTTCTCGGGGCCAGCGGACAGTGCGGTCAAGGTTGCGCTGCAACGAGCGGACGGATCTGTGTTCGAAGCAAGCGTGCGAAGGCAGATTTATTCCGAAGCGCCGCAAGTGACCACGCATGTTCTTCCGTCAGGCAATGTGTACATTCGGTTTGATGGCTTTCAACACCCGATTACCAAAGAGTTTCACGATGCGCTGCAGAGATTCCGCGATGCGCCGGGATTGATCGTGGATCTGCGGCGCAATGGCGGTGGAGACTTGGCCGTGTTGCTGCCGATCGCCGGTTACTTTTTTGGCAAGAAAACTTTGTTCGCCAAGGATTCGACGCGGACCGGCAAGCCGCTCTCTTCCTATGTGGGATTGTTGAAGCTGCCGCTGCAGCTTTACGTGGGGCGTCCCGGCGAGCAGATTTATTCCGGGCCGGTGGTGATTCTTGTGGATGCGCATTCGGCGAGCTCCTCGGAAGTTTTTGCGGCGGGAATGCAGGACACGCTGCGCGCGAAAGTGATCGGCAGCCAATCTTGCGGATGCGTGCTGGGAATCGCGAAGCCGCGGGTGATGAAGGGCGGCGCAGTGCTGGAAATGAGCGAGGTGCTGTGGTTCTCGCCGAAGGGACGGAAACTTGAGGGCACGGGAATTATTCCGGATCAGCTTGTGGTGCCCACGATGTTTGACTTGCAGCGCGGGCGCGACGCTGTATTGGCCGCAGCGGACAAAAGCCTGGTGAAGGCGGCGGTGCTGGAGTCGAAAGAGACGGGCGCGCGCAACGTCAAGGGATCTGAGCCGCAATAAACTGAAGGCTACGCGCGCCTGGAAAGAGCGAACGCTTGAACCCCGCATTATGGAAATTCGTTCGGCGCGCGCTGGTCTTGGTGATCGCGCTGCTCGCGCTGGCGTATGCAGGTGATTACGCCGCCGTTCGGTTGCGCGCCGCTTTTCCGCGATTGGGAAGCGCTTACGATTCCGTCCAAATAGTGCGGCTGTACGCGATTCCGCTGAAAAACGGCAGAACCGAATATGAGCTGGATGCGCGGCAGCCGGAGGTGACATTGACTTGCGTGCGCGCGCTGTTTCCGCACTTCGGATGCAACCCTTGCTGGTATCTGCGGCGAAACAGTCAGAAGCCCATTCCGATGATCATATTGCTACAAGGGACCTGAGCGCCCGCCCAAAAGACTTTCACAACAGACGGCCCCGATGGAAAACACGAACACAGATAAGGCGAGGCGACGCTGACCCGCGGGGTAGCCGGGTTGGTGGATGCTCCAAGCCATCTACAGCGCCCTAGAGCGTTTTCAGCTTGTCAATCTACAGGTTAACCCTTATATCTTTCCGCCGTTACCTCTGTTTTTCTGACCGTGGCGCTACTTGATCCTTGCAGCGGCGCACTTTAGATAGCGGCGGAATTTGATGTACGCGTCGCACCCGGTTCGTGCAGTACGGATTTCCTCGGGTGAGGCTGCGTTTCTTGCTACCTGCTTCCATCGCCGCATTGCCCCCAGAGTCAATTCTAGAGTCAACGTCCCAGAATTTCCTGGCAGTAAGTTAGCTTGCGAGCGGATTTCCAATTATCCGTAGGGAGAAACCGCTCAACAACTTAGATTTGCCGATAGCACAGGAGAATGATCATGGCAGAAGCGGTTCCACAGGGCAGGTCCAGTCAACAGAAGCCTCCTGTCCGGAAGGCTCCCGCAGTTTCCGACGTGCACATTGTTTGGCTGACGGCGGGCTTGAGCTGCGACGGCGACAGCGTTTCTGTAACGGCCGCCGAACAGCCGAGTATCGAAGACGTGGTGATGGGGGCTATTCCCGGACTGCCGAAAGTACACCTGCATAACCCGGTGCTGGCCTTTGAAGTGGGCGACGACTTCATGAAATTCTTCTACGACGCGGAACAAGGGAAGCTTGACCCCTTCGTTCTAGTGGTGGAGGGGTCGATTCCCAACGAAAACATCAAGCGGGAAGGCTATTGGGCTGCCCAAGGGACGGATCCGAAAACGGGGCAGCCAATTACTACCTGCGAATGGATCGATCGGCTCGCCCCCAAAGCTCTCGCTGTTGTGGGAGCAGGAACGTGTGCCACTTACGGTGGAATTCATGCCATGGCAGGCAATCCCACCGGCGCTATGGGTCTTTCAGACTACCTGGGTTGGGGATTCCGCTCGAAGGCTGGCATTCCGATCGTAAATGTTCCCGGCTGCCCGGTTCAGCCGGACAACTTCATGGAAACGGTGCTGTACCTCCTTTATCAAGCGGCCGGGCTCGCCCCGATGATTCCTCTCGATGACCAATTGCGGCCGACTTGGCTGTTTGGGAAAACGGTGCATGAAGGTTGCGATCGGGCTGGCTACTACGAGCAGTCCGACTTCACAGAGCAATACGGCTCGTCAAAATGCCTTGTGAAGCTTGGATGCTGGGGACCTGTAGTTAATTGCAATGTGACCAAGAGAGGTTGGATGCGGGGTGTGGGCGGGTGCCCGAATGTGGGAGGCATCTGCATTGCGTGCACCATGCCGGGGTTTCCGGACAAGTTCATGCCTTTTATGGATGAGCCTCCCGGCGCCACCTTTTCTACGGCTGCCAGCAAAGCCTACGGAGGAATGATCCGGGCACTGCGCAGCATCACGAACGACACGGTAAATAAAGAACCCAAGTGGCGCCATCCAGGCAATCAACTCACCACTGGCTACAGGCCTCACGCCTACTGATGGAAAGGATAAAGTTCCATGGCTACCACAGCGGCGCCTCGCACGGAAGCTCCCGCCAAGAAACGCAATCTCGTCGACATGCACTGGGACCCGATTACCCGGATCGTAGGCAGCTTGGGTATTTTCACCAAGATCGATTTCGATAACCGCGAGGTCGCTGAGTGCTACGCAACGTCTTCGATCTTCCGCGGCTACAGCATCTTCATGAAAGGAAAGGATCCGCGGGACGCGCATTTCATTACCAGCCGGATCTGCGGGATCTGTGGAGACAATCATGCCACTTGCGCGGTGTATGCGCAGAACATGGCTTTTGGCGTGAAGACCCCGCCGGTCGGCGAATGGATTCTGAATTTGGGGGAAGCCGCCGAGTACATGTTTGATCACAATATATTTCAAGACAACCTGGTCGGCGTGGATTTTTGCGAGCAAATGGTGAAGCAAACCAACCCTGGAGTGTTCGATAAAGCTACGAAGACGCCGGCACGTGGGGCGGCGCGTCATGGCTACCGCACCATAGGCGACATTATGGTCGCACTTAACCCTTTCACCGGAGAGTTTTATCGCGAAACGCTACAGGTGAGCCGTCTCACGCGTGAAATGTTCTGCTTGATGGAGGGGAGACACGTCCATCCTTCGACGCTGTATCCCGGCGGAGTGGGCACCGTCGCAACGGTCCAGGTTTTCACGGACTACCTTGTGCGGCTCATGAAGTATGTCGAATTCATGAAGAAAGTGGTTCCGCTGCACGATGACCTCTTTGATTTCTTCTACGAAGCTCTGCCCGGCTATGAAAAAGTAGGTCAGCGCCGCGTTTTGCTGGGTTGCTGGGGAGCCTTCAATGACCCGGATGTTTGCGACTACGATTACAAAAACATGGGCGACTGGGGCCGGGCGATGTTTGTCACGCCGGGCGTCGTGGTCGACGGCAAGCTTGTAACAAACGACCTGATTGACATCAACTTGGGCATACGCATTCTGCTCGGCAGTTCCTACTACCAGGACTGGCAGCAAGGCGGCGAGACCTTCGTACGCACCGATCCCATCGGGAATCCGGTCGATAAACGCCATCCGTGGAATCAGACCACGGTTCCCAAACCGCAGAAGCGCGACTTTAACGGCAAGTACACATGGGTGATGTCGCCTCGCTGGTTTGACCAGCGCAGTGGCGATTACCTGGCTCTGGACACCGGTGGTGGTCCCATCGCGCGGCTCTGGTCCACGGCGCTTTCGGGTCTCGTCCAGAATGACTACATCAAAGCGACCGGGAACAGCGTGAAGATTTATTTGCCGAAGACGGCCGCGCTACCTGAGACGGAGTTCGAGTGGAAAATTCCAAAGTGGAGCAACGCCATCGAGCGGGACCGCGCCCGCACTTACTTCCAAGCCTATGCCGCAGCCATGGCCCTTTATTTTGTGGAGCGCGCATTGAATGAAGTACGCGCCGGCAACGCGAAAACTTGGGCCGAATTTGTGGTCCCCAGTGATGCGATCGGCTGTGGTTTCCACGAAGCTGTACGCGGCGTGCTCTCCCACCACGTCGTCATTCGCGACGGCAAGATCGCCAACTATCATCCGTATCCGCCGACTCCCTGGAACGGCAGCCCCCGAGACGTCTACGGCACGCCCGGTCCTTACGAGGATGCCATCCAGAACACGCCGATCTTTGAGGAGAACGGACCCGCCGACTTCAAGGGAATCGACATCATGCGAGCGGTGCGCAGCTTCGATCCTTGCTTACCTTGCGGTGTGCACATGTATCTGGGCGGCGGCAAAGTACTCGAGACGCGGCATTCTCCGATGTTTGGAGTTTCGCGCTAGTAGCCAGTGCGGCATGAAAGGTTTCTTCGAGGACGCATCGATGACCGGTGAGAAGGAGCTTCAACAGCTTAGCTCGAAAATAGAAGATCTTGTTCACAGGGTCGATGCGATTTCAGACCCAGCCGTAAAGGCCAATGCAACGGTTCTTGTGCAATCGTTGCTTGACCTACACTCGGCTGCTTTTCAGCGCGTGACTGAGGCATTGCTTCACGATGGTGAATCGGGTCGCCAAATCCTCGAGCGCCTTGCTGCCGACGAAATCGTGGGCGGTTTGCTCGTCCTATACGGTCTGCACCCGGATGGACTCGACGTTCGCTTACAAAAGGCGATTGAGCGCGCACGCAAAGCTATAGCTCCGCACGGGGCAAGCATCGAGTTGCTCGATGTTCGTGAAGGAATGATTCACGTCCGGCTCAGCGGGAAACCCAGCGGATGCGGGTCAACAACTAGGAAGCTACAAGAGTTGGTGGAAAACGCGATCTGTGAAGGCGCTCCCGAGATCACGAAAGTTCAAATCGACGATGCGATTCAGTCTGGAAGCTCTGAACCATTGGTGCAGCTGCAAGTGAATCTGTCTGCGCTACAGCGCGCGTAGGAGGAAACATGGCAACACCACGTATGCAGCCCGACTCTACAACCCACACCCCTGGAGTCTCCAAAGGCGAGGAAAGATCTGGAAAACATCACACCGGCCGCGAACCTGTGCGTGCCCCGCGAACAATGAGAGATGCCACGGGAATTAATGCGCGCAAGCGGGAGCCGATCGACCCGAGCATGCCGGAACTGCCGCCGGCTTGAATCTGGCGCGCCCTGCCACGGGAGAATCGGGTATATGAGCAGCAATGCTCAAGCAGGCGACGTGTTTCAACAGTTGCGCCGTTTTGTGCGTTCGCGCGCGGGATCCACCGAACAATGTGAGCTCTGTGCGACGCAGATTACCGAACGGCATCACCATTTGCTCGATCTCAAGAGCCGCAAGATCGTTTGCAGCTGCGAAGCTTGCGCCATTCTTTTCAGCGATCACGGTGCACGAAGCTATCGTCGTATTCCCACCGACATCGAAGCTCTCCCTGAATTTGCTCTGACCGATGTTCAATGGGAAGAGTTATCAATTCCGATCAACATAGCGTTTTTCTGTCGAACCGGGAATGCGGCGGAGCCATCCGCGTTTTATCCAAGCCCCGCAGGCGCCACGCAAGCACATCTAGATCTCCATTCCTGGCGGCAAATTGTTGAAGACAATCCAGCGCTGCAGCGAATGGAGGCGGATGTTGAGGCTCTGCTGGTGAATCGAGTGACGCATCCGCACGAGTATTACATTGTGCCGATCGACGAATGCTATCGCCTGACCGGGCTCATTCGAACCGAATGGCGCGGATTTTCAGGTGGCAAAGATGTCTGGCGGTCCATCGGCGAATTCTTCACGGCTCTTAAGCGGCGAGCGGTCCGCCCGACTGGTGTGACGCATGCCTGATCTCAGCTTTCAAATCCAAAGCGTGCAGCCGGTTCTGTACGCGGCGACGCCGCTACTCGCCCTGAAACTTCACGTTAAATCTGGTGAACCAGGCACGTTTATCCAAAACATCATTTTGCAATGCCAAATTCAAATTGAGCCGTCCCGGCGCCGTTATCAGGCCGCCGAGCAGGGGAAGATGCGCGATTTGTTTGGCGAGCCCGTGCGTTGGGGCCAGACTCTCCGCCCGATGCTCTGGACGAATACGAGCGTTGTGGTCCCTTCGTTCAAAGAGGAAACGATTGCGGAGGTACCCGTTCCCTGCACCTTCGACTTCAATGTCGCTGCTACGAAATACTTTCACGGGCTGGAAGGCGGCGACATTCCGATCTGCATTCTCTTCAGCGGCACGGTCTTTTTCATGACGGACGAGGGAACATGCCAGGTGGGAAAAATTCCCTGGGACCGCGAAGTCAATTACCGGCTACCAGTCCACATTTGGAAAGAAATGATGGACCGGTATTATCCGAACACCGCATGGCTGTGCCTGCAACGCGATGTTTTCGATCAACTCCATCAATACAAGGTGAACCGCGGGATTCCCACCTGGGAGGATGTTTTCCGGGGCATGCTGTCGAATATTGAAGAGAGTGACCTGCGGAAAGTCCAGGCGTAAGGCTAACCTGATGAAATCGATGGTGGAGCAAATTGCCAACGCTGTTCTCTACGAAGGATATCTTTTGTATCCCTATCGGCCATCCGCCCTGAAGAACCGGCAGAGATTCAACTTCGGCGTTATTTATCCCCCCGCTTACAGCGAGGCGCAAGCCGGCACGGACGCTTGCATGATGCAAACCGAATGCTTGGTGCAAGGCAACCAAAACACTCAGTGTGTGGTGCGGGTCAGATTCTTGCGTGTAATAGCCCGTTCCATTCGAAGACTGTTGAAGCCGGCAAGTGAATTGTCGTCCGTAACAGAAGGAAATACTGTGCAGGTCGAGAGATTAGAAGTTGGCGGTAAGGTTTTTCAGACGTGGCAAGAGGCCGTCGAAGAAGAGGTCGAAGTTACAGAGTTCGACGTCGCGGCTCTTGCCGGTCGGCCTATGCAATGGCCTTTCCGGTTACCGGCCAGTCAAGAACGGGAACCGGTTCGCGACGAGCGCAACCTGATTGTCGGAATCATCAAACGCGACAAAGAAAACATTAATGGATTGATTGAGCTCGCAGCCGAACGCCTGGCACACGGACTGTTTACACTTATGGTGCGCGTCTCGAATGTTACTCGCACCAACCATCTGGGTTCTTCCAATCGGGACAAAGCTCTTTCGTGCTCTCTCATTTCTACTCACACGGTTCTGGAAGCCCGTGAGGGCGAATTCATTTCTCTGGTCGACCCTCCAGAGACGTGCCGCGAATTTGCTATGGCCTGCAAAAACGTCGGGACCTGGCCGGTCCTAGTCGGGAAAGACGGCGAACGCCACACCATGCTCTCTTCCCCGATCATACTGTACGACTATCCGCAAATAGCTCCGGAAAGCCCCGGTGATTTGTTCGACGGTGCGGAGATCGACGAAATTCTGTCCTTACGCATCATGACGATGAGCGACGACGAGAAAAGAGAAATGCGTGAGTCCGACGAACGGGCTCGCCAGATTCTCGAGCGGACAGAGGGTTTGCCGGATGACCAATGGATGAAGCTTCACGGAGCCTTGCGCGGACTGCGTGCGCTCAGAGGTGAGAAGCCATGAACGAATGGGAATGGCAACTCCTGGAAGATAAGAATCCGATTGAGTCGCTCGACATCAATGGCATTCAAGTCCAGCGCGGCGATCGTGTGAAGCTGCGCCCACGCGCCGGCGGCGATATCTTTGATCTCGCGCTCGACAGGAAACTAGCGGTCATTGAATCCATACAGCAAGACTATGAAGGGGAGTTGCACGTTTGCGTGGTGCTTGACGACGATCCGGGTCGGGATATCGGCCTGATGCGGCAGCCGGGCCATCGTTTTTTCTTCGCGCCCAGCGAGGTGGAACCCATTGGCAAAAGTGAAGCGACTCCGGCTCCGCAAACGAAAAGGATACTGATCGCAGGGATCGGCAATATTTTTTTGGCTGACGACGCATTCGGGGTCGAAGTAGCGAGCCGGTTGGCACATCGATCATTTGTCTCGGGCGTGCGAGTGGCGGATTTTGGGATTCGAGGCTTTGACCTCGCATACGCCCTGATGGAGAGCTACGAGACCACCATTCTCGTGGATGCTTATCCCGGCGAAGGTCAGCCCGGCACTCTCTTCGTAATCGAGCCAGACTTGAAGGATTTGAATTCTGCAGCAACGCAGCAGGGTTTTATTGAACCTCACGCCATGAATCCGATCAACGTGCTACGCATGGCCGCGAGCATGGGCGGCGAACTGAAACGAATACTCCTTGTTGGCTGCGTTCCGGCGACTCTCGGCCCCGAGGAAGGGCAGATGGGACTTAGCGAGCCGGTGGCCGCGGCCGTCGATGAAGCTGTGAAACTCATCGATTCGCTTGTGACGCGAATTCTTGCAGGGGAATGGCCCGTGAAAAAATGAGCCAGATCTATTCTCTTGAGACAGCAAAGTAGAACTTGCAGGGGAGTTGCACCGTGTGCCTAGCAATACCGGCAAAAATCGTAGAGCTGGATTCGCAAAACGCGCTTCAAGCCATTGTTGACGTCGTCGGCGTGCGACGCAGAGTGGATCTTGGGCTCTTGCAGGATGCACCGCCGGTTCCAGGGGATTGGGTGCTGATCCACGTCGGTTTTGCGATGAGCAAGATCAGCGAAGCCGATGCCGAAGATCAAATGCGAATGCTCACTATGCTTGGTGAAGCTGAAGCCGCAATGCAGGAAGTGCGGGGGTACGGTTTGGAGAATGAACCGCAGGACCAATCCGGGCCAAGGTTGAAGCAATGAAGTTTGTAGATGAGTTCCGGTCGCCGCAACTAATCGCCAAAACGGGAGAGGAGATCCGCAGGCTCGCCGATCCGAAGCGCCACTATCGAATCATGGAAGTCTGCGGCGGGCACACACACGCAATTTATCGCTTCGGCTTAAAAGACTTGCTTCCTTCCAACGTTGAATTGATACACGGCCCAGGTTGCCCGGTTTGCGTTTTGCCAATGGGCCGAATCGATGACGGTTTGTCTCTGGCCGCGGAGCCCAACTTTATCTTCGCCGCCTTTGGCGACATGATGCGCGTCCCCGGAACGCAAGGAAGCCCGCTCGAATACAAAGCGCGCGGTATGGACGTGCGAATCGTTTACTCCCCTGCCGATGCGCTTAAATTAGCCCGCAGCAATCCCGAAAAGCACGTCATGTTCTTCGCTATCGGCTTTGAAACCACCGCGCCTTCCACTGCGCTAACGCTCATGCGCGCGAAAGCCGAGGGCCTGCGCAATTTTTCCGTATTTTGCAATCACGTCACGATCATCCCCGCCATCCGCGCCATTCTCGATTCGCCAGATATGCGTTTGGATGGCTTCGTCGGTCCAGGACATGTTTCCACCGTGATCGGTTGCCGCCCCTATGACTGGATTGCCAAAGACGAAGGGAAGCCGGTGGTAGTCTCCGGTTTCGAACCGCTGGATATTCTGCAATCCATCGTGATGCTCCTGCGCCAGCTTCGCAGCGGTAAAGCCAAAGTCGAGAATCAGTACAAGCGCGTGGTCCTTTGGGAAGGAAATCGCGCCGCGCTTCGCGCCATGGCTGAAGTCTTTGAGCTGCGTCCTTATTTTGAATGGCGCGGCCTGGGATTCATCTCGCAATCCGCTCTCAAAATTCGCGCCAGCTATGCTGAGTGGGATTCGGAACAGCGTTTTTCTGTTCCCGGTGTGCGCGTCACCGATCCCAAAGCGGCGCAGTGCGGCGAAGTGTTAAAAGGCGTGCTCAAGCCGGCGCAGTGCAAGCTCTTCGGCCGCGAGTGCACACCCGAGCAGCCTGTGGGCGCTCTTATGGTGTCGTCGGAAGGCTCGAGCGCGGCCTATTTTAACTACGAGCATCGCAAACCCCTGCTCCCAAAATCAGGTTCCGCGAACCGCAAATCGAAATGGCACATGGAGCCGGCGGCAAAGCGAGCCGCAGACTAATCGAGGGACTGTTCGCTCCGATTCTATTTGGTTCTTCCGCGGGCCCGCTTGGTGATGCGGCGCATATTCAAATCAATGGAACGCAAATCGCCATAACTACGGACAGTTTCGTGGTCAAGCCACTGCGTTTCCCCGGCGGCTCCATCGGCGAGCTGGCCATCAACGGCACGGTCAATGATCTGGCGGTATCGGGCGCGAAAGCGGAAGCAGTTGTCGTCACGTATGTTCTCGAAGCCGGATTGCCTACCCACATTTTGGAAGCGGAAGTTCGTGCCATGGCCGATGCTGCGGAGAAAGCTGGCGTCACGATCGCGGGTGGTGACACAAAGGTTGTGGAGCACGGCAAGGCTGACCGCATGTACATCACCACAACCGGGATTGGCCGCCTGCTACCAGGGGTTGAAATTTCGCCGCAGTCTGTGCAGCCAGGCGACAAAGTCTTGCTTTCCGGACCGATCGGAGATCACGGCATCACCATTTTGTTGGCGCGCGGCGATCTCGACCTGGAAGCAGATCTGAGTTCGGACACGCGTTCCGTGCTTCCGCTCGTTCAGGCGCTGGTGTGCGAAGCCGGCGCGGGAGTCCGTTGGATGCGCGACCCTACGCGCGGCGGCGTGGCCACATCTCTCAACGAATTGGCCCGCGACTGCGGGCACGGAATCGTTCTCTGCGAAGACAAAATTCCCATACGCGATTACGTGCGCGGTGCCTGCGAACTTCTCGGCCTCGACCCCCTGCACATCGCGAACGAAGGGCAATTCCTAGCCATCGTGTCCTCCGAGCATGCCGAGTCCGCGCTGAAGACTTTGCGCGCAACGCCCGGCGGAGAAGAAGCAGAAATGATCGGCCAAGTCTGCGAACAACCCGCCGGCGCCGTTCTGGTGACCACTCTTTACGGCGGAACCCGCCTTGTGGACATGCTCGTGGGAGATCCTCTGCCCCGAATCTGCTAACACCGTGAGGGTGAACGTAACAAACAAAGGACGGGGAAACTCAAATCTTTTAGAATCAAAGTAGCGCCCGTAGCTCAGCTGGATAGAGCGTCTGCCTTCGAAGCAGAGGGTCGGGGGTTCGAGTCCCTCCGGGCGCGCCATCTTTTTGTTGTCCGGACCGGACACATAGGCTACAGAACGTACCGCCTACATAGGTGACAACCCTGGCCGAACGTCTCGTCCCGCGAGATTACTTCACGACTTCAATGGTTGTCTCGTCGGTAACCGCCATATTGAGATTTTCACCCGGCTTGAATTGATCGAGGTTGTTGATCTTTTTGCTGAGCTTAAGCGTGCGCTTCTTGCCTTGCGGGTCCTCGAAAGTAATGCAGCGCTTTTGCGGATCCACGGAAACAATTCTTCCGGCTACTTCGGTGGTTTCCACCTTGACGATAGCCGGATTTTCGCCCTCCTGCGTAACGCCAACCACGCCGTACTTGGCGACGCCGGTGGTGTCGCTCGACTTATCGGCCGTCATCACGATTTCCTCCGTCGACGATACTTACACACGGTCTCCGGGATGGAACTGATCGAGGTTCTTGACGCTTTTGTCGACGCGAAACGTTTTCGTTTTGCCACTGTCCAGGCGCACGATGAGCTTGCGCCTTTGCGTATCGACCTTTTGCACCGTCCCCGTATTCTTGTTCACTTCGACCTGGTCAACAGGTTGCGATTCGTTGTCTTGCTCCTGCGGAACGGCGCGGGGGCCCGCTCCAAATAGTAATAAGACGGACAGGATTGCGGTTGCTGCGTTCACAGGTCCTGTTTTCTCGCTTCCGGAATTGGCAATGCGGCCGGAAGAACCTTGGATTTTTGGGTCGGCAATTACTAGATGAGGGTGCAGATTAAAGGACGTTGCGTGACGGGATATGGACAGTCGCCGGGATGCAGGAACCGGGAAAGTATCAACCCGCAGGCGGAGATACGCACAAATTGAGTGGTTGTGCGATGCCGGGGAGGCAGGGGACGGTACATTAAAGGGGAAAAATGATTACAAGATTCGATGTATGGATGCGGCGGCTTGCGTCTGAGAGTATGCGTGTGCGGGCTAACAAGTTCCGCGAAGTCGAAGGAGAAGGAGCGGCGTGGTACGCTTCGAGAACCGAAGCGGTAGGGCTGGGACGCGTCGTTCCTTCTTCCTTCTACTAATTCCCTCCTGAACGTTCTCCTTTCCAGTAACTTTTCGCTCCGCTCTTAGTTTGAGACATCGATCCACTTGATGTGATTCCGCAGGCAATCGGGCAGCGCCTTGAATCTACTGCATGCGTTTATACTTTCCTGGTGCGACGGCCAAGGCATCCCCCGACCAAACACGCTGTTCGGTCCAAAACGCCTGGGGCTGCCCAAACTGTCGGGCTCGCGCGGGCGATCTCAAAAATGGGGTACTGCTCGCGGGCGCAAGCGGCGGACCTAATCTCGGCTGGGCGCGTGCGGCTGAACGGGGCGGTACGACGGAACGCGGAAACGCCGGCGCGGCTGGGGCAGGACAAGATTGAAGTGGATGGGAGGGAGATCCGCGCGGCGGAGAAAGCGTATTGGATGCTGAACAAGCCGCGGGGCGTGGTCACCACCGCGTCCGATGAAAAGGGGCGCGCGACTGTTTATGACTATATCGGCGAGGACCGCGGATGGCTGGCCCCAGTAGGCCGGCTGGATAAAGCCAGCGAGGGCCTGCTGCTGTTGACCAATGATTCGGAGTGGGCGGCGCGGGTGCTCGATCCCGCTGGTCACGTCGCCAAGACGTACCACGTACAGATCGCAGCGCTCGCGGACGAAGCGTTGCTCCAGAGTATGCGGAGCGGCGTTCGTGATGGGGGCGATTTGCTCCGCGTGCAGCGCGTTCGCGAGTTGCGGCGTGGTGAACTCAATTCGTGGCTCGAAATCGTACTGCATGAGGGGAAGAACCGGCAGATTCGTAGAATGCTGGGAACGCTCGGCGTGGAAGTGCTGCGGTTGGTGCGCGTTGCAATTGACAGCCTCACCCTCGGCGACTTAGCGAAAGGATCCTGCCGTGAGTTGACTCCTGAGGAGAAATCCTCCATCGCGACGGAACTGCATAAGGAGAAGAATTGACCGCGACTGTTTGGACAGCACATACATGCCGCAGAGAAGAAACAGACGCCCTGCGGTTGCAAATCAATATCGGAAGCCCTACCCTGTAGCATTCATGCCTAACTTTTCACCCGAACTGCTGGCCTACGGATTTGTCTGGTATGTGGCCTTCCTATTTTCGACCACATGCCACGAGGCGGCGCATGCGCTAGTCGCCAAGCTGGGTGGCGACGAGACCGCCGCTTCGGGCGGGCAGGTCTCATTGAACCCGGTGCCGCATATTCAGCGCGAGCCGTGGGGCATGGTGGTAATCCCGATTCTGTCGTTTATTTTCACGCGCGGTATGATCGGCTGGGCCAGCGCGCCATTCGATCCAAATTGGGAGCGCCGCTATCCGCGGCGCGCGGCATTGATGGCGCTGGCAGGGCCAGCGGCGAATTACACGCTGATGCTATTGGCCACGATTGGCTTACGAGTGGGCCAGAGCATGGGCTGGCTGCAAAGAAATCCGGAAACCGGGCAGCCGAACCTGCTGACCGTGGTCCTGTTCGTGTTCTTCTCGTTGAACTTACTGCTCGGCACCTTCAATTTGCTTCCAGTGCCACCACTCGATGGCAGCGCGGGAATCATGCTGTTCATGAGCGAAAGCCGGGCGCAGCGCTACCTGGACTGGCTGCGCGGCAACAGCTTTGCCATGGTGGGCCTACTGGTAGGCCTGCTTGTTTTCCGCTACTTCTACGGTCCCGTGGAGAATTTCGCTACCAACCTCCTGCTTCGCAGCCACTTTTAGAAACTTAGCGAGTGGTTCAGATGCGCACACTGTAGCCTCCACGTCTCTATCCCGGCACAGGTTTCCATTGTGGACACGAAAACAAGTCCATTGTCTAGTTGTACTTAGAAGGCATCGGCTTGGCCTTTTGCCTGCACCCACGGCAGGGCGGAGGAAGGAATGATCCGGACTGCCGAGCACCCGGCCACGAACCTATATCGTGTAGAGGTTTCCGGCTGGGACGACAACAAGGCGTTTTTCGTGGAAAACTCCGAGTTGGAGTGGGCCGAGGATTCCGGTAAGCAGGTCACGCTCAACCGCGGGCTCAGTGAAGGCGCTGTCATATTCCTGCGTTTGCTCCAGCCGATTAGCAACGACCGATCGCATCCGGTCGCGTACCGAGCAGAGTTGGTGGCGCGGAATCCTGAAGGTCAGTGGCAATTTCGCCTGCAACCGTTGTCTTCGCGCGGCCGGACAGAACTGTTCTAATCGAGCTGCGAAGCGGAGCGGAGAGAGTGTCGAAATGGAACACCGGTCCGAAATGGTGGCGCGGTTAAGGCCCGTCTCGCCGCAAAAAAACCTAACTAGACATCCCGCGAAACGGCTCGAAACACCTTATTAGCTTCTCAAACAACAACTTAGGCCGTTCGTTAGCGGCAAACTTTATCTCCGGAAACTTCAACAAAATACGGCCGGCGCGTGGAAGCCAAGATGCGATGCACTTTGCGTGCCCACGCTCACCTCAAACCTCTACAAACCGCAGCGCCAAAAAGCTCGCTGACCCCGTGCATTCTGGACGATGATCCCGCGCAACTGGAAATGCT
>Ga0209131_1001512_pt1 | contig 16158 bp, 18 predicted proteins | sample GraSoi_2013_40cm_FD_185826 | JGI IMG/M metagenome (GOLD analysis project Ga0209131, IMG submission 185826) | Grasslands soil microbial communities from the Angelo Coastal Reserve, California, USA - Sample 9_17_2013_40cm (SPAdes) (version 2) | ecosystem: Environmental > Terrestrial > Soil >...
GCTCGTTCGGGCCAGCGATCGTGAGCCAGTGGTTCGAGGGGCAGATCGTCTACTGGGTCGGGCCGATCCTCGGCGCCATCGCGGCGGGGTTGCTGTACGACACGCTCTACCTGCGTCGTGGCCGCGAGCCGCTGTCACATGGGCCGGTGCAGCCGTCGCCCTGAGGTGGAACGCGGCGCGCGTCTCTCAGAGGAAGGCGCGCGCCGCGTTGAACAGCCAGGACAGCCACGCAATGCCGATGGGGAACAGCGTGAGTCCCACCGAGAAGACGAGACCATGCCTGAAGAGCGTTGGTCCCACCGGTGCGACCTCGCCACCCCACAGGCGTTCAAAGAGCGCCTCGAGCATGAAGCCGAGCGAGTAGCAGAGGTTGGCGCAGAGCCCGTAGACCAGCACGACCTGAATCGGGACGTGCAGGTCCACGTGCGGCGGCAGCCAGCTGATGAGCGTGACGGTGCCGAGCGTGATCAACCCCGTCGTGCCGACGACGACGTTGTACATGGGGCGGCGCGACTCCCACCAGGCCAGCAGCATCTCTGGCGAGCGGCGGAGTGCCGGTACGGGGAACAGCAGTCGGGCGAGTGCGGTCATCTCGAGATCCCTGATCCAGGCGACATCGGGATGATGCACTCGCCCGCTATTTCTGTCAAGTGCTTTGTATCATAAAGCGAGGCGGAATGAACGTGGCCCCTCGAAGGCAGAAAGAGGCAAACAGCCGGGGATAAACCACAGAGGTCACAGAGGCCACAGAGGCCACAGAGAAAACACCACGTCTCTGTTGTTCTCTGTGACCTCTGTGCTCTCTGTGGTTAATTGGCCGGCGCTTTCAGACCAGGAGCCGTCGCCCGATCAGCCGCCGCTGCGGTACGTGCAGCCATGCTCCTGGGCGGGATGGACATGATTTCTCGAGGGCAGAAAGAGGCAAACAGCCTGGGATAAACCACAGAGGTCACAGAGGCCACAGAGAAAACACCACGTTTCTGGTGTTCTCTGTGACCTCTGTGCTCTCTGTGGTTAATTGGCCGTGGCCGCTTTCAGACCGTCGTCCGATCAGCCCCCGCTGCACGACCCCCGGAATCAGCCCCGCCACCCATTCCTTCTTCGCCTGCTCGGGCGTCACGCCGGCGTTCTTCGACAGCACGCCGCTCAGCACCGTGAGCGCCACGTTGCACGCCGTGAACTGCACGCCCCGGTCGATCAGCTTGTCGATCGCGGAGGTCGGGAACATGATGTCGCCCTCATGGGGGTGATAGAAGATGTTCCGCTGCGCCGGCGCCTTCGTCGCCGGATCGATCGTCCCCGTGAACTCGCCGACCTTGTAGCGTGACCAGATGTCGTCGGTCAGCGCCATCGGCAGGGCGAAGTGACGCAGCCCGACCACGGCCGAGATGCTGCTGTCCGGCAGCTTGTACGTGTCGTTGTTGCTGTTGAGGAAGTTCATCGCGAACACCGGCGCGAACTGGTTCGACGAGGTGGCGTCGAAGAACTGTTTGTGCTTCCCGGTGAGCTTGGCGAGCCACGCCTCGGACATCGGGCTGGTGACGTCAGCGCCTTCCGCGAGCGCCGGTCTGCTGTCGAGACCGAGCGCGATGCTACCCGAGCGTCGCAATGAAGGTGCGACGATCGCTTTCCTGCTGCGAATGCCCAGGCATGATTCACGTCTCCTTTGGAAACGGTCGCTCAGCTCTTCGCGCTCCCGAGCGGACGCGCGTTGCCGTAGGAGCTATCGTAACGCGCCACGGACTCGAGGACAATGCGCGTCGCTTCGTCGCTCTTGCCCCAGCCGATGATCTCCACCCGCTTCCCCTCGAGATCCTTGTACGTCCGGAAGAAGTGCTCCACTTCCTTGAGCCGGTGCTGGGTGATGTCCGCGATGTCGAAGTACTCCTGCTGAAACGGGTCGTGCAGGGGCACGCTGATGATCTTGTCGTCCGGCTCGCCCCGGTCGAGCATCTTCAGCACGCCGATGGGCCTGACGTCGATCTGGCAGCCGGGAAACGTTTGTTCCTTCACCAGCACCAGGATGTCGAGCGGATCGCCGTCCTCGTGCAACGTGCGCGGAATGAACCCGTAGTCGCCGGGATAGTGCACCGCGGAAAAGAGCACGCGGTCCAGCTTCAGCATGCCGCTGACCTTGTCCAGCTCGTACTTGTTGCGGCTGCCCGACGGAATCTCCACCACGGCCGTGATGCACTCCGGGACGTGGAGTCCCGCCGGGAGATCATGCCACAGGTTTCGCATCAACGGCCGGACGGAGCCCCGGCGACGGGACGCGACACGGGATTCCGCGCGTCCTGAAGATCGATATCGGCGCCCTCGCTCCGCGTCATGGCGCCCTTGTATTTCATGGGCTCCTCGTCCACGCCGAAGTTCATTGCGTCAAGCTCCTCGATTCGTTGCATTGCCTCATCCGACAGCGCGGGCAGCTCACTCGCCGCAGCGAACTCCGCGAGTTGATCGGCATCATAGATGTTCGGCAGCGCGGTGACGACGAGCGGCTCCTCGAGCAGCCACCGAAGGGCAGCTTGTCCCAGCGTCATGCCCTGCGTGAGAAACTCGAGCCGCTTCACCTTCTCGACGCCGTTCACGAGCCACGACCGCGGACGATGGCGCCGGTGATCGTTCTCGGGAAAGACCGTATCGACGGTGTATTTCCCCTCGAGCATGCCGCTCGCATGCGTGACACGCACGTTGAAGCAGCAATCAGGCGCATGCCGCCGAGCCGCTTCGATCATGGCCGACCCGGGATGCTGTTCGAGAACGTTCCAGATCATCTGGATGGTGTTGACGTCCGGCTCCCGCTCCACGAGCTCCACCGACTCGTACAACCAGCCGATTGCCGGGCCAAACGCCGCGCCCCACGCGCGAATCTTTCCCGCGTTCTTGAGCTCGCGCAACGTCCCCCAGAGCTCCGCGTCTCGCACGTGCTCCATCTTCGCGTTGTGGATCTGGAGGACGTCGATGTAATCGGTGCCGAGCCGTTCGAGACAGCGATCGACGGCCATGCGGATGAAGTCCGGGTCCGTGCGCATCGGCAGCTCCTGCTGGCCCCGACGGCTCCGTTGCGCCTCCTCATCGTAGATGTCGTAGCCGACCTTGGTGCCGATGACGATCTCGTCGCGACGTCCGCGAAATGCTTCGGCGATCTGTCGCTCCGCGCGGCCGTTGCCATATGCGTCGGCGGCATCGAAGAAGGTGACGCCGTGCTCGTCGAGTGCGCTGCGCATCATCGCAATGGCGTCGGCGTCGGACGCATCGCCCCACCAGCCCGTGGAGACAGTCCACGTGCCGAATCCGATCTCGCTGACGCGGATGGAAGTATTGGGGAAGGTACGATATCTCATGGACAACGTTTCGCCGCTTCTCTCGCGAAATAGGTGATCACGATATCGGCGCCGGCGCGGCGAATGCCGAGGAGACTCTCCATCATCGCCCGATCCAGATCGATCCAGCCGCGCTCCGCCGCCGCATGAATCATAGCGAACTCGCCGCTCACCTGGTACGCGGCGAGCGGGTAGCCGGTCTCCGCCTTGACGCGCGAAATGATGTCGAGAAACGGGCCCGCCGGCTTGACCATGACCATGTCGGCGCCTTCCTCGATGTCGAGACGGGTCTCACGTACGGCTTCCTCCGCGTTGGCCACGTCCATCTGATATCCACGCCGGTCACCGGACTGCGGCGTACTTTCAGCCGCCTCGCGAAACGGACCATAGCACGCGCTCGCATACTTCGCGGAATAGCTGAGGATGGCGGTTTGCGCGAATCCATTTTCGTCCAGCGCGCGCCGAATGGCGCCGACACGCCCGTCCATCATGTCGCTCGGCGCAACGACGTCGGCACCCGCGCGCGCGTGCGACAGTGACTCCTTTACGAGCAGCTCGAGCGTTGCGTCGTTGTCCACTTCGCCGTCGCGCAGGACGCCGCAGTGACCGTGCGACGTGTATTCGCACATGCACACGTCGGTGATGACGACCAGCTCTGGCAGCTCGCGCTTGAGCGCGCGTACCGCCTCCTGAACCGGGCCATTGTCGTCCCACGCGCTGCTCCCTTCTTCGTCCTTGTGCTCGGGAATGCCGAAGAGCAGCACGCCGCCGACGCTGAGCGATGCGGCGTCGCGCGCGTCCTTGATCATCTCGTCCACCGACGTTTGCGCGACACCGGGCATCGACGCCACAGGAACGCGCACACCTGTGCCCGCGCGAACGAACAACGGCAAGACGAGCTGCGACGGCGCCAGCACGGTCTCGCGCACGAGCTTGCGGAGCGCGGCAGTCCGTCGAAGTCGGCGCGGACGATAGGCGGGAAAGGAAGACATTGGTGCGGCGCTCACTCCGGCTGTGGCGAGGGAATTCGGTCGGCACGGCGCAGCCCCTCGAGGATCTCGCTCGCTCCCTCGCCGCGCAGCCGGTTGGCGAGACGAATGCCGCCAAGCTCGGGATCGTCCGGGTCCAGCGCGATGGATCCGCGCACCACGCGAACGCCGTCCACGTCGGCGATGAATCCGAACAGCGTGTCGCTCATCGCCAGCGCGCCGATGGGCACCTGACAGCCGCCCTCCAGCGCGGCCAGAAACGAGCGCTCGGCGCGCACGGCGCGCATGGTCGGTGCGTGATTCATGGCATCGCACAGGGTGCACATGCGGTCGTCGTCGCTGCGCGTCTGGACGGCAATCGCGCCCTGCCCCGCGGCGGGAAGCCAGTCCGGTGCGTCGAGGTAGCAGGCGATGTGCTGCCGCGCGTCGAGACGATGCAATCCCGCCGCCGCGAGAATCGCCGCATGGACGCGCCCTTCGTCCACTTTTTTCAATCGGGTGGGAACGTTGCCTCGGAGGTCCACGACCTCGAGGTCCGGACGCAGCGCGCGCAACTGTGCGCGACGACGCAAGCTCGAGGTCCCGACACGAGATCCGCGCGGCAGGTCATCCAGCGATTGCGCGAGCGTACTCCGGTTCACGACGAGCGCATCGCGCGGATCCTCCCGCTCGAGCACGGCCCGCACGGTGAGACCCTCGGGCGATTCCGTTGGCAGATCCTTCAGCGAGTGCACGGCGAGATCGATCTTGTCCTTCAGCAGCGCCTGCTCGAGCTCTTTCGTAAACAGTCCTTTCGCGCCGATGGCGCTCAGCGGTTCGTTGAGGCGCTTGTCGCCAACGGTCTTGAACGTCGTGAGCTCCGAGGCGACGTCCGCGGCCTCGAGCACGCGCTGCACCATCCGCGCTTGCCGGAGGGCGAGCTCGGACGCGCGAGTGCCGATGCGAACGGGGGCCGTGGTGCTCACGTCACAAAAGCTAGCCGCGGTGCAACATGGAGAGCAGCGACCTTGCCAGCCGACCGGGCGCTTCCGGGTGCGACCTGAGGAACAGATCGGGCTCGATCAGCTCGAGCTCCATCAACACGAAGCGTCCGTCCAGCACACAGCCGTCGACACGCGCATACAACGACACACCACGCGCGCGCTCGGCGGTGCGTAGCGCAAGGCGGGCGTCGTCCACGACGTCGAGCGACGGCTCGGATGGCGCCGACGTGCCTCCATGTTCTCGCTGGACCCGAAAGTCGTCATGCCGCGGCCGTTTGAGCACTGAGTGACTATACGTGCCGCCATAGAACAGCAGCGACCACTCGCCGTCCGTCGTGACGGCTTCGACGAAGGGCTGCACGAGAGCGCTGCCCGTTGCCACGAGCGCGCGAAAGTTCTCCTCCAGCAGCGGTGCCTCCGACACCGAGGCGCGCCACGTCCGGTGCGCGGACGCGGAAACGGCGGGCTTTACGACGACATGCTCCCAGTGCGCCTCCTCCATGATCTGGGCGAGCGGCGCGGCATCATGCTGCCTTACCCAGCGCGTGGGCACGACCGGCACGCCGTGGGCGGCAAGGTCCATCAAGTAGTGCTTGTCGGCATTCCAGCGCATGAGGCGCGGAGGATTGAGCACGGGGACGCCGATGTGCTCGAGGTGGCCGACCCAGGCCATGAACACGTCGTGGCGGAGGTGATAGTCCCAGGTCGAGCGCACGACGACTGCCGCGTAGCGCTTCCACTCGAGCGCCGGCGAGTCCCACACCGCCGGCTCGACTCGCATGCCGGCGGCTTCGAGCTCGCGCGCGAGCAAGCGATCGTCGTCGGTGACGTCGGCGACGGTCGCCGACGTCGCGAAGGCGACGATGGGGTCAGTGCTGCCCGGGAGCCGCATGCTCGGTCGCGGTCAGGAACGCGCGCGTCGTCTCCACCAGTGACGTCACCGAAGCCTCGTTCGCTTCGGCGGCGAGCGTCATGCCGGCCTCGCGAATGGCGTCGCTCGTGATCGGCCCGATGGAGATCGCAGGCACCGTCCTCGCGAGCGCGGCGCCAATTGCATCCAGGAATCCACGCACCGCGGATGCCGATGCGAAGGTCGCCGCATCCACGTGACTCGATGACATCGCCTTGCGTAGCGCCTCGCGATCAGTCTCGTCCGGCGTCGTGTGATAGAGCGAGATCACGTCGACGTCACATCCAAGTGCGCGCAGTCCGTCGGGCAGTACGTCTCGCGCCCCTTCGGCGGCGAGATAGAGCACGCGCCGGCCACGCACGTCATCTCTCGCGGCGAGTGCGTCGAGCAATCCCTCGGAGACGAAGCGCGCGGGAACCACATCGCCCGAGAGGCCGTGGGTGAGCAGTGAGTCGTTCGTGGCGCGGCCGATGCATGCGATTCGAAGAGCGGCGAAAGCCCGCGCATCACGACCAGCGGAGCGGAGCGCGTCCCACGCGATCTGCACCGCGTTCTGGCTCGTGAAGATCACCCAGTCGTATTCCTGGAACGTCGTCCTGGCGAGGCGTTCGCGCGCGTCGTCGAGCGGCTCGATTCGTAGTGCGGGCATCTCCAGCACTTCCGCGCCGAGCTCGAGAAGGGCGTCGCGCACGCCCGCGGCCTGAGCTGAAGCACGCGTGACGACAATTCTCCTGCCGAACAGCGGCCGGCGCTCGAACCAGGCGATCTGATCGCGCAGCGCGACGACGTCGCCGATGATGGTGATCACCGGAGCAGAGAGGCCGGCGTGCATGATGGCGTCGGCCAGCGTGGCGATCGTGGCGACGACGGTCCGCTGTCGCGCATGAGAGCCCCACTGCACAGCTGCCGCCGGTGTGTCCACGGACATGCCTGCCTCGAGGAGCGCGCGAGAGATCCCTGGCAGTGTCTTCACGCCCATGTACAACACGTTCCGCCTGCCTGCGCCAACGATGCCCATGAGACGTCCGGTTCATCCTTTGTCGGATCCCCGTGACCTGTCACGAAGGTGACCGACGTCGCGAGCCCGCGATGCGTAACGGGAATGCCGGCGTATGCGGGCGCGGCGATTCCCGCAGTCACACCGGGCACGATCTCGAACGCGACACCGGCCGCGGCAAGCGCCAAGGCCTCCTCGCTACCTCGGCCAAACACAAAGGGATCGCCGCCCTTGAGTCGCACGACACGCTTGCCTTCGCGCCCCAGACGCACCAATAGCGCATTGATGTCGTCCTGCGACCAGGATGCGCGGTCGCCTCCGCGTTTCCCGACGTCGTACACCTGCACAGCCGGGTTGGCTCGACGTGCTCCGTCAACGATGCCGGGATTCGCGAGCGCATCGGTGGCGATTGCGTCGCACACGCGGAGGAGCTGGTGTCCGCGCACCGTGATCAGGCCTGGGTCACCGGGCCCTGCCCCGACCAGATACACGAGGCCGCGCGCCTCAGCCGTCATGCCTGATCGTTGCTCGCGACGATTTGACTCACGCGTGCGCCCAAGCGGCGAAGACGCACGCGCAGCGAAATGGCGTACCCGACGTAAATCACTGCTGCCGCGACGTACGCCGCGTGATAATAACCCGCGTTGTCGGGCGTCACGACGCGTTCTCCATGTCGAGTACGGCGTCTCGCAGTGTGGCGTAGCGATAGCGCGCGCGCAGCAACCCGGCAAAGAGCAGCGTCAGCGCGAGAAAGCTGGGGAAGAACGTCCACTGCATCTCCGGCGGCATGGACGGCTGGCTCGGCTTCAGCACGATCGGCATGGGATGCATCGTGCGGAAGAGATAGACGGTGAGGTGAATGAAGGGGATGAGGAGCGCTGTCAGCAGTCCCAGGACGGCCGAGAAGCGGGCACGCATCGCGCGGTCGTCGATGGCACCGCGCATGAGCAGGTAGCCCAGGATCAGGAGCCACAGAAACAGTGTGGCGGTGAGCCGTGCGTCCCACGTCCACCAGGCGCCCCAGATCGGTTTGCCCCAGAGCGGCCCGGTGATCAGCACCACGGTCGTGAACGCGAGGCCGACCTCCGCGCTGCTCTCCGCCACACGATCGAGCGTTTCGTCGCGGAGCCAGAGGTACAGCGCGCTCGCGACCGCCATGAGCGCGAATGCGAGATACAGCGCAACGAACGCCGACGTCGCGTGCACGTAGAGGATCTTCTGCGCTGAACCCTGTGATGCTTCAATCGGCGTGAACCAGATGACGCGGACGTACACCGCCGCGAGCGCGGCGAAGCCGGAGAGGAGAATCCAGTCTGTTCCGCGCGCTGACGTCGCGAGCGAATCGACGCCGTGATGCTGAATGCGGTCCGTCATTCTTCGACCGTGAAGGGATACGCGAGCGTGCAGGCGACGATGAACACCACGTCGAAGCCGACGAGGATGCGGAGCCATGGCCACGCATCCGCAATCGGGCGGCCCGCGAGGAGCCGCGCGGTGGTCTGTGCCGCCGTCATGACAATCGGAAGAAAAAATGGAAGACTCAGCATCGGCAGCAGCAGCTCCGCGAGCCGCGTATTCACCGCCATGCTGCTGAACAGTGTGCCAACCGCAACGATCCCGATGGCCGCGAGCACAGCGACGCCGGCAAGTGGCAGAAATACTTCGCCAACGGGGAGATTGTAGAACAGCGCAAGAGCGGGCAGCGTGATGGCTTCCACGCCGACGACGAATGCGAGGTTCGCAAGCGCCTTGCCAAGGTAGATCGCCTCTCGTTCCACAGGCGCCGCAAGCAACGCGTCGATAGCCCTGTCAGCCTGCTCCACGCCAAACGAGCGTTGCAGCCCGAGCAACGCGCTGAACGTGAAGATGACCCACAACACGCCGGGCGCGAGGTCCATCGCGGCGACGGCGGTGGAGTCCCATGCGAAATAGAAGATCGTGACGCCGAGCAGCGCGAAGACGACCGCCGCGAGAAACGCCGTTCGCGTACGGAACTCGATGGCGAGATCCTTTCGCGCCACGAGCCACGACGCTGTCAGGATTCCCGGTGGCCGCGCGTCGTCATGCATCGGTCGTCACCAACTCGCGATACTCACGGACGTACGACGTCGCGTCGACGCCACCGCGCTGCTCATAACGTGCAAACCGGCCGCGACGCATGATGGCGGCATGCGTCGCCAGCGCGAGCCCTTCACCGAGATTGTGCGTCACCACCACGAGTGCGGCCCCGCTGGCCCTCCGTTCGGTGAGCGCCTCAGTGAGTGCCGCCGAGCCGACGTCGTCGAGGCCGGTATACGGCTCGTCGCAGAGCAGCACACGCGGCTCATGCACGATGGCTCGCGCGATTGAGACGCGCTGTTGCAACCCCCTGCTGAGCGAGCGCACGGGCGTCTCGCTGCGATCCGCCACACGCATCGCTGTCAGCGCACGACGTGCCGCGTCTGCCGGCGAGCGCAGTCCGTATAGCCGTGCCGAGAACTCTACATTTTCTCTCGCGGTGAGAGCGCTGTAGAGCATGCCTGCATGGGATACGAATCCCACCTGAGCGCGCGCCCGCGAACCGCTGCGCAACACGACGCCGCCCACGCGGCACGAGCCCGCGCTCGGCTTCAACAGACCGGAGAGCAGGCGCAGCAACGTCGTCTTTCCAGCGCCGTTTGGCCCGAACACGGCCAGGCATTCGCCGGCGCGCAGCGTGAAGGAAACGCCGTCCACCACCGGCCGTCCGCCAAACGCGCGCACCAGCGACTCGGCTTCGACCGCGACATCGGAATCGTCGGCAATGTGAGACGGCGCGCTCATCCGGATAACATACCGACAGGCCGGTCGCCATGAGAGGGAAAAACCTTTACATCGCCGCCATGCGCGCGGTGACGCGAGACCGTGAGATCACATAGAATGCACGGGATATGACACGCATCTACACACCTGCCACTCGGCTGGATGACGACCTCTGGCTGCTCGACCTGAACTTCCAGGGCGAGCCGGGTGTGATCGCCTCGTATCTCATCACCGGACCGCAGGGTCATACACTGATCGAAACGGGGCCGGGCTCGACGCTGAACGCGCTCGAGCACGCAGTGTCGGCGGCGGGCGCACGACTGGAGGACGTCACACAGCTTGTGGTAACGCACATCCACCTCGATCACGCGGGCGCGGCAGGCGCTCTGCTCCGACGTGTTCCCGAGGCGCGATTGCTCGTGCATCCCGTCGGCGCACCACACATGATCGATCCATCGCGCCTCATTCGTAGCGCCACGCGCATCTATGGCGACCGTATGGACGTCCTGTGGGGCGCATTCGAGCCGTGTCCGGCGGAACGCGTCACCCTGCTCGCCGACGGGCAGATCGTCACGTGCGGTTGGCGCACTCTCCGCGCGCTCCACACGCCGGGGCACGCCTGGCACCACATCGCCTTTCACGACGCGTCGGGCGACTTGCTGTTCACGGGCGACGTTGGCGGCGTACGGATTCCGGGCGCGCACATCGTTCGGCCGCCGACACCGCCTCCGGACATCGACGTCGAAGCCTGGCATGCGAGCATCGACCGTATGCTGGCGCTGGCGCCAAAGCATCTCCTCATGACGCACTTCGGTCGCTTCGACGATCCCGAACGTCACCTCGGCGAGCTGCGCCGCCGGCTCGACGAATGGACGGAGTGGGTCCGCCAGCGTCTCGAGCTCGGCGACGATGCCGACGCGATCGCCCAATCGCTGCGCGAGCGAAACGATGCCGACGTCGTACGGGACACCAGCGACGCTACGCTCGCCGTGGCATACGAGCTCGCCACGCCGTCGCGCATGACCGTGGATGGACTCGCGCGTTATGTCACGAAGCGATATCCACGCCCCTAGTCTCGCGCACGAACAAAGTCCCGATGACCAGCGTGACGAGCGCGACTCCCACCGGGTACCACAGCCCCGAGTAGATGTTGCCCGTAGACGCCACAATGGCAAAGGCGGTCGTCGGAAGGAATCCGCCGAACCAGCCATTGCCGATGTGATATGGCAGTGACATGGACGTGTAGCGAATTCGCGTCGGAAACATCTCCACGAGCATCGCGGCGATGGGGCCGTAGACCATGGTGACGTACAGGACGAGGATCCAGAGCAGAAGAACGACCATCGCGACGTTCATCTGTCCGGTGACCGATTTCGTCGGATACCTGGCCGCCGTAAGCATCGCGTTGAGCGCATCGTCGAACGACTTGGCATCCAGACTCGCGCGAGGCCCGCTCGCGTCGTAGGACGGAAGGCTCGTGGCGCCAACGCGGATCTCGGTGCGCCCGCCGGCACGCGCCTCATTGGTGTAGGGAATGCCGCGTTTCACCAGTGCGGCCTTCGCGACGTCGCATGGTGACGTGAACTTCGTCTTGCCCACCGGATCGAACTGCACCGAGCAGGTTGCGGGATCCGCCACGACCACGACGGGAGCCGCTTCCTGCGCGGCGGCCAGCGCGGGATTGGCGTAATGGGTGATGGCCTTGAAGATCGGGAAGTACGTGAGCACGGCGAGCAACAAGCCCGCCATGATGATCGGTTTGCGGCCGATGCGGTCGGACAGCGCGCCGAACACAATGAAGAACGGTGTGCCCAGCAGCAGCGACGCTGCGATGAGCAGGTTCGCGGTCTGCGGATCCACCTTGAGTGTCTGCGTGAGAAAGAAGAGCGTGTAGAACTGCCCCGTGTACCACACGACGGCCTGCCCCGCCGTCAGGCCGAAGAGCGCCAGAAGTACCAGCTTGAGGTTGCCCCAGCGCGCGAACGACTCCGTGAGCGGCGCATGGGATCCGCGTCCCTCGGCCTTCATCCGCTGAAACAGCGGCGACTCGCCGAGCGTGAGGCGGATCCACACGGAAACGCCAAGCAGAATCAGCGACACGAGGAACGGGATTCGCCATCCCCACGCCTCGAACGCCGGCGTACCCAGCACCGTGCGGCAGCCGAGAATCACGAGCAGCGAGAGCAGCAGTCCGAGCGTCGCGGTGGTCTGAATCCACGCGGTGTACTCTCCGCGCCTGCCCATCGGTGCGTGCTCGGCGACATACGTCGCAGCGCCCCCGTATTCTCCGCCAAGCGCGAGACCCTGGAGCAACCGCAGGAGAATGAGCAGCGCCGGTGCCGCCACGCCGATCTTCGCATAGCTCGGCAGCGCGCCCACGAGCGTCGTGGACGCGCCCATGATGAGAATGGTGATCAGAAACGTGTATTTTCGGCCGGCCAGGTCGCCGAGGCGCCCGAACACGATCGCGCCGAATGGCCTGACCGCGAAGCCCGCGGCAAACGCCATGAGAGCGAAGATGAACGCCGTCGTCGGGTTCGCGACGCCCGAGAAGAACTGCTTCGAGATGATCGCAGCGAGCGATCCATACAGATAGAAGTCGTACCATTCGAACACCGTGCCGACGGACGACGCGAGAATCACGCGGCGCACATCGGATCGGGTCATCTCGAGCACAGGAGCCGAAGCCATCATGCCTCCAGGGGCCTTTGAGGTCGCTTAACCTTACGGGCGGCGGCGTCCAGTCAAGAGACAGTTGATTCCGCGCATTCACCTCGGCAGAATCACGTCATGAACGACATCGATGTTCTCCTTCAGGAGCACCGCAGGTTCGAGCCGGACGACGCCTTTCGCGCACAGGCGAACATCTCCGCGGCCGAGTACAGCGAGGCCATGGCCGACCCCGAGCGGTTTTGGGCGGACGAGGCGGCAAAGCTCGAGTGGATGTCCACGTGGGAGCGCGTGCTCGAGTGGCAGCCGCCGCGCGCGAAGTGGTTCACCGGTGGAAAGATCAATGTGTCGGTGAACTGTGTGGACCGGCACATCAGGTCCGCGCGGCGCAACAAGGCCGCGCTCGTCTTCGAGGGCGAGCCGGGCGACACGCGGACGCTGACGTACTGGGACCTCTACGTCCAGGTGAACAAGTTCGCGAACGTCCTCCGGTCCCTTGGCGTCCGAAAAGGAGATCGCGTCGCCATCTATCTGCCGCTCATTCCCGAAGCGGTCATCTCGATGCTCGCGTGCGCGCGCATCGGAGCCATTCACTCCGTGGTATTCGGTGGCTTCTCACCCGAATCGCTGAGCGACAGGATCAACGACTCGGCGTGCAAGGTGCTCGTGACGGCGGATGGTGGATACCGCCGCGGCTCGGTCGTGCCGCTCAAGCGCAATGCCGACAAGGCGCTGGAAGGCACGCCGTCCATCGAGCACGTGGTGGTGGTGCAGCGGCGTCCGGGCGCACCGGGCGACGAGGCGGGCGCGGACATGCGCGACGGGCGAGACAAGTGGTGGCACCGGCTCATGCGCCATGCGCCGCAGTGGTGCGAGCCCGAGGAGATGGATGCTGAGGATCCGCTGTTCATCCTCTACACGTCGGGCACCACCGGAAAGCCGAAAGGCATCGTGCACACCACGGCCGGGTACCTCGTCGGGGCCATGACGTCCACGCACATCGTGTTCGACCTGAAGGAGGACGACGTCTTCTGGTGTACGGCCGACGTCGGCTGGGTCACTGGCCACACGTACCTCACGTACGGCCCGATGGCCAATGGTGCGACGTGCGTGATGTATGAAGGAGCCCCCGACTGCCATTCGCGCTTTCATGAAATGGGGCGACCAATGGCCCGCGAAGCACGACCTTTCGCGTCTTCGCCTGCTTGGTTCCGTTGGCGAGCCGATCAACCCGGAAGCCTGGATGTGGTACCGCGAGCACATCGGCGGCAACCGCTGCCCCATCGTGGACACGTGGTGGCAGACCGAGACCGGCTCCATTGCCATCTCGCCGCTGCCAGGCATCACGGCCACCACCCCCGGGAGCGCCACGAACCCGATGCCTGGTTTCACCGTCGCGCTATTGGACGCCCAGGGCAAGGAAATCGAGGTCGGCGGTGGTCTGCTTGCCATCATGAAGCCGTGGCCGTCGATGCTTCGCACCATCTGGGGGGACGACCAGCGCTACGTGGACACGTACTTCTCCAAGTGGCCCAACCGGCCTGACGTCTACTTTCCCGGCGACGGAGCCAAACGCGACGAGGACGGCTATTTCTGGATACTCGGCCGCGTCGACGACGTCCTGAATGTCGCGGGACACCGGATAGGGACGATGGAGGTGGAAAGCGCGCTCGTGGAGCATCCTGCCGTGGCCGAAGCGGCTGTCGTCGGGCGGGCACACGACCTCAAGGGGCAGGCGCTCGCCGCCTTCGTTACGCTCCGCGAGGGCTACGCAGAATCCCCAGCGCTGCGTGACGAGCTCAGGGACTTCGTCGCCCAGAAAATCGGGGCCATCGCCCGGCCCGATGACGTCCTGTTCAGCGCGGACCTGCCCAAGACGCGCTCAGGCAAGATCATGCGCCGACTCTTGCGTGACATTGCCGAGGGTCGCGCACTCGGCGATACGACGACGTTGGCCGACCCCAACGTCGTCAACTCTCTCAAGGAGACGTACGAGGCGCAGGAAACCTGATGGATCACCAGAACCCGCTCATCCAATGACTCGCGTACTGTCGTACTCCGCCGCCCTTGCTCTCGCCGTTGCCGCTGCGTGCCACCATGCGCCGCCGAACGACAACGCCATCCGCGCCGTGGCCTACCTGCTCGATTCGGCGGGACGCGAAGTCGGCAACGTGCGCCTTACGGAGCAGCCCGGTGCGTCGGGCCTCATGTACGAGATCACGATCTCGCGGGGCGCGACGACCGGGCAACACGGCATCCACTTTCACACCGTCGGCAGCTGCGACGCCGCGACGCAGTTCAGCTCCGCGGGCGGGCACTTCAACCCGTATGCAAAGAAGCACGGGCTGATGGCGCCGGACGGGCCGCACGCCGGCGATCTCGAGGCCATCACCATCGACTCCTTCGGGCACGCGACGTTCCTCGCGGGAACGCCGCGCGTCACCTTGTCGCCTGGTCCCACGTCGCTGCTGGACGCCGATGGAAGCTCCGTGGTGCTGCACGCCCTGCCGGACGATCAGCGCACGGATCCCAGCGGGAACAGCGGCGCACGCATCGCCTGCGGCGTGATCACGCGGGTGTAGCCGGACTCACGCCGGCCACGCGCGTGGCCGGCGTCTCGGACATCGTACGCTCGCGGAGCGCGTCGTCGAACGCATTCTCGCTTCGCGCAATCACGAGCGTCGCGGCACCGTTGCCAATGAGATTGGTGATCGCGCGGGCCTCGCTCATGAAGCGATCCACGCCGAGCAGGATCGCCACACCCTCCACCGGCACCACCCGCATCGCCGCAAGGGTGCTCGCCAACACGATGAATCCGGAGCCCGTTACACCGGCGGCGCCTTTGGACGTCAGCATCAACACGCCGAGCACGCTCAACTGCTGCGTGATCGTCAGCGGGACGTGAAATGCCTGCGCGATGAAGATCGTCGCCATCGAAAGGTAGATCGACGTGCCGTCGAGATTGAACGAGTAGCCGGCAGGAATCACCAGCCCCACGATCGGTTTGGCACAGCCGTATCGCTCCATCTTGTCGAGCATCCTGGGCAGCGCCGCTTCGCTGGACGACGTCCCCAGCACGATGAGAATCTCCTCTCGGATGTAGCGGAGATAATGCCACAGCGAGAATCCGTACGCGCGCAGCACCGCGTTCAACACCACGAAGATGAAGAGCGCCATCGTCACGTAGACGTCCAGCATCAGGCGTCCGAGCGGCAGCAGGCTCTTTACGCCGAACGTGCCCACCGTGTAGGCCATCGCGCCGAACGCGCCAATCGGCGCAACGGTCATTACGATCGCCACGATGCGGAAGAACACCGTCTGCAACCGGTCGAGGAACTCGACGATCGGACGTCCCTGTTCGTGTGTGAACGCCAGTGCCACGCCGAACAGCACGGCAAAGAACACCACCTGGAGTACGTCGCCGCTGGCAAACGCGCCGACGACGCTCGACGGCACGATGTGAGTGACGAATTCGACGAAGGTGAGCGCCTTGCCGGCCTCTGCA
>Ga0209131_1001516_pt1 | contig 16129 bp, 12 predicted proteins | sample GraSoi_2013_40cm_FD_185826 | JGI IMG/M metagenome (GOLD analysis project Ga0209131, IMG submission 185826) | Grasslands soil microbial communities from the Angelo Coastal Reserve, California, USA - Sample 9_17_2013_40cm (SPAdes) (version 2) | ecosystem: Environmental > Terrestrial > Soil >...
ACCCTCTATCCGATCTGGGCGCGCCTCAACCCCGAAGATATTTTTATTTCGACTTCCACCGCATTAGCCGAACTCGCCCTTTCGGGTTGTACCACCGCCGCAGACCATCTCTACCTTTTTCCAAACGGTTCAAAACTCGACGATGAAATTGCTGCGGCTTCCGAAATCGGACTCCGCATCCATGCCTCGCGCGGCTCGATGAGCCTTGGCGAATCGAAAGGCGGGCTCCCGCCCGATAGCGTGGTGGATACCGAAGACAACATTCTCAAAGACTCGCAACGTCTCATCGAAAAATATCACGACCCCAAACCCGGCTCGATGGTGCAAATTGTTCTCGCGCCGTGTTCACCCTTCAGCGTGACCTCAAACTTGATGAAACAATCCGCAAAGATGGCGCGTGAATATGGCGTGCATCTCCACACGCATCTCGCCGAGACCGAAGACGAAGAACAATTCTGCATGCAAATGTTCGGACATCGTCCCGTCGGATATATGCAAGAAGTGGACTGGGTCGGCAGCGACGTCTGGTTTGCGCACGCGGTGTGGGTCAACGACGAAGAAATCAAGGTCTTCGCAAAATACAACTGCGGCGTGGCGCACTGTCCCACCTCCAATATGCGACTCGCCTCCGGCATCGCACCGATCAAAGAATATCGCAAAGCTGGCGTCAACGTGGGTCTCGGCGTGGACGGCTCCGCCTCCAACGACGGCTCGCATCTCCTAGCAGAAGTCCGCAACGCGATGTTGCTTTCGCGTGTCAAAGAAGGGATTACGGGTTTTTCTGCATCCCCTCGCGCTGAGCGGAGCGATAGCGTAGACGAAGCGCCCATTGAACGCAAACTGATGACAGCGCGTGAAGCCTTATATCTCGGCACACGCGGTGGGGCATCGGTGCTTGGACGAGAAGATATTGGTAGTTTGGAAGCTGGCAAATGCGCCGACTTCTTCGCCGTCAACTTGAACAAACTCGGTTTCGCCGGGATGCACGATCCCGTTTCAGCCATTGTCTTCGGTCAACCCGTCAACGCTGATTACACTGTCGTCCACGGCAAGTTCATCGTCAAGGAGGGGCGGTTGGTCACCATTGATGAACGTAAGTTGGTAGAGAAACATAATAAAGCAGCGAAAAGATTACTTTCCTAATCCGGTGATCGAGTAGTGGCGCCGTTCGTTGGCGCCACGTATCGAGACCACCACTAACAAGAATTGTTTTGCTTACATGGTGGTCCCGACACCTGCACTTGCGTGCTGGTGCAAGTGTGCGGGCTTCGCTCACTCGACCACCGAATATCGTAAATAATAAACACCATGCTCAATCTCCTTCCCTCCCTTTTCCTCGGCTGGCCCGCCGTGATCGCGACGGTCATCCTCAGCGCTATCGGCTTGGTTAGAAGAGATTATCGCTTTCTGGTGATCGCCGCGATCCTGGCTGTTCCATTTTCCTGGGCATTAAGCGGATTTCCATTGATTCGCTCGCCGTTCTTTTTAGTTCCCGTATTGCCATTCAGTGCAGCGTTCGCGCTTAACCGTGACCACGAAATGATCGCATGGATTCTTGGCGTAATCTATTTCTTATCGGTCTATTTGATTTTCACGGCTGTTCTGGCTGGCAACGCATGAATACACTGGTCATCTTCTCAGGGCTGCCCGGCACGGGCAAATCCACTCTGGCGAATCGACTCGCGCGTGAACTGCGCTGGCCCCTGTTGAGAATTGACGATGTCGTGAACAATATTCCTGAAAGCCCCGGCACCGAATTTTGGGACTCGCAGGTCGAGGTTCTACTCACGCTCACTGAAGCCCAACTGGAAATCGGTCTCAGCGTAATCGTTGATTCAGTCTTCATGAATACCGATCGCAATCATGCGTGTGCGCTTGCCCAAAAACATCAAGTGCACTTCCGCCCGATTTACACTTATCTTTCGGATGATAAAGTTTGGGAAGAATGTTTGACCGCGCGGCACAAGGAATTGAACAACCCCGCTGTTGCCACTTGGGAACAAGTCCAACATCAACGCACTCACTTCCGCCCATGGAAACCAAATACGGCGCTCTTCATTGATGCACTGAATCCTGCCGAAAAGAATTATGAGGCTGTCTTGAGCTTTGCCACCAGCGAAACAGTTGCGCTCAAGCCATTAGACGATGTTCCATGGGCAGTAGGCAGGTATCACTAATTTACTAGAGTCCGGTGGTCGAGTAGGGCGATAGCCCATACACTTGCACCAGCACGCAAGTGCAGGTGTCGAGACCACCTTATAAGCAAAATAAATTTGGTTAGTAGTGGTCTCGATATGTGTCTCGCTGTCGCTCGACACTACTCGACCACCAAGTATGAAAATAATGGAGACAATATGCCCTCATCCCTAAAATTAACTCATGCCCTCGTCGATACTGCCATGGGACGTGTCCCTGCCGACCTTGTGATTCGTAACGGTCAGTGGGTCAGCGTTCAATCTGGCGAGATCATCCCCAACACCGATATTGCCGTCAAAGATGGGCATGTCGCTTATGTGGGTTCTGATGCAAGTCATGCCATTGGCAAGAAAACAAAAGTCATTGATGCGAAAGGGCGTTATCTTGTCCCTGGACTGCTCGATGGTCATATGCATGTTGAATCGAGCATGGTGACGGTGACTGAATTTGTCCGTGCGGTGGCAGTACACGGCACGACCGGCGTTTTCACGGACCCGCATGAGATCGCCAATGTCTTTGGTCTCAAAGGCGTGAAGTTGATCGTGGATGAAGCGCAGAAGCAACCCATCCATGTGTGGGTACAGATGCCGGCCTGTGTGCCGTCCGCACCCGGGTTCGAGACTTCGGGTGCGTCTATTGGTCCAAAGGAAGTTGCCGAAGCGATGAAATGGAAAGGCATAATTGGTCTCGGTGAGATGATGAACTTCCCCGGTGTGTTCATGGGTGATAATAACATGCTCGAAGAGATGTCCATTACACACGCTAATAATAAAGTCATTGGCGGACATTATCCTTCACCGGATCTCGGTCTGCCGTTTCACGGTTACGTGGCTGGCGGCGCGGAAGATGACCACGAGGGCATAATCCTTGAAGATGCCATTGCGCGCGTGCGTCAGGGTATGAAACCGATGCTGCGCTATGGTTCATCGTGGTTCGATGTGGAGGCGCAGGTTGTTGCGATCACACAGAAAGGTCTGGACTCGCGCCGCATGATTCTTGTTACTGACGATTCACATGCCGGAACATTATCCACGGAAGGTCATATGGACCGCGTTCTGCGCCACGCGATTAGCCAGGGCTTGAAACCCATCACTGCGATTCAGATGATGACGCTCAATACCGCCGAACATTTTGGCGTGAGCCGCGAAATGGGCATGATCGCACCCGGTCGCTGGGCGGATGTGGTACTGGTGCAAGACCTGGATTACTTCAAAGCCGAGTTGGTGATCGCCAAAGGACAAGTGGTTGCTGAGAACGGTAAGTTGAAAGTCTCGTTGCCCAAAGTGAGTTATCCTGCGTGGGCGACGAACTCTGTCCATTTGAAGAAGAAACTTCAAGCCAGTGATTTTATTTTGAAGACGGCTAGCAAAGCAGCAACTGTCAAAGCCAATGTCATTGGTGTTATTGAAAATCAAGCGCCAACGCGCCATTTGACGTTTGACGTTCAACCCGTCAACGGTGAGATCAAAGTGGATATCAAACGTGATATTGCGAAGATCGCGCTGGTGAAACGTCATAAGGGAATGAGCGGCATCACAATGGGACTCATGAGCGGATTCGGATTCACCGAGAAATGTGCGATCGCTTCGACGGTGGCGCATGATTCACACCACATGATCGTTGTCGGCACGGACGAAGAGTCAATGGCTGTAGCAGCGAATAGTCTGGCACGAAGCGGAGGCGGTCAGGTCGTGGTCAAGGATGGCAAGGTGATCGGTCAAGTCGAGTTGAAGATCGCGGGCTTGATGTCCAATGAAAAAGCGGATGTGGTGGCGAAGAAAGCGGAAACCATTTTGAAAGGTTTCAGGACTTGCGGGTGTACGCTGAATAATCCGAATATGCAGTTGTCATTGCTGGCACTCGTTGTCATCCCCGAGTTGCGCCTTTCGGACCTGGGTTTGGTGGATGTGACAAACTTTAAATTCATATCTGTTTTGGAGGGCTAATGCATAATTTTCCTTTTCAACGTTTGCAAGGTGATCTCGCCAAGTTGATCGAGCGCACGCCGCCGGGTCAGCGTTTGTTGAATGAACCGGAACTCGCGAAACAGATGGGCGTCTCGCGTGCCACGTTGCGCGAGGCGATGCGTACTTTTGAAACGCAGGGTTTGATTCGCCGTCGTCAGGGTTCGGGTACGTATGTGGTTGGTAAAGTACCTGTCATTGATGCAGGGCTTGAGGTATTGGAGAGTCTCGATACGATGGCGCGCCGCATGAAATTGCCGATCACGATCAGCGACTTGCGTATCGAGCAGGTCAATGCTGATGCGGAAACTGCGACCGGTTTGGGTGTGGCAGCGGGAACTCGCCTCACCTATATTCGACGTGTGATTCGCGCCGATGGACGTCCAGCCGCATATCTGATCGACATCCTGCCAGCCACGATCCTTGACCCTGGTGAGCTGCCGGCCGATTTCAGCGGCTCAGTGCTTGACTATTTAATTGCTCGCGGCGATAAGCTCGGCGTTTCCCGCGCCGTGATCGGCGCAACCAATGCGCTTGCAGATGTAGCGAAGCCGCTCGAAATTCAACGTGACGATGTGTTGCTACGCTTCGAATCGCAATTGTTCGATGCTAAAGGCGTAGTGGTGGATTATTCGGTGAGTTATTTTATTCCCGGATATTTCAACTTCCATGTCAATCGTCGTGTGGGAATAGGTTAGAAGGTTTGCAGGTTTAAACGTTTTAACTTGTGAACATGTAAATGAAACAAGGAATAATCATGATAGACAAAATAAAAGATATTCAAACCCGAGTAAACAGTTCACGCGAAGAGATAATTCAATTCATGCTCGAGATTTGTGAAATTCCAAGTATGGATTCGAAGATCGGCCCTGTAGGCGAGCGTGTGCAAGTTGAGATGAAGAAACTCGGCTTCGATGAGGTCCGTTTTGACAAGATGGGTAACACCATCGGACGCATCGGCAATGGCAAGCGTGTCATTGTTTACGATTCGCATATTGATACTGTGGGTGTGGGCGACCCAGTCTCATGGGGTTGGGATCCTTTCAAGGGCAAAATCGAAGATGGCGTGCTCTATGCGCGGGGTGCTTGTGATGAAAAAGGTTCCACGCCCGGTATGATCTATGGACTTGCGATGGCGCGTGACCTCGGTCTGCTCGAGGGCTGGACCGCTTATTATTTCGGCAACATGGAAGAATGGTGCGACGGCATCGCGCCTAACACTTTCGTTGAAGTTGACCCCGGTATCAAACCTGATTTTGTCGTGATTGGCGAGCCGACGAAGATGCTTACTTATCGTGGGCATAAAGGTCGCCTTGAAATGAAGATTACCTCCAAAGGTAAGAGTGCGCATGCCGCCTCGAATCATCTGGGTGATAATGCCATCTACAAATTGCTGCCAATCATCGTGGGCATTCGCGACCTCGAACCACAACTAGGTGACCATCCGTTTTTGGGTCATGGCAAGATCACCGTCAGTGATATGCATGTCAAGACCCCGTCCATCAATGCTGTGCCAGATGAAGCTGTCATCTTTATCGATCGCCGCATGACGTTTGGTGAAACGAAGGAGCAGGTTAGAGCGCAGGTCGAAGCGTTAATTCCTTCTGAATACAAAGACACTGTCAAACTTGAAGAACTCTTTTACGATGAACCTTCTTATACTGGATTTGTTTTTCCTGTTGACAAATATTTCCCTGCGTGGGCATTGGATGAAGATCACGCGCTCGTACGTGCAGGACAGTTGGCTCGTGAACAAATTGGTTTGCCCTCCGCCCCGAGCAGCAAGTGGAACTTCTCCACGAACGGCATCTACTGGGCTGGTAAAGCAGGGATTCCATCCATAGGTTTTGGTCCTGGCGATGAAGAGACCGCCCACACCGTGAACGACTCTGTTTCATTAGAAGATATGGTGAAGGCAACCGAGTTTTATGCGATATTACCGAGCCTGATCAAATGAAAACGATTGAAATTCGACGCCACTCGATTCGCAACAAACCCGGTGATCACTTGAATCAACCCGGCGTGACTCTCGCGCGTTTGGTTGGTCAAAATCTTGGTCCGTTTGATCGCGTGGTTACATCGACCCTGCCGCGTGCGATTGAAACTGCCATTGCCATGGGATTTGTCGTGGATGAACTCAACGAATTGATGAGTACAACCGGGAATGATGTCGAACGCGAAGCGCCCTGGCCCCTCACTCCCGCAGGATATGCAGAAGTTGTCCGTAATGGCGGCGCTGCCGCACACTATGCAAATCAATTGGTGACGGTGTACACCAAACTTGCAGATTACTTAATGGATGGACGTGCCGCGCTGGTTGTCAATCATGGCGGCGTTCTGGAATTGGGCGCCGTAGCATGTTTGCCCGCTGCCGATCATTTCGCCTGGGGCTCACACTTTGATTATTGTGAAGGTATCCGCTTGTTTTGGGATAATGGGAAGTTTGTGAATGGTGAGGTGTTGAGAGTGTCGACGTAATTAATATGCCTCGGCGGTTGAGTAGGGGCGGTGCTCGTCCGCCCTGTACATTTGCACCAGCACACAAGTGCAGGTGTCGAAACCACCAAATAACCAAAATTATTTTGCTTATATGTGGTCTCGATATACTCCTCAAAGAGCATTCGGAGTTACTCGACCACCGTTTGAACTAAAAAACAAATAAAAAATAAGGAGACTATTATTATGCAAACTAATTTTCGAGGTCGCGATTTTATCGGCGACCTGGACTTCACGAAAGAAGAAGTCGAAACTGTTCTGGAAGTAGCCTGGGACTTGAAGCGCAAACGCGCTTTGGGCGAACCGCATCCATATCTGCGCGACAAAGTGCTGGCGATGCTGTTCTTCTTCTCGTCCACCCGCACCCGTGGATCGTTCGAAGCGGGCATGGCGCAATTGGGCGGTCATGGTGCTTTTATTGATTCAAACACCACTCAAATTTCACATGGCGATACTCCAGTTGAGATCGGTGAGATCTTCGGTCGTTATTTCGATGGTATTGCCATCCGTCACTGTGACTATGGAGATGGCAACAAATATTTGAACGCGGTTGCCAAATCCAGCCGCGCGCCGGTGCTTAATATGCAATGCGATGTGTATCATCCCTTCCAATGTTTGGCTGACCTCATGACCATTATGGAGAAGAAAGGCAAGGATTTGCGCAAGAAGAAGATCGTCGTTTCGTGGGCTTATGCAGCTTCGTATCTCAAGCCCATCTCCGTTCCGCAATCTCTTATTCTGCAAATGCCGCGTTTTGGTATGGATGTGACATTGGCGTATCCGCCTGAATTTTCATTGATGCCTGATATCGTGGAGCAAGCCAAGGAACAGGCGAAGATCGCCGATACCAACTTCGAGATCATTGATAGCAAGGACGGCATGACTGAAGCTTGCAAAGATGCGGATGTGATCTATGCCAAGTCATGGGGTCCGCTGTTGACCACGAATGATAAGGTCGAAGGCAAGAAGCTTCAGGATATGTATAAAGACTGGATCATGGATGATGCCAAACTCAAGGTCGCAAAAGAAGGCGCCATCTATATGCATCCGCTGCCCGCTGACCGCGATATCGAAGTGACCAGCAAGGTGTTGGATGGTTCGCAGTCAGTAGTGTTCGATGAAGCCGAGAATCGCCTCCACGCGCAAAAAGCCGTGATGGCCTTGACGATGAGTTAGGAGACTACATGGCAAAACTTGCTGTAATCGCCGTCGGTGGTAACTCGTTGATCAAAGACGATAAACATGTCAGTGTGGAAGATCAGGAACAGGCTTTGCGCGAAACGGCCCATCATATCGCGGATATGATCGAAGCTGGCTGGGATCTGGCGATCGGTCACGGCAACGGTCCGCAAGTTGGATTCATTCTGCGTCGCTCCGAAATTGCTGCCAAGGTTGAAGGCATGCATGAGGTGCCGCTCGATGTCTGCGGCGCGGATTCGCAGGGCGCGATTGGCTATGAATTCCAACAGGCTTTGCAGAACGAATATCATAAGCGCGGCATTCAAAAAAGCGCGGCGACGGTCATCACACAAATGTTGGTCGACAAGAACGATACCGCCTTTCAAAAACCGTCCAAGCCGATCGGTTCGTTCATGGATGAAGTCTCAGCACGGAAACGTGAATCAGAGATGGGTTGGTCTGTTGTCGAAGATGCAGGCCGCGGGTGGAGAAGAGTCGTTGCGTCCCCATTGCCGAAAAAAATCCTCGAGTTGGATTCGGTCAAGCTATTGCTCAACGCGGGTGTGACCGTCATCACGGTGGGCGGGGGTGGCATCCCGGTCATCGATAAAGGCAACGGCGAGTTCGAAGGCACGGCAGCTGTGATCGATAAGGATTTTGCGTCGTCATTGCTAGCGCAGGAAATTGGTGCGGAACTTTTCTTGATCGCGACTGCCATTGAAAAAGTTGCCATCAACTTTGGCAAGCCTGAACAAAAATGGCTGGATAAATTGACTGTTGCCGAAGCCAAAGCATATCTGGCTGAAGGCACACATTTTGCCAAAGGTTCGATGGCTCCGAAGATTCAAGCCATCATCTGGTTCCTTGAGAACGGCGGTAAACAGGCGTTGATCACGAACCCTGAGAATATCGGTCGCGCACTTAAAGGTGAAACCGGTACATGGATCGTGCCATAAATTTGTAGGGTGGGGAGCCCCGCCCTTTTATAACGGAGAATAATCATGCCGCAAATTCAAACATCCACAATTTCTGTCCCGCGCTCGAATGGCAAAGGCGGGATGGATTCGTTCCTGGCAAAACCAGAAGGCGCAGGACCCTTTCCTGGAGTAATTGTTATTCATGAGATCTTTGGCTTGAACGATAACATCCGTGAGATCTCACGTCAGTTTGCTGAACAGGGTTATGCAGCGTTAGGTGTGGACTTGTTCTCTAATCGTAACCGCATGGTCTGCATGATGCAGATCGTGCACGGTATGATGATCCGCCCGTTGAATAATTCCATGCTGGCTGACCTGAAATCTGCCATCGCTGTTTTGCAGAAGCAACCCAATGTGGATGCGAATCGGATTGGCGCCGTTGGGTTCTGCATGGGCGGTGCGTATGCTTTGCAATTAGCCATCACCGATAAAGGCATGAAAGCCACCTCTGTTTTTTACGGCGCAAATCCCAAGCCATTGGAAGCCGTTGCTGAAGCATGTCCCATCATCGGCAGTTATCCTGATAAAGATTTCACTACTCCAATGGCACGCGAATTAGAAACCAGCCTGACGAAATATAACATCCCGCACGATATCAAGATTTACGATAACACGCAACATTCCTTTTATAGCCAGCAGCGTACACCCTTTGAAGTGGATGCTTCGAAAGATGCGTGGCAAAGAATGTTGTCTTTCTTTAAGCAGCATTTGAATTGAGTGATATATTTCCCGCATGCGAAAACTGAATCCGCCCAGCGTTCTCCTCGCCGTTGCCATACTCGCATACGGACTTTTGATTCCGCAACTGGGCTTTTACTGGGACGACCTGCCCATGTCGTGGATCCGCTATCAATTGGGCGTCGAGGCATTGACGCGGTATTTTTCCAATAACCGCCCGGTATGGGGTTTGCTTTATCAACTCACCACGCACATCTTTCCACAAGTTCCGATCTATTGGCAGGTCTTCGCATTAGTTTGGCGTTGGCTTGGTGCAGTGGTGGTCTGGCTGATCGTGCGTGAATTGTGGAAAGATAAACCAGGTTTTGCATTCAGTGTTGCATTACTCTTTCTGCTCTACCCCGGCTTCAATCAACAGTCGGGCGCGTTTCTTTTTAGCCACTTCTTCATCGTCCTTTTCTTTTTTCTGCTTTCTATCTATCTGATGCTGCGTCACAAAACGATTGCCGCGCTAGTCTTCTCCGGGCTCAATTTGTGGATGATGGAATATTTCTTCGTGCTGGAAGTTGCGCGCATTGGATTTATTTGGACTGCGCTGCGCGACAAATATCCCAACCCGCGCGAACGCCTCAAGCCCAGCCTCAAGCTGTGGATTCCCTATTTAGCTTTATTCATTCTGGCAGTTTTATCGCGTCTCTTCATCTTCAACAATCAAGTCTATGGCTTTGGGTTGATGTTGCAGCTCAAAGCGAATCCACTCGCGACGATCATTTCCCTGATTCAAAACTTTTTTGTCAGCCTGTGGACTGTCTCTGTCGCGGCATGGACTCAAGTCTTCAACCGGCTTGATCCATCCGTGCATGGGACGCGCACGATCGTTCTATATGTTGCTGTGGTCGTGATGACGCTTCTCATCACATATTACGTATTGCGTGTTACGGAAGAGAATCAAATCTCCAAACCTCTTTATCCCATTCTTCTCGGTTTGTTCATCCTGCCTTTCGCAGGTGCTCCGTTCTGGGCGACCGGGCTGACGATTTCGCTTTCGCATCCGGCGAGTCGCTTTACGTTGCCGTTCATGCTGGGTGTCAGTCTGATCCTTGCCGGGCTGATCGAATTCATTTCACATGCAACGTTGCGATCCATTGTGTTGGCGGCCTTGATCGGGCTGGCGGCGGGCAGTCAGTTCTTATGGTCAACTGATTATCTACGCGATTGGCAAAGTCAAAAGAATCTTTTTTGGCAGATGACCTGGCGCGCGCCTGGCATGAAACCTGATACGTTGGTACTCATGAATGAAGAGTTATCTTTTTATGCCGATAACTCCATCAGTGCGCCGCTCAATTGGATCTATGCTTCCAGCTATCGCGACAACAAAATCGATTATGTGCTTTTATATCCAACCAACCGCTTGAACTCATCGCTCGCTGCGTTGAAGCCGAATATCCCTGTTCATTATGATTATCTCGCTGGCGCCTTTGATGGCAACACCTCGCAAGCGCTGGCTTTCTATTATGCCCCACCATCCTGCCTGCGTTTGCTCGATCCTATTTTGGATGCGGACAACCGCTTCATTCGTGACGAGAGCCTGATGCGCGAAGCCTCGGCCTTATCCAACCCGAATCAGATTCTGCGCGAGTCCACGGCAGTGATGCCCAAAATCTACAGTCCCGAACCAAGTCATGGTTGGTGTTACTACTTCGAGAAAGCGGACTTGGCGCGCCAATTCAAAGATTGGAACGAAGCTGCCAAATTAGGCAATCAAGCTTTTAAATTAAGCGATGCTCCCAATAATCCCGTTGAACGCTTTGTGTTCATCGAAGGCTATGCCCACGTTGGTAACTGGGATCGCGCGGTCGAATTATCGAAGGTGTCTTATAAGGTCTCGAAAGATTATGTCGGACCGTTGCTGTGTCAATTGTGGAAGCGCATCGAAACAGAAACAACTCCCAGCGTGGAACGAAGCGCAGCGTTGGATAACATCCAGAAGACGCTGACTTGTAAATAGTGATAAAGTATCTGCATCCGTCCCTTATTCTTTTTGCGGTTGCCTTTCTGGCATACGGTTTGTTGATTCCGCAGTTGGGCTTTTATTGGGATGAGCTGCCGATGATCTGGATTCGCTATCAGCTTGGCGCTGAAGCGATGATGCGTTATTTTTCAAGTAACCGACCGGTCTGGGGCCTGTTGTATCAGATCACAACTCACATTCTTCCCGCAATCCCAGTATATTGGCAGATCTTTGCGTTGCTATGGCGTTGGCTGGGTGCAGTGGTGATGTATGCCATCGTGATGAAGTTATGGAAGGACAAACCGCAATCGGCTTTGGGTGTTGCGCTGCTTTTTCTGGTGTATCCCGGTTTCAACCAACATTGGACTTCCTACCTTTATGGGCATTTTTATATTGTGCTCTTTTTCTTTTTATGCTCTTTGTTGTGCATGTTGCTGGCAATTGAATCGCCGCAACGCTATTGGGCTTGGACAATTGCTGGCATGCTCTTCTCTGCGCTCAATTTATGGATGATGGAATATTTTTATGTGCTTGAGTTGGCGCGTGTTGGTGTGATTTTAGTTGCGCTACATGATAAGCAATTGACTCTGCGTGAACGGTTTGTCCGCACTTTGAAATTATGGCTGCCGTATTTAGGCGTGTTCGCACTTTCAGTTCTATATCGTTTATTTGTTTTCAACAATCAAGTGTATGGAATGGGACTGACGAGTCAGTTGAAGTCTGCACCAGTTGCGACCATCAAGACATTGGTCCAAGGCGTTTTGCTTAGTTTGCGTTTGGTGTTGAAGGATGCCTGGTTGCAGATGTTCGACCTGCCTGGTGTTGCCAGTATTCATTCCGTGCTGAACACGTATTATCTGGTTATTGTGGTTGTGATTTTGATCACGGCAGCGGGATTACTGATTATTCAACGTGATGAAAAGAATTTGGTTCGCCAAAATCTATGGGACGCTGCATGGATCATTGGTTTGGGATTGTTGGCAGTGTTACTGGCTGGTGGACCCTTCTTGCTGATCGGTTTTCAACTATCACTGCAGTGGCCTGCAAGTCGGTTTACTTTGCCGTTTATGTTTGGCGTGAGTTTAATATATGGCGGATTGATCGGCGCGATTCCGTGGGAGAAATTGCGGATCGTGCTGCTTGTTTCATTGATCAGTTTAGCGGCAGGGAAGCAATATTTAAATGCCCATGATTATCAACAAGATTGGGTCACGCAAAAGGATTTATTCTGGCAGATGACGTGGCGCGCGCCGGGCATAAAGCCGGATACGTTGGTGTTATTGAATGAAGGGTCATTGAATTATTATGCAGATAATTCTCTAGGTGCAGTTTTGAATTGGATCTATGCGCCTGATAATCATAGTCAGCATGTCGAGTATGTTTTGTTCTATCCGAAGACAAGATTGCGCAATGAATTACCTGAATTGAAAACCGGAATCCCGATTTCTTATGATTATCTGGCGGCGCAGTTTAATGGGAACACCTCCCAGACGTTGGCGATGTATTACGCGCCGCCGGGCTGTTTGCGGATTCTTGATTCGGATATCGAACATTTAAATCGTTTGATTCCTGAAACCAGTTTGATGCGTTTTGCTTCCAGCATTTCCGACCTGGGGTTGATCGTCCAGAAACCGCAAGCGCAGATGCCTGCTATTTATGGCCCTGAACCAGAGCATGATTTTTGTTATTATTTTGAGCGGGCTGATCTTGCCCGCCAATTCAAAGATTGGAACGCGGTGATGAAATACGGTGAAACTGCTTTGGCAATGAAGGACCATCCGTTTGACCCGGCTGAACAGTTTGTTTTTATTGAAGGCTTCGCTCATGTGGGGGATTGGACTCGAGCAATTAATTTATCGCAGAAAACTTATGATTATTCGCCGCAGTTGGTGAGCCCGATGCTTTGTCGGTTGTGGAGGCGTATCGGAGCAGAGACGGCTGCCAGCTTGGAAAGAAGCGCAGCTTTGTCCAATGTTAGTAACAGGTTCGGATGTAATCCATAAATCATGCAAACGTGTACTTGTGTCATAATTATGTTCATACTTAAAATACCAATATGTCTGCCAGCCCCGTGATAGAATTTTTGCAGACGACATTGGGCAGTAGATTTGAAAGGAGGTTGCCCTGTTTAGCATAAAGCCCCATGTAGGTTTCGCCGTTTCAATTTCAAATTTCGGAGGAGTATTTCATGAAAAAAACAATGTTACGTGTTTCGTTGTTGCTGGTGATCTTCACGTTAGTGTTGACCGCGTGCGGTGGCGCCAAAGCCACTCAAGCCCCCGCAGCCGCAACGCAAGCGCCAGCAGCTACCGCAGCTGGTTTTACAATCCCGGATATTCAGTCCGGTAAATTCAATGTGGCAGTGGTGTTGATCGGTTTTCACGCGGATGGCGGCTGGTCTCAAGCGCATCTGGAAGGGGCACAGTGGATGGCAGCTCAGGATTCCACTATCAATGTTCAATATGTGGAATTGGTGAACCCGGGTCCCGATGCTGAAACTGTAATGCGCTCGTTGGCGCGTAAGGGTTTTGACCTGATCATCGGCACAACGTTCGAATACGGTTCGACGATGGCCTCGCTGGCTCAAGAATTCCCCAAGACAAACTGGCTCCATGTTTCCGGTTATCAATCCAATGGCACGAACTATGGCAATCTATTCGGCTCGATGGAAGATATGAAGTATCTCGCCGGTATGGTTGCCGGCGCTCGCGCAAAAGCCGATAGTAACACCAAGCTCGGATATGTTGCCCCATGGCCTTTGCCTGAGGTGATTCGCCTGGGCAACGCCTTTATGCTTGGTGCGAAAGTAACCTGTCCTGAGTGTACGATGGAAGTACGTTGGATCAACACCTGGTACGATCCCGATAAAGAGAAACAAGCCGCGCAATCTCTGCTTGATGCGGGTGTGGACGTTATCCTCATCGGATCTGATACCCCCGGTCCATTGGTGGCTGCGTCAGGCGCTGGCAAGTGGGCGTTCACCTATGACTATATCAATTCCTGCTCGCCTGCCCCGAAAAACTGCTTGGGCACAGAATATTGGAACTGGGGTCCGGTATATCTGGATGTCGTCAAACAGATCCGCGCTGGTACCTGGAAGCCTGGGAATGTTTGGCTGGATGCCAATTCGGGCATCGTTGGCTTCTACGGCTTCATGCAGGGTCAGACTCCTCAACCGGGTGTTCCTGCCTCGGTCGTCCCAATGGTTCAAGCTAAGCTTGCCGACATGTTGGCCGGCAAGTTTACCGTTCAAGATCTATTCAAGGGTCCCATCAAGGACAACACGGGCAAGGTTATAATCCCGGATGGACAAACGCTCACTACTGAAGACTTGTTTGGTATTGATGCAGGTACCATCAAATCCATGAGCCTGACTGGTCGCACGGCTTGTACGATATGCATGAATTGGTTGGCAGACGGAATTCAAGGCACGATCCCGCCAATGCCATAGTAGTTGTTGAGTAAGTTTTGTTGGAGCAGGAGATTCTCTCCTGCTCCAACGCTATAATTTCCGCTTGCGAGGTACCATGGAATCATCCCCCAATGCTTTTGAGATGCGCGGCATTGTTAAGCGCTTTCCCGGTGTGTTTGCGAATGATCACGTTGATTTTTCGTGTCGCATTGGTGAAGTCCACGCATTGCTGGGGGAAAATGGCGCTGGGAAAAGTACCTTGATGAATGTGTTGGCTGGTTTATATCAACCTGAAGGCGGAGAGATTTATGTTGATGGCAAATTGGTTTCATTCCGATCGCCGCAAGATGCCATCACACATGGGATCGGCATGGTGCACCAGCATTTTATGCTGGTGCCTTCGCATTCGGTCGCGGAGAACATGGTGCTTGGTCTCAACAACCCGCGCTTTTTCCTCAACCTGCGACGCGTGGAGGAGCAAGTTACGGCGCTTGGGGAACAATATGGCTTGAGTGTAAATCCGCGTGCGAAGATTTGGGAGTTATCCGTGGGGGAACAGCAGCGTGTTGAAGTACTTAAGATGTTATTTCGGGGTGCGAAAGTTTTGATCATGGATGAACCAACTGCGGTTCTGACTCCACAGGAGGTTGATACGCTTTTCCAAACCTTGCGTGATATGACGAAGCGTGGACATACGATTGTCTTTATCTCACACAAGCTGGATGAGGTTGTCGCGATCGCAGATCGGGTAACGGTACTACGCCGCGGTATTGTGACTGCGGCTGGGGAATCGACGCAAGGCACCACCAAGGCACAGCTCGCCAAATTGATGGTGGGACGCGAGGTATTATTTTTGGTTGACAAGAAAAAGTCTCAGCCGGGTGAAGTTGTATTGTCGGTGGATCAATTATCGGCTGAGAATGATCGCGGCTTGCCAGCTTTACGCGATGTTTCATTGCAAGTCCATGCTGGTGAGATTTTGGGAATTGCAGGTGTGGCGGGCAATGGTCAACGTGAACTGGCCGAAATATTGACCGGGTTGCGTCAGCCCACATCTGGAAAAATGTTATTCAGCAACGTGGCTTTGGATGCGCATACCGATTGGATGGAAGTAGGGCAACGACTGGCGCACATCCCCGAAGATCGCGCGGCGGTGGGCAGTGTGCCGGCGCTTGGGGTTGCGGAGAATCTAATTCTCAAGGGCTTTAACCGTCCG
>Ga0209131_1001517_pt1 | contig 16103 bp, 11 predicted proteins | sample GraSoi_2013_40cm_FD_185826 | JGI IMG/M metagenome (GOLD analysis project Ga0209131, IMG submission 185826) | Grasslands soil microbial communities from the Angelo Coastal Reserve, California, USA - Sample 9_17_2013_40cm (SPAdes) (version 2) | ecosystem: Environmental > Terrestrial > Soil >...
TCGAAGTCCATCCGGGCCGCGAAAGGCTCCATGTTGCCGCCGGTCACTAGCGAGCCGTAGTCCCGGTAGACCACGCCGCACAGGACATGCAGACCCGAGTGGGTGCGCATCAGCGCGGTCCGGCGGTCGTCCTCGACCGCGCCGCGGACGGCGGTTCCAGGTGGTGGCAACGGGTCGCCGTCCGCCGGGATCAGGTACAGGTCATCGCCCTTGCGCACGCCGACGATGCGCGTCTGCACGCCGCCCCAGAGCAGTACCCCGTTGTCAGGCGGCTGGCCGCCGCCTCCGGGATAGAAGGCAGAACGGTCGAGCACGATTCCGTCCGCGCCTCCGCCGAGCACGAACGCGTCCCACTCTCGGAGAGTCTGGTCGTCGAGTTCAAGCCGGTGGGTCCGCCATGCGGTATCAGTCATCGGGCATCACTCATAGTTCGGCAGCATAGTGCGGTCCGGTCCGCGCGGGCACGGAGCAGTTCGGTCCCTGCCGAGAGCGCGACTGGTGCCTGCCGATGTGGCCTGCCGGTAACTGGAAGGGCCGGCCGCGGCGTTACCAGGGCCCGTAAGGCCCCTGCCGCGAGGATCCGCCCGCGCCGAACTCACGTACCTTCGGGCGCACGTCGGTGAGGTAGATCGCGGCAGCGATGAACGCGGCGATCGGCAGGATGCTGATCAGCGGATGTTGCGGGCCGCGCTGAAAAAGCCCACCGCCAGGCTGACGCCGGTGATGACCAGCCAGAGCGGCTTGGTCCGCTTCCCGGCGGCGGGGAAGGCGGCTGTCGGCCTACGCAGGGCGTCGACGAACGCCCATGCCTCCACCACGAAGGCGGCGACCAGGAGAATCCAGTTGACCCAGTTGAGCGGGGTGAGTGCGTTGAAGGTGAACACGGTCACAACCTATCTGTTGCGCGCGCCAGCCGGGTCGGTCCACGGATCGGCCTCCGCAGCGGCGACCGTCGCGGCCAGCGGGTCATGCCCGGATTCCTCGAAGGCCTCGGCCACCGGATCTGTACCCGGCGGCACAACGGGGCCAGGCGCTTCCTCGTAGTCCCGTTCGCTCGCGTCGGGGTCAGCCGCGGCGCCGCCGCTCGCCGCCGCCCAGGCGCTAGCCTGCGCTCCGGTGCTGGCTTCCATGGCGGCAGCGGTGGCGTCGGAGCCCGCTCGGACCTCGGCCTCTGCCTCGGCGCGGGCATCGGCGTCGCTCCTGACCTCCTTGCGGAACGACTCATATATGTCAATCAACATCTGCTTCTGGCGCTCAGTGATCTCCGGGTCGGCCATGATCGCCTCAGTGACCGAAGTTGTTTCGCCCTCTTTGTCATCGAGTATCCCGGCCTGTAGGTAAAGCGCCTCAGCCGAAATCCGCAGGCCTTTAGCTATCTGCTGCAGAATGTCGGCGCTCGGCCGACGGAGGCCTCGCTCGACCTGGCTGAGGTAGGGATTAGAGACGCCCGCGGCCTGGGCAAGTTGGCGGATCGAGATCTTGGCCTGCTCGCGCTGCTCGCGTATGTACGAACCGATGGTGCTGACGTTCACCGGACTCATATAGCCAGTTTCGCCACCCACGCTTGCAATTGCAAATCGTCTTGCAAGCACCTTCCCTACCCGGTCCACCAGCGGTCGCGCGCCTACCCAGCGAACCACCATGCCGCTCGACTTTCCCCGATCTAGTCTCTCGACTTTCGGATTGCCGTGTCCAAATCGGGCGCAGAACCGGGATCAAAGGCGGGGGAAGAGCCGTGCGCTCGCGGCAGCACGGCACGAATCTCGCCCACCGGCACGCCGCCGCCGGTGACCGGCGGCCTGGCCAGCTCGGCGAGGACGGCAAGGTCAGCCCCAGCCGGAGTTGGGCCTTCCGGCTGCATGCTCGCCGCCTCGGCCGCTGCACCCGCGGCCGCTGCACCCGCCAATGCCGCAGCCCGGTCGCCGGCTGCGATCAGCCGGGTCAGCAACTCGGCCACCAGCGGCGGAGCCGCCCGCTGAGCGCCGTCGTCGAATTTGACCGCTCCGGCTCGCCCGTCCGCTAGCGCGAACGCGCAAACGCCCTCGGCGCCCGACTTAATCAGCAGACCCGGTACGGCCCCAGCCATCGCAGCCTCGGCTCTGGTTGTCCCTGACGTCCAGACAGGATTGGCCCGCATGGCGTCGGCGACCGCCCGTTCGGCGGAACCGGTCTCGGCTAGCACCAGCGCCCGGAAGGCCCGGGCCAGGCCGACGACGGAAATGGCGAAGAGGGGCGCGCCGCAACCGTCTACGCCGGTGGCAGCCACGGGCTCACCAGTCAGCCCCTCGATGACCCGCTTGATCTGCACCTGAAGCGGATGGCCTGGATCGCGATAAGCCCGAGTCGGCCAGCCCGCCGCGACACACGTGGCCAGCATCGCTGCGTGCTTGCCCGAACAGTTCATGTGCACCCGGTCGGCGACTCCGCCCTCCCGAAGCCAGGCGTTCCTCGCGGTTTCGTCGAGCGGCAGGTCGGGCGGGCACTGCAGGTCGGACTCGCTCAGCCCGGCCGTGCGGAGGATCTCGCGGACTCCGCGGACGTGGAACTCCTCGCCCGAATGACTTGCCGCCGCCAGCGCGAGCAGTTCGCCCTCCAGCCGCAGTCCGCAGCGCAGCATCGCCGCCGCCTGCATCGGCTTGTTCGATGACCTGGGGAACATCGCCCGGCCAGCGGCACCGGCGGCGAGCAGGAGCGATCCGTCAGCTGCCAGGACAGCCAGGGAACCACGATGCCGCGACTCGGCGATCCCGGACCTGATTGCCTCGGCGAGCACGGGATTGACGCCTTCAGGCTCAACCGCAGCTACGAAAGCCTGCGCGGACCTGGGATGGGTCAGGACATCAGCCTCCGGGACCGCGCCGGGGCGCGCCGGAAGCTCAGTGCCGATCGGGAACTCCCAGCATCGCCCTCGCCTGATCAGGAGTCATCGTGGGTCGCTGAGCCAGGCCGGCCAGGGTCGCGGCCCGCTCGACGAGCTCGGCGTTGCAAACTGGCCGCCGGCACGAGAACGTGATCGTGTCCTCCATCCCGGCCCGCAACTGCCCGCCAGCCGCCAGTGCCGCGAACATCACCGGCCAGCGTGGTCCGCCCGGCACCCGTCGCGGACCGGGTCGCAGTGCACATGCCCGCCGAACGGAGGCCGTGCCGGCGGCTCCGGCGGCTCCGGGCCCGCCAGGGGCGGGGCGAGACCTGGCGGCGGGCCGGTTGCTGCTTGCAACGGTCATCAGCGGAGAATGCCTTCTCGTGCGAGCTGTTGTCCAGCGGTCTAGTGAAGCGAGCGTATCGGTAGCCGGGACGGTAGTCGGAGAGCTGACCGCCCCCGGGCTCCTCGTCCTGGTCGGGGTCACTCACGACGATACCGAGCAGACTGCTGTTGCCCTCGCCACCAAGATCTATCACCTGCGGATTCTGCATGGCGAGAAGTCGTGCGCCGACACCGGGGCGCCGCTTCTTGTCGTCAGCCAGTTCACGCTTTACGCGCAAACGGCCAAGGGCAGGCGGCCGACCTGGCAGGCGGCGGCTCCGCGGGAGGTAGCCGAGCCGCTGGTCACCGCCTTTGCCGAGGCACTGCGCTCGCTCGGCGCCAGTGTCCAGACCGGAGCGTTCGGCGCCAGCATGGCGATCGCGCTGGTCAACGACGGTCCGGTCACGCTCATCCTTGAGGCATAGAACGGAGGGCGGAGGTTAGCCGACCGCGCTCGGCGCGCGCAGGTGCTTCCTGGCGAAGGCGAGAGATTCCTCGAGGTCCGCGTACCGTTCCTGCGGGCTCAGCGCGCGGCGGGTGCTGATCTCGACCACGACGACGCCGGAGTAGCCCACGCCGTGCAGCCGATTGAGCAGCTCACCGCACGGCTGGCTACCGCGCCCAGGGACCAGATGCTCGTCTGGCAATCCGGGCTTCGTCCCGTCTGCGAGATGCACATGGGAAATCCGATTACCCAGCTCATCGGCCATCTCCAGCGCGTCAGAATCGGAAACGGCCGTGTGCGAGAGGTCAAGGGTGACGTGGTCGCAGTCCAGTTCGACCGGATTCCAGTGCGGCGCGTACGCCGCGACCTCAGTACCTCCAGCCCGGAGCGGGTACAGGTTCTCGACCGCGAACTTGACGTCCGTCTCCGCCTGAGCCCTGGCCAGCCCCGCCTCGAACTCCCTGGCATACTCGCGCTGCCACCTGAACGGCGGATGGACGACCACCACCTTGGCGCCGAGCTTGCTGGCGACATCGGCTGCCTTGGTGAGTTTTGCCCACGGCTCACGTCCCCAGACCCGCTGGGTGATCAGCAGGCAGGGCGCGTGCACCGCCATCACAGGGACGCCGTGGTAGTCGGCCAGCCTTTGCAGAACCTTAGCGTCCTGGCTGACCGGATCAGCCGTCACCATGACCTCGACGCCGTCGTAGCCGAGCCTCGCGGCGAGCTCGAACGCGTCTGTGGTGCGCTCAGGAAAGACCGACGCGGTGGAGAGCACGACGGGCACGATGCTAGCCGCCCCGGCACCCCGCGCATGGTCAGCCCGCGGACGGGGCTGCCGCGCCTGCCGCGCTGGCGTGGCGCGTCCATCCCCGGCCGGCGCCCGCCCCGGCGCGGGTCGGCCGGTGCCCGGACGCCCCCTCCGGCCGGTGACATCCTCCGGCGCAGGGTCGGTCATGTCGGCGGCCTGCCCCAAGGCCCCTCCTCCTCCATCACGATGGCTCATTGCCTGGTGTTTCTCGCTGAACATCAGGCCGGATGCCAGCTTATGCGGCTCGAAGAACCGGACTGTCGGACCCCGGCGATACCGTTCCTGGCATGGCGAAGGGTTCCGCCGGGACGCTGTTTGCCTGCTCTGAATGCGGCTGGCAAAGCACCAAATGGGCAGGTCGCTGCGGCGAGTGCCAGACCTGGGGATCTGTCGCCGAGAGCGGCCTTCCCGCGGTCGCCGGCCGCTCCGGCCGCGCGCTGCTCCGCGGCCTCCCGTCGGTCAAGCCAGGCGCCCCAGCCGTCCCCATATCGCGCATCGACGCGACCGGCGCGGCGGCCAGGCCGACCGGCATGGACGAGCTTGACCGGGTTCTCGGCGGCGGCCTCGTACCGGGAACTGTCGCGCTGCTGGCAGGCGAACCTGGCGTCGGCAAGTCGACGTTGCTGCTCGAGGCAGGCGCGCTTGCCGCCGAGCGCTCGGTCGTTCTGTACGTCACCGGCGAGGAGTCGGCGGCTCAGGTAAGGCAGCGAGCCGACCGGATCGGTGCGATCACCGAGAATCTCTATCTTGCGGCCGAAACTGACCTGGCCGCGTTGCTCGCCCACGTCGAGGCAGTGGAGCCGGCGCTGCTGATCGTCGACTCGGTCCAGGCCATCTCGGCGGCAGGGATCGAAGGCGCGCCAGGCGGCGTGACCCAGGTGCGCGAGATCACCTCGGCGCTGGTCAGCCTGGCCAAGCAGCGGATCCTGACGACGGTACTGGTAGGACATGTAACCAAGGACGGGTCGATCGCCGGGCCGCGATCTCTTGAGCACCTGGTCGACGTTGTCCTGCATTTCGAAGGCGACGGCCGCGGCAGGCTGCGGATGATCCGCGCGCTGAAGAACCGGTTCGGCCCGACCGACGAGATCGGCTGCTTCGAGCTTGGCGAATTCGGCCTGATCGGGTTGCCGGATCCGAGCGGGCTGTTCTTGTCCAGGCAGCACGAGCCGGTGCCGGGAACGTGCGTAACGGTGACGATGGAAGGCCGGAGGCCGCTCGTCGCCGAGGTGCAGACGCTGGTCTGCCCGGTCAGCGGCAGCGAGCCGTCCCGCCGGGTGACGTCGGGTCTCGACTATGCGCGAGTGGGCATGGCCGTCGCCGTCCTCGACCGGCGGGCCAAGATCGACTTTCGCAGGTGCGACGTCTACGCCGCCACGGTCGGCGGCGTCAGGCTGACCGAGCCTGCCGTTGACCTCGCGCTGGCAATCGCGCTGGCCGGCGCGAAGGCTAATGTCACCCTGCCATCCGACCTTGTCGCTTTCGGCGAGGTTGGCCTGGCCGGCGAGATCCGCAGCGTCGCCGGGATCGGGCGTCGGCTGACCGAGGCGAGCCGGATGGGGTTCAGGCGCGCGATCGTTCCCATCGGAATCGATGTCGTCACCGCCGATACTCCGATGGAGATCATGCAGGTCGCTGACATCGTCGGGGCGATCAGCGCCGGATTCAGTTCCGAGCCGCGTTGAACGGGCCATGGGCTGCAGTGTGACCGTCAGCGTTGGGCCGTCAGGTCAGCCGGACTGTCACTGGGGCACGGACCAGCGAGCCGTCCATCGCGTATGCGGTATAGCTGCCGGCCGGGACCGACTGCACCGGTCCGGTGCAGCCCGGCGATGACGTTTTCTTGCACGATCGAGTGAAATGAGCAGAAGGCAGGCTTGAAGCCGCCGAACCCGCGCTCGCAGTGACAGATCGCTTCGGTGCGCGGTTATGAGCCGGCACCGAGCCCGGCTGCTCCCCGGCCGCTGCGATCCGCGGCTGAAGACCGCGCCCCGCCGCCCGTGCGAACCTGCGCCCTAGGGCTCGCTCGCGTGCCAGCGATTCGGGCATTCCCGCTGGTACCGCACCCCGGTGGCCCGCCTTACGGATACCGGCTGCACCGGGCGCATCACGGAATGTGTTCTCCCCCATGCTGTCGAGTATGCAACCGCGGCAGCCAACCGCAATGTCGCCCCGCCGAGCGAGCGAAGGCATGTCGCCGCAGGCAGGCGGCTTGCGGTGGGCTTGCCCGCTTTCCGTGCGAGGTGGTAGCGGTTGCTGTCATGGCAGGATCGGTCCCGTCATGACCAATCGATTCGAAACGCCGCTCGCCGCGTGGTACGAGGCCAGCGCGCGGGACCTGCCCTGGCGGCGCGCCGGCGTTGGCGCCTGGCCGGTCCTGGTCAGCGAGTTCATGCTGCAGCAGACGCCGGTGGCTCGGGTGCTGCCCGCCTACGAGGCTTGGTTGGCGCGATGGCCAACCGCGGCCGCGTTGGCGTCGGCTACCCCGGCCGACGCCGTCAGGCAATGGGGCAGGCTGGGCTATCCGCGCCGGGCGTTGAGGCTGCATGCTTGCGCGGAGGTAATCGCAACGCGACATGACGGCCGGGTGCCCCACTCACTCGCGGAGCTTCGCGCCCTGCCAGGCGTCGGCGCCTACACGGCTGCGGCGGTGGCGAGCTTCGCGTTCGGGCAGCGGCACCCTGTACTCGATACAAACATCCGGCGGGTGCTTGCCCGGCTTGTCGGCGGCAGCGAGATGCCTGCGCGTAGTTCCGCAAGCGTCGCTGAGACCAAGCTGGCCGAGTCGCTGCTGCCCCCAGCGGAGGCGAACGGGGCGGCGAGATGGTCGGTGGCCGTGATGGAACTGGGGGCGCTGGTCTGCACGGCATCGAAGCCAGCCTGTGTTAGCTGCCCGGTGGCCGGAGATTGCGCGTGGCGGCTGGGCGGCAGCCCGGCCAGCGCTGCGCGGCGATCATCCCCGCGCTACGAAGGTTCTGACCGGCAGTGCCGCGGCGCCGTCCTCTCCGTGCTCAGGCGCGCACCGGGGCCGGTGCCGGCTACCGCGCTCGACGCCTGCTGGCCAGACTCCGGGCAGCGAGCCAGAGTTATCGCGGCCTTGATCTCCGACGGCCTGGCGTCGGCGTACCGAGATGACCTGATCGGCCTCCCCGGCGACGCTCCATAGGCGACCGTTCCTGATCACCGCGGGTGATCAGGGGAGCGAAACCCTGCCGCGTGCCTAAATAGCGCGGGGCCCGCAGCGAATGCTGCGGGCCCCGAACCAGTGTTGCTCCAGCTATGAGCCCGATGCCTGGCGACGCTCGGGCGCCTCGACGCCAGCTCCAGCAGCCTTGGCGAGCTCAACCGGCGGCGTGTCCGGCACCACCTCGGGCTTGGGCACGCCCTTGAAGGTGAACTTGGTTTCCTTGCCGGTCCCCTCGGTGTCGACCATGATAATCTGGCCGGCCTTGACCTCGCCGAACAGGATCTTCTCCGACAGTTGGTCCTCGATCTCGCGCTGGATCGTCCTGCGCAGCGGCCTGGCGCCGAGCACGGGGTCGTAGCCGCGTTCGGACAGCAGTTCCTTGGCCGACGTGGTGAGCTCGATGCCCATGTCGCGGTCCCTGAGCCGCTCCTCCAGCTTGGCGATCATCAGGTCCACGATCTGGAAGATCTCGTCCCTGGTGAGCTGGTGGAACACGATGATGTCGTCGACGCGGTTTAGGAACTCGGGACGGAAGTGCTGCTTGAGCTCGTCCTGCACCCGGTTCGTCATCCGCTCATACGACCCGGTCGAGTCGCCAGCCGAACCGAATCCGACTGTGATGCCCTTGGAGATGTCCTTGGTACCCAGGTTGGTAGTCATGATGATGACCGTGTTCTTGAAGTCCACGACTCGGCCCTGAGCATCGGTCAGGCGCCCGTCCTCGAGGATCTGCAAGAGCGAGTTGAAGATGTCCGAGTGCGCCTTCTCGATCTCGTCGAACAGGACCACGGAGAACGGCCGACGCCTGACCTTCTCGGTCAGCTGCCCGCCCTCCTCGTAGCCGACGTAGCCAGGAGGCGACCCGAACAGCCGCGAGACCGTGTGCTTCTCCATGTACTCGCTCATGTCCAGCTGGATGAGCGAGTCCTCATCACCGAACAGGAACGCGGCGAGCGTCCTGGACAGCTCGGTCTTTCCGACGCCCGACGGCCCGGCGAAGATGAACGATCCGCCAGGACGCTTCGGGTCCTTCAGGCCGGCCCTGGTGCGGCGGATGGCCTGAGAGAGCGCCTTGATCGCGTCGTTCTGGCTGATGACCCGCTTGTGCAGCTCGTCTTCCATCCGCAGCAGGCGCGCGGACTCGGCCTCGGTCAGCTTGAATACCGGGATACCGGTCGCCGTCGCCAGAACCTCGGCGATCAGCTCCTCGTTGACCTCGGCGACGGCGTCCATGTCGCCGGCCTTCCACTCCTTCTCGCGGGCGTCCTTCCTCTCGATCAGCTGCTTCTCCTTGTCCCGGAGAGCGGCCGCCTTCTCGAAGTCCTGGGAGTCGATCGCGGACTCCTTGTCCCTACGTACGTCGGCGATCTTCTCGTCGAACTCGCGCAGGTCCGGCGGGGCTGTCATCCTGCGGATGCGCATCCGCGAGCCAGCCTCGTCGATCAGGTCGATCGCCTTGTCAGGCAGGAACCTGTCGCTGATGTACCGGTCAGCCATCTGAGCCGCGGCCACGAGAGCGTCATCGGTGATTGAGACCCGGTGATGTGCTTCGTACCGGTCGCGCAGTCCCTTGAGGATCTCGATCGTGTGAGAGATCGTCGGCTCGGCGACCTGGATGGGCTGGAACCTGCGCTCAAGCGCCGCGTCCTTCTCCAGGTGCTTGCGGTACTCGTCCAGTGTCGTCGCGCCGATCGTCTGCAGCTCGCCGCGGGCCAGCATCGGCTTGAGTATCGAGGCCGCGTCGATCGCGCCCTCCGCGGCTCCAGCGCCCACCAGCGTGTGGATCTCGTCGATGAACAGGATGATGTCCCCGCGGGTACGGATCTCCTTGAGCACCTTCTTCAGCCGCTCTTCGAAATCGCCGCGGTAGCGCGACCCGGCCACCAGCGCGCCCAGGTCAAGGGTGTAGAGCTGCTTGTCCTTGAGCGTCTCTGGCACCTCGCCCTTGACGATTCGCTGCGCCAGGCCTTCTACCACGGCCGTCTTGCCGACACCGGGCTCGCCGACCAGAACGGGGTTGTTCTTGGTGCGCCGAGACAGGACCTGCATGACCCGCTCGACTTCCTTCTCCCGTCCGATGACGGGGTCGAGCTTGCCTTCGCGCGCTGCGGCGGTCAGGTTCCTGCCGAACTGGTCGAGCACCAGGGAAGTGGAGGGAGCGCTCTCCGACGAGGTGCCAGCCGCGGCCGGCTCCTTGCCCTGGTAGCCGTGGAGCAACTGGATGACCTGCTGGCGCACGCGGTTGAGATCAGCGCCGAGCCGGACCAGCACCTGGGCCGCGACGCCCTCGCCCTCGCGGATCAGCCCGAGCAGAATGTGCTCAGTGCCGATGTAATTATGACCAAGCTGCAATGCTTCACGCAGCGAAAGCTCAAGCACCTTCTTGGCCCGCGGCGTGAACGGGATATGACCGGACGGAGCCTGCTGCCCCTGCCCGATAATCTCCTCCACCTGCTGGCGCACGGCTTCCAGGCTGATGCCAAGCGACTCAAGTGCCTTGGCAGCGACGCCTTCTCCCTCGTGGATGAGGCCAAGCAATATGTGCTCAGTACCGATGTAGTTGTGATTTAGCATCCTGGCCTCTTCCTGAGCCAGGACCACAACCCGCCGCGCCCGGTCGGTAAACCTCTCAAACATTCGTCGCTCCCTCACCATGCGACGAGGACCGTGGCCACGATGGCCCCGTCCCTGCCGCGCACTAGCCCATACACGGGGGAAGGCTGGCTGCGACAGGCCGCAAACAAAAGGCCCACCGCTCTCCAGTGAGACCTTCCCCGCTGGACGGGCGTTCACCCCCATCCAACCCATGGTGAGGGAACACTGTTCCCTGGTACGCCACTAGCGAACGCAGCGCGGCTGACGGCACACCGGATATCTCTCGTTATGGTATGCCGTCAGCCGCTTCAGCTAACTCTCCGGTCATCGAGCCAGCGCGAGCATGATCATCTTGGGCCCGCGCTGTGCAGAGGCAGCCTGCGAATCTCGACTCCGGGCCAAGCGGCGGCGGCCAAGGCAGTACCCGAAGGCAGTGCCCGTGAGAGACGATTCAGGTAATCGACTCGACCCTGTTCCGGCGAGATCGTGTTCCCGCCAAGCCTGATCCCGGGAGCGTGTGCGCCGCATAGGGCGCTCATGGAGCAGCGTCGAACTCAGCTAGCTAGCGGCTAGCCAGCTGCCTCGCTAGTGGGCAGCCTCGTACTCGGCGATGATGGTGCCAGGAATGCGACCGCGCTCGCTGACCTTGTGGCCGCGCTGCCGAGCCCATTCCCTGATCTCCGAACTACGCTCCCGGCCCGGGCCAGTTCGCGCCTTCCGCCGTCGCCCGCCTGCCGCCGCCCTGCGCGCGTGATCGGCGAATGCGCCGATCTTCTCTCGCAGTTCCTTGCTGTGCGGCCCGCATAGATCGATCTCGTACGCGTTGCCATCAAAGGCGAACGAAACCGACTCTGTTCCATCGACCTCGCCATCGTGGGGAAGGTCACACACCACCGTCACCACTGTCTTCTGAGCCATGCTGGTTAGCCTTTCCGTTACTGCAGACTATTTAATCAGCTTAACCTATACCAGCCGACTCGCCTGGTACAAATAGAAGTAACCCGAATCGCAACGCGGTTACCCAGGTGCTCAGAGCAAGATAAACAAATTGTGACGCCTTGGATTCAGCGAGTAATCACTAGCCGGGCTCCCGGTCACGATCCCCTGTGCTGTCGCTGAACGAGCGCTGTGCGGAACCTGAGCCAGGTTCATTAATGCGAGACTCGCGAGATGAATCGATCGGGGAATCCGCTGACCTCTCATCCTCACGCCCGTTCTTCCCGCGCCGCATCTCATGCCGGATGAAAGCTCCCGCCGCGATCAGGAACGCAGCCGCGACAAGAAGCGGAGGCGTCAACGCCGACAGGTCGTTCAGCATCAGCACCTCCCGCGGTTACCGTCTGCGATCTGAACTCTCCGGCCGCCGGCGAGATCCCGCATGAGCCGCTGATGTCGCCGCGGGGTATGCGCGACGCTACCGGCAGGCGACCCCTCCATGCCTGCTCGCACCGGCGATCGCGGGATGTGCAATACCGCCGCCAGCTCCGAGCTGCGCGCTGCGATCCGGCTCTCGCTCCTAATTAGCTTACGCCAGGCGCCGTACCGCCGGAGGGGTGGTGTTTGCGTTCATTGCTCTGCTCCATGCCACCGACACTGGTTCTCCACACCAAATCCACAGCATCATCACGCGACGGCTGTTGCACGAGCGACCTGCCGGCCATATGCCAATTGCTGCTCAGCCTTGGCCTAGACCTATAGCAACGCATAGCAAGAACGCCTAGTGCTGCTTCGTGATGCGACGGTGATCTCTCAATAGCGCGGGTAGCCGCCCGCCTTGCAACGCAGACGTGAGGACCTCATTCGCCGCTCGCCCCGCATGATTGATGCGACCCGGATCAAGGCGCTGGGCTGCGGCCACGGCAATCGAAATTCGGTGGTGGCGGCGGCAGAGCCGCCGACATTCGGATGAGGAAACCTCTGGTCCGGACTGCGCCGCATGGTGGTGCCGAACAATGTTGACCCTGGGAAGCAGCCAGCAACCACACCACGGCCCCGCCAGGATGTCCCCCAAGCCTCATCATCCGTGAGTCACAAGGTCACGACCTCGCGAATGCGCGATGGCGAGATTAGTCCGGCGCACATCACGGGCTGATCACACGTCAAGGCAGATCACACGTCAAGTAGACATGCGACGCAGAACGCCGACGCACCCCAGCCACCCGACACGCCGGACGCGACCCTCTGACCTGGGAGAACGTTGGGAGCACCGCTGCCGGCGCTGATACGGAGCACGATGGAACGGCACCAGACCCACTGGTTGTGCCAAAAAGCATCGCTACGACCGAGAAGTCCGGGACGAAACTTTTCGCATCAGCTGTGCGGAGGCTTCTCCCGTCCGTTAATGTCCATCGCTGTTACCTCGTTCCCGCTGGGATGGCCCGGCAGACCGGGTGATGCCAGCCAAGGAAAGGAGCGCCAGCGTGGTGCGCTCGCCCCGGCGGGTCGCTGGTCGCCTCGCGACCGCGGTCAGCATCGCCGTCGCGGTCGGTATCGCGTTGCCGGCCTCCCTGGCGGGGGCAGCCCCGGCCAGTCCGCAGCCCACCCTGAAGGAGCTGCTAGCCCAGGCCGCGAAGCTTTCCCGGCAGATCGACTCCATGAGCCAGCAGTACGACGCACTTCGCATTCAGTACGACGAGGCAAAGGCTCAGGTCAAGATCGCGCACCTGACCGTCCGCAGGGACGAGCGCCTGCTTGCCTCCGACCAGGCGGCGATCGCGCAGATCGCGGCCGCTGGTTACATGACCGGCGGCGTCAACCCGGCGATCAGCCTGCTGGAAAGCAAGAACCCGCAGTCCATGCTTAACCGGGCATCGATTCTCGGCCAGCTGCAGAAGGAGAACGGGGCCAGGCTGCACATGGTCACGGCCGCCCGGGCCGCCGCGCAGCGGGCGCGGCTCCTCGCGGTCCAGGAAGAGCACCGGGCCGCGAAGCTGTCGGCCGCTATGCGCGGCAAGGTCGCCAAGATCCAGGCCATGGAGAACAAGCTCAACACGGCGGCGTTCGCCAAGGCACTCGCGATCTACCGGCACACCGGTAATTACCCGAAGATTCAGGTCAGCGGCCGCTCGCTGGGCGACCAGGCGCTACGGATGGCGATGAGCAAGATCGGCGATGCTTACGTCTGGGGCGGGGCTGGCCCGAACGTCTTCGACTGCTCCGGCCTCGTGGTGTGGGCGTACGCCCAGCTCGGCATCAGCCTGCCGCACTTCACAGGCGCCCTGTGGAACTCGGGCGTGCACGTGTCGCGAGCCCAGTTGCAGCCAGGAGACCTCGTCTTCTTCTTCGCTGACATCGGTCATGTCGGCATCTACGTCGGTAACGGCTACATGCTCGACGCCCCAACGTTCGGCATCCCGGTTGGTATTCATGCGGTCTTCTGGAGCGCGTACGCCGGCGCCGTGCGGATCGCCTGAGCTGGAGCCGGGAACTCAGGGACCTCAGGAACTGGGACGGACGATCGGGAACAGGATCGTGTCCCTGATGGATGCGCCGGTCAGCATGATCAGGACCCGGTCGATGCCCATGCCCATGCCGCCGCTTGGCGGCATGCCGTACTCGAGCGCGCGCAGGAAATCCTCGTCGAGCTGCATGGCCTCGGCGTCGCCGCCCGCCGCGAGAAGCGACTGCGCCGTGAGCCTGGCGCGCTGCTCGAGCGGATCAACGAGCTCGGAGTAACCGGTGCCGATCTCGGTGCCGAACGCCACCAGGTCCCACTTCTCGGCCAGCCGCGGATCTTCCCTGTGCGCTCTGGTCAGCGGCGCCACCTCGACCGGGAAGTCGCGGTAGAAGGTCGGCAGCACCGTCCGCGCCTCGACCAGGTGCTCGTAGAGCTCGAGCAGCACCTGCCCGGCGTTCCACGACGGCTCTACGGCAACGCCCGCCTGTCTGGCGAGCCCGCGCAGCTGGTCTTCCCCGGTATCAGGGGTGATCTTCTCGCCGAGCGCCGCCGAGACAGCATCATGCACGCTGACTGACGGCCACTCGCCGCCGATGTCGTGCTCGGATCCGTCAGGCCGCCGCACAATCGTGCTGCCGAGGCCCGCCTGGGCCGCGCCGACGATCAGATTGCGAGTCAGCGCGCCGATCGAGGAGTAGTCGCCGTAGGCCTGGTAAGCCTCGAGCATCGTGAACTCGGGATTGTGTGTCGCATCGACTCCCTCGTTGCGGAAGTTCCTGCCGATCTCGTAGACCTTCTCCAGGCCGCCGACCATCAGCCGCTTCAAGTACAGTTCGAGCGCGATCCGCAGGTACAGCTGCATGTCGTAGGCGTTGATGTGAGTCACGAACGGCCGTGCGTTCGCGCCACCATGCAGGGTCTGCAGCATCGGCGTCTCCGCCTCGATGAAGCCCTCGCGGTGCAATTCCTCTCGGATAGCACGGGTTACCGAGGCACGAAGCTCGGCGAGCCGTCTGGCTTCCGGATTGACAATCAGATCGACATAACGCATGCGCACCCGCGACTGCGGATCGCTAAGGCCGGCGTGCTTGTCGGGAAGAGGGCGCAAGGACTTGGCCGTGATCGCGAAGGATTCGGCGAGCACGGACAGCTCACCACTGCGTGACGTGATCACCTCGCCGGTGACGCCGATGTGATCGCCCAGGTCGACGTCTGACTTCCAGGCAGCGAGCGCTGCATCCCCGACTCGGTCGCGCGAGATCATCACCTGGATCTCTCCCGTGCCGTCCCTGATGGTGGCGAAGCAGAGCTTGCCGCCGGTCCGGTACAGCATGACCCGGCCCGCGACGCCGACCTGCTCGCTAGTGGCGGTGTCCGGGGGAAGATCGGGGTACTTCTGCCTAACCGCGGCGATCGTATTCGTTCGCGGATAACCGACCGGATAGGGCTCGACGCCGGCTTCCCTGAGCCGCTCTGCCTTGGCCATCCTGACCCTCATCTGCTCCGACACGTCGGGCGGCTGCCAGGAGTCCTCACCCGGCGGGGCGGCCTCGCCGCTGCGTTCGTCGCTCATCTGCCTGAGGCTACCGGCGCGCCGGCATCCCAGGCGACCGAGATTGCCCTGCCTCGTCGCGGCGGAGGCGTACCGCTGCAGTTCGGGATCACCCTGATCCAACAACGGGGGCGCATCGGCGTTGCTTGAGAGCGACTGGGGCGGGGCGGTTTGCTGGCCGGTGGGGCGGGTCAGATGGCTAGATTGCGTTCCCAGACCAGGCGGAGGCCGACGAGGGTCAGCCAGGGCTCGTAGGCGTCGATGATCTTGACCTCGTCGATCACGAGCGGCGCGAGGCCGCCGGTGGCGATGACCGTGACTGCGCCCGGTTCGGCCGGTGACAGCTCTGCCGCCATCCGCCGGGCGATTCCCTCGATCTGGCCCGCGAAGCCGAAGATGATGCCCGACTGCAGCGCCTCGACGGTGTTCTTGCCGATAACCCGGGCGGGCCTGGCCAGCTCGACCTTCAGCAGCTGAGCGGCCCGCCTGGACAGCGCGTCGACCGATACCTCGATCCCTGGCGCGAGCGCACCGCCCACGAACTCGCCCTTCGCGCTGACCGCATCGAAGTTCGTCGAGGTGCCGAAGTCGACCACGATGGCAGGCCCGCCGTAGAGGTGGACGGCGGCGACCGTGTTCATGATCCGGTCGGTACCGACCTCCTTCGGGTTGTCCATCCTGATGGACACGCCTGTCTTGACGCCGGGCTCGACGATCAGCGCGGGAACATCCTCGTAATAACGGCCGAGCATTTCCCGCATCTCGTGCAGCACGGAAGGCACCGTGGAGCAGACCGCGATGCCGTCCAGGCCGACGGCCGCGAGTCGCTCGCTCTGCGACAGCAAGCCGCGGAGCACGACCGCGAGTTCATC